>Ga0209164_1006105_pt1 | contig 10009 bp, 9 predicted proteins | sample MTBNYHSulfiMetaG_FD_187458 | JGI IMG/M metagenome (GOLD analysis project Ga0209164, IMG submission 187458) | Enrichment culture microbial communities from rom New York Harbor, USA that are MTBE-degrading - MTBE-NYH (New York Harbor Sulfidogenic)... | ecosystem: Environmental > Aquatic > Marine >... | reverse complement strand
CGAGGATCGCTGGATACCGATGAAAGAGGAGTGAGGCCTGGAGAGCCGGAGTAGGGTGGCGTTCTCCGGGCTGTGCAGATTCCCGGCTACCGTGTGGCTCGTCAGGGTGCAACGGGTTGCACCGGTTATCTCTCGCCTGGCAGCAGGTGGAACACGTTCCACCCTACCTGCGGTCTATCCCCGGCTACGCGCTCAGTCTTTGGCCCCGTAGGATTGCAGCAGCGCGACCATCTCCGAGTTCGCGCCGCTGTTGCCGATGCCGAGTTGCAGGGCCGAGGTTCCTTCGTGGTCCTTGGCGTGCACGTTCGCGCCGTTTTCGAGAAGGACTCTCGCCACCTCGAGATGCCGGTATCCCACCGTCAGCAGGAGGGGCGTCTGGCCCCGGAAATCCCGGGAGTTGACGTCTGCGCCTGCCCCGATGAGTCGCCGGACCTCGGCCAGGTCGCCGTGCCGGGTGGCGTCGTGAAGAGCGGAGTTCCTTCTGAGGCTGGTGATGTATTTGTAGGCGACCGGCGCTGCGATGATGACGGCAGCGAGCAGCACGAAGTAAAGGAAACAGGACTTGGTCTTGGCCATTTTTCCCTCCTTCTTCGCCAGAGTGGACTGCCGCCTTCGCCGGAATGGCAAAACCACGCCGGAAAAACTATGAGTGTCTATTCACTATCCGCTCAGAACTATTCACTGTCCCTAATACTCGATCCAATCTTCCACGCTGAGCAAAGACGAAAAGAAAACATACGCTCGACCGGCATGCTGCGGACTGCCCCCCGGGTTCTCCATCTGAGCACCGACGACGACATCGCGCCGGGCGTCCCCATCCACATCCGGGATGCCGGAGACAGACATGCCGAACCAGGCATCGCTTTGCGCGTTGGGAGAGGTCAAAGTGCTCAGCAACGTCCCGCCTGAGCCTGAAAAGATGTACGCGCGGCCGGCATCGGTGGGACTGGTACCCGGGTCCTCCCGAGGCGCCCCGACGACGACATCGCCTCGGCTGTCCCCATCGAGGTCCGGGATCCCGGACACAGAGTTGCCAAACCGGCCGTCGGTTTCCCCGTTTGGAGAGACGAACGTGTTCAGCAATGCCCCATCGGATCCTGAGAAGGTGTATGCGCAGCCGGCATTGGAAGGACCGGGGCTCGGGGACTCGAAGTAAGCCCCCACGATCACGTCACAGCGGCCGTCCCCATCCACGTCGGGGATACCCGACACGGAGATGCCAAAGCAGCCGTAGTATTGATCGTTTGGAGAAATCAGGGTGCTCAACACTGTCCCGTCAGAACCCGAAAAGACGTACGCACGGCCGGCATTGTCCGGACTGGCGCCCGGGTCCTCGAAGGGTGCCCCTACGATGACATCGCCGCGGCCGTCTCCGTTTACGTCCAGAATACCGCAGACCGAATTGCCAAACCTGCCGCTGGTCTCCTCGTTCGGAGATACCAAGGTGCTCAGCAATGTTCCGTCGGAGCCCGAAAAGATGTACGCACGGCCGCCCCATTGCTCATAGTGAGCTCCTACGACAACATCGCCTCGGCCGTCTCCGTTAGCGTCGGGAATACCGGACACGGAGCAGCCAAATTCCCCACCAGCCTCCGCGTTCGGGGACATCAGGGTGCTCAGCACTGTCCCGCCGGAGCTTGAAAAGATGTAGGCCCGGCCGGCGTCGACGGGGGGATCCTCGCCACCAGCCGCCACGATGACATCATCGCGACCGTCGCTATCTATATCCGGAATGCTGGACACAGAATTGCCAAAATGGGCGTAGGTCTGCTGATTCGGGGAAACCAAGGTACTCTGCAACGTCCCGTCAAGTCCAGAGAAGATGTAGACACGGCCGGCATTTGTCGGACTTCCGCCGGGTTCTTCACCGGCAGCTCCCACGACGACATCGCCTCGGCCGTCCCCGTCGAGGTCGGAGATGCCGGACACAGACCAACCAAACTGGCCGTCAATCTCCTCACTCGGGGAGACCAGCTCGATCGGCTGTCCCGAGACCGCTGTTGCCAGGACCCCCAAGAAGGCAAATATCCCGGAAACGATAGCAGCCCAACGTCTTATACGAGACACCCTTTGCTGCAAATTTTTGCCCATCCTGTCCGTTGTTGCTGAAGTCATCCTCATGACGATATCTCCTTTCTCCAGGTTACGAATGTTCAGAACTGTTCCGGGAGTGAGCGAAGATGATAGAGCATAACCCTCCACCTGAAGTCACGATAGCAATCCTGTTCCAGGAAGTCAAGGGAAAAATGGGGGAAAAGAACACGCGTTTGCGATGCCTTAATCGGCGAGGCGTCTCTTAGGGTGCACAGTGTTGCATTGGCAATCTCGCCTGGCAACAGATGGAACACGTTCCACCCCACCTGCGGTCTATCCCCGGCTACGCGCTATCCACTATCCACTATCCACTCAGTTCTCACTCTCCGATGCTGAACATCCGCTCGAGATCGTACCGGCTGAACTGGCGGAAGGCGATCAGGGTCGTCGTCTGAAGAAGTCCTTTGATCGCAATCATCTCTTCGGTGACAAGCGTGGCGAGTTGCTCGTTCTCCTTCACCCGGGCGACAGCCACCAGGTCCCATTCGCCCGCGACGCTGTAAACCTCGGCGATTCCCTTGAGGTTGAGAATCTCCTGGGAGGCCGGGGCGATACGCGCTCGCTCAGCCTTGATCAGAATAAATGCGGTAACCATCATTCCTCCTTTCGATGCCGGCGAAAGGCCGGCCGCTCGATCGTTTTTAGTAGGGTTCGCTCGCTTCCAGAACTTCATCTCGGAGTATCCTAACGCCCGCGGGCAGGCTTGGCAAGCCCTCTGCCGGACGTCCGAGAACCCCGGTGTTCCGCATCTTTCCTTTTCGCAGTGAAGCTGGTATCTTCTTGCGATTCATGGATGAGCGCCGTTTGAGGCGTCTATCTTCGGGAGAAGCGCGACAGTGGCGGACCCTTGGAATTATCATGTGATCTCGAATACCCATTGGGACCGGGAATGGCGGTATCCCTTCCAGGCCTACCGCATGGCGCTGGTCGAGATGATGGACGCCTTGCTCGATCTGCTTGAGCGGCGGCCGGAGTATCATTCCTTCTTTCTCGACAGCCAAACCGTTCTCCTGGAGGACTACCTGGAGATCCGGGCGGAGAACCGGGAGAGAATCAAAGCGCTGGTCGAAGCGGGTCGCCTCCAGATCGGCCCCTGGTACACGCTGCCCGACCAATGGTGCTGCCCCGGCGAAGCCCTGGTGCGCAACCTGCTGATGGGCCACCGGGTCGCTCGCGAGTTCGGCCCGGTCGCCAAGGTCGGCTACACGCCCTTCTCCAACGGCCAGATTTCCCAGCTGCCGCAGCTCTACCGGCAGTTCGGCATTGACTCCTGCTTTTTCTACCGGGGTATTGGGAAGCATATCGCCAAGAGCGAGTTCCTCTGGCAATCCCCGGACGGCTCCGAGGTGTTCGGTTTTCGCTTCGGCGACTACGCCCGCTACAACTACTATTTTCTCGTGTACCGGCCGGGCCTCTTGGGACGATTCCCGAAAGATCGAGAGTATCATTGGAACCCCGAGGAGATTCCTTACCGGGTGGCCTCCGCGCAGTCGCAGGACACTCAGTACGGCTGGATGAATCAGAAACTCAAAGTCCACGAGGAGAACCTGAAGCCGGCCTTGGAGGATGCCCGCAAGTATACGAGTGTTGACGCCACCACGCGGGAGCTGCTCTACATGATGGGGCATGACCACTCCTTTGCGGCCGAAGCGGAGCTGGACCTGATCCAGGCCTGCCGGAAACATCTCGGTCCGCACGAGGCCCTTTTTCACAGCAGCCTGGAGGTGTATCTGGAGGCGTTTCGTAAGCAGGCGAAGGACCTGGAGGTCTTCGAGGGGGAGATGCGCTACAGCAATAAGGAAGGCTTGTGGACGAATCTATTCGCTTTGATTCTTTCCTGCCGCCTTTATCTGAAGCAGCGCAACGCCCGGGTGAGCGCGCAGGTGCTTTATGGGGCGGAGCCGCTGGCCGCTTGCGCCTGGCTGGCGGGCAGCGCTTATCCCGGCGCGTTTCTCGATCAGGCCTGGAAGCGGCTTTTGATCAACCAGGCGCACGACGCCGTCGGCGGATGCAGCGTGGACAAGGTGCACCGGGAGATGATGGCGCGCTGGGACGAGGTTGAGACCCTCGCCGAAGAAGTCTGCCGGCGTTCGATGCGCGACCTGGCGGGCCGGATTGACGCCGGCGGGATGGCCCCCAGCGATTTGCAGTTGACAGTGTTCAACTCGCTTCCCTTTGAGCGTAGCGGAGTGGGGGAGTTCACCCTGGATGTGCCGGGCGAAGATGCTGATGTAGCGTTTTCGGTCGAGACGCTTGCCGGAGAGCCGGTGCCGATGCAGGTGGTGTCGCAAGCGGCCTGCGTCCCGACGATCGAAAGCGGGTTGGAGTTGCCGCTGACCTTCCCGGTTCAGCGCTTTCGCGCGCTTCTATTGCTGGATAGTCTGCCTGCGATGGGTTATCAGGCTTTTGCTGTCAAGCCGGGCAAGGCAGGGATCGCCGGGGAAGCAGGTTCTATCGTTCGGGGTGAGAGCGAGCTGGAGAACGAGTTCCTTCAGGTCGCGGTTAACCGCAATGGGACCCTGAAGCTGACCGAGAAGTCCACCGGTCGAAGAATGGACAGCCTGTGCTTCTTTGAGGACACGGCCGAGTTCGGCGATCCTTGGAACCGGGTGGTGCCGGAAGGGGACGCGCCTCGAACGACGCTGGACGGCGAAGCGACTTGCCGGGTGGAACGCTCCGGCCCGCTGGAGGGCCGCTTGAAGGTGGCTCTTTGTTTTTCTGTTCCGGCCGGCAGAGAGGACAGCGCGGCGCGGTCGAAGGAGCAAGTGCAGATTCCGATCACTCTTGTTGTCAGCCTGAAGAAAGGTTTGCCCTTGCTGGAGGTCGCGGTCGAGCTGGACAACCGGGCGCGGGATCACCGCCTGCGCCTGATGATTCCTTCCGCTCTGCCGAAGGCCGAGTTTTCCTTTGCCGAGGGGCAATTCGACGTGCTGGCCCGGCCGATTCGCCTGCCTGAGGCGGCGGGCTGGAAGGAGCCGCCCTATCCGACGCATCCGATGTGGAACTTTGTGGACGTAAGCGATGGAAGCGATGGAGTGGCGATTCTGAATGACGGGTTGACCGAGTATGAGGTGGTGGACGATGAGACGCGAACCATCGCGATCACCTTGATTCGCGCCTTCGGCAAGTTTGTCTTCGGCCGTCCCACGCCGGAAGCTCAGTGCCTCGGCCGGCACGAGTATCGGTTCGCTATCTTTCCCCATCGAGGTTGCTGGCGGGATACCGACATCTTTCTGAAAACGGCGCACCACATTGTTGCCTTGCAGGCGCTGGAGTCGGCGCCGACGCGGGGCCACCTTCCAGCCGCCCGGTCGTGGTTTCGCCTGTCGCCTGCGACGCTGGTCTTCAGCGGGATCAAGCCGGGGGAGGATGGGGAATCGGTTGTGTTGCGTTTCTGGAATCCATTCGAGGAAGAGCGAAAGGCGACTGTCGAGAGTGCTTTGCCCATCCAGCGGGCGTGGCGGCTCACGCTGGAAGAGAAACCGATCGAGGAGCTGAAGGTCGTTGAGCAGCACAAGGTTGAGTTGGTCGCCGGGAAGAAGGAAATTGTTACGGTAGGCCTTTGGATTTCCAGAGTATGATGAGTGCGTTGCATCCCTGTTTGTTATAATGGACAGGGCGAAGTATGCTTTGTCATTCCGAACCCTTCGACTTCGCTCAGGGGAGGCTCCGTGAGGAATCTGATTCGGTTGCACAGAATGTTCCGAAAGATTGGTTTTGGATTACTGTCCGCCAGTTTTCTTCTGGCGGTGATTCTGGTCCCGTTGGTCGGGGCGGAAGTGAGAGACGTGATGATCCTCAATTTTGACCCCGCTTTGAATGGAGGCGTCCCGAGCCTGTTAGTGGAGCCGCCGCCGGGGGAGACTTCCATGAGCGCAGCGCGAGTTCGGTTGATCGCCTACGCGCTGGAGGAGACCGAGATTCCTTTGGCGACCTGCACAGTGAAGCCGGATGAGCGGCTTCATTTTGTGCTGCCCCATCGAGGTCGGGATGACATTCTGGGGGTGCGGGTCGAGAAGGAGCAAGAGGGCCAGTGGCAGGCGGTGGCCGAGTGGCGCGCTCTCTATCGCCCGAACCGGGGCGTGTTGGACTATAAGGGTTCCGACCGCTTGAGGCGGCCGGAGGATTTCGACCGCTACTGGCAGGAAGCCAAGGCCCGGTTGGCGGCGGTAACGATGGCCGCCCGGATCGAGCCGGTTCCTGAGCGAGCGACCGCGACGGGAGAGCTGTACCGAGTCCAATTGGTCTCCTATGATGAAGTCCCGATTGTTTGCTGGTACTATGTTCCCCGCGAGGTGGATCTCGAAGCCCCGCAGCCGGCGCCGCTTCGATATCCCGCGATTCAGATTATGCCGGGCTGGGGAGCCGAGGAGCCGCCGATTGACCGCACGGCGCAGGGCTTCATCACGCTGTCGCTCAATCCCCGGGCGCACGGGCCGAGCAAGGAGTTTTTCACGACTCCGATAGGCCATCATCTCTGGAACATCGAGCGCGCCGAGGATTACTACTACCGGGCGGCTTATATGGATTGTCTGCGCGGCCTGGACTTCTTGTCGAGCCGGCCGGAGGTGGACAGCGGACGCATCGGCGTCGAGGGCGGCAGCCAGGGAGGCGCTTTCGCCCTGGCGTCCGCGGCGTTGGACGGCCGCGTCGCGTGCGCGGTGGCCAACGTGCCTTATCTGAGCAACTTCCCCGACTTTGTCCGGCTGGGGACTCTCGGCTCGGGCACTGAATTCGGCCGCTTGATGAATGAGACGGAGCGAGGGGAGGCGGTGCGGCGGACGCTGGCATACGTGGATGTCTCTAACTTAGCCCCTTTCATCCGGTGTCCGACGATGGTTTGCGTGGGGCTTCAGGATCGGGTGTGCCCGCCGCTGAATGGCATCACGGCGCTCAACCGGTTGCCGGAAGGAGTGCCGCGCCGGCTGGTGCTTGATCCGGCGGCGGATCACGAAGTGTCTCCCTTGATGCGGGAGGCGAACCGGGAATGGTTCGAGACGTATTTGAAATAGCCTTTTCTGCGGCGGCCGGGCGCAGGGCAGAACGAAAGGATCGAGGATGAAGAGAATCACCGGGACTTTTCTTGACGAGATCACGTGGGACATTCCCTCCCAGAATTGGGGAAGGGAAGAGTGGCGCAGGGAGTTCGACACGATGAAGGAGGCGGGTATTGATACCGTTATCATTATTCGAGCGGGCCTGCGAGACCTTTGTGTTTATCCTTCCGAGGTGTTAAGCGCGCGGGATCTTCCCGATCTGGCGTTGTGGTTTCTGGACGAGGCCGAGCGATGCGGGATGAAACTCTATTTCGGTTCTTACGATCCGGGCGACCTGGACTGGCAATGGAGCAACTGGCCGCAGTCCTGGCCGGTGATGGAGCGGATGCTGGTCGAGATTCAGAGCCGCTATGGGGGGCATCCGGCGTTCCAAGGCTGGTATATCGCGCCCGAGACCTGTGTCGCGACGCCCGGCACGATCGAGCTGTTCCGGCGAACCAGCGAGGGGATGAAGGAGCTGTCCTCCGACCGGCCCGTCTTGATTTCACCCTATTATCCTTCGCATCTTTATCTTGAAGAGACGCGGGAGGAGCGGCATCGCCGGTTTGTAGAGGATTGGCGGCGGATCTTCTCGGCGACCCCGGCGGTGGACATCTGCGCTTTTCAGGATGGTTCCTGCTCGTTTCGCCGGGAGGCCTATCCCACGCTCGAGCTGGAGGATTACGTCCGGGAAGTTCACCAGTTGTGCCGGGAGCACCGGATCACGATGTGGAACAACGTGGAGACTTTCGGCCGGCAGTTTCCCATCAAGTTTCCGCCGATTGATTGGCGCTGGCTCAAGCGGAAGATGGAGATTGCTGACCCTTATGCCGAGAAACACATTACCTTCGAGTTCAGTCATTTCCTGAGTCCGAATTCGATGTACCCCTCGGCGCGGATGCTTTTCGAAAGGTATTGTGAGGAGATTATCGGCGAGGGGGCCGGCGGGTGAAAGGCGCGAAGCGCTACATCAAGCCGACCGGGGGAAGGAGGGTGCGATGAAGAAGCTCGTGATGCTGGTGGTTCTGGCGGTTGCCGGCGGGGTGGTGTGGATCATCGTCTCGCGTCCGCCGGATCCTGAGAAAGAGCGCCGGGAAGCGCAGAAGTATGTCAACGGAGTTGCCCGCTACTGGCTGAAATGTGCCAAAGAGGATCGCCTGGCGGACATGCAGGCGGTCTGCGACGGCATGGCGATCGAGCAGAGCGAGTCGGTCCTGGAGGAGATTCACGATCTTGAGGCCAGGGTCGGTGAGGAATATAATGATTATCTCCTGGAGAGTATGGGGGCGCCGGGCGCTTATATGGCGCTCTTAACCGCTGAAGAGAGCGGACTGTTGCTGCGCCTGACGATTCTTGTGGACAAAATCGAGGATACTCACTGGATTACTTCGGTGGTGTCGGAATAAACATCTTCGGCCCGAGGCCGGGCGGCTCGAAGGCTTTCCAGGAACGGGGAGAGGTGCGAGCGTGTTGCAGATCAATGAGCGACGGGAAGGACAGGTCAGCCTTCTGGACCTCGAAGGGGATCTGAAGGAGACAGACTGTCCGCTGTTGCAGAAGGCTATCAAGCGGCTGTTCGGCGAGAAGCGCTACCGGATTGTGCTGAACCTGGAGAAGGTTTCTTTTCTCGGTTCACATGCCCTGGGGATTCTGCTTTTTGCCGATCACGAGGCGAGGCAGGCGGGCGGGCGAATTAAGCTGCTCAAGCCGCATCCGATGGTCCGGATGGTTTTCGAGAATACCCGAACAAAATTCCTGCTCGAGGTTTTTGATCAGGAGTCCAGCGCCGTGGCCTCATTCTGAGGCGGTTTCTGATTTTGTCCACTCTTGCAGGGGAGGGCAAGGATGACCGGGGAGATGTCTGCGCGGACGGGCGGGAGAATTGAGGGGGAGAGAGTTTCGCTTACGAAGGGGGTCCCCAGGCGCTTTACGCTGGGTTGGAAGCTGTTCAGCAACCTGGCCGGGATCGCATTAGGGCTGGCCCCGGTCGCTGTGATCCTCGTCTTCTGTGTGCTGGTGGGGATCGTTGTGCATCCCGCCCTCGGACTGCTGTCCACGCCTGTTCTCTTAGTTGCCTACCTCCTGGTCTATTTGTTTGTCCTCAGCCCTTTCTTTTCGTACTTGATGGCGTGGCGGCTGGTGGAGGGGGATCACCCGGTCGCGAGCCGGCAGCCGGACGCCTTCGTGGTTCAGATGTCGCTCAATCCCCGCGTGTCCCGGGGGATCGAACAGGTCCTCGATGATGCGGATGATATCGGCTTGCTGTTCGTCAGAAAGGATCGCCTGGAGTTCACCGGGGATTGGGTGCAGCTGCAGGTTCCGTTTGACGGTATCCGCCGGATGATCCTGGACATTCCTTCCCCGTACCGGTTATTCCTCGGCGGACGGCGCATTGAGTTGATATTCCGCCCCGGGGAGGATTTCAAGGAGGTTGTGATTGACAGCCGCGCCGGCAAGACCATCCTGGGCGGCATCGCCTCCGCCCGCCGCCTGGCCGGCGCGGTGCAGCGGGCGATCGAGGATTGGGTGCTCGAAGCCAATCTGCCCGAGAGCGAGCGGCCCGCCTTGCCTCAGAAACGCTATCCCGTGGAGTAAAGCGAGGCCCGCCTTCTTTCGCTGTACTCTCTATGCGTTCTCGCCAGGCTCTTCCTGTGCGCTCTCTTCGAGCTGTTGATCCCAGCGTTGGAGACTGCGGCGAGCGCTGAGGATAGCGGGCAGGCGCACAAAACCCCAGGCATAGGCGTAGAGCAAGGCGTTGTGGTGGCGGAAGTCCCGCCAACGCGTGATGTTCACTGCCCAGCCGATTTCGGCCGCGCAAACTTCCACAATTTCTCCGGGTGGCAGATTCCTGAGGATAAACTGCCAGCGATTACGGTGGT
>Ga0209164_1006099_pt1 | contig 10018 bp, 8 predicted proteins | sample MTBNYHSulfiMetaG_FD_187458 | JGI IMG/M metagenome (GOLD analysis project Ga0209164, IMG submission 187458) | Enrichment culture microbial communities from rom New York Harbor, USA that are MTBE-degrading - MTBE-NYH (New York Harbor Sulfidogenic)... | ecosystem: Environmental > Aquatic > Marine >... | reverse complement strand
ACAGGGCGTCCCCGCCGTTGGTGAGGTGGGTGAGCCGGTTGTTCAGGGAATCGGCCAGGATGAACGGCTCCAGGTGGGCCGGGTCGAACTCGTAGATCTCGAACACGGTGCGGATCATGTCCAGGGGGAGGTGGTGGTCTTCCCGGAGGCGCTTGAGCATGCGCAGCAGGAGGACGTGCCGCTGGGAGTAGTGGGCACGCCGCTCCGGCTGGGGCAGCAAGCCCTGCCGGAGGTAGTGGTGGATCAGTTCCCGCGATACGCCGGTGTCCCGGACCACGTCTCGGATGCGCATGGGTTCCTGTCGTTCCTCCCCAGACCATTCTATCTCCGCCGAGAAGCCGGGGGAAGGCCGTGCCTTACCGCCCGCACCGGCCGGAGGGCCCTCACAGCGGGATGTTGCCGTGCCGCTTGGGAGCGCGGTCCGCGGCCTTGGTCTCCAACATGCGAAAGGCCCGGATCAGGTAGGCGCGGGTCTCCGCCGGGGTGATCACGTCCTCCACGTTCATGTTGGAGGAGGCGTCGTAGATCGGGTTCGCGTAGGTCTCCTTGTACTCCTCCAGCTTGCGGTTGAGCCAGGCGCTGTCCCCGGCGGCCTCCTTGCCGTAGAGCAGCATCACCGATTGCTCGGCGCCCAGGATGCCCGTCTCCATGATGGGCCAGTACAGGACCAGGTCCGTGCCCAGCCCGGGGAGCACGCCCATGCCCAGGTTGCCGCCGCCGTAGGCCTTTCGCAGCACCAGGACGATGCGCGGCACCGTGGCCTCGCACAGGGCGTAGAGCACCTTGGCCCCGTGCCGGATGATCCCTGCGTGCTCCTGGCCTGACCCGGGCATGTAGGCCGGGGTGTCCACCAAGAGGAGCAGCGGGATCCGGAAGCAGTCGCAGAAGCGGATGAACCGGGCCTGCTTGTCCGAGCTGTCCACCGTGAGGGCGCCGGCACGCACCTTGGGCTGGTTGGCCACGACCCCCACGGTGCGGCCGTCCATGCGCCCGAACCCCACGAGGATCTCCCCGGCGAACTCCTTCTTCACCTCCAGGAAGTCCCGGTTGTCCACCAGGGTCTCGATCACCCGGTGCATGTCGAACGCCTTGTTGGGCGCGGTGGGCACCACGTCGTGAAGCTCTGCGCACGACCGGTCCGGGGGGTCGCCCGTGGGGACCACGGGCGGTTTCGCGTCGCAGTTGTCCGGGAGAAAGCCGAGGAGCCTGCGCATCTCGGCCAGGCACGCCCGCTCGTCCGGGAACCGGAAGTCGCAGGTACCCGACTTCTGCGCGTGCACGCGGGCGCCGCCCAGCTCCTCCATGCCGATCTCCTCGCCGGTGACCATCTTCACCACCAGGGGGCCGGTGATGAACATGTGGCTCAGGCCGTCCACCATGAAGATGAAATCCGTGAGGGCCGGCGAGTACACCGAGATCCCGCTGCAGCTTCCCAGGATGGCCGCCAGCTGCGGCACCACCCCGGAGGCGAGCGTGTTGGGGAAGAAAACCGACCCGCCGTGCTTCTGGGAGATGCTGCCGAAGATGGAACGCTTCATGCCCCCCAGCCAGTCCAGCTCCTGCGAGTTGGGGAGCCTGGCGCCCGGAGAGTCGTGCAGGCCCACCAGGGGGATCCTCATCTCCAGGGCCCGCTCGATGGTGCGGTACATCCGGTAGCCGTGCTCCAGGCCGATGGACCCCCCGCGTACGGTGCGGTCCTGGGAGTAGACGAACACCTGCCGGCCGCCTACCGTGCCGCACCCGCACACGATCCCCTCCCCGGGCAGGTCCAGGACGTGCCCGGCCAGGCGGCTCTGCTCGATGAGGCTCCCCGGATCCAGCAGGAGGTCCAGCCGTTCCCTCGCCGTGAGCTTCCCCTGTGCGTGGTGCTTGGCGACCCGGTCCGGCCCGCCCCCCATCCGCACCTTCTCTCGGGCTTCTTCCAACTCCTTCAGCCGCTTCTCCAGGAATGGATCCATCCTCTTCTCCTCATCCGGCGAACGGGGAGGGCATGGGTCAGGGCCAGGATTTCGGTGTGGCTGGGCCCCACCCTACGCCTTGCATTCATTTGGCGGCTCCCATCCGAAGCGCTGCGGTTGGCGCAGGCCCCTGAAGCCGCCGCGGGGCGGACGCTCGGCCTATCCGGCCGCGTACAGCCGCCGGTACTCCGCCTTGAGTTCCGCCTTCTTCACCTTCAGGGTGGCCGTCAGGGGCAGGGCGTCCAGGAACCGCACGTGCCGGGGCTGCTTGAACCGGGCCACCTTTCCCTGCAGGAACGCCAGGACCTCGTCGGCCTCCAGGGTTTGTCCCGGCTGAGGGACCACCAAAGCCAGGCCGGTCTCCCCCCACTTTTCGTCCGGCACCCCGATGATGGCCACGTTGGCGATCTTGGGGTGCCCGGCCAGGATCTTCTCCACCTCGGCCGGGTACACGTTCTCCCCGCCGCTGCGGTACATGTCCTTGGCGCGGTCCACCACGTACAGGTACCCCTCCTCGTCCATGGTCCCCAGGTCGCCCGTGTACAGGACCCCGTCCACCAGGGTCCGGGCGGTCTCTGCGGGCAGGTTCCAGTACCCGCTCATCACCGTGGGCCCGCGGGCCACCAGTTCGCCGATCTCCCCCGGGGGCAGCCGCCGGAGCCGGGCGTCGGCGACCCACACGTCCGTGAAGAACCCGGGCTTGCCGATGGAGCCCATCTTCCGCTGGATGTCCTCCCGGGGCAGGAGCGTCATGGCCGAGTTCTCGGTCTGGCCGAACCCCTGCTGCATGTACAGGCCCCGCTTGGCCAGCTCCTCGAAGAGGCTGGGGGGCGTGCGTTCCCCGCCGCCCACCACGCAGCGCACGCTCGAGACGTCGATCTGGGCCAACTTCCCGGTTTCCAGGATCAGGCGCCACATGGTGGTGAGCGCAAACACGATGGTGCCCCGGTAGCGCTCAATGTCCTGGGCGAACTCGTTCGGGTCAAACCCGCGGCGCATCACCAGGGTCATGCCGGAACAGAGGGCAGGGGTGCTTACGATGAACAGGCCCCCGGAGTGGAACAGGGGCATCTGCGCGATGAGCACGTCGTCGGCCGTGGCGTCGGTGTAGATTCCCACCTGGAAGTTCTTGAAATAGGTCTGCTCGTGGGAGAGCACCGCCCCCTTGGGGTTGCCCGTGGTCCCGGAGGTGTAGACGATGGCCAGGGGGTCGTGGAACAGGACCGGAGGGTCCGGCTCGGGCTCAACGGCCGGCCGGCCTTTCACCAGGGCCAGGTAGTCCTCGGCCCAAGCCGGACAGCCGGGAGGCTCGAAGCCGGGCAGGGTCGGACTGCCGCTGGCCAGGAAGAGAAACTTGTCCGCCTCCACAGCGATTCTCTCCCGGATCGCCCCCACGTTTCCCAGGAAGGAGTCGTGAAACAGGAGCAGGCGCGCGCCGCAGTCGTTGAGCTGGTATTCCAGTTCCGGCGGGGTCAGCCGCCAGTTCAGGGGTACGAAGATCACCCCCAGCTTGGCGGCTGCGAAGTAGATCTCCAGGAACTCCATGCAGTTCAAGGCCAGGACCGCAATCCGGTCCCCCTTGCGGAGACCCGTTTCCTGCAGGAGGTGTGCGGCGCGGTTGATCCCCTCGTTGATCCGGCCATAGGTGAACGGTTGGTCTTCGAAGATCACCGCCGTCTTGTCCGGCGTCCGTTCCGCTCGCTTGCGGGGGATGAACCCCACGTTCCACGGGATCGTCATGGCGTTCCTTTCCGCCCCAATCGTTCTGGATTCCACCGCGCCTTTTCCAAACGGTCATTCCCCCATCCGTCAGGGTTTCGCTGTCGGCTCACACCCGGTTCCCATCGCCCGCGGCCGACCCCGAGGCATGAAGCCGCAGGGCCGGCACCGGCCTCGTCGTTGTGCAGACCGCGCCCGCGGGGAGGTTCCCTCGGCCGCCGTCGTCCTGCGGGACCTCCACCGCAGGCGCTTGCAGGCCCAACCGGGTGCCGGACGTCGGAGCAGAGCTTCGTAATCGTTTCCCATCGGCCGCGGGCCGACCCCGAGGCCTGAAGCCGGAGGGTCGGCACCGGCTTCGTCGTTGTGCGGGCCACGCCCGCGGGGAGGTTCCCTCGGCCTCCGGCGTCCTGCGGGACCTCCACCGCAGGCGCTTGCGGGCCCAGCCGGGTGCCGGACGTCGCGGACAGAGTTTCTAACCGTTTCTTCCGGTCCTGCTCGGTCACCGGCCCGTGAACCGGGGCGCCCTTTTTTCCAGGAACGCCGTCTGCCCTTCCTTGAGATCGTCGCTGTTGAACGCCTCGGTGATGAGCGTCTCGGCCTCGGCCTGCTCCGGCGCGCCGAGCTGGATGCAGGAGCCCAGCAGGTTCAGGATCCGCTTGGTGCCCCTGAGCGAGAGGGGCGCGTTCTTCGCCATCTCCCGGGCCAGGGCGAGGACGGCCTCCTCCAGCCGCGACCGGGGCACCACGTGGTCGGCCAGCCCCATGTGCAGGAGTTCCGGCCCCGGGTAGGTCTTTGCCGAAAAGAACACCTCGCGGGTCCTGGGCATGCCCAGGACCTCCACGAACTGCCTCAACCCCTCCGGGTGGTACACCAGGCCCAGCTTGGCCGGCGGCATGCCGGCCTTCACATCGTCCGCGGCCACGCGGATGTCGCAGCACACGGCCAGGTTGAGCCCGGCCCCGAAGGCGTAGCCGTTCAGCATGGCGATGGTGGGGTATGGGAAGTTCTTCACGCTCGCCAGGGCCAGTTCCAGGGGGTTGTGCCGCTTGAGGACTTCCTTGAGTTCTTCCGTCACATGGGTGGGGATCGCCGTGATGTCGTACCCGGACGAGAACGCCTTTCCGCCGCTCCCGGAGAAGATCACCACCCGGACGGCGTTCGCCTTTGCCCACGCCTCCAGTTGCAGGTGGATCTTCACCAGCAGGTCGGGGGAGAGGGCGTTTCTCCGCTCGGGCCGGTTCAGGGTGAGCCGGCCGATTCCATCTTCTACGTCCGCGATCAGTTCCTGATGCTCCTGCATCACGCGCTCGTTCCTTTCTCCCCGAAAGAGGGGACAGATCCATTGGGGGTCCCGTTGTGGGCCAAATCCCCCTAAATCCCCCTTTTCCAAAGGGGGACTTACATCTTGACGCCCCGGATCGCTCTCCTTGCTCCCCTGCGAAGCGGGGGCCTTTCCCTCTCCTTCCCATCCCACCTACCAGGGCGCTGGTACACTCCTTCCCCCCTTTCGCAAAGGGGGGTCAGGGGGGATTTGCCCTTGGATCGTTCGCCGCGCACTGCCCTGCAGACCCCATCGGACACACAGACACCTCGCTCGCAGGCAGAGCCCCAGCTATCCTCGCCCGGGTGCGGAGCCCCCCGCGGGGGCTTCGGGACGCTCCGCGGGCACCGTCATGGCCGGACGCAACCCGGGCCTCGCCCCGTAGAGGAAGGCCCACCGCAAGAGGCTTTCCACCGCGGCGGGCAGTCGTTCGAACCGGTCGAGAAACTGGATCGTGTTCCCGTACTGTTGCTCCATAGCCTCCCGGTCCCGGGTGCCGCAGCCCAGCGTGAGGAGCGTGATCCCCTGCTCCGCGCACACACGGATGCCGTGACGCACGTCGCACCCGAAGTTGGACTGCCCGTCGGTCACGTGCAGCAGAAGCCGTCGCGACCGCCCCTTGGGCATGAAGCAGGCCGCCGCGATGATCGCCTGCCCGGAGGCCGTCTGCCCATTGGGGGGCACGGAGAAGAGCCCTCGCTCTCCGGTCAGCCGGGAGATCATGCACACGCCGTCCAACTCGAAGTACGCGTAGGCCTGCAGCCGGTTGCGATACCCCTGGAGCGCCCGGTACAGGTTGGCCACCGTGTGCTCCACCAGGCGCCACTTGCGGCCCCGCATGGAACCGCTGGCGTCCAGAAGCAGGGTCACGTTCCAGTCCAGGTTCGGCACCCGCTGGTTCTCCCGGAAGCACCGGCCCGTGACGGGCGCCCGGTGAAGCCGGCGGGGGTCCACCTTTCCCGCCGTGAGGCCCCGGCTCACGAGGCTCCGGGGCGCCGCATAGTTCTGGAAGATCGCCTTCAGGCGGCCCACCATCCGCCGGTCCACCACCGGGTGAGCGGGAATGTGAAAGTCCCACCGGGAGGTGGGCGCCACGTCAGAGGCGTCCGGGCCCGCCGCTTCCCGGATCAGCGGGGTGATGTCCGCGCCGTACAGGCACGCCTCCTTTTCCACGGATCGGGCCAGGGCTGGCGCCAGCCCCTGCTTCCGATCCGCGGGCCGGTTTGCCGGGGGGCTTTGGGGGGGGGCCGCCTCACCGGGGGACGAAGAAAACCAGTGAAGCTTGGGCACGATCACGTCCCAGCCGTCGAGCCGGCCCTTCAGGCCGCCCCAGGCCGTCCGGTAGAGATCCGCGCGCAGGCGGCAGCGCTCCACCACCCCGTCCGCCTGCAGGGGGAGATCCCGGAGCCCGCGGGTGAGGAGTCCCAGGCGGTCAAGCGGCTCCCGGTACTCCGCGCACCACAAGGGCGTGTCCGCCTCGGACTCCCCGGGCCAGACAGCCCGCCACCAGAGGTACGCGAGCGTGTCCACGAACGGGCCTCCGGGGCGGAGTCCGGACCGGGCCTCCTGCAGGCCCATCCCGCGGGCCAGGGGGGTGTACCGCCCGAAAACGGTCCGGTCCGCAACCAGATCCACGTAGATGTCCTCCCCGGTGTGCACCAGCTTCTGAAAGCGCACACGGGAGAGACCACCCATCCCCCGGAAGTCCGGTTCCAGGTTCCTCCAAACGCGGTCGGTCCACTCGATCCGGTGCAGGGCCTCGTGGGTGACCAGGCCCACGAGGTAGTCCACCTTGTCTGCCGGCACGGGGTACCGGCCCAGGACCACGCCGGGCGGAAGCACGATGTCCGCCGCCTGACCGCTGGACATGCCCGCGTACTCGATGCTCCCCGCGTTGCGCCCCAGGTGTCCGGCCACCTTTCGCAGGGCCCGGAGCAGGTTGGCCAGCTCCACCGACTCCACCGGGGAGGTGTTCTTGCGCCAGAAGGACGAGATCGCCTCCACCGGCGCGGGGGGCACGGGCACGGCTCTCGGCCGGCGGGGGCGGTCCGCCGGGAGGGGACAGGATTCCGGGTGTCGAGGCCGCGGGACCGGTTCAGTAGGCACGGTACCCCTTCCCAGCGTCCGATCCACGGAGGCCCTTTTCCACGTGGAGGGACAGCAGCACCGATTCCAGGATGTCGCGGCTCACCTGAAGGCTGTGAACAAAGGCGTCCTGGATCGGGGCACCCACGGACATCATCTCCGCGATCATGAGGGTGTGCCGCGTGGACAGGACCACGGGCTCCTGCGCGTTGCTTCTCAGCTTGTTGGCCACGTTCACCAGGGTGAGCGCGTCCGCCTCGTCCAGGCCCGTCTTCAGGCAGAGCACGCGGGTTTCCACCTCCGGGGGCAGGTAGTCCAGCACGGTCACGTAGAACCGGTCCCGCAGGGCGGCGTCCAGCATCTCGGTGCCCACGAACTCCTCCCCCTCGTTCAGGGTGGCGAAGAACACCACCCCCGGGGCCACGTCCATGCGGCCCAGCTCGTCGGTCCACACGCTGCGGTCCTCGGAGAGCACGGAGAAGAGCATGTTCAGGGCCTTGGGGTGCTCCGGCCGGTTGATCTCCTCCAGGTGGATCACGCATCCGGGTGTCCGGAGGGCCCGGGGGAAGAGGTATTCCTGATAGTAGGTCTCTCCGGCCCGGAGCCGGTGTTCGCCGAAGAGCTGGCCCGGTTCGGACAGGATCCCCACCTGGAAGGTGGCCAGGGGGCGCCCGTTGCGCGCGGCGAACTGCCGCACGAGCGTGGACTTGCCGCACCCCTGCTTGCCCGCCACCAGCACGTTCACCGGGTGGCGTTCGGACAGGGCCCGGACCCGGTCCAGGTTGCGGATCACCTCGTCGGTGAGAAAGAAATGCTCTTCCGGTTCCGGTACGGCCAGGCCGTGGTCGGAGGTTCCCATGCCGGTCCTCTCGTTTCGCGCATTGCTGCTAGCTGTAGAACAACTCCTCCTGCCGCCGGATCAGGAACCGGGACACCTCCGGGATGTTCCAGCGCAGGTTCATCTCGTGCAGCCGGCGGATCAGATCCCGGGCCTCTTCCCGGCCGGCCCGGCCGTCCTCCGGGGAGATGGCCGCCAGCCGGCCGGCAAGTTCCCGCATCTGGCCCTGTTCGTTTTCCAGCGACTCGGTCCGGGAAAAGACACACTCGGCCCCACACCTGGGGCACCGCCGGAGATCGGACTCTCCGGTGGCCGGTCAGCCGTTCTTGCACAGGTAGTCGAACTCGGTGTATTCCCCGGTGAACCCGCAGGTACGGCAGGTCAGTTCCATCTCCTCACCTCGTCAGTGCAGGTTTTCCGCCAGGTCTTCGATCCCGGCGCTCTTGCCCCAGGGAGCCTCGCCGGCGCCCACCTTCTGTACGACATCCCCCTTGAGTTCGTCCACGGCGAGCCACTCCTGGCACTTGGGACATTGCCGCAGGCTCACCGAATCGTCGATTCGCGCGTTGTACAGGTAACGAAACTCGCGCACCGCTGCCTCGAAACCGCATTCCGTGCACTTCATGGCGGTTGCCTCCTTTGCATGGGGCGGGCGGGAACCCGGCCGCGTCGTTGGGCCGCGCCCGGGTCCCGCCGGCGCCTCTTGAACCCTAGGAGGCTGTCGGGAAACGGTCCTCTGCGGCGTTGCACGAATCCTTCGTCGCTGCGACGTACTGTAAGTACGCCTCACTCCTCAGGATTACGCGCGCCTTGCATCTGGCCATTTCGCACCAGCCTCCTCTCGAGGGTATTCCGACAGGCTCCTAGAGTCCCTGAACCGTCCGCTGGATGATGTTGTCCTGGGTCTTGCGGCTCACGTCCACGAAGTGGGCGCTGTAGCCCGCCACCCGTACGATCACCTCCGAGTACTTCTCCGGGTCCCGCTGCGCGGCGCGCAGGGTCCGGTCGGAAACCACGTTGAACTGCACGTGGTCGATGCCCAGATCCGCCCAGGTCTTGACGTAGCTCTTCCAGAGCTGGTAGCCCTGCTCGCCGGCCAGCTGCGTGGGCGAGAGACGCTGGTTGAGGAGGAAGGCCCGGCCGTCGGTGATGTGGTCGATCTTGGCGCACGACTTGAGCACCGCGGTGGGGCCCTTCTTGTCCAGGCCCGGGCCCGGGGAGATGCCGCCGTCGTACAGGGCGTCCCCGAGGCGGCGGCCGTTGGGCAGCGCCCCCACGATGTTGGCGTAGTGGATGTTGCCGCTCACGTTCTCCGGGAGGATGGGCCAGTTGTTGCCGCTGGGGTCCTTGATCACCTTGGAGAAGCGCGCGCACTCCCGCAGGGTGCGCAGCATGATGTCGTCCACGTAGTCGTCGTCGTTCCCCCACTTGGGCGCCTTCTTCACGAAGTCCAGGCGCATGGCCTCGTACCCTTCCCAGTTGGCCTCCAGCGCGGTGACGAGCTCGTCCATGGTGTACTTCTTGTCGTCAAACACCAGCTTCTTGACCGCGGCCAGGGAGTCCACGTTCTCCACGTAGGTGAAGGCCGTGATCCAGGAGTTGCCCCGGTCCCCCACGGGGCTCACCACGTCGATGCCCGACTCCACGGAACGCTCGGAGATGGCGGAGAGGAACGGCCGGCCGTAGAACTCCGGGTCCTTGTACCGGCCCAGGTTCACGGTGCGCACCAGGGTGCTGAAGAGCCACTCCATCTGCTTCACCCACGCCTGGAAGAGCTGCTCGAAGTCGGTGAACGTCCGCGCGTCGCCGGTCTTGGGGCCCATCTGCATGTTCACCACCCGGTCGTACCCGTTGTGCAGGGCGTACTCGATGATCTTGGCGCAGTTGGCCGTCGCCGAGGCCATGCGCATGGGCTGCTGGCCGTGCTTGGTGGGCGGGCACGGGGACAGGCAGGCCTGATTCATCCACAGGCGGGCCTCCTCAATGGGGTGCCCGTGCCAGTGCATGGCGTTGGCGATCAGGATCGGGTCGTTGCGCAGGTTGGGGTAGCCCAGGCCCTGCCGGTTGCACTCGAAGATCTCCCGCATCACCTCGTCC
>Ga0209164_1006098_pt1 | contig 10020 bp, 8 predicted proteins | sample MTBNYHSulfiMetaG_FD_187458 | JGI IMG/M metagenome (GOLD analysis project Ga0209164, IMG submission 187458) | Enrichment culture microbial communities from rom New York Harbor, USA that are MTBE-degrading - MTBE-NYH (New York Harbor Sulfidogenic)... | ecosystem: Environmental > Aquatic > Marine >... | reverse complement strand
AACATGTTTTTCCGCATCCATGATGAACTGATCACCGCGCCTTTGAACGGGAGTATCCTCCCCGGCGTCACCCGCGACTCGGTGATTCAGATCGTCAAGGATTGGGGCATCCGGATGACGGAGCGGTCCCTTACCATTGATGAAGTCATTGCCGCTGCCCGCAACGGCAGCCTCAAAGAGGCCTTTGGTGCAGGCACGGCCGCCGTCATCTCTCCGGTGGGCCAGATCACCTACAAGGGGGAGGATTTTATCGTGGCCGGCGGCAAGATGGGCGAACTCTCCCACAGACTCTATGACGAAATCGTGGCCATCCAGTATCGGCGCAAACCCGACCCCTATGGCTGGGTGGTGAAGATCGGGTAGGAGCGGAGAGCAGGGAGCGAAGAGCAAGGAGCCCGGGGCAGGGAGTCATAACGCGTTAGGCCTGTGGATGTTCCCGCGTGACACCGATGCCGTATTCAGTATCCGGCAACCAGAATCGAGTATCCAGTATCCAGAAGAGGCAAGGACATGATTCCCACCATTGAGTGGCACGGCCCGCAGGTCAGGATGATCGACCAGCGGAAACTCCCGGGTAAAACCGAATGGTATGTCTGCCGGGGGTATAAGGACGTGATCCGGGGGATCCAAAAGATGGTCATCCGGGGGGCCCCGGCCATCGGCGTTGCCGCGGCCATGGGTCTCGCCTTAGGGGCGCGATCGATCAGGGCCGCAAATCGCGCCGATTTCATGACGCGCTTTAAAGATATCGGCGAAGAGATGCTTCGGGCACGCCCTACGGCCGTGAACCTCCGATGGGCCATTGAACGAATGATCGGACTGGCCGAGGGCATGACAGTCCATTCCATAGACGAGATCAAGGACGCCCTGCGGCGGGAATCGGAAACCATCCTGGCCCAGGATATCGCGATCAACCGACAGATGGGGATGAACGGCCAGGTCCTGGTCCCGGACGGGGCAACCGTTCTCACCCACTGCAACGCCGGGGCCCTGGCCACCGGCGGCTATGGCACGGCCCTCGGCGTTATACGGGCGGCATGGGAACAGGGGAAGCGGATCCGGGTCATTGCCGATGAGACGCGGCCCTGGCTCCAGGGACTCCGTCTCACCGCCTTTGAACTGATGGAGGACAAGATCCCCGTGTCCGTGATTGCGGACAACGCGGCAGGCTCCCTGATGCGCCGGAAGAAAATCGACCTGGTCATTACAGGGGCCGACCGGATCGCCGCCAACGGGGACGTGGCCAACAAGATCGGCACCTACCAGGTGGCCGTACTGGCCAAGGCCCACCGGATTCCCTTTTACGTGGCCGCCCCCCTGAGCACCATCGATGTTGCCACCAAAAACGGGGACCTCATCCCGGTGGAGGAGCGGGGGCCTGAAGAAATCGCCCAGGTCGGGGGCCGGCAAGTCGGTCCGAAAGGCGTCATGGCCCTCAATCCGGTCTTTGACGTTACCCCTGCCAGATACCTATCCGCCATCATTACGGAAACAGGCATTATCCGTCCCCCCTTCCGGAAAGAGATCCGGGAGGCACTGGGCCGGGGCCGATCCCGGGCGTAGGATGTTGCTTCCCGGGTTCCCCGTTCGTTAGGTTCCATCAGGGACCAGATCTCACCCACATTCAAATGGGAAGGACATCTTTGGATGGCATGAAAGGATAGAGTCAGATATCTTCTTAAGAGGCGGCAGCGTCCTTAAGGTCTATGCGGGTCCTGCATGGGAAGGTGTCTTGACAGGCAAGGCCTTCCTGACGTCCCCGGGACCGGAACGGGCCTGGCCGCAACATGGAAACGGAGGTTATCTCAAGATGGGGAAAACGGCCTTGGCCCTGATCGCAGTCTCTCTCTTCGTTGCCTGTGCCGGGGGAAATCGAACAGAGACAGCCCCGCAGGGGATTGTCTTTGAAACCGGTAAGGGCAGGCGGGCTGTCATGGATACGATCCTGGAGGTGGCCATGGACGACGGCTATACCATCCATTCCACCTCAGACGCGGACGGGACGATTATCTGTAATCCCCGTAAAATGCTGGATGGCACATTGTCCATGAAGATCACCGGAAACGATCTGGCCTTGCAGAGCAAGCGATCCACACTGAACCACCTCATACAATTCTCGGCCCGTGTCACCAGAGACGGGGTCGTGGAGCTGAAGACCCTTGTCATGGTTTCGGGGTTAGACGGTCCGGTTGATACGGACAGAAGTGAAAAACTGGCCAGGTATTATGAGAAAAGGATCATGAAAGTCCTCCGCACGCCGGCGCCTAAATTACTGATGCGGACAACGGATGGGACGGCCTGACAAATCGCCCTGATGCAGGCGTTCGCCGCTGCGACCCGAGACCATGGAAACATCGCCCGTCACCTGTTGTTTTAAACGCCCGGAAGAGATCCCGCCCGAGACGCTTGAGCAGATCCGCAGGCTCATCGAGGAGGGAAGCGGCGTAGGGACCTCATGGATCACGGAAAATCTTCAAAACGCCTTTCTTATCGGGTATGCCGAGCATGAAGGAAGGGTCGTAGGCACATCCACCCACAAGTATCCGAGGGAGGATTATCGTCAAAAGATTGAAGCGGCCACGGGCCTCGATCTCTCCGGATATCTCGAACGGGGATACACGTCTGTCGGGGTGGGATACAGGGGCTCAGGGATCGGAGGGAGGTTGATACGGGGTCTGATTGAACGGTCGCCCGGGAAGAAAGCCTACGTGACCATCCGGATGGACAATATCCCCCCCCTCAGGATGACCTACAGGGAAGGGATGGTCCTGGCAGGGACCTTCATCAACGAGAGAACCGGCCACGAGTTGGGCGTGTTCACCAATATAATGCCACCCAAAAAATAAAGAGGGTGATCGTCGGTCCGCTTCCGGGGCCGATGATCACCCTCCTTTTTACAGCCCGGGATCAAATAGGAGGACCTCTCCCCTCTTGATCTCAATGCCCTCGCCTGCGGGGAGCGGTTCGTCCATCCCCTTCAGGAAGACCCCGAGATCATACGTACCGGGTGCGACCGGAAAGGCCTTCCAGAGCGGATAGTCGTTGTCCGATCGCCGTTTTACCTTGAGGATGATCTCTTCCCTTCCCGAAGGGGCCAATTGCCACGAGAGGATCTGCGGGTTGGGCTTGATCTGGATCCCTGAATCCAGCGTAACCACGGTCTCCTTTCCCGCCTCGATGGCGATCCCCTTGACCACCTTGAACAGGTCGGGTAATCTGCTGTACACCAAACCGAGATCGTAGGTCCCGGCCGGGAGCGGTTTGGTCTTCCAGAGGTAGTAGTCGTTGCCGCCGGCATCGTTCCTGACAAAGGGCTTGTCGCTGCCCGCAGGCAGGACAACGACGGCCTCGGCCGCGTCGCCCAGCCCCTTGGCCTTGTTGAGAACCATGGCGCCCAAGCGGATCTCCGTCACCTCTCCGCCCCTGACCTCAAACCGGCCCAAAGAGGCCTCGCTGGCCGGCCTGTAGTTGGTATTGTTGAACTGGAGAATCACCTCATACTCACCGGCCAGGAGGGGATGGGTCCCTTCGGCCTGGGGCGTGGCGCTTTTGACGAGTTTGTTGTCCTTGGCGCGGACGATCTTGATCTCGCCCTGTGTCTTAAGGGCCGATTCTGGCATGGAGATCTTGAGCTTGCCCAATTTGGTCCGGGCCTTGACGGTCGTGGTCTTGGCCTCCTCCACCTTGACCTCCACCTCTTTTTTGACCGTCTCTAAAGCGGCCAGAAGGGAGTCGGCGTCGGTCGCCTGGAAATAGGTCCCTCCTCCGGCCTCTGAGAAGCAGGTGAGTTGATCCCTTCCTTCCTGGTCGACCCCGAAGCCGACCACGTGCAGGATGAACTTGATGCCCGAGTCCTTGAGTCCCTTAATGGTCGCGCAGGGGTCCTTGTCGCAGGTCTCGATCCCATCGCTCACCAGGATGACGGTGGTCTCGCCCTCCCGGCCCTTCAAGGCATCGGCAACCATCCTGACCGACGCCGCCATAGGGGTCATCCCCTTGGGACTGATGGCCTTGACCTTGGCCAGGAGTCCGGCCCGGTCGGTCGATCCCGAAGGGATCATGATCTCCACGTCGCTGCAGTCGCCCTTTTTGCGGTGTCCGTAGACGGTCAGGCCTACGCCGATCCCGTCCGGCAGCGCCGGCACCACCCTGGCCATGACCTCCTTGGCCGCATCGATCTTACGGACATCGCCGGCCGGGCCCCACATGGACCCCGATGCATCCAGGATAAACATCACCTGGGGCATCTCCCCGGCATGGGCCGGCAGGGACAACAACAGGGTCACGACCCACAAGATACACCCACTCAGAAAAGATCGCTTTGCCATGCTACACCTCCTGTCCACGCCAAGCTTAACGAATCAATATTCCATGAATTCCGGTTTCATATGCAGGGTCTTTTCCTGGATGCGGGCGAGGATCTCATCCCTCCGATGTCTGGCCCATTCCGGGATCTCCGATCTCCAGCGCTCCGGCGAAGGGACATGAATCACGGTAGGCGTTTTGAGCCCCGGATCCGCCTGGAACTCGATGCTCTCTTTTCCTTCTATGTACTTGATGTATCGAAAGGCAATGAGAAGATCATAGTTTTCAGTGTCCTGCCGGTTCGCTCCGTCCCCCCCGGGCCTGGACGTTTCATCCGATACGCGTGTCCCGTTCTTTGATTCGGCCCCGGGCTTCTCCTTTGCCCTGACAGTTTCATCGATCTGTTGAATCCGTTGGGTGTGACGACCGCCGTCAAAGGGGGTATTGAGCCAGACCTCCACGATCTCGATGGCTTGGTCGGGCGAGATCATCCTCGCGCCTATGGAGATCATGTTCGCATCATTGTGCCCTCTGGCAAGGAGGGCCGTTTCGCGGTTCCAGCAGAGGGCGCACCGGATCCCCTTGAGCCGGTTGGCCACCATGGCCTCCCCGTTCCCGGAGCCCCCCAGGACAATACCCCGCTCGCACACTCCTTCCTGGACCGCCATGGCCGCGGCGCGTATGAACGGGGGATAGTCGACGGACGTGTCCGAATGCGTGCCGAAGTCATGAACCTCGTGTCCCAACTCCTCCAGAAATTGCTTGATCATCTCCTTGTAATGGTACCCTGCATGATCCGAACCGATTGAAATTTTCATGTCGCCTCTCCTGTAGTTTTTATAAAAGATATCTTGGGGCAGCTTTTCAGCAGCGCCAGTCTGTCTGTAGAGGCGCCGTGCGAATGATCCTGGATGAAAGAGGCCATAATCCCTTATGGATATCCAGCATCCGGGAACCAGCATCCAGTTTCTCAGATCAAGCCGCTTCAGGTCGACATTTGTGGCAGCCGACGGGTGGCACCCAAAACGTTGCCTTGAAAGCTGATAGGGCGCGGGATTATGCGTCCGCCAATGTCTCGTACGCGTCTTCCTGTTCACTCGGGGGGGCCGGAGACCCAGGCCCTGAACCTGATGAAGTTGCCTGGACATCTGTCTTGCCGACAGCGGAAAGCCTGCCCCCACGGCCCAATCTCTCCAATAAATCCTCATCCACCCCTGAGGCATCAAAACGGCTCCTCAGATAGTCCATGTCAAACAGATGGCATTCCCTGTCGAGCAGGAAGCACCTATCGCTGTTCGGGGCACGCGCGCAGGTCTCAATAAGGTCTCTGAACACATTGCGATCAAATTTGACATACGTCCGGGTGGGCCGGCTCGACGCCTCGACGAGTCTGTCGCCTGAGATCATGATGCAGATCTCCCCCGCCTCGATGGCCGGTCTTTCCACGTCCCCGTAGACGAATTCCTTCACCCATGGTTCGATCCTGGAGATGAGGTTCCAGCTCATCTTGGTATGGCCGTTGATGTAACACCTTGAAACCGGTTTCGCGCCGAACGCCTTCCGGAATTTGACGCAGGCGCAGTCGAGGAGCCTTGAGAGGAGGGTCCCGGTTTCTTCACTGTAATCCAGGATCTTGAGTACAAGGCCCGTGGCCTCCCGGCTCGCCTCCGAGAGGATGCGGTCCAACCGGTGAATATGGTCCTTGGACAGGTCCCGGGTCTTGCGCACCAGGGTCCTGCCGATGAGAAGGCCATCGATGCCGCAGCAGAGAAACGTCAGGACCGCATCGTAGACGGAGCGGACAATCGGCTGGCCGTTGATATTGAAAGAGGTATTGAGGACCATGGGGATACCGCTCACCTGATGGTATTCCCTGATGATATCGTAAAAGAGGGGATTTTGGCCCGGATTCACGGTCTGAAGCCTGGCGGTCCCGTCCACGTGGGTGATCCCCTCGATCCCCTTTCTCTTTTCCGGAAGGACCCCGTAGATCACGGTCATGAAGGGCTCGGGCCGGTTGATGTCGAAAAACCTCCCCACCTCCTCTTCCAGGACGGTCGGCGCAAAGGGTCTCCAGGGCTCCCTGTACTTGACGAGCCGGTTGGTCCTGTCCCTGGCCTCAACGGTCGGGGCGGCCAGGATGGACCGGTTGCCCAAGGCCCGGGGGCCCACTTCCTGCCTCCCCTGAAACAGGGCGATAATCTCATGGTTGTCAAGGAGAGAGGCCACTTCCCTCGGCGAGATATCTTCATGCTCGATAAGGATCGGGAAATCATAGGCCTGAATCAGAAGCGCCAGTTCTCCATGGGGATCGCCTTCCCCATATCCCAGGTAGATGCCTGCCGGATGCCGGATGCCGGATGCCGGATCGGTATCGGTACGTGGCACTGGGTATTGACCCCTGGTTGCTCCTCGCCCCCTGCTCCCTGCTCCTTGCTTCCTCCCTGCCTTCGACCTATGTCCTCCGTCCTCCGACTTCCGACTTCCGACCCCGGCGGCCGATGCCAGGGCGGCCCCCAGGGCGATCCCCCTGTCAGAGGCAAGGGGTTGAACAAAGAAATTCTCACACACCTCCGATTTCAGGATTTGATAGTTGAGCTGGCTGTTCATGGCGACGCCGCCCGAAAAGCAGAGGTTTCTGAAGGGTCGGGCCTCCCGGACCCGCTTCAGTCTGTGGATAAGGATCTCCTCCAGAAGAGCCTGAATGCTGGCCGCCACATCCGCCTGGAGCGGGTTGAATTGACTGGCCGGCCTGGGCTGGGGCGGGCCCAATGCACTGGCCATCTCCCCCCGCATCTTCAGCAGCGACCCGCCCGGCCACCGGTATTCAGACCCATTTCTCTTTAAGAGTCCGCGAATCCGGTCCTTGTAGACCGGGCTGCCATAGCTCGCAAGTCCCATAATCTTGCCGCAGTGCTGGGAGGTATTGTGGCTCCGATAGCCGAGCCACTCGGTAAAATACTGGTAGAGGATGCCCAGGGAGAAATCGTTTGTCAGCTCAGAGGAGATGCGTGAGATCTCATGGCCTTCCCCGGCGTAGAGGGAGGTGGATTCGGATTCTCCGGTCCCGTCGGCCACCAGTATGAGTGCGTCATCAAAACCCGAAGGGAAGAAGGCCCCTGCTGCATGGGCGTCGTGGTGCCCCACATATTGGACCTCATCCCAACTGACCTTTCCCGAAAGATACCTCAGGACCTCGGCGGCGCGCACCTTCTGGAACCGGACAAACTTCTTGAGAAAATCCGCCTCTCCCTCATCCGGATTAAATCCGAAGGTGATCGATCGGAAATGTCCGAGATCGAGCTTGAGCACCTCTTTCAGGGAGAAATAGGGGTTAAAATAGGTCATTTTCTCCCCGTTGAAGCGTTCTTCCTCAAAGACCCACAGGATATTCAGTTGGTCATCCACAATGGCCACGCCGGTGTCGTGACCCATATAAATGCCGAGGTGATAGTCTGTCATGAAGGGGAAATCTCTCGCTCATTCCACATTTGATGTTCGACGTTCAATGTTCGATGTTCGACGTTCATCTCTCGATCCTTCGACGCTGGACGTTCATCCTTTGATCATTCCATATTCGATGTTCGAAGCAGATAGTCCTGATACACATACAGGGCCGGGGCGCCGCCCGTGTGGAGGAACAGCACCTTATCCTCCTTCTTAAAATAGGCCTTCCGCACAAGATCGATCAGCCCGGCCATGGCCTTCCCCGTATAGACCGGGTCCAGGAGGATCCCCTCGGTCCTTGCCAGGAGGGTGACGGCCTCGGCCATTTCAGGGGTAGGGAGGGAATAGCCCGGCCCCACGTAATCGCCAAGGCAGGTCACGGCATCCCGGGGGATCTCATTCTTGACCCCGACACGATCTGCCGTTTCGCTGACCAGCCGGTAGACGATTTCTTCCTGCGCTTCCCTGGTCCGGCTCACATTGATCCCGATGACCGGGATGTTCATGCTGCACCCGTACACCCCGGCGACCAGCCCCGCCTGGGTCCCGGCGCTCCCGCTGGCACAGACCACCGCATCGACGTCAAGCCCCATCTCAAAGGTCTGGTCCTGAATCTCCTGGGCGCAGGCCACATATCCTGTGGCGCCGATGACATTGGAACCGCCCACCGGAATGATATAGCCCTTGCGTCCCTCTCCCGCCAGTTCCCGGGCCACCTGTTCCATCTCTGACAGCAGGTCGGACCCGGCCTGGACGACCTTGATCTGTTCGATCCCCAGGAGGTTATAGAGAAAGATGTTCCCGCCGGCCTTTGGATCAAAGCTGCCGGGCACCCGCTCCTCCAGGACAAAACGGCATTTCAGGCCTTCTTTCACCGCGGCAGCCAGGGTCAACCGGCAGTGGTTGGACTGAACCGCCCCGCAGGTGATCAGGGTGTCGGCCCCCCGGGCCAGGGCATCGGCCACCAGAAACTCCAGCTTGCGGGTCTTGTTCCCCCCGGCCGTCAGGCCGAGGAGGTCGTCTCTCTTGATAAAAATATCGGGACCGCCCAAGGCCTTGGAGAACCGCGGGACACTCTCGATCGGCGTCTGTCCTTCTGTGTAACGCCTTCTGGGGAATTGCGCCAGGTTCATGCTCGCTCCTTGCCTAACCCGGATCAACCGGAATAAAAAGAAATCTCACATTAGAGACACTGAGACACAAAGAAACACACCCTCATGGCGTCCGGCTACACCTTATCAAAAAGGGCCTGGAATTCTCGGATCGCCGAGACCCTCGCGTCCGGGGACACATCCTCCTCAAATAAAAACTCGATCAGAAAGATCATCTTGTAATCCACTGCCGAGGTCTTGTATTCCTGAAAAGCGGTGACCTTGATATCCTTCAGCCCCCTGTAGGCAGCTTCGGCGAGCAGGTCGCTTTTTCGCAGGATGAGGTTGATTCCCTCCTTGGCATCATCGGGGGTTTCCAGCACGATCTCAATCCCCTCCACCTTTTTCACGATCTTGACAATCTTCTCGCCTTCCACCTTGATCTTCATCTCAAGCCCTCTTTTTTTCTCAGACAGGATTAACAGGATTTATCGGATAATTTCGTACCCTCACACCATGCAAGTCGTTTTCCAAAAGGCCAATAGCCGCAACGGAGGGAATCTTCTTTCAAACAAATCCTCTACATCCCGTTGATCTTGTCTGAAAGATCAAATTCCCATTCAGGATTCGGCCCCCCGCAACCCGATGGCATCGGCCACCTCTCGCATCCCCATAATGGTATCCGTAATCAGATCCGTCAACTCCATCCCGAGCATCTGCGCTCCCTTTTCAATGATGGACCGATCCACGCCGGCCGCGAACCGTTTGTCCTTCCACTTTTTCTTGACCGATTTGACCTCCATATCCAAAACGCTCTTAGAGGGACGAACCAGGGCGCTGGTCACCACCAGGCCGGTCAACTCGTCCACCGCATACAGGGCCTTTTCCAGTTCGCTCTGCGGTTCCACGTCCGAACAGATCCCCCAGCCGTGGCTGATCACGGCCCGGACGTATTCCTCGGGCCAGCGGTTTTCCCGGAGGATCTCTTCGCTCTTTTTGCAGTGCTGCTCCGGATACTGCTCGTAATCCAGGTCATGGACCAGGCCGACAATACCCCATTTCTCCTCATCTTCCCCGCGTTTCCGGGCAAAATAGCGCATCACCCCCTCCACTGCGAGGGCGTGCTTGATGAGGCTGTCGCTCTGGTTGTATCGGGTAAGAAGGGCATAGGCCTCTT
>Ga0209164_1006095_pt1 | contig 10021 bp, 10 predicted proteins | sample MTBNYHSulfiMetaG_FD_187458 | JGI IMG/M metagenome (GOLD analysis project Ga0209164, IMG submission 187458) | Enrichment culture microbial communities from rom New York Harbor, USA that are MTBE-degrading - MTBE-NYH (New York Harbor Sulfidogenic)... | ecosystem: Environmental > Aquatic > Marine >... | reverse complement strand
CATGTACACTTCCATCATCGCCTGCATGTCCATCTTTCCTTCTTGCTTCGCTTCTTTGGCCATCATAAACTCCTTGTTCATGGGTTCAACCGGCTCGAAGAAAATCCCCGAGCGAAAGTAGTCTGCCGTGATCTTTCATGCCCGGTTATTTTAGATGCCGGACTAGCTTATCAAAGGACTCGTTCCATCCCTGCTCCATGTCCCGGCGTGTTTTCTCGTCGAGGCCTTCGACGCCCGCGTGTTTGAGTGTCATCTTCGTTTTACCGCCGATATCTTCGAACGCAATGATGACTTGAAGCTCCAGAGGAAAACCTTCCATGCCGTAATATGTGGATGGAACCACATTGCCGTTCTCGTCGGCAAAACTATCCGTCACGACGATCTTCTCCATGGGTGCGATCTCTTTGTAAGTCCCGGTGCTCCAGAACTGTCGGCCTTCTTTGGATTGCATGGCGCTCAGATTCGTACCGCCCACGCGAAAATCGATCTTTGCAACGGGACAGGTAAAGTCTTTCGGCCCCCACCACTTCTTGAAATAGTCGGGATCCGTCCAGTACTTCCACACGATGTCACGAGGCGCATCGAAGATGCGAGTGATAACGAGTTCGTTCTGAGTCCGCTCTGTCATGGATTTGTCTCCCTGATACAGTTCTTCCGCTAATTTCAAGTGAGAATTGTGAACTATCCTAATTTTATCGTTGATAAGGAAATTCTTTCAGCTCCGGCATCTTGCCCTTGGAATCCCATGGCCCCGGCCTTCTCCAGGTCTTCCTCTCGTGGAACCGAGCCTTACTCCGGACAGGGAAAATTCGTCAACCGGCAGACGATCGAGAGCCGTCGATTGGACGAACCCTGCGGCCGGCCAAGACCGACGGGTCGGCCTCAGGAGCGGCGTGTTGAGTCGCAGCCGAGATACCGACGCTCCTGAGGCCTATAACGGACTGATCGTTTATACGAACTCGACCAGTTCGATCTCGAAGGTAAGAGGCCGGCCGGCCAGGGGTGGATTGGCGTCGATAACGACTTCCTCTTCGGAGATTTCAGTCACTAGGACCTGGACCGGATTCCCCGAAGGCGTATTCACTTGAAGCTGAAGCCCTTCGGCCAGTTCGATGTGATCCGGTATGACGCTTCTTGGAACCTTGGAGGCCATTTCAGGACGCCTCTCACCAAAAGCCCGTTCCGGCTCCAGGCGGATCGTCTTTTGCTCTCCTTCCGACATACCGATGGTTTCTTCTTCGAATCCTGGAATGAGCGCGCCCTCTCCAATAGTGAACTGAAGAGGAGCATTTTCCTGGGAGGAGGCAAATTCGGTTCCATCGTCTAGTTTGCCCGTAAAGTTTACCTTAACCGTGTCGCCTTTTTGTGCGGTTCTCATGACATTCTCCTTTTTGTGGAGTTCAGGCCGCCGGCCATGGACCCTGCGGCCTATCTTCTATTCTATTGTCTCCGGTTGCCCGGTAATCCCCGGAAGAAATGGTCGGATCCGGGAAAGGCCGAAGAAATATAAGGCTCTCCCTCCATGCCTCAACGGCATGGCGCAAGCTAATAAGCGAAAAAACCAAAGGTCGGGATAGCCTACTGATGAACCAGGCAGCTGGGAAGGACCAGAGGAAGTATCATGCGCCATCCAATCGGCTGGACGCCCATAGCGTGCAGAGTTGAACTCATCCTATTCAAGAATAATGTCTGCCGAAATGGCAGGTGAGGAAATCCTAATAATCATATGGCCGTTTGTCAAATCATCCATCGAGAGCGATCCTGAAAAGGAATCGCGCTTCTGGACGGATTCCGTTTTCCGGACGCATTTAAAAATTATGCACCATACAAAGCTTTGGTTCAATGGATTTAGATTTTTAGATCCTTTTACTATTTCATACCGACAACGGTTCCTATCATTAAATACTAATAATTCAATACTATCTTTAGTACGTCTAAACTTCAACGGAGAGCCGATCCCTTATACTATCCATATGTATGCCATAGGCATTCGACTTCAAGTGAAAATACCCGGTTGAAGAACAAAAAAGACGAGGTTTTCGAGCTGCGGGAGCCGCGACCAGGACATAGATCTTTCTTTGAGCTTGTCCAAAGAGGATAGGCAAATTGGGCCATCAAACATACAGCTGAACATCAAAAAAAACCGAGAATCCTGATCAGACAACCTTATGTTCAGGTGAATAACCCCTGTCATTGCAGGAGCTATCCTACCGCCTGAACAAACAGGCCGTCCTCGGTAAGGGCAAGGAAATGCCCTTACCCACCGTCACTCGGTCGATCGTCACTCGGTGTAGGAAACCGTCGCCTTCTTCTCAAATACTCAATGGTGGTGTAAATTCCTTTTACCAGCGCGGCAACTTCGATAATTTGAGGGTAAATGGTTCGGGTCAAATATCGGGTTGTTTCGGCCGTTCGATCAACAGCTTCGGTGACCAAATGATCCACTCGGCGGATTTGGTGTTTCGCTCGTGTTGTTGTCTCCTGGAATACGTCGGCTACGTCCTCGGCCGTCTCTCCGGCCTTCTCAACAAACGTTCTCAGCTCGGCCGAAATGACCTCCAAGTGACTCCCCATCTCTTGCAGGGAATGGACGAGCTTGCCGGTGTTTTCAAAGGCTTCTTCAATTTTGGGACGCGCCGATACGATAAGTCCATTTACATCATCTAAAGTTTTTGAAGTTTTCTTTGAGGCCTTATAGACGACAAAGACAATTGCTCCCATTGCAGCCGCCTGGACAAGCAATATCAGCAAGAGCAACACCAGTGATGCGCCAGGTTCCAAAAACATGTTGATCCCTAACGGCCTAAGCAGTCTTTTCCGCCTTTGTAGGCCTTCCTTCCAGCTTCTATGGCGGCCAATATGATTTGCTTTTCTCTCTTGGACATATCCCTGGCTCTCTCGATCAAGTCCCTGGCCTCCGATGCTAGTTTCTCGCTTTGTTCTATAATCTTGTCCTCGCCTCTCCTGATTCCCCCTTCAACGGCTTCCTTGCCTTCGTGGGCTTTGCTGATCAGGAAATCGCGTGTTTCCTTTCCCGATTTGGGTGTGAGAAAGAGGGTGGCCAACGCTCCAATCGCCCCCCCGATCACGAAATACTTCAATCGATCATCGGAATGGTTTTTTTCATGCATCGTGAATCTCCTTGTTCTTTGGTCGGTTCAAGACACGTCCACATGGTATCTATGGTCGATCCGGATAGATAAAATCACAATAAGGTGAATCCTGTATGTCTCTCAATCTTGTCCTTTAGCTGTTCGCCCAGGGATGTGCCGGGTAACCCATGTAAGGGTATAAGATTCCTGGTTGCTATTCACCGTTGTCTCAAAGACAGTCGGGAAGAACCGCTGCTCTATCGGACGAACCTTTCCCGAAATGCACATATGAGGGCGTTGGATTCCGGGCTCCGCAATCCATCAACGGACTTGGAATTGGGTCTGCCTCGTGTCCTGAGCCCTTTCCGATTTCACGATGGTGGTCACCTCGTAAGTTCCGGCTTCCGAATTTTCGGGCAATCGGATCGGGATCTTGGAAGTGTATGTTCCACCTGTACGGTCAACGGTTACTGATGGATTCCCCACGGTTTTCCCTTTATGGGTGACTTCCCGGATTTCCTGGACTGCCACGGTCTCGTCGGGTGAGGGTGTCAGCACCGCGTATGTGGCCTGCAATTCCACCGTTTCCCCCGGCGCGACGGTCCGCGGCGTGGCGGCGGCATTCTCCAGCGTCAAAACCGTACCCTGAGAAGATTCGTAGTTGTAGGTCTTCGCTGTTTCTTCTCTGTCTTTTTTCCGGTCATAACCGTAGTGTCCAACAGCGCCCCCCAACAGGCCTCCGAGCAGTCCGCCGATAACAGTGCCTTTAGTGCCTCCCCCGAGGACGGCGCCGGCTACTGCACCGGTTGCGGCGCCGGCGCCGGCGCCCACAGCTGCTCCTTTGTGTTCCTCGGGAATGCTTGCGCATCCTACCGGAAGGGATATCAGCAAAAGGCCGAGGATCAGGCTCAAAGCTTTATTTGTTCTAATTCTTGCTCTCATAACAGCACCTCTCATAAAGATTTTGTTTGAACTCTACCTATTGTGAGCCACAATGAGGCGGAAATACATAAGGCATACCATGTATTTTAAGGATGGAGCGCCGGTATCCGGTAGTTTCAAACGGAGTCAGGCCCTTCTTGTAATGAGGCATTCAGAGATCCTGGTTATCCTGATCCCCAGAGCAATAGAAGAAACCTCTTCATTCGGACCGAGAGGCAAACGGATGTTGGCGATCCGGCTCCATTGCTATAACAGACATGGATGAGCCGAGGTCGGCGGACCGGGAATTGCAAGGTGAACGCTCCAGCCGCGGAAGGCCGGAAGCAAGACAGTGTGCGGGAAACAGGTATAACGACCGCGACTATCGACCTCGCTTCATGTGATTCCGGTGTCCTCTCTTTCTTTCCAGGGCAAGCGGCCTTTGATCTCGATTTCCAGTGCAAAACTCAAGAATGTCCGAATTAACACGATGGCTCCCAACACCCCAATATTCTGGTATGTCGGATCCACCGCCACAGTGCCTATGATATCCGCAGCCACAAGAAATTCGAGTCCCAGAAGAATGGCTTGTCCGAGTCGCTCACGATATTTCTGGTACGTTACGAGAAACGTTTGGTTTTTTTTCCAATCCACCAGGAACAGAACGCTGGCGATCATGCCGCCTATCACGATAATCGCTATCCCGAAAATTTCGATTCCAACGGAGATCAAATGCGTCGCTTCGCCAAAAAGGTTCATCGGTGCTCCTATGTAATTAGCCGAAATCATTGCTGGTGGAATTGAGTTCCTGTGTCAAAGTGCGGATGTTGTCACAGAGTTCTTAGACGTATGATCAACTGATCCGTTTGTTTTTGGATTGTAAGGCGATCGGCAACAGAAAGCATCTCCCTATTGAGTGTCTTGAGTTGTTTCCTCACATTCGCTTTGGTGACTCGTCTCGCTTCATTGCTGAAACACATTGGCCATTAAAGGCGGAGGCGATGTCCTTGGGAAAAAAACGAAAAGCGGTTCTTCCGACATGAGCAGAGCCCGGAAGAACCGCTTCAAAAAAACCATGTTCAGCCATCTCGGAACCGAAGATCGGGATCATCCCATCTCACGGAATAAGAGACAAGTGCTCAATTCAAGCTAGAGCTGTCTCATAAATGCCACAAGGGCCGCTTTCTCTTCCGAGCTTAGTTTGAGATCGGTCACGATGTTGAAGAATTCGACGGTGTCTTCGAGTGTGAGCAGCCTTCCGTCATGCATATAGGGAGGCGAGTCTTTGATCCCCCGCAGCGTGAATGTCTTGATGGGTCCGACAGCGGTAATATATTTGCCATTGGACATATGCGGCTCGTAGAATCGGATCACTTTCAGGTCATGCATCTTGTCGTCCAGATAAAAGGGCGCTGGGTGGCATTCGGCGCATTTGCCCTTTCCGAAGAAAATCTCTTCGCCGAACAGTTCCTGATCCGTGGCTTTGTCCGGGTCGAGTCGGCCGAAAACATTCAACTTGGGCGCAGGTGGAAAATCGAAGATGTTTTGCATCTGGGCCATCATTGCCACCTGGCTGGCCCGATCCGGAAGGTTTACCCCCTTCTTCGCCGCTGTTACCTGGTCTCCGTCGAAGTAAGCCGTACGCTGCTCGAATTCCGTAAAGTCTTCTATGGATCGCAAGGAACGTTTGGACCCGTGAATCTGCTGGTTATGCATACCTCTTAAGCTAACGGTATCCAGTCGAAATCGGACGATGTGGGGGCGTGTGTCCGGGTTGAGATGAAAGGCTGCATTGGTGTGACCATTGGCATGACAGTCCAGACAGCTGATCCCCAGGGTGGGCTCTTCAACTTTTCGATCGTGGGTCTGATTGAACTGCTGCTGAGGGAATGGGGTGAGAAGCAGCCGAAGTCCTTCCATCTGCACCGGCGTAAGAATACCGTGCATGATGTCGTAATAGTTATCGATGGAAAGCAGCTTTCCCTGGGACACATCTCCCAGGTCGGGGCGGGTGGTCAGAAAAATGGGTGGTGGAAATTCGGGTGTAAAATGATCCGGCAAATCGAACTCCACATCAAAGCGTTTCAGATTTCGCTTTTCCAGCTTCAGAATTTCCTGAATGTGATTTTCCGGTATCACTTGGCCCCCGGTCTCGTGCTTGGCATGCGGCAGTGGCAGAAACCCTTCCGGAAAGACGCCTTGTTCTTTGATCTCCCGGGGTGACATGTCGGCCAGCTTCTCAAAGGTCATCCCCTTGGGGAGCCGCACCCGGACCCCTTTTTGTACGAACTTTCCGCCGGCCGACATTTTGACCTCGGAAGGCATATCGCGCAGATCGTACCGCCGTTCGAGGAGCTCCATTTGACGTTTCGCAAAGTCCGATTTCTCGGCGACGTCCTTTTCCATTAAGGTCTTAAAGCCGTCTGTAACCACAGGAATATAGGTTTGGTGAACAGCATTCACATCCTCCGGAATGCCCATGTGTATATTGGTGGACTGAGCCGGAGAAGATGCGGCCACCCCGATGAGCAACCCCACGGCTAAGGCCGCTGTGTATATCCGATGAATCAATGACTTTGGTTTCATTCTTTCCTCCTTTACTTGAAATCGTCATAGGGCATGGGTAATGCGCCGACCTGCAACAGGCATAAACTTAAAACCGACTTCGACGTTCTCTAAAGATCTTCTGTTTTATGATATGCCTGATAACGACGTGACACGTTCCGGATCGGATCTCGATACATTTGGAATGATGATATCGCTGTCCAAGCGGAATAAAATGGACTTAAGCCTGTATTTCTGAGAGAAAAAAGCTGTATGCCGTTGTCCGACCGGACACAAACCACCTTGGTTCCCCGAAGCATACAATCAAGAAAAGGGTAAATGTTACTGAGTGTTATCTAAATTTTCCGACGATGATGCCTATCTATGGATCAGTGATTTTTTCGCTCCGATAGCTCGATGTATTCTGATATCGTGATGCTGTTGGAAAGAACCGATGTCCTCTTTGTCCGAAAAGTGTTCCGCAAGCCCCCATTTGCCCGGAAGGATCCTTCCAGTCGGGATTCAGCAGTGGGATATCGTGGGATTCCAAAGCTCGCCGAGTTTCCTACACTGCAAAAGCGTCGGTATTAAGGTTTTACCCCAAAGCGCCGATGGACGAGAAAAGAGCATGAGTGCGGGATTCATGGAGGGGGCGCTGCCATTGGCAAGCAATATTTTGTATTTTTTCAGGAAATTATAGATGACTTCATCCATCTTCATCGGATTTATCGGCAATACCGCGCTCCTTCCGGCCTTGGTGCTGTTTTACGATACCGTTGTACTCAGACGGCTGGGAAAAAAGCAGGCAGCTGTTGGATAACGCAAAGGACGCCAAGCGAATCGCGTAATCGTTGACTTCTGAATCAGATGAGTGAAGGGCCCATCGAACGAAGCCGTTCTATTTCCGATCGATGGACGTAGTAGTGATATCTGAGTTGGGCGAGTAAAGTGTTATTTTCGGAAATCGTATAAACGTCCGGATGCTGGTTGATCTTTATAGTGAAGCCCAACAAACGGAAGGGGTCTCCTCCCGAGACCATGATCCTAATCGATCCGCTCATATTATTTCGATCGTCTGCTTATTTCGATCGTCTGCGATGGCGTTGATACGCGTAGAGGCTCAACATAACGGTCCGTGGAACCTTACGTTGAACCTCCCGTTTTTTTTCGCCCTTCTGCTAATGGTAGCCGCTTCTACCTCTTTTTTGTGCGTCTGATGCCGATCAGGCCGAGCAGTCCGGAGCCCAGAAGCCATAGGGCAGCGGGAATCGGGACCTGAGCTGTTTCAATTGTAAACGTGATCCCGCTGTTGTAAAAGTGACAATCCGGATCGAAACCAAAACCTGCGTTTCCATTCGCGAAGAAGGCGTTCAGGTCGGCAAGTTGATCTGCAGTGAAATTATAAGTAATGTCTTGAGCCGTGGCCGGCAGATTCTCCCAATGGTTTAAAAGCGTTCCCTGCCCGGAGAAATAGTCGCCTCCGCCCTGATGGTCCGTTCCAACCGTTACCCCTACCGTTGCTGAATCGAGTAAATGGACCCATAGATCATTCGGTCCCGAATCATGATTTCGGATGTTATCGAAAAACAGGGAAGCGCTTTCGATGATTTCACCGTCCGTTATGGACCAGTTTATGCCCCAGGTGTAGTATTTTTCATGATCCAGGTCCCAAAGATCGGCTCTGGGAGATGGGTTAAAAGTATAGGTGGTGGCCGAGGCCCATCCGGTCACGGAAAAAAAGAACACGCTTACCAGTAGAAAACCCAAACTCTTTCTCATAACAACCTCCTCAGCCGGTTTGAGGCGTGGATGCCGCCGCTGTAGCCGTTCCGTGGCACACTCGCCCCGCTGAACCGATCAAAAGTGAATAAAAGCGGCTCCCAAAAACGAAAGCCGGGTCACCCCTATTCAAGGCAACCCGGCTATCTCTTCAGGAAACTCAATGAGACCCGTGGCTTTCCGTCCCCGCCTCGCGGCAGGTTTGGCTAAATTACTACTTGATGATTTGCATACTACATGAAGACCTGAACCTTGTCAAGTTTTTTTATGGCACTAATTCGACGAAAAAATCATGTCCACAAGAAAGGTTGCTCTGTCGTGCGATCCGGGACGGCGTCGTCAGCAATCCTTCTTCGGATGCCGCAAACTGCAGGAGAATGGAAGGGTTATGGCTTGTCCGACCAGGTGCGGGCCTCGAACGGTACTTGAATCCGGGTGCGTGAAAGGGACCATCTACCAGAAATGAGCGGAGATTGGAAACGGCCGATAGCGGTGGGGGGGATTATGTAATGCCGGACGATTTCAATGTTAGTAGCCCTCGTCCGCCGCCTCGACGATGGCCTTGAGATTCTCGATGGGGGTTTCCAGCGGTATGGCGCACTCGGGACCTATGATGGAAACGCCAGCCTCGATGGCGCACCGGGCCTGTTGGCGCACCTGTTTCGGGGAACCCTGATACAGCACATTCGCGTTGTCGATGTTGCCCACGAGGGCCATTTGGTGTCCCACTCTGCGCACGGCCTCTTTGGCGTCGATCTGTTGTTCGAAGTGGTAGGCATCAAACCCCGCTTCGGCGAACAGTTCGAGGCGGTCCGAACAGTTCCCGCACACATGCAGGATCAGTGGGCCCCCGATTTCCGATGTGATGATCTTGTGCAACGGTAGCAGATATTCGCGGTAATGGTGCGGCCCCACCAGGTCTCCCGTGGCGTGGTCCGCCAGGACGACAACGTCCGCGCCGGCCTGAAACTGGGCCCGGGCAAAGGCAATGGTAACGGGTAAGAGCCGATCCAGGGTGCTTCTCAGTTTGTCTTTGAGTTCGAGGTTCCGGCCGGATTTGCCCACGTACAACAGGAATCGTTCGACTCCGGTGAGGTGATAAGACAACGTCCACGGGCCCATGACTTTGCCCACGATGGCGGCACGGTCGCCGGCTTCCCTCCGGACCAGGGAAAGCGCGTCCAGGATCACGCGCATGGACGGTTTCTCGAGAAGATGCTCCGGTATGTCGACGGGTGAAAGATTGGGGTAAAGCGCGTCTTTGACGTCAGGCATCATATTCCGGTGGCCCCAGTCCACGGTACAACCAAGGGCCGCTGCTTCTTGTTGGACGCTGAACTCGGGCATGATGGTGTCGAATCCGATAACGTCGTGTCCGGCCAGCGCCAGATCGGCCATGGCCCGCGGATCCAGATGAGCCTCCGGAAATCCCACCCCCGCGGCATCCATCAGTCCATGGCACACAATGGACGTGGGATTGCCCACGGGCGGACGCCGGGATTTTCGCCCTCCGAACAGGGCGGCCATGACGAGATTGCGGGGTGTTGGTTTCATCGCGTAAGCGGATCTCATGAAAGAGTAGCATATGGGCAAATGTATTTAAAGGAGATCTTCAGCGTATAGGATATATGAGTGCATCAATAGGGATGTGTTCCGACAAAAACCAGGTCTTACATTTTGGCATT
>Ga0209164_1006094_pt1 | contig 10021 bp, 9 predicted proteins | sample MTBNYHSulfiMetaG_FD_187458 | JGI IMG/M metagenome (GOLD analysis project Ga0209164, IMG submission 187458) | Enrichment culture microbial communities from rom New York Harbor, USA that are MTBE-degrading - MTBE-NYH (New York Harbor Sulfidogenic)... | ecosystem: Environmental > Aquatic > Marine >... | reverse complement strand
TCCCGTCAGGCGCCTTCGGAAAGATTGGCGAGAATATCAGAAACAGCACCACTAAAAACGATATGGCCAGTACTATGCCAAGGCCTAAATGTCCTTTATGTCCTCCAGCCATTTCTATCCCTCCTCTTTTAGTGCCTTAATGTTCATAAAAAACTTACTGATAACCCAAATTCCAAAAAATCCCACAACAATCCAGAACAGATAGTTTCCCACTAATTCAATAATAGTGTATGTCGGTTTAGGCACATTGATATATTCAAGCTCGGTCAGTTTTTTGGGAAGTGTCGTAGCCCTGTTGATGAAGCCTGCAATAATTGACATTGCATAGAACCCTCTGATATGGATTCCCTTCACAACTTTTGTGGTGAGCGCCCCGACCTGGATTCCTATCAATGACCCGAGGAGCATCCCCATCGCCAGGGTGTAGAACACGTACCCATATATTGCATACTGTGCTATCGATGCGAGTCCTGCCGTAAAGATGATCTGGAGAATGTCCGTGCCGACTGTAGTTGCGGTCGAAACACCGAAGATATAGACGAACATCGGGAATGTGACGAAGCCGCCGCCGACCCCCATGATTGCAGCAAGCATGCCTACAATCACTCCACCGATTGCGACAAAAAGCCAGGATATCCTTCTTCCACCGAAGTCCTCGTCAAAGGTTATCATTGGCGGTATGTTTATTTTCTGGATACTCACTGCAAGAGAAGTCATCCCCGAAGGACCGCCATGGGCATCATGTGCGCCGCCGCCTGCAGATTTCCTCGATGACTTGATAAAATCAGCCATGGCATAGAAACCGAGGAAACCGAGCAATACGGCATAGACCGAACTGATAAAGGCCTCACTCAGCAAAGGGTCTTTATTATAGAGAGTCTTGTTGATCCAGCCGCCGATAAACGTCCCGCCTGAAGAACCTACAAGAAACGCTATCGCCAGTTTGACTGATACGTTCCCGAGTTTTTTGTGAACTGTTGTTCCCATAATTGCTTTTGCAAAAATATGGAAAACGTCTGTTCCGACTGCAAGGATACCTTTCACCCCTGCTGCCATAAGAGCGGGGGTGATGATAAAGCCACCTCCTGCACCGATACAACCAGTAATGAGACCGGCTGCGAGACCAACCGCGATCGAGACAACGAAGATTGTCGTTGTATAATGTGCCGGCGCATATGCAGTTTTGCCGCCAATCATATCTGCTGCCGTCGAAAGCGACACCGCCAGTATCGGCAGCGTGAGGACCAACAGGATAAGAAGTTTCTTCCGGTTTTTGATAATACTCATTGAAACTTCATAATCCCATTTCGCATGAGCTATACTGGCTGCTTTGAGAAATTCGTACGTCTGTCTTCCAAAACCCATTTCATTTCCCTCCTTTTTTCATAGTTGCTAGTGAATGGTAGTCAGTAAACAAAACCGGATGAAACGATTCACTATTCACTGTCTTATTTGATCCTTTCAAATTCCATCTGAAATTTATGTTTCCTGCCATAACCCGTCACCCTGGTATACGCAACCGGAATCCCGTCGGAACTGACCAGTGTTCTGCTTATGAACAGTGCAGGAGAACCTTCTTTCATGTTAAGCACACCGGCAATTTCTCTCTGTAGTCCGGTTGCTTCCATTGCCTGAAGAACTCTGAATATCTTTTTTGTCCCTTTCTCTTCTATCAGGTCATAGAGCGACCTGGCAGCGATATCCACTTCTTCTATGTCAGGGAAAACGAAGGCGGGGATATAGATCTCTTCATAAAACAACTCGTCGTCAACAGATTTCCTGCATACGAAATAATATACCGGCTCATCCGTTTCGAGCATTTGTCTGACACTTTCGGGGGCTTCTCTAAGCTCCCTGCGCATGATTTCTTTTTGAACTTTCACCTCCTCTCCAAATGTATCTTCTGTTACCCTCGTTCTCATGACTATACCGATTTGGGGAAGCGTATAGGTTACAAAGGTTCCCTTTCCCTGTCGTCTTTTCAGATATCCTTCCCTCACGAGTTCCTGTATCGCCTCCCGGACGGTTACCTTGCTCACGTCATAAATCCTGCAGAGCTCATCCTCTGTCGGGATCTGCGTGCCGGGCGGCCATTCTCCACTCTCGATCTTTTCGATCAGGATCGAATAGATCTGCACATAGAGTTTTTCCTTGCTGCCTCTGTCTACTGTTTTCTCAATCCTCATATGCTTAGAAATTCATGTCTTTATAATCTTTCCTCTAATGAGCAATAGACGTGCCATTTCTGTAACTGTCTGTTTCTTATGATTATTTATTTCTTCTTAGGGGGGTGGTGCAATATTTTGATGCGAAAGAAGTATGGGGTTGATTTATTTTTCGAGGACTTCAAATCTGCTATGTTTTATTGCACTGCAATTTTTTGTTGCTATTTAAGCTCTTTTAATTTCCTCTGGAGCTGCTGGCGGTGGATACCAAGCTGAAGTGCGGCTTTGGTAATATTTCCTCCCGACTTCTGGAGGGCGTCCCAGATTAATTCCCTTTCGACACTCAGGAGCGTTTCCCGCAGCTTCGGAGTCGGCTTCACCTTCTGAGAGGGTGTCTGCTGCATATGGGCAGGCAGGTCGGAAGGCAATATCTGCTGGCTGCCTGCAAAAGATATGGCATGCTCAACGATATTTTCGAGTTCGCGTACATTCCCGGGATATGCATAGTGCATCAGGACATTCATTGCTTCGTCACTGACGCCTTTTACCAAAAGGTCTTTCCTCTTGCCGGCATGCTTCTTCAGGAAGTGCTGGACGAGGACCTCAATATCCTCCAGCCTGTCGCGCAGGGGAGGGAGGTGTATATTAATAACATTCAGACGGTAGAAGAGGTCCTCCCGGAAAAGCCCTTTCCTGATCGAACCGGCAAGGTCCGTGTGTGAAGCGGATATGATGCGCAGATCAACCCTCATCGGTTTGCTCCCCCCAATCCGCATCACCTCCCCTTCCTGAAGGACCCTCAGTATCTTCACCTGAAAGAGCGGAGACACATCGCCGACCTCATCAAAAAAAACCGTCCCGCCGTCTCCGAATTCAAGGAGGCCTTTTTTGGTATAGTTCGCACCGGTGAATGCGCCCCGTTCAAACCCGAAGAGTTCCGATTCCAGCAGGGTATCAGGAATTGCGCTGCAGTTGATCACGACAAAAGAGTTGTCATGTCTCGGACTCCATTTATGGATTGACCGTGCAACAAGCTCCTTCCCGGTGCCGCTCTCGCCGGTTATCAGGACCTGGCTTTCGCTTACCGCCGCCTTCTTGATCAACCCGTACACAGTCTGCATGGACGGACTGGTGCCCATAGTTTCGTCAAAGCCGTAGTCATGGGTGAGTATTTTCTTCTTGTGCCTATTGATAACCTCATCCAACACTTCGATACTGAGCGGTTTTTCGAGGAAGTCGCTTGCTCCGAGCTTTATCGCTTCAACCGCTTTCTTCACATCCGGTTTTGCAAAGGCTATGACCGGAACATACCTCCTTAGTTCGAGCAGTTTCTTTTGCCAGGCCTGGCTGTCAAGATCCAGAAGGGCGATATCGTATTTGAGGGGGTTTACAGAATCGGTGCTGATCGAAATATTCCGCTGTTTCAGCCTCAGTCTGTTTATGGCGCTCTTAAGAGATTTAAAGAGCTCGGCCACCTCTCGTGATTCATCGGTGACAACTAAAATATTCCGCATTCGCTATTGTATACAAATTAGTAAAGAAAAACATAGCGGAGCACACAGTCAATTTGCAGGGACAAGCTCAATCAAAGTGACTTCCGGAGGCGAGAGGAAACGGACCGGCGGGCCCCAGGTCCCTGAACCCCTGCTCACATACAGGCTGGACCGCTCAGAAAGCGCTGCAAAGCCTGCCTGGGTCGGGTAATACAGCCAGGTGAGAATGCTGAAAGGGAATATCTGCCCTTTATGGACGTGCCCCGACAGCTGAAGATCGAAAAGGCCGATTACTTCCTTATTCACCAGGGGCCTGTGCTTGAGAAAAAGCGTAAAAAGGTCATTCGAAAATCCGGAGAGCAGTTGCTTCTCGGATACTCCAGGAGAACCACCATAGGTCCTTGCCTGAACGTCATCGACCCCGGCGATATTGATCAGTCCATGGACTGTCTGTCCCTGTCCCCGCAAGAGAGTAAACCCGGCCTTTTGAGTAAATTTCAGGGCCTGGTCAATCCCTGCATAGAATTCATGATTGCCGGTCACCGCAAATTTACCGTAGCGTGGTTTCACCTCCTGCAGCAGTTCTGCGAGGTGCGAGAGGTTGTCAATCTGACCGTCAACGAGGTCGCCTGTGGACACCAGGACATCAGGGTCTGCTTTCTTTACCTCCGAAAGAATCCTTTGTAAACGCTCTTCTCTGACAATCAGTCCGAGGTGGAGATCGGTTATCTGCACTATTCTGATGCTGCCTGACCCTGCAGGAATTCTGGGAGATTGGAATACTACTGTTTCGGTCCTGATGTTCCCGGCCTCAAAATATCCATAAATGACGACCACTATGGACAATACAAGAGGGGCGAAAAATGCATACGGAGCGGATACCGCCAGGGACGATAAATTTCTCCTGAGAATAAATCCTGCGGCAGAGACAAGAAGGCGGTAAAAATCGATCAGCAATGCCGCTGAGAGAAAGAGAAAAAGGATGCCGAGCCATATATATCCTATATATGACATCAGACGGGCAAACGATTCGAATCCCGCCTTTTCCAAGAAGCGGACAAGAACCGGAGCGAAGATCATTAGCAGCATAAAGAGTCCTACCCCGATACTGGCTTGAAAACTGAACGCAAGCACTGCCTTCGCTTTCATAAAAGCATAGAGATGCATGCTGCCGTAGATGAGGAAAAATGTCACAAAAAAGAGTGTCATAGCAACTTACCGTTATTCTTTAATAATACACATGAATCCCCAAAATATTCCTCATACACTTCAATGCATTCCCGGTGATATATCCGACTTTCCTTTCTTCATAAGCAGCACGAGCGGAAGCACACAGACCATCACGATACTGATAACGCGAAAGGTATCGTTGAATGAGAGCATCGATGCCTGTCTGAGAAGTTCTCTGTATATCATTCCGAGGCCCCCCTGCTCTGAGAGAGTATTCTCGAACCCCCTGTACTGGAGAAACCGGGTAATCTGTTCGGACGTCATCTGATAGGCGCTATCGAAAGGAGTAAGATGCTCCGCTAAATGGGACTGATGGAATTGTGCACGCCGCGAGAGCATCGTGGTTACGAATGCAACACCAAAACTCCCGCCGAGGTTCCTGAGGAGATTATAGATGGCAGATGCATTGCCCATATCTTCTTTTCTTATACCGGACATGGTCATAGTAGTGAGAGGGATAAAGAAAAACCCCATGCCAATGCCTAATACGATTCTCGGCCATATCACAGTATAAAAATCGGCGGAGAGACTGAAATTCGACATCAGATAGGTAGCATACGCATTCACTGCAATGCCAAAAGCCAGGAGGGCCTTCGGGTTCACTTTATTCACCAGGCTTCCGGCCAGAGGGAGGGCTATTAACGTCGCCATCCCTCCCGGCCCCAGAACAAATCCCGCGAGAAATGAGGTATACCCCATAAGTGTCTGCAGATAGATCGGCAGGAGCACAATGCTCGCAAAGAGGTTGAAAAACCCCAGGAACATTACTATGTTTCCGGTACTGAACGAGATATTTTTGAATGCCCTGAGGTTGACTACAGGGTTTTTCGCAAACAGTTCGACCACCACAAAAGAGATAAGGGAGACCGCTGAAATAACGCTTAGCCAGAAGATAAAACCTGACGAGAACCAGTTCTCCTGCTGGCCCTTGTCGAGAACGATCTGGAGGCAGCCGAGCCCGAGGGCAAGAAGCGCAAGCCCCCAGTAATCGACCTTCATCTTCATCCGTTTCATATACGGCGGGTCTGCGATGAAGATCATGGTTAAAAGGATTGAAATAATGCCGATCGGCACATTGATAAAGAATATCCAGTGCCATGACCAGTTGTCCGTAATCCAGCCGCCGAGGAGCGGGCCTACTATGGGACCAAACATGATGCCCACCCCGAACACCGCCATGGCTATCCCATGCTGACGCGGAGGGAATGTCTCAAGGAGTATGGACTGCGACAACGGCTGCAGCGCCCCTCCGCCTATTCCCTGTAATATCCTGAATACAACGAGGCTCTGGAGACTCCATGCCGCGCCGCAGAGAAAAGAACTTATGGTAAACATCGTAATCGAAATGATCAGGTATCTTTGCCTGCCGAAAAACCTGCTCAGCCATCCTGTCATGGGGATGATGATCGCATTCGAAACAAGATACGAGGTGATCGTCCATGTCGATTCATCGATGCCGGCGGAGAGACTTCCCCGGATATGGTCGAGCGCGACATTGACCACAGAGGTGTCTATGATCTCTATGAGCGTGGGAAGCATTACGGTAAGCGCAATAATCCATTTATTCATTGTGTACTCTTTATGATCGGAACAGGCAACATAGAATATTTAAGCGGTTTTGAAATCCGTCTTCAAAGAATTAGCCTCAGAGGCCCGATGAATATCGACACTAGAATGAGCGAAAATAGCCTGTACTGCCTATAAAACCATGCGTATTGAGAATACCCAAAAATCATTCCTTGATTAAAATCGTCGGCACGACAGACATCCCGACGCGGAGGATGTGGTCTTTGTCTGCATCTTTATCAAGGACTATTTTCACAGGTATTCTCTGAACCACTTTTACATAATTTCCAGTCGCGTTCTCAGGTGGAAATAAGGAAAAAACAGCACCCGTACCAGCCATTATGCTGTCCACTTTACCATAAAATATCTTTCCAGAATAGGAATCGACCTTGATTTTCACTTTTTGTCCTGGCTTGATCTTCTCAAGCTGTGTCTCTTTGTAATTCGCAGTGATGTAAAGATCATCAAAAGAAACAACCGCCATGATTGGCTGGCCTGCCTGTATCTGGTTTCCTATTTCAATCGATTTTTTTGTTATATATCCATCTGCCGGTGCATAAATCTTTGTGTATTCATAATTGAGTTGCGCAGAATTTTGTTTTGCTTCTTTTTCCTGTATGGCAGACATTTGAGCAGTTCTCGACGCCTCTGTCTGTTTCACAATAGTTTTCTGAGTATCAAGCTCTTTTTCCACCTGGGTGATCTGCTCTTTTGCAGCTTTTACTTGTGCCAGGGCAACTGTGTGGGCAGTCATCATCTTTTCATATCTGTCTTTAGAAATACTCTCTTTTTTATAAAGATTTTCTGCCCTTCTGCTGTCATTCTCAGCCTGCTGAAGATTTGCATCCTGAAGTTCAAGATTGGCTTTCGCAGCGCCTAATGCTGCATTTAACTCTGCCACCCTGCTTTTCGCGACATTGATTCTTGCTCCAACCTCAATAAGTTTTGCCTGCTCAGCATTCACTCCTGATGAAGCTTCCTGTAATTTAACTTCGTAATCAGCCGTATCCAGTTCGACAAGAATTTCGCCTTTTTTTACGTATTGATTCGATGCGACGTATATCTTTTTCACTGTACCGGGGACTTTGGAAGCTATGGTATGGATGTTCCCTTCAATGAACGCGTCATCGGTAGTAATATGGGTAGCTTTATATTGGAGATAGAAGAAGAGGCTCACCGCCCCGACGAGAAGCACTACTGCGAGGACAAGAAAGCCGAATTTCTTCCTCTTGTTATTATTGGTATTGTTGCTATTCTTCTTTTCTTCATCCATCAGAGTTGGTCCTTAAGAGTGAAAAGAGCAAAATAATAGTATACTGTACATAATCTTTTTCGTAATTCTCCAACTGAACGATTGTTCATGTGAACTTATGTTCAGTTTAAACCAAGTGACGGGGCGTGTCAAGAATATTTTGGGAAGAAAATTACTTTTTTGCGGTGAGAATCCGGTTCCTCTCGTCGAGAAAAACGATGTCCGGTTTGAAATTCTTTATCGTATCGTCCTGGAAATAACTGTAGCAGAAGATAATAATCTTGTCCCCGACCACCCCTTTCCGTGCTGTCGGGCCGTTCAGGCATATTTCCCCGCGTTTTCCTGGGATGACATATGTTTCGAACCGTTCTCCGTTGTTCAGGTTGCTGATCATCACCTGCTCATAGGAAATGATGCCCGCCTTCTTCAGTACCGTTTCATCAATAGTGATACTCCCCTCGTACGATAGGTTTGACTCTGTAACCGTTGCGCCGTGTATCTTCGCTCTCAGAATGCACCGTAACATAAAATCCTTACCTATTAAACACTTTCTTTTTTTAAAGTATGCATGTTTTCCGGATACAAAAGCAACTATATCAACCTTCTTTATGCATCAATAGAGATCACTCATGGCGGATGCGGTATTTTCGCGGATTTAAATTCTGTGGAGATTTATCGGAACAGAATTTCCCTCGGAGGGCGACAGCCCGAGAATGAGCGAAAATACCGCATCCGCCATTGGAGAGCCTAAGAACGTTTGGGAATATTTGGTCCTCCTGCCCTGACGAAACTCAGTATAATCATCCCGGCAAGAAAAAAAGCGGCAATTGACAGGATTGCAGGCCTTTGGCTTCCAAACGCTGTTGATATCTGCCCGAATGCGAGCGGACCGAGTACTGCTGAAGATTTGCCCACCAGAGAATACACGCCGAAATATTCAGCCTCTTTCCCCCTGGGAATAAATTGTGTATAGAGAGCACGGGAGGCTGCCTGGACAGTGCCAAGGCCGAGGCCTGCGCATAACGCGACTCCCCAGAACTGACTTTTTGTGTGTACGAAAAAGGCGAGCGTGGCAACAAGCGTCCACAGGAGAAGCGATAAGTAGACGACTTTTTTTGGCCCCCAAAGATCGATGGGTTTTGCCATGATCAGGGAACCCAGTAACGCAGTCAGTTGGACAAGGAGATAAAGGACGATCAACTCCTGGGTCTGAAACCCAAGGGTTGTTGCGGCAAAAATGCTCGAAAAAACGATGACGGTATTTACCCCGTCTTCATAGAGAAGAAACGATATCAGAAATTTTCTCGCCTCTTTCCCCCGCCAAATCTGTCGCAGAGTTTCCATCGTATAGCGGCCCCCTTTCGCACCGGCATGGGTCCATGAACCGTCTGCTCTTCTGTCCCCGGGAAGGAACAAAAATGCGGGCAGGGAAAACAAGGCAAAGAACAGGGCGACCATCACCCATACAATCCTGAAATCTCCTGCTTTGACCAGGGGGAGCGCGATCAGGAGCGCAGCAATAGAACCGGCATATCCGACCATATATCCCCATGCAGACACTCTGCCGGTGTATTCCGGAGGGGTTATTCGCGGGAGAAAGGAGTTATAGAAAACCAGTCCGCCCTCCATCCCGATATTGGCAATGACAACAAGAAGGAACCCTTCGATAACCATCCCCTCGTTCAGGCAGGACAGTCCTGCGATTGCCGCAACACTGATTGCGGTATAGAGAAGGAGCAATGTTTTCCTCAATCCTCCGAAATCTGCGATTCCTCCGAGAAACGGCGACGTGAGGGCGACAATCGCCATGCTCATCGAAATTGCTCTTCCCCACCACAGGTCGCCGAGCCCGGCATCGTTCCCCACAATCACGCTGGTATAATACACAGGGAAAACAACTGCCACGATCACTGCGGAATAGCTTGAGTTTGCAAAGTCGAACAGCGTCCAGCTGATGAGATGTTTTTTATTGAGATTCATGAGAGCATCTTCCCCTGTTTATTCATCAATTTGCCATAACCACGGCGGATACAGTATTTTTGCTCATTCTCAGCCCGCATTCGCGGCCCTCCGAGGAAAATTCTGTGTCGATAAAACTCCACAGAATTAAAATCCGCAAAAATACTGTATCCGCCGTGTTGAAACGGGATGATATGAATTTACGCTAAATTTTCAATCTCGAAGCGACTTTTATTGCCTCTATCATACTTGAAGGATTCGCGATCCCTTTCCATGCGATGTCATAGGCTGTCCCGTGGTCAGGAGAAGTGCGGACAAAAGGCAATCCAACCGTAATATTCACCCCGGTGTCGAAT
>Ga0209164_1006091_pt1 | contig 10025 bp, 10 predicted proteins | sample MTBNYHSulfiMetaG_FD_187458 | JGI IMG/M metagenome (GOLD analysis project Ga0209164, IMG submission 187458) | Enrichment culture microbial communities from rom New York Harbor, USA that are MTBE-degrading - MTBE-NYH (New York Harbor Sulfidogenic)... | ecosystem: Environmental > Aquatic > Marine >... | reverse complement strand
TCTCCGGCGCTCGCTCGGGGCCGACGCGATCCGAACCAGCGCCGACTCCGTGGAGGTCGACGCCGGCGTCGTGTCCTGCGATGCGGCCGAGCTCCTGACGGCCTGGGAGGAGGGTCGCTGGGCCGAGGCAGCCGACCTCTACGCCGGCGAGCTCCTGCCCGGTTACTTCGATGGCGCTCAATCCGTGGAGCTCGAGCACTGGCTGGACGCCACGAGAGCGACGGTCCGGGCCGCGGCGGCGAAGGCTGCGTGGAAGAGGGCGGAGGTCGAGGAGGCCGGGGGCAACACGAGCGAGGCCATCGTGTGGGCACGCCGGGCCTGTGACTGGACGGGGGGGGACGAGACCGAAGCGCGGCGGATGATGGGGATGATGGACCGCCTCGGGGACCGAGCCGGTGTGCTGGAGGCCTTTGGCGCCCTCTCCCGCTGGCTGGAGGAGCTGGACGCCACCCCGGCGCCCGCCACCAGGGAGCTTCTGGAGCGGCTGCGAGCCCGCTGGGCCGAGGAGGATCGGGCCGCTGCGGTGGCCGGGCCGGGGCCCCGGGAGGATCGGGCTGCCGAGACCGCGGTCCTGCATCCGGGCGAGGGGGGAGGGCCGTCCCTCGGTGCGCCGGTGGCGGCGCCGGCAGCCGCTCCGGCATCCCGCGTCCGCCGCTGGAGTTGGCCCACCCCGCTCCAGAAGCTGGCCTCCGCCTCGGTTACCGCAGGCCTCATGATCGTCATCCTCTCGCTCTGGGCCGTCACGCGGGAGCCAGCCCCGGTGGGCACGCACCGTACCACGGTCGTCATCGAAGCGGTGGAAACCGATGAAGCGGATGCTGCGACGGCACGGATGCTTCGCGGGGGAGTGCTGAGCCACCTCCACGAAATGACGGCGCTCCGGGTCGTGGCGGAGGGCGATCGGGAGGCCATCGCCCGGGAGCGGGGGTTCATCGTGCGGAGTAACCTGGTCCGGGCGGAGGATGAGCTCAGGGCCAGGATCCATCTGGTAGACGGCGAGAGCGGTACCTTGCTCGCCAGCACGACGCTGGAGCAATCGGCGTCCGATCTCTCGGCCGTCACGGAGGAGATGGCCCGTTCGGTCGCCCAGTTCGTGCGCCGGGAGGTTGGCGCGGCGCTGGAGGAGCGGCGGCTCGTGGAGGCGGCTGTCCCGGACGGGGCCATCACCATGGTCCAGCTCGGGCGCCAGGACATGGCGCTGGGCGCCTCCCTCTGGCGCCAGCGATCGGCGGACGGAGCGGTGGCGGCCTACGAGAAGGCTGACTCCATCCTGGCTGAGGCAGCCCGGATGGTGCCCCGCTGGGATCGACCCTGGATCGACCGCGCGGAGACCGCCTACCGGCTCATGTGGATCGAGCGGCTTTCGCGGCGGGGTGGCCGGGAGGCCGAGAGGGAGCTTGTGGCCCGAGGGATCCGGTTCGCCGGTGAGGCCATCGCCCGCGACGGCAGGCAGGCGGAAAGCCTGGAGCTCCGCGCGTTGCTGCACCAGTGGCAGTGGCTTCTATCGCAGCCCGATCCGTCGGGGCGTTCGGCGGAAGTGCTGGCTCGGGCCGAGGAGGACGCCCGCCGCGCCACGGAGGTCGACCCCCACAGGGCTCGAGCCTGGAACGTGCTGGGTGCCGCGCTGCTTCATCGAGGGGCCTGGGCCGACGCGTACTGGGCGCTGGGGCGTGCGGTAGCGGCGGATGCCCACCTCAGGAGCGACACGGAAATCGTCCTGCGACTCTTCACCGCTGCCTGGGAAACCGGGAACGTCGAGGCTGCCCGAGCCTGGTGCAGCGTGCTGGCGGAGCGATCCGGAGAGGGGTGGCCGGTGGCGACCTGCCAGATGTACCTGATGACGGACGAGGCGGCACCTGACCTCGGGGCCCTCGCCGAAATGCGACGGCAAGCGGAGGCATGGCCGTACTGGCCCGTGGTCGCCCCCGAGTTCGACGCGCTGACGGCCGTCCTCCACGCTCGTGCCGGGGACGACGCGCAGGCCCGGGAGATTCTGGCCGGGCTACCGACCACCGCGGCCAGTTCCGAGCTCCCCGTCCTGCAGGCATGGGCGCTGGTGGAGCTCAAAGAGCTGGACCTCGCCCGGTCCAGGTTGGCAGACCACATTGCCGGGTCCCCAGCCATCCGCTCCTCCCTGCTCAGGAGTCGGCGCTTCCAGGAGATCCCGGGCTCCGGGTAGGTGGGAAGCCGGGACGCGGACTTCCTCCCGCGGACGCCTCACCCTACCCGATCCGCGACCGTGCCCACGACCACCGACGCCGGGCGTGGGCACGGCGCGGGCGAATCGGGCCTGCTCAGCCAGCGTCTTCGGGCTCGCAGTACCACACGCCCTCAATGATCTCGCAGTGGATGCGCCCGGAGTCCGACGGGGTGGCGCCAGCGTCGGAGGGGGGGCAGACCCAGACGCTGTCCACCAGGGCGCAGGGCTGCAGTGGATCCTGGAGCAGGGTGGCGGCGGGCGCGTTGACAAGGGATCCATCGTCCATCGGCGCCACGAGAGGGTCGGAGCAGGAGACGAACAGGCCCAGGGTCATGATGGCCAGGGCACCGGTGAGGGCATTGCGGATCTGGGTGTTCGTGATCATGGCAGACAGCCTTTCGAAGGTGTGGATTGGGCTCACCCCAATGAATAGCGTGCAGAGAGTCGTGTGCGCATCCGTCACGGCGCCGTATACCGGACGGATCGGCCAGCGGCAGGCACCGGGTTGGAGCAGGGGCTCCGAGCCGGCCCTCGGAACACTGCCCATCCACAACGTCCTGCCACCCCGCTCCAGCGGAATCGCCTACGAGCTCATCAGGACTGCTCTCAGTCGGTGCAGATCCACGATGGCATACGGGTTGAGCAGCCGCTGAAGGGCTTGCGGGAAATCGATGCGCCTCCATGCAACCCGAAGACTGCGGAGCAACTGGCGCGCGAAGGTCTCGTCGATGATCGGGGCCATCTGCACGAGATCGGCGTAGTGCTTCGTGCGTTCAAACTCTCCAGCAGTCCCGTCCCGTACCGCAAGCGAGTAGCCGACCGCCTTCGTGAGGAACATGAACTCCGGCGGCGCCGCGCTGTAGCGAAACCCCCTCCACTGCAGCTCACTGCGACGGGCGGAGAAGACCCGTGTCATGGCGAACCGGATTCCCATCCCGAGGATCAGGCGCACGGATGCGTCCTCCTCCTCGTATTGGGCAACATCCAAGGTGCCTTCGTCAGTCTCCAGGTGGAGAAACCCCGTCCTCGGGAAGAACACCTTCGAGACCTTCGATGTGGCGGCAACGGCCACCTCCGGCACGCGCAACACACGAAGCTGACCCGCTCTCTCGAACGCGCTCCTCCTGGCTTCGAACACGTCCCGGCGGATGAACACATCGAGATCGTGACCGGGCTCCCGATGCTCCTGGGTCAGAGGCAAGAACGAGAGTGATCCCGTGACCATGTAGTGCCGCGAGCCGCCGAGCACATCGAACAGGATGTCGAACAGTCCACTGGTGCTCATGGGCGCCATCGACGAAACAGTCTCTCCATGCCAACCCGGAACTCTCCCTGGCCACCTTCCACCACGGCCACTCGCACCGCTTGACTCAACGCTTCTCCGCCAGGTAGTAGTGGTTGTCGCCCTCGTCCCGTAGCTGCTCCAGCAGATCCATCCCCACCCCGTCCAGGATCCGCCTGTAGGTCTGGGCTCCCAGCGATACCGACTGCCTTCCTGTCAGAACGTCCACCCACGCACACGCCTCTGCGGGGGCTGTGAAGAGCAAGCGGCCATCCTGCTTCAACGCGCTTGAGATCTTCTCGAGAACAAGCGCCTGGGTCCCCGGCTCAAGCAGGAACATCAGGCCCCAAGCAACGACTCCGTCGAACGTCCTCCTGAAGAGCTGAGACTCCTCGACGCGCGCACACTCAACCTCGACGCCAGGGAATCGAGTTCGAAACGCCGACACCAGGGTGGGAGCAGCGTCGATCCCCCAAACCAAACAACCCTCCTCGATCAGTACCTGTGAGATCGGCACCCCGTGCCCGCACCCGAGGTCCAGGACCGCCGCACCGCGACGGAGCCCTTTGGCCCAGCCACGGACCTCTGCGCCGCCGATCCGAGACTCGGTTCGTCTCACCATGAACTCGTGAGCCCGGAGTTCATAGCCTTCCGCCCCGTCGTCCGTCCCTTGTTGGATCATCAGCGCACGCCGCCATTCGATTCGTTCATGGGTCTGAAGCCGCCGCCTGAGCACACCAGCGATGTCCGGGAGTCCCGGAGAGACTCCGGGAGAGCCTGACGGCCTTCAGGGTAGAAACGCGAGGCGAAACAAGCGGAGGAGCCAGCGGGAACCATCCTGGCTACGGAGTCGATAACGACGAGGTACGCGGCGTCCGTTTCTCTCGCCCCAGAGTTGCAGGCCAGACACAGGACCAGGAGCGGGATGGAATTCAGACGGCGGCCGCAAGGCCTCAACTCGCTTTCTCCCTTCTCAGATTAGGAAGGTCCGGCGTCCAGCCCGCATGGGGAACACCCTGCCAGAGGGGTCGGGGCCCTGCCGCGAAACCAATGCGCTCATGAATGCTCCCGGATCACCCAAGAGGCACGGAGAATCCGCTGCCTGGGGTTGACCCGCCGCCGGTTCCGGCGCCGAAACGCTCCGTTCCTCCTGATTGCAGGGGGCGCGGAGCCCCTCGCCCCTGCACGTCCCCCGGGAATGGTCAGAGCCTCCCGGGCCTAGATGACGTAGAATCTCACGAGGAGCCAACCAACGACCCCGATCCCAGCCAGCAGGCTCAGGATCTCGTGGGTCCGCCGCTCTTCGCTGATGTAGCCCACGGCCGCTCCGACGAACACCGTTGCCAACGCCACGTGGTAGGGCCATCCGAGAGCGGCCAGCGTGGGCAGGCCGTGCGTCAGCGTGTCCGTCAGCTCGAGGACGGGAACGCTCGCCAATACCACATAGAAGGGACGCCGCACCGCGGCGAAATGCCTCGAAAGATCACTGTCCGGCCCGATCTCGTCCGGCAGGATCAGGGAGGCCGCGAAGTAGAGGGCGATGGACCCCAGGAGCAGGGTCGCGAAACTCGCCATCGTGATCACCGGCTCCTTCTGTCGGTAGCTATTCACGGTGCCGAGCCAGTAAAGCACCTGCATGAGAAGGACCGTCACGGACCACACCACCGTGGCCCGGTGGGAGCGGAAGGTCCCGCGGTGCCGCAGCGCGCCGGCAAGCCCGCCGAGGACGCGGGTGATGCCCAACCCGATGACGATCGACAGGATGATGCTGACGAATTCGAAGTCACTCATGGGTCGGCTCCGCCTGGCTGAGGGTCAGGCCCTGGTCCCATCCAACTCACAGCAGCTCCGCGATGCGGGCTGCCGCCACCTTCGCCCCGTCCACGGGGATGGGGGGATATCGGGCCTCCGAGCCCACGTGCTCGACGATCGTGTCCGCCAGCGTCTCCGCCGACGTGGCCGAGTAGGCCATCCTCGTGCCCGCGCCGTGCCGGGCGAGGCGGCCCGCCACATGGATCTCCTGCTCCGAATGGCCCTCGATGGGGGAGTAGAGAAAGGGCCGCCGGAGGGCCGGCACGTAGCCCCGGACCTCCACGCCGTCGGGAACGTCGAGACCCTCGGGGCTCAACCGGGGTCCGCACACGAGGACCATCCTCATCCCCGGCAGTCTCGCTGCCGCCAGAGGGACCGCACTCCCGCAGAGCTCCAACAGGTCCCGTCCGATCGCGGTGCCGCCGATCGAGCACACCACGACCGGGCGCTCATCGTACCCGAGGCGACGGCGCAGCGCGGCCCGGTCCAAGAACTGCTCCGGCGCGAAGGGCAGCACATAGCCCACGAACTCGCACCGGGCCCTCGCCCAGGCTCGCCGGTTGGGAAGGAACGGTCCGAAGGTCGTGTCCGGAGCGTCTTCCTCCTCCCCCATGAAGATCCCGAGGTCCACGAACGTCGGGGCCCGGTCCATCCCCTCCGACCACTTCCGGTTCCAGAGGTAGACCCCAAGGCGCTCGAGGGGATTCCACGACACGGGATCGAACCCCACGAAGTCGTAGATCATCACAAAGGGCGCCTTCTTGCGCTCGGGGTCCTTCTTGTAGGCGAGGATGATCTCGTACGTCTCGTCTCCGATGACGAGATCGTAGCCGCCCGGGGCGGTGAGACGGTCCACGACCTCCACATTGCGGAACCACTCACCCCTGGCTCCGAATGCGTACCGGATCAGGCTCAGGCGCGAGCCCTCGGCCATGCCTTCCGCGATCGCGTTGGCGTCGAGGAGGCGGGAGGACTCGGGAAGGAGCCGCCCACCCGCCTCGAGCACGACCTCGGCAGCGGGGGACGCCGCCAGCCAGTCGATCGTCAAGCCCCGGTCCTGGCGTTGCAGTGCCTCGGCGATCGCCAGGTCCCGGCCGATGTGACCCAGGCCGAGGGACCCGCTGATGAACAGGATCCTCCTCTCCGACAAGGTCACCGTGGCCCTTCCGGTTGGGGCTTCCTGCCGGGAATCCGGAGGGGCGGGGGGCGCGGCGGAGCGCCCCCACTCCCCCGATCCGTAAACGTTGTCAGCCGCCGACCAGCTCCCTGAAGGCGGGATGGGCGGCGATTCCCTGGAGCCAGGGGTCCGGGCGCAGGTTGGCCGGGGTGGCCACCGAGGGTTGGGAGAGGAGCCGCTCCAGCTGCTCCGCGGCCAGTTCCGGCTCTCCCGCCAGGGCGTAGATCTCCGCCAGCCACCAGACGCTGTGGGTTCCGATCATGAGGTCCTCCTCGGGAGGCAGCAGCTCCACCCCGGTGCGACCCTCGCGGATGGCGTCCTCCTTCAAGCCCAGGCCCGCCAGGGCGAGGCCCAGGGCCAGGTGGGTGCGGGGATCGTCGGGCCGTTCCGCCACCATGGCCTCCATGGTGGTCCGGGCTTGCTGGTAGGCGTCCCGCGCCTCGGCTTCCGCGCCCATACGGCTGTGGGCGAGGGCGGCCAACAGGGATCGGGGTTGGATCCCGTACTGCCCCACCACGGGATCCGCTCCCGGAAGGTCCAACGCCGCCAGGGCCCCCGGGTAGTCACCATCCACCATGGCGACGTACCACTTGTTCCCCACATACCCCTCCGGCTGTGCCGCAAGGAAGGCCCGAACCGGCTCGAGGTCGCCGGTCTCGTAGAAGTGGAGCCATGCCAGGCTGGACTGGGTGGCCGCGCGGTCGGGCTCCAGGGCCAGCGCGCGCTCCAGGACCTGCCGGGCCTCACCGAACCGTCTCGCCAGCTGGTAGGTCAGCGCCAGGTCCACCAGAGTGGAGGGGGTCGCCGCGATGGCGTCGGCGGCCGACAGGGAGGTGAGGGCCTCCTCCAGGCGGCCGGCCCTCCGGTGGATGTACCCGACCATCCGGAGGGGGGCAGCATCGCCGGGAGCGAGCTCGCTGGCCCGCGTGTAGGCGGAGAGGGCTGCCTCGTAGTCCTTGGCGATGCGGTAGTGGTAGGCCCCCAGCGCCCGGTGCGCCGCGGGCTCGTCGGGATCCAGCTCCAGCGCCCGCTCCGCCGCCCACTTCGCCCTCTGGGCCCGCTCGGGGGACCGGTCCCAGTTCTGGTGCACCCAGGCGTGGGCCTCCGAGAGGTAGACCAGCGCCATCACGAAGGCAGGATCCAGCTCGAGGGCCCGTTCAATCCCCGCGATCGCCTCGTCCCTCTGAGACATCGTCGTGGCGGAAGCCCAGAGGGCTGAGGCGGCCTCGTACGCCGCGGTGGCTTCAGGGTTGTCGCTGAGGGCGCCCGGTTGCCGGTCGGGGGCGCAGGCGCCGGGAAGGCAGAGAAGGGCTGCGGGGAGCAGCCGCGCAAGACGGGACACCATGGTACCTCCTGGACGAGGGTGGTACTTCGGTCCGCCGCTGGCCAAATCTGGTCATGGGTGGGATTGATTTGTGCTTTCACGATAGAGGTGGGAAGGGGGCGGGGCAAGCAGGGTCGTCCGGGCCGGTCCATCGGAAACCGCCGGCCCCCCTACCGCGTGACCGTCACCCAACCGCGGTGGGCCTGGCTGACCTCGTCGGTCGTGCTCATCGCCTCGTGGAGGCTGGCGAGGGGAAACCAGGCCCAGTGGTGCTGGCCGCGCGGGTCCAGGAGCAGGACGAGGTCCTCTTGCTCGTCGTAGGCGGCCAGCGGCGAGCAGTGGCCCCCGCTCCCGCCGAGCCCGGCCAGGTACATGAGCGAGTAGTTGACGATCAGGAAGTCGCTGGCGGTTGCCGCGTTCTCCCTCACCTGGTGCCGGAACGCGGCGAGGTCGCCTTCCCGGGGACCACTCCCCGCGTGGTGGGCGGTGGCCAACAGCCCCGCGCGGACGCGAATGAGGTCGGCCACCTTGTCGAGCGTGGCCTGACCGTGCTGGAACTCCTCCAGGGTTATGATGTGCGCCGTCTCGAGTACGAAGAGGTTATCCTGGGTGTATCCTGCCTCGGGCCTCAGGGAGTTCATGGCGATGACCGCGGACGCGGCGCAGCAGAGCATCTGCCCCTGCTGCACCCAGTGGCGCCCGAGCGGCTCGTAGTCGGGCGTCATGCTCCGCCGAAGGACGATCTGCCCCTCTTCGGTGTCGAGGGGGATCTGGGGAACCGAGTGCGATCGGACGTACCAGTCGCCGACAGCGATCAGCAACGCGATCACGCCCACGATCGTGGCGGCGCCCAGGAACACCCGCTTGACCCAACGCTTCAGTGGCATGGCAACCTTCCGGCGGCTCTCGACGCCGGCCCCGGTAACAGTCAGCACCCACCCCCGTCGACGTCGACCACCAGCCGGCCGCCGCCGGCATAGGCATACCAGCGCGACGGCACCTCGGTCGGAGCCGGCGCCGGGTCCCGGTCAATGAGCCGCCTTCTCCAGCGCCTGGCCCAGGCCCACCTGCTCATCCTCGACGACTGGGGGATGGCGCCGCTGGACGATACCGCCCGCCACGATCTCCTCGACGTCCTGGACGATCGCTACGGACGACGGGGGACTCTCCTCACCAGCCAGGTGCCCATCGACCACTGGCACGACATCGTGGGAGACCCCACCTTCGGGGATGCGATCCTCGATCGCCTCCTCCATAACGCGCATCGGATCGTCCTGAAGGGCGGCTCCATGCGCCGACTCTACGACTCGACCAAGGGAGAATCCACCACCGACGACGAACCCGAATGATTCCCTCTCCAGCGCCTCTCCTCCCCAGGAGACCACCCCTGGTCACCATGCCCGGACCAGGTGGTCAGCTTCCTCTGGACGGAGTGGTCAGCTTGGCCGGAATACGCACATAGCAGCCTAGGGGCGCGTCAATGAATCGGACAGGCAGGCGTGTGAGGATTTGGACAACGGCCGCCTGCCTGACTGTCGTACTCTGCCGTCCAGTGCCGGTTCAGGCTCAACACTTCCCGCCAGACGATGAGTTGAGAGAGCTCCTGAGGCGCCGGGTAGGGCGGATGGGCGCAGTCGGGATCGTCCTTGGCATCAGAGAGGCTGACGGAACCACGCGGATCGTCTCGTATGGGAGCGCCGGTGACGGCGCGCGCGACTTGAGCAGTCGGTCTCTGTTCGAGATTGGCTCGATTAGCAAGGTGTTCACGGCGACGCTGCTCGCCGACATGGTCCAGAAGGGGGAGGTGTCGCTGAACGATCCAGTGACAGAGTTCTTGCCGGAGGGAGTGTCGGTACCTTCACGCAATGGGCGGCAGATCACCCTTTTGGACCTTGCGACCCACCACTCTGGGCTTCCGGGGCTGCCCGACGATTGGCCGGATGCGTCGGGCCCGGTAGCGAACCCCGACTACCCTCCTGATCGCCTGTATGCGTTTCTGTCGCGCCATGAGCTCGACGGTGATGTCGGGGCGGAATACAGCTACTCGAATATCGGGGTAGGCTTGCTTGGCCATGTACTGGCGAGTGTTGGGGGTGGGAGTTTCGAGGATGTCCTGCGGGAGCGAGTGCTGGATCCGCTGAGGATGAATCTCACGAGTACCAGACGTGACGGAAGTCGCGCTGAATGGATGACCCTGGGGCACGACTCCGATGGGGAAGTCGCCCCATAC
>Ga0209164_1006090_pt1 | contig 10025 bp, 8 predicted proteins | sample MTBNYHSulfiMetaG_FD_187458 | JGI IMG/M metagenome (GOLD analysis project Ga0209164, IMG submission 187458) | Enrichment culture microbial communities from rom New York Harbor, USA that are MTBE-degrading - MTBE-NYH (New York Harbor Sulfidogenic)... | ecosystem: Environmental > Aquatic > Marine >... | reverse complement strand
CAAAAGCGGAGGGCCTTTACAAACCCCACCAGGCCCTTTTCCGGGATGTCAAATCGTTGCACCAGGTCTTTGGCGGCCATCCCTGCAATTCGGCCCCACACGTCTTCATTGACCCGCTCCGCCGTTGTCTGATCGAATCTCTCGCTCACATAAATGAACCAGAAGGCATCCATCAAGCGGTAGTGCCAAAGAAGGAACTCAATGTACTTGCGCAGGTCTTCGGCGCCCATGTTCTTGAAAATGTCCAAATTCATGATCCGGTCCCTTTTCCAAGATCGCGTTTAGAAGCCCCGGAAGCCGGCGCGGGCCGGCCTGTCATTTCCTCTCGTCAAGGCGGACGTAATGCCGCTCATTCGCACCGATGTAAACCTGCCTGGGTCGATGAAGTTTGCCTTCAGGATCGCTGATGCTCTCTTTCCACTGGCTGATCCATCCCGGAAGACGTCCGATGGCAAACATGACCGTGAACATGTCAAGGGGAATCCCCAGGGCCCTGAGCACAATGCCGCTGTAAAAGTCCACATTGGGATAAAGATGGTGGTCCACGAAATAGGGGTCCTTGAGCGCAACCGCTTCCAGCTTCAGGGCGATGTCGAGAAGTGGATCCTGGAGCTTGAGTTTGGCCAGGACTTTATCGCAGACCCGCTTGATAATGCGCGCCCTGGGATCATAGGTTTTGTAGACCCGGTGGCCGAAGCCCATGAGCCGGAAGGGGTCGTTCTTATCCTTGGCTCTTGCGATGAAGGGTTCCGGGTCTCCTCCACTGGCCTGGATGTCGGTGAGCATCTCGATGACCGCCTGGTTGGCGCCCCCGTGGAGCGGTCCCCACAGAGCGCAAATGCCGGCTGAGATGGCTGCAAAAAGATTGACCCGCGAGCTGCCCACGAGGCGGACGGCCGCGGTGGAGCTGTTCTGCTCATGATCCGCATGAAGGATCCAGAAAACGTTCAGGGCCTCCACAATTTCCGAATCAAGCTGATAGGGTCGCACAGGGGAGTCGAACATCATGTTGAGGAAATTGGCGGCATAGAGAAGGTCGGGCCTGGGATAGACCACCTTGTGCCCTCTTGAAATCTTATGCGACATGGCCGCCATGGTCCGGACCTTGGAGAGAAGCCGCGTGAACATCACGTTGGTCCCATCTTCACCGTCCTGCTCCGGCAGCTCGGGGTAAAAGGTGCGCAGGGCGTTGACCATGGAAGATAGTATCCCCATGGGGTGGGCCCTTCGCGGGAAACTCTCGAAAAACTCCCGCATGTCCTCGTGAACCAGGGAGTGGTCGTTGAGCATTACGGAAAAGCGGGTCAATTCTTTTCGTGTGGGGAGCTCGCCGTTGATAAGCAGGTAGGCCGTTTCCACAAAGGTGGAATGCTCGGCGAGTTCCTCCACAGGATACCCGCGGTAGCGCAGGATCCCCTTTTCCCCGTCCATAAAGGTGATGCTGCTCTTGCAGCTCCCTGTGTTGGCGTACCCGGGGTCGTAGGTGATCAGGCCCGTCCTGCGGCGCAGGGTGGTAATATCGACGGCCCTTTCCCCTTCGCTTCCTGCAATAAGAGGAAGCTCGTAGGTCTTGCCGTCCACGATCAGTTTGGCTGTTTGATCCATTTCCTAATCCTTTCGGTCCGGCCCTGCAATCCAGCACCCTGTCAATCCCCTCAATCGCCGTGAAGGTGACAGCGGCGTTCCAAGTCTCCTGAAATCGATTTTTTGTAGGGTTCGTGAGAGACTTAAAGAAATTTTTGTATCACAAGGCAAGGAGGAGCGCCACAGGAAAATGAAATTCACCGAGGCTTTTAAAAGACCGGAAAAGATCTGAGCAAGTGAAGGGAAACATGGAAAGGGGGGGGCAGAAGGCCCCCCCCTGCTTGTCCCGGCGGATGGAAAACGCGCTTATTTCTTTCTCAGATCCTTGAGCAGTTCCGTCAGGAAGGCGTGGCGATCCTGGAACATTTTTGTAACATCGTCGCGCTTCATGGTTCTCACCGGGCTCCCGCTCTCCTTCATCTTGGCCAGAGTTCCCTTGGCATCGAACATCTTGGGGAAGATCTCGGCTGCTTTGTCCACGATTTCCTTGGGCACTCCCTTGGGAAAGGCCACACCGCGGAAATTCACGCTGGAGTCATCGATGTCGTAGCCCATTTCCTTGAAAGTCTTCACATCCGGCAGGAACTCGTGCCGCTCAAGATCGGCAATCGCGATGATCTTGACGCGGTCCTGGCTCCGAAAAGCGTCTGAAAGGTTGTTGAATCCGGCGATCACCTTTCCGCCGATCACGGACTGCATGGCAGGAACCCCGCCGGCTTCGGGAATGTAGGTCATCCGGATGCCGCAGGCCTTCATCATTTGAAGCGCTGCGATATGATGTCCCACATACATGCCCGCGCCGTTGACGGTGACTTTCCCCGGGTTCGCCTTTCCGAATTTGACCAACTCGTCGAGCGTCTGATAGGGGCTCTCCTTGGGGACGATGAGCACGGCAGGATCGGCGCCCCAGTTTGCGACGGCTTCGAATGAATGAATGTCGTACTTGGTATCGAAGACGATCGACTGGGCGATGAAGTGTGGAACATTGTACGCGGTCATGTTGTAGCCGTCCTTCGAGCCCCTCTCAATGAGCCAGTTCCAGCCGACCTGGCCCCCGGCCCCGGCTTTGTTGATGATCACGATGGGCTGCCCGAGAAAATCGTCGTTTCCGGCCAGCATGGTTGCGATGCGGGCCTGAAAGTCGGTCGCACCGCCCGGAGGATAAGACACGATCATGCTGATGGGTTTGTCGGGCCACTGGGCCTGGGCCGAAGCCGTCAAGCAAAACAGGGCCAGGCCCAAAACACACACTAAACTTAAAGCTTTTCTGGTCATTTTTCCCCTCCTCTTCAGTGTAGGTCAAAGGTTCAAGCATCTTACCCTATCAAAAACCAAACGGGAGGCCGGATCCGTTCAGATTAACAACCCCCTAGGTGTTTGGACCTGCAGTATGACACTAAAAAGCAAATAAATAACGGCAATAAATAAGAAAGCAATCGCAATTCTCGCAAAACCCTTCCGGGGAGTCAAGCCCCTCCAATCCAACAGGGATACCACCCCCACAAAATAGACAAAGGCTGAGACATAGAAGCCGAGCCGCTCCATCACGAAAAAATAAACGAGGATGGCCCCGAAGATACAGGCAACGGGCTTCCAACCATAGACAGTCTTCTTTGAAGCCGAATTCTGAGCGGCACCACGCCCTTCGCCACGATGCTTTAAAAGCAGCCCCTGGACCATCAGGAGCAAGGAGAGAGCACCGATGGCGACGATGACCACTCGGATGAAGGTGGTCGCTTCCGGGTCGATCGACGACAGGGACAAGTACAAGGCGACCGTTCCGACCAGTACGATAAGGGCGACTTTGGTATCCCTGTTGATCACGGCATCTCCTTCTTGTTCTTTTTGGATTTCCTGTGCATCTTCACTTCGCCGTAGATGCTGTAACCGATTGAGCCCACGCAGAGCAGGATGATAATGATGTTTGCAGTTCCGGTGAAAAAGTATTTCCACACCCCGACACTAACATCCGCTATCATTTTCCCTTTGAGAAAGTTGTCTTCGGCAATCGGACCGAGCACGATCCCAAGCACCACGGGCGCCGAGGAGAACCCGAATTTGCCCCCGATATACATAAGCGTTCCCAGGCTGAACATGACGATCACGTCATCGAAGCTGTTCTGAACGCTGTAGGTGCCGTAGACGGCCAGAACCGTCACAGCCGCGACCATGTAAAGGTTTGAGACGCTCATCACCATGTAAGAGTAACGGGAGAGCAGGATCCCGAAAAAGCACATGGCAAACTGGGCGAGGACCAGGCTTCCGATAAAGGTATAGGTCACATCGGGATGTTTCAGAAAAAGATCCGGCCCCGGGAAGAGACCGTGGATGAGCAGCCCACCCAAGAGCACCGCCGCGGTGGGACTGCCTGGAACGCCGAGGGTGAGGAGAGGAATCAGCGACGGACCGACCATGGCGTTGTTGGCCGACTCTGAGACGGCCACCCCTTCGGGTTTGCCTTTTCCGTATGACTCGGGGTCCTTGTCGAACTTCCTGGTCTGGTCGTAGGCGATCAGCCCGGCCACCTGGCCTCCTGCCCCGGGGATGACACCGATGATGGTTCCAACCACCGAGCCTATCCCGAGAGCCTTGACCATCTTGAGGTTCTCAATCAGGGTTTTCAGAAAGACCCCTCTTTCGGGCTTGTACTCCGGGCGGGCGTAAGTGACGCCCAGTTTTTCACCCAATGAAAAAACCTGGGGGATGGCGAAAAGCCCGATCAGGGCCGGCACGATGGCCACTCCGCCGGTCAGCACATCATGAAACACAAAGCGGGGAATGCCCAGGATGGGGCTGTAGCCGATGGTGCTGATGAGGACCCCGAACATGCCCCCTATCAGCCCCTTGGCGATGGAGCCCGATGACAGCCCGGCCATGATCGTGATGCCGAAGATGGCGATCCAGAACATCTCGGGGGCCCCGAACTGAATGGCGATCCTTGCCAGAGGTGGCGTAAAGAGGATCATGACGAGCATGCCGAAAAGGCCGCCCACCAGGGAACTGATAAAGCAGATGTAGAGGGCTGACTGGGCTTTTCCCTGCTCGGCCATAGGATAGCCGTCCAGCAGGGTGGCGATGTTGGCGGGCGCCCCGGGAATCTTTATCAGAATGGCCGATATGGCGCCTCCTGCAACGGTCGCCGTATACACCGCTCCCAGCAGAACCAGGCCGGTGGCGGCATCCATGTGGAAGGTGAAGGGCACGAGCAACGCAACGGCCATTGTCGGGCTCAACCCCGGGGTTGCTCCCAGGATGAGACCTCCGATCACCCCGAACAGCAGGGCGATCAGATTGGCGAAGGACAGCGCCTCGGGAAAATAATGCAGGAATTCAGCCATCTCCTTGAGCACTCCGATGGTGATTGTTTTGAGTTCTTCAGGTCAGACCTGAAACGGGCCTGAGACGGGAGTCAACCAGCCTGAATCCTATCCATTTCCGTCACTTTTCTCTATGCATTCCCTTCCTCCATCTGCTTGACCAGTTCCGGCAACTTGAGGCGCTGGATCTTTCCCGAAGGCCCTTTGGGAAGATCTTCCATGAACCGAATAACCTTCGGCGTTTTGAATTTCCCCAGATGCATTTCACAGTGGACGCGCAAGTCCTCTTCGGCCAATGAGTGTCCCGGCTTGAGGGTGCAGCAAAGCATGATTTCTTCCCCGTAGCGCTCGTCGGGAATACCCACCGCCGCCGCCTGAAGGATTGCCGGGTGTTTGTAGCAGGCTTCGTCGATTTCCTTGGGAGCGATGTTCTCTCCCCCTTTGATGATGAGCTCTTTGAGTCTTCCGGTCACATAGACAAAGCCTTCCTCATCCATAAGACCAAGGTCGCCGGTGTGGAACCAACCGTCCGGTCCAAAGGCTTTGGCCGTCTGCTCAGGGGCCTTATAATATCCCTTCATGACATTGTCCCCGCGGATCATGATTTCGCCCTGTGTCCCGCGAGGCACCTCTTCTCCATTGGGATCCACAATCTTTGCTTCGTTTCCCACCGCCTGTCCCGGCGAACCGCATTTCCTTTTAGAGAGATCCATGGGGTTTGAGAAAACCGGTGCCGCCGTTTCCGTCAGCCCCATGGTCTCCACAATGCCTATCTTGAACTTCTCCTCAAAGGCCTTCTGGAGGGCCGGAGGCAGCGGCGCGGAGGCAGACCGTCCGAAACGCAATTGGTCAAGATGAAATCCTTTGCCTTCGGTTTCCGTGCCGTTCGTCAGGTAGGAAATAATGGTGGGAACCACGCTGAACCAGGTGCACCGGTTCTCCGATATAAGATCCCAAAAGTCGGAGGTGCTGAACTTATGAGGCATGACCACGCTGCCTCCGCTCACCAGAGGGCAAAGGGCTGTGACCACTTCCCCATTAATGTGGTAAAGGGGCAAGGAACAAAGCGCCCGGTCTTCCGGTTTGAGCTCATGAGCCATAGCGGTGTATAGCCCGCCGGACACCATGTTCTTGTGCGAAAGCACCGCGCCTTTGGGAAGTCCGGTGGTTCCGGAAGTGTAAAGCAGCAGCGCGTCATCCTCTTCGCCGACAGGGGGAAGGGTGAGGCCGGAAAGGTCTTCGTTTTCCGGAAAAATCCGCGGCGCATCATTGTCGATTTGGATGAGCTCCACTTTTCGGGAAAGGGATTTGCAGGCCTTTTCAAGCTTTTCCTGCTGATCCGCCGTGAAAAAAACCATCCTGGAGTCCGAGTGCTCCAGCACATATTCGAGCTGAGAAGGATGGGCCAGCAGGTTGAGCGGAGCGATGACGAAGCCGGAATACATGGCTCCAAGGAAGATCTTGGTCGTCTGGTACCCGTTTCCGAGCATGAAGGAGACTTTGTCGCCTTTGTTCAGGCCCTTGCGCAGGAGATGTTTCCCGAGTTGGGCCGAACCCTCCTTGAGTTGCCTGTAGGTCAGTGTGAGGCCGGGCTCCGGTGCAATCAAGTAAATCTTGTCCGGCTGTTCTTCAGCTCTCCGGTCGATGTAGTGCCTGATCGTGCGCATCTGCAGCCTCCCCTTGGATCTTTTTCGCGGGTCTGTCAGGTGTCTGTCTTAAGCGTCGGCATAGTCGTATCCGATTTGAAAGGCCTCCCTGTTCTTGTCGTGGAACTTGGGAATGATTTCCAGAATGCTTTGTAATACCAGGTCCTTGTTCAAATCGTCGATAAGCCCCGCCATGCGACCCAGAACCAGGGTATTGGCGAAAAGCGCGTTGTTGAAGTGCTTCATGGAAAGATCTTTGGCCGGGAACGCTTTATGTGTGCACCTCAGTCCTGCGTCGATTTCATCGACAAAGGCGGGATCATAAATAATGAGGCCTTCTTCAGGCACGGTGTCCTTGAAACGCTTGTAGGCGGCGCTGGACAAAGCGACAAAGTAGTCCGGAGATTCGCACATGGGGCTGTCTATGAGATCTTTGGACAGGACCACCTGGCTCCTCACGTAACCGCCCCGCATCTCGGTGCCGTGGCTCTTGAGCATGGTCACATGGAGCCCCTGCTTGACTGCCGTCTCTCCGATAATCTGGCCGAGCCTGACCACGCCCTGGCCTCCGAAGCCGCTTGCAACGATCTCGATTCTATCTTTCATATCTTGCCGGTCCTCCTGATCTTGTCAACAGTGCCCCACACCATTTGGGAGAACTCGGGCCTCGAATTGCTTGCATCGTACCAAATGCCGGTGGCCCAAATGGTGCCTTCCTTCTCCTGCCCCAAGGGGGCCGCGCGGTCCTTAATCCACCGGTAGATGTTGACCTGATTTCTCGAACCCAGTTCCCTGGATGCGAAGTTGGTCGGACAAGGGTAGGGCATGTGAACCAGGGAAAAGCCCCGGTTCAGGATGGCTTTCTTAACGGTCTCCACGGCTTTGAGCCCGTCCATGGACACATGGCGGGCCAGAAACGTGGCGCCGGCGCCCTTTAAGATGTGCATTACGTCGAGCCCTTCACTCATCAGGTTGTGTTCAAACATCCCATAGGGGCTGCTGTCCGTTTTACTCCCTTGGGGCGTGGTCCAGCCGTACTGGCCGCCTGTCGATTGGTACCCGAGGTTGTCATTGACGATGACCGTCATATTCGCATTGGAGCGAGCGGCGTGAATCAGGTGGGTCAACCCTATTCCAAAGGCGTCTCCGTCGCCGACGGTTAAGATCAGGTGCTTTTCCGGAGGAAGCGCTACACGGAGTCCCCGGGCGATGGCGTAAACCCGACCGTGAGTGCCTGCGAACCCGTCGCCTTTCCAGGTGGCAAAGGTTTGCCGTCCTGCGCACCCTATGGATGTTCCCCAGATGATATCTTCAACCCCAAGGCCGAGTTCTTGAATGGCCTGAACGATGATCTTGTGGTTCATGCCCAGTCCGCATCCGGAGCAAGCGGTGCTGGGTATTTTCCGAGACCTCAGATATTTCGATGTGAGCTCCGATGCTTTGTATTCCATCTACCATGCCTCCAGTTCCCAACCCCTGCGCGATAGAGGTTCATTCTTGATGATTTTTTCAAAGGTCGTGAGCAGATCGTGCATCGTGGGTAGATCCCCGCAGATCCCCAAAAAATGCACCTTTGCATCCTTGGGAACAGCCCGCTGCACCTCCCGGACCAATTGGCCGTCCCAGTTCAATTCCACCACCAGGTACTTGGACCGGGCTGTGAAGAGTTCGTCCGGGAAAGGCCAGAGATTAATCAGCCGGAGGGCGCCGACTTTAAGCCCTTGAGACCTGGCTTTGGCCACGGCGGTGTTGACCACCCGCGACGGCGTTCCAAAAGAGACGACGATAAGGTCAGGGTCATCGCTCATGAACTTCTTGTCATAGTGATGGCTGAAAAGGTCTCGGTGGTTGCGGACCTTGTAAATCAGCCGGTAGGCATGCTTGTGATGCGCTTCCACCTCTTCAATGTCGTACCCTTCTTCCGTGGGCGTCCAATCGGAGCAAAGGGCCCCCGTGTTGTGACCGAGGACGACAGGAGCAATGTCGATCTCATCTGAGGCAGGGTAGAACTGAGGCCCCTGATTCATCTTCCTGGGCCAGACCCGGAAGGACATCTCCTTCATTTCACCCTCGTTTTCCGGGACGGAGATATCTTCGAACCCATCGGTGATCAACTGATCGGCGAGGACGGTTACAGGCATGCGAAATCGTTCCGCAAGGTAGAAGGCTTCCACGGTCATGGCCATGCACTCCTGAGCGGAATTGGGGGCCAGCACGATGGTTTCGAAGTTTCCGCCCTGGGTGGGATAACGAGTCAGATAGAATTCTCCCTGGCCCGGGGCGCCCGTAATGCCGCTCACAGGTCCAACACGGCCGGAATTCAAAACGACCAGCGGGGTTTCACAGCCAATGGCCCATCCATAGGGGTCGGCATAGAGGATGAACCCAGGACCGGAGGTGGCGGTCATCGCTTTCATGCCGCCCAGAGCGGCCCCGATGCACATGTGCATGGCCGCGCACTCATCCTCGGCCTGGAGGTAAACCCCGCCCTCCTGGGGGAGCCTTAGACTCATGGCCTCCGCCAGCTCTGTGGCCGGTGTAATGGGGTAGCCTGCGAAGAATCTGCACCCGGCCAGGATGGCCCCCTCCGTGATTGCAAAATTTCCGGTTTCCAGAAAACGTTTCATACAAGAACCCTCCTTCGTCTCATCCTCTGACTTCTCGAACATCGATTGCGAAGTCGGGGCAGGCAAAGTAGCACTTGAAACAACCGACGCACCAGTTGCATGACTTGACTTCTTGGGGTCGATACCCTTTGGCATTGAAGAATTCTGCGGGGCCGAAGGTGTTGACCTGACACACTTCCGCACAGTACCCGCACTCTTTGCAGTATTCCATATTCAGAACCACTTCAAACCGGCGGGCATCGCAGTTCAGGCACCGATTCGCCTCTGCTTTGATCTGATTGCTCGACAGGCCCAGTTCCACATGATCAAACCCGGTGGACCGCTCTGCCGTGCTTAACAAGGGCATGGGGTTTCGCGGTTTGATGTCCATGACAAAGTCGGGCAAGACAACCTTCTTTTCCGGTTTGGCCAAGACTTCGCGGATATCCCCGTCACCGCCAAGATATCGATCGATCGACGAGGCCGCTTTTCTGCCATGAGCAATCGCATCGATGATGGAGCGCGGTCCCGTTACCACATCGCCCCCTGCAAACACTCCCCTCTCTCCTGTGGCGAGGTCTTTTTCATTCGCCTCGATGCGGGTTCCCTTGCTTCGTATGGCCTTTTCCTGCTGCAAGTAGGAGAGGTCCGCTGCTTGGCCCACGGCCAGGATGATGGTGTTGCCTTCTATCTTGTGGGTGGTTTTTTCATCGTAGGTGGGATTGAAATCGCAGGCACTGTCAAAGACGGAGGTGCAGCGGATCAGGCTGAGTCCTTTGACCGATTTTTCTCCCAGCACTTTCTTGGGCGCCCAGGCGTTGTGAATCAAAACCCCTTCCTCCTCGGCGCGGGCGATTTCCCAGTCGTGGGCG
>Ga0209164_1006089_pt1 | contig 10026 bp, 9 predicted proteins | sample MTBNYHSulfiMetaG_FD_187458 | JGI IMG/M metagenome (GOLD analysis project Ga0209164, IMG submission 187458) | Enrichment culture microbial communities from rom New York Harbor, USA that are MTBE-degrading - MTBE-NYH (New York Harbor Sulfidogenic)... | ecosystem: Environmental > Aquatic > Marine >... | reverse complement strand
TTCCGCTCCCTCATGAACTGCTTCGCCATCTCGATCTCGCTCGGACTCCAGTACGGCGTGCCGCTGGAGGAGTTCGTGGACGCGTTCGTCTTCACCCGGTTCGAGCCGTCGGGCATCGTCGCCGGCCACGACCGCATCCGCATGTCGACCTCGGTGATCGACTACGTGTTCCGCGAGCTCGCCATCACCTACCTCGGGCGCAACGACCTCGCCCAGGTCTCGGCCGAGGACGTCCGGCCCGACGCCGTCGGGGGAGGGGACACGGACCACTCCGACGAGGCGGACGAGACGGAGCCCGCGGTCGCGGTGGAGCGGAGGCGCGTGTTCACGCCCCCCGGCGCCCGCCTGGTGGTCCAGGCGCAGCCCCAGGCGACGGCGGTGCAGACCGCCCGCTTCATGGGCTACGAGGGGGACCCGTGCCCCGAGTGTGGCGCCCTCACCCTGGTCCGCAACGGCACCTGCCTGAAGTGCGACTCCTGCGGGGGGACGACCGGCTGCTCGTGAGAGGAGCTGTCAGCGTTCAGCTGTCAGCTGTCAGCTTCCCCCACCCACCCGGACCACACCGGAACGGGTGCGGCGCGTCACCCCCGGTGACCCCACCCCTGTGGTAGGGTTGTCGTGGGAGGGTTTCATGCGCCACCTCGCCGCCCTGTCGATCGTGCTGGTGACCGCGGTCGCCCCGGCCGCCGGCGCCGCGGCCGAGGTCCCGGTGGTGGCGGCGGTGGACTCCAGCCGCTCCCTGACCACCTCGGACCTCGCCACCGTCCGCGCGTCGCTGGCCGACCTGCTCGGCGGCCTCCCGCCGGCCACCCCGGTGGGTCTCCTCACGTTCGACGACGAGGTCCGGTGGGCCGTCGCGCCGGGCGGGACCCGGGACCGCGTGCTCGAGGCCCTCAACGAGGTCACCCCCCGCGGCAGCTTCACACTCCTCAACGACGCCCTGTTCTCGGCGGCCCGCGAGCTGGAGGGCGGCGGCGTGGTGGTGGTGGTGACGGACGGCCTCGACGAGGGCTCGGCCACCACGCCGGAGGACGTCGCCCGCATCTGCGAGGCGAACAACGTCCGACTGGTGGTCGCCGGCCTGGGGCGCCGGCACGACGCTCGCGCCCTGCGGCGCCTCGCCCTGATCACCCGCGGCGAGCTGGTGGAGCGGTTGAACCTCACTCCGGAGGGGGTGGCGCCCGCCCTCGAGCAGGCCCGCGGTGCCGTCGTCGCGGACCTCGCCGCGGCCGCACCCGCGCCGATCCCGTCTCCGGCGCCGTCGCCGGCGGTCACCGCCGACGGGGCTCGGGTCACCGCCACCCCCGCGTGGGTGCTCCCGGTCCTCGCCCTCCTCGCGGTGATGGCCCTCGGGCTCCTGGTCGCCCTCTGGCTCGCCCTGCGACGGCGGGAGCCCGAGCGGAGCGTGTGCGACCGCTGCGGGGCCCCCCTGGAGCCGTGGGAGACCAGCTGCTCCCGGTGCCAGATCGCGGAGCTCGAGGAGGCGCTCAAGAGCCAGCAGGTGGCGGCGCCCGCCACCCCGTTGGAGACGGAGGAGGTTGCCCTCGACCCGGAGGTCTTCCGCAAGTCCCCCCTGCCCGAGGGGCTCGCCAACACCCTGGTCCTGGACGAGGAACCGGTGCTCATCGCCCGCCAGCGGGGCAAGTCGGCGCGGACCTACCACCTGCCCAGGGACCGGGCGTTCGCGGTGGGTCGGGCCCCCAGCGTCAACAGCCTGCAGATCGACGACCCGACGGTGAGCGGCCAGCACTTCCGAGTGGTGCCCAAGGACGGCGAGTTCTACGTCGTCGACCTGGACACCACCAACGGGACCATGGTCAACCACCAGCGGGTCAAGGTCCGCAAGCTCTCCTCCGGCGACGTGATCCAGGTCGGCTCCGTGCAGCTGGAGTTCTCGCTGCAGCTGCGCCGGCTGGGTTGAGCCCGGGGCCCTTCCCACGCGCAGCGCGGACCCGACCTGGACCTGGACGTGGTCTTGGACTTGGTCCTGGACCTGGACCACCGCATGCGGACCAGGACCAGGTCCACGTCCAGGTCGAGGTCCAGGTCCAGGTGCGTTCAGGGCCTCGTGAGCAGGCGGGTGGAACACCCACCCGCTTCCCACCGTTACTCAGAGTGGAGGGACTGACCATGGTCAACCCGACCGACACGACCGCCCGCTCGGAACCGAACGAGGACGTCCGCCTCGTCCCCGACGTGGTGCCGATCTTTCCGCTGCCCGGCACCGTGCTGCTGCCGGGGGAGCTGCTGCCGTTGCACGTGTTCGAGAGCCGCTACCGGACCCTCACCCGCGACGCCCTGGCGACCCACCGGGTCTTCGGCGTGGTGAGCATCCGCACTGGCCACGAGGCCGAGCAGGACGGCGCTCCGCCGCTCGAGGAGGTCGGCTGCCTCGGCTACATCGCCCAGCACACCGAGCTGCCGGACGGCCGCTACCTGCTCTGGCTGGTGGGCCTGGAGCCGTTCCGCATCGACGAGGAGCTGGAGGTGGAGACCCCCTACCGCTCCGTCCGGGTGACCTACCTGCCGACCACGGACTCGCTGGCGGAGCTGTCCCAGGTCACCCCCCTCCGGCGTGAGCTCCGAAGCCTCCTCCCCGGCCTGCTCGACGCCGACGAGTCGACCCGGCGGACCATGTTCGAGCACCTCGGCGAGGCGTCGGACTCCCAGCTGGTGGCACTGGCCTGCCACGCCATCCACATGGGGCCCGAGCGCAAGCTCAGCCTGCTCCGGCACTCCTCGCTGGTGGACCGCTACAGCCTGGTGTTCGAGGACCTCTACGCCCACCTCGAGCGGGATGACGTGGAGCTGCCGAGCGACCCCCGGGCACTGAACTGAGCCGACCGCGACCGTGGGTGCGGCACCGCACCGGCGCCAGGCTCCTCTGCGAGCACGACGACCACCCCTTGACCGTCGCGACGCACTATGACTAGAGTGCCCCTGTGACCACCATGAGCTGATCGCTCGCCCGGATCGTCGGCGTGAGCATTGACCTCGCCGATGAACGGAGGGTGGTCCATGAGAGGTCGCAATGACCAGCCGTCGAGCCGTGCTCGTCCTGTCGTTGGTGTGCCTGGCAGACGCCCTGGCGGTGGCGGCTTCCGGACCCCGCCCCACCCCCTCCAGCCTCACCCCCTCCGGGCTCACGGTGACCCGGGAGTGGTACTGGGCGTACTTCGGCAATGCCATCGGCCGTCCCGGCATGGTCGCGACGGACCTGGAGGGGGACGGCACGGTGGAGCTCGTCGTGGCCACCGGTCAGTACTGCTACGTGCTCGAGCCCCACGGCCAGGGCTACGTCCAACGCTGGGTCAGCCTGCCGTATGACGACGAGGAGGTCGACCGGCTGGTCGTCGCCCAGGTCGACGCCGACCCGCCGCTCGAGGTCCTGGTCAGCGTGGGCGGGCGCCTTCTCCGCTACGACGGGCTCACCTTCCAGCTCGAGGGGGAGCTGGTGACCGGGGTCGACGATGCACTGGGGCTGGCTGCAGCCAACCTCGACGACGACCCCGCTGCGGAGGCGGCGCTCTGTAGCCCTGACGGCACCTGGGTCTTCGACCTCTCGAGCGGCGCTCAGCAGCTCTCCCTGCCTGCCTTCCCCTGCGTCGACCTCGCCGTCGGCGAGACCGACGGCACCCCCGGCCTCGAGCTGGTGATCGCTAACGGCACCCTTCCGGGTCTGGTGGTCGACGGCGCCACCGGTGCCCTGGAGTGGTCCCACCCCCTCGGGTTCGGCGACCTCGTCGTCCTCGGCGACCTCGACGGCGACCTCCTCGACGAGATCGTGACGGCCTTCCACTGGCCCGGGATCCAGGTGTGGCACGGCGACAGCCACGCGTACTACTGGGGACGGTCCAACACCGGCGTGGACGCTGTGACCGTCGCCGACGTCGACGGGGACGGACCCCTCGAGGTGCTGTACGGGGAGGACCAGTGGGGGGAGGTCCACGTGCTCGAGGGCACCACCGGCGCCGAGCGCTGGCTGGTCGACAACCCGGAGCACGGCGTCAGCCGGATCGCGGTCGGCGACGTCGACGGCGACCTGGCGCGGGAGGTGGTGTTCGGCGCCGGGGTGGCCTCACGCCTGCACGTGGTCGACGCCGCCACCCAGGTCCTCGAGTGGGTGAGCGAGGACTACGTCGGGCCGTATTACGGCCTCGCCCACGGCGACGTCGACGCGGACGGCGACCCCGAGCTCGTGTTCACGACCTCGGCCACCGACGGCGGTTACGGCGACGGCCTCTACCTGGTCTGCGACGCCGTCACCAAGGAGCTCGAGTACCAGAGCCCACCACCCACCGGCTCGAGCTGGATCGAGCCCTGGAGCCTCGCGATGGCTGACCTCGACTCCGACGCGGAGCTCGAGATCGTCCTGCCCACGAGCTACACCTATGACGGTGCCCTGCAGTGCCGTGACGGGCTGACCCACGGCCTCCAGTGGGAGCAGGGCCTCACCGGCGGGCTGAGCTTCGCGGCAGTCACGATCGCCGACCCCGACGACGACGGGGCGCTCGAGGTCGTGGCTAGCGTGATGCAACGTCACCTCATGGTCTACGACGGTGAGACGGGCGGGCTCGAGTGGCAGAGCTTCGACCTGCAGTCGTTCTTCAGCTCCGACCTGTTCCTGCTCCGGGTCGCGGACGTCGACGGCGACGGAACCGGGGAGCTCGTTGCGGCCGAGACCGGCGGCCGGCTGCTGGCAGTGGACCCGATCCTCGCCACCGTCGACCTCGCGGTGACCGACCTCCAGGTCACGGCTCTCGACACCATCGACCTCGACGGCGACGACGTCGAGGACATCGTCGTCGGCACCCAGGACGGCTACGTCAAGCGCGTCGACCCCTCGACCGGCGCCGCCACCGACCTCGCGGGGCCCTACGCCGGGCCGGTGTACGGTCTCGCGGTCGCCGAGGTCACTGGCGACGGCGCGCTCGACCTCGTGTTCGCCGCAGCCGACCGCGTGCACCTGGTCAACGGCGCCACCAGCGTCCTCGAGTGGGTCAGCGAGGACCTCGGGCAGGACGTCGGGATCCACGACAGCCTGGTGGTGGGAGACGTCGACGGCGATGGCGATCCCGAGATCTGGGTCAACGCCGGGTACATCGGGCACGTCATCTTCGGAATCACGGCACCGGCGGGCTCGATCTTCGCGGACGACTTCGAGGACGGGACAACCTGGGCCTGGTCCGTGACTGTGCCGTAGGTTCGAGTCGCCAGGGGAGAGTGGTGACCCCAGCGGGATTTGAACCCGCGTTGCCGGCGTGAAAGGCCGGTGTCCTAGACCTGGCTAGACGATGGGGTCGCCGCCACCCGGTCAGTGCGACCGAGCCTCAGCATCCTACACCCTCTCACGTCACGGGCCAAGCCTGGGTGCGGTAGAGTGTTGAGGGCGAGGTGATGCCCGGCTACGTCCACGTCTGTGCCGAGTGCGGCCAGGAGATGGTGGTCCCGGAGCGCTTCCTGGGCCGGGATCTTCGCTGCACCGGCTGCGGCACGGGATTTCGCTCCGCGATCCCGGCCACCGAGATCGCGCTCACCGCCTCGGTTGCTTCCCCCGCGACGGACTGGCGCCGCTGGCTGATCCTCGGCGCGCTGGCTGCGGCGCTGGCGGTGGCGGGTGTCGGCCTGAGCGCATGGCTGGGCAGCCGCCAGCCCGACGAACCCCTCCAGACCCGAGCGCTGACCCTGGGGGACGGCAGCCGGCCGAGCCTCCACGCGGCGTTCGACCAGCCGACCATGGTGGAGGTCGGCCGCCTCCTCGCCGGCCCGGAGGCGATGAGCGAGCCCCGGCTGCGGCAGCTCCTCGACAGCTACCGCGTCATCGAGGTCCCGAGCGGGACCAGGGTCCAGGTCCTCGTCACCGCCACCGGCGACCGCCCGATGAGGGTTCGCCTCCTCACCGGCCGCTGGGCTCAGAAAGACGTCTGGGTGCAGGCCGACTGGGTGCGGTGAGTCCCGACCGAAGCTCGGCGATCTCACGCCTCGGCGCTCGGGCGGAACGGGCCGACCACCTTGACGTCGAGGTCGCACCGACGGTCGCCGAGGTCCTCCCAGCCCTGTCCACTCACCGCCTCGCGGCGCAACGTGGTGTGGTGGCAGCTCATCTTTCGCCCAGCGGGCGCGCCGTCGTGAAGCACTCGACCCCGTGCCCCACCAGCCCGGACTTCTCACCACGTCGCGTCGCGAGGCGGTCGAGATGCCTGTCAGGACGGCGATTCGCAGGGACGCGTCGCCGAGGCGTGCTTGCGGCACGTCGCAGGCGGCGCGGCCCGGGTGAGGCCACGGTCGTCCTGACACGGGGGGGGACCACGGTGGCCATCAAGCAGGTCCCTGCGGATGTCTGCGACACGTGCGGTGAGTACTACCTCTCCGAGTCGGTCACCGATCGGGTGCTCGCAATCGCGAACGACGCCGTGGAGAAGGGAGCGCAGCTCGAGATCCTGGGCTTCGCTGCGTGAGCGCGTCCCTGGCCCGAGCCGATCGGGTCATGACACCGGCTTCTCGGCGCTGCGGTGTCGACGTCTCGGGCGAGACCGCTGACAACGACCAGCTCATGTGCGACAAGCTCCCGGGCCATGCGGCCCGGCAATCGCTTTGTAGTACAGAACGAGCAGCCGCTTGGTTGTGTCCTCGCGCCGGAGCCAGTCCCGGTCGCAGCGTTGGGATGCGGGGCTTGACGGCGAACAGGAGACGACCCACATTCAGGTCACACCACCCCTGCGGTTTCTCCGTGGGGCGCGAAACCGCCGCAAGGCGGTTTCTGCATGTCTGGAGGGTTCGCTGCGGACGATCGCCTACCTTGACGGCTTCAACCTCGACTACTACAGGGCCTTGAGGGGGACGCCCGACAAGTGGCTCGACGTTCGAGCGCTGCTCGAGCTCGTCTACCCGAGGAACGCGCTCGAGCTCATTCGCCACTACACGGCCCTCGTGTAGCCGCTTCCGAATGACCCCGATCAGCCCCGACGCCAACACACACACCTCCGAGCCCTGAGCACGCTTCCCGGCCTGACGATCCACCTCGGTCAGTTCACCACCCACGAGGTGAGGCTCCCCCTGGTCTCGTCGTTGGGCTCCTCTCGGCCGAGGTTCGCACGCGTTCTCAAAACCGAGGAGAAGGGATCAGACGTCAATCTCGCGGCCCACCTGGTCGACGACGCACATGCCGGACGATTCGAGGTGGCGATCGTCGTGACGAACGACTCCGACCTGGTCGAGCCGATTCGCCTCGTCACCCGCGACCTCGGTCTACTGGTCGCTGTGCTCAACCCGTGCCAGCAGCCGGCCGGCGGTTTACGTGCGGCAGCGACGTTTTACACCGTCATGCGCGCCAACGCCCCGGCGAAGTGTCAGCTGCCGCACGAGCTGTCCGGTCACAAGGGGTCGATCAAGAAGCCGGACTCGTGGTAGCCCTTTTAGAGAGCGCGGGACGCATTGGATCTTCAACCGGCCGCTCGGCCGGCAATTCCAGCGCGATGTGGTGAGCCGTGCCGGATTCGAACCGGCGACCACCGGATTAAAAGTCCGATGCTCTACCGACTGAGCTAACGGCCCACGCGACGTTCAAGCTATGCCCCCGGCGGCTGCCGGTCAAGGGGCCGCCAGGGCGGCCAGCTGCCGGCCGAGGGGGGTCAGGGTCCGGATCAGGGTTTCCTCCCGGCGGGCGCCGGTCGAAACCAGGACGATGGGCACCCCGAGGAGCTCCTCGAGGACCCCGAGGTAGGACCGCGCACCGGCCGGGAGCGCGTCTTCCGCCGTCACTCCCTCGGTGGCGCCGCTCCACCCCGGCAGGCGGCGCAGGCGAGGGCGCACCTTCCCGAGCAGCTCGGGGTCTGCGGGAACGGTGTCGAGCAGGGAGCCATCCGGGAGGTCGTACCCGACCACGACCCCGACCTCGTCGAAGCCGTCGAGGACGTCCAGCTTGGTCATGGCCACCGCGTCGACGCCGGCGACCTGGACCGCGTAGCGCGCCGCCACCGCGTCGAACCAGCCGCAGCGACGGGGCCTGCCGGTGGTGGTCCCGTACTCCGCCCCCCGCTCCCGGATGCGGTCGCCCACCGGGTCCGCCAGCTCGGAGGGGAACGGCCCCCCCCCGACCCGGGTGACGTAGGCCTTCATCACCCCCAGGACCGGCCCCAAGAGCCGGACGCCAACCCCGCACGAGGTCGCGGCGGCGGCCGGCAGGCAGGACGACGAGGTGACGTAGGGGTAGGTGCCGTGGCAGAGGTCGAGGAGGACCCCCTGCGCCCCCTCGAACAGGATCCTGTCGCCGCGGGCGGCGTGCGCCTCGAGCTCGGGGCCCACCTCGGACAGCAGGGGGGCGAGCCGAACGGCGGCGGTCAGGAGCTCGCCGACGGCGGCCTCCACGTCCACCGGCTCGGCACCGAAGAGGGACTCGAGCTCCCGGTTGTGCTCCGCCATCACCGCCCGGGACTCGGCGGCCAGGCGAGCGGGGTCTCCGAGCAGGAACGCGCGTGGCGCCCGGCGCTGGCCCAGGTCCGCGTAGGCCGGTCCGATGCCGCGGCCGGTGGTGCCGATCCTGCTGCCGCCGCGGGCGCCTTCCCGCGCCAGGTCGAGGGCGCGGTGGGTGGGCAGGATCAGGGTCGCACGGGGGGAGAGAGCGACCCGACCTGCGATGGCCACCCCCTCGCCGGCGAGTCGGTCCAGCTCGGCGAGGAGCGCGAGCGGGTCGACGACCATGCCGGCGGCGAGGTAGCACCGCACGCCGTCGTGAATCACCCCCGACGGCACCAGGTGGAGGGCGAACCGCCGGTCGGCGTAGCACACGGTGTGGCCCGCGTTGTGACCGCCGTTGTAACGCACCACGGCCTGAAACGAGCCGGACAGGAGGTCCACGACCTTGCCCTTGCCCTCGTCGCCCCACTGGCCGCCGACGATCATCAGCGAGCTCGAGCCGTGGTCCACGGTCACCTCCAGTCGGGCATCTTAGTACACCTCGGCATAAGTACGCTGGCATTCGGGCACCGCTGCATCCCGCCTGCCGGCGCTTTGGCGCCCTCGGTGCGTGACCGTACTCATGACGAGGAGTACTTCGCGCGGAGGCGGTGACGCGCCAAGACGCCAGGAGCCTGGGGGAGACGGAACCGAAACGGCAGGCTATCATCCCACCGTGTCGAGACGAACACCCCGGGGGGGCCGGTTCTTTCGCAGCCTGCTGGCAACTGGCAGGCGCAGCGGTCAGCGCCGCGGGTTGGGCCACCACCTGCGGACCCGGCTCCTGGTCGGCTTCCTGGTCGCCTTCCCGCTGGTGGTGACGCTGTTCTTCGGGCGGTTCATCTTCGCCCTGCTCGACCGCTGGTTCCAGCCCATCGCGCGCCACTCTTTCGGGTTCGCGATCCCGGGGGCGGGCCTGGCGATCTTCCTCCTCTCCCTCTACCTGCTCGGGGTGCTGGCGACGAACGTCTTCGGCAGCCGGTTGTTGGACCTCCTCGAGCGCCTGATCTCCCGCGTGCCCCTCGTGCGGCCGGTCTACCAGGGCGCGCGCAAGATCACCGAGGCGATCCAGCTGCGCGGGACCACCCGCTTCCGCAGGGTGGTGCTGGTGCCGTTCCTCGGCCCGGACATTCGCTCGCTGGGCTTCGTCACCCGCGAGGCAGCCAGCGTCGGCGACTCGACCGGTGCGGGTTACACCCTGGTCTTCCTGCCCACGACCCCGAACCCCACCTCCGGCTTCCTGCTGGCAGTGCCCCCCGATTCGCTGGTCGCTCTCGACCTGTCGGTGGAGGACGGGATCAGGCTGGTGATCTCGGGTGGGCTGCTCGCCCCGGGCGCCGCCGAGGGGCTCGACGACGACGACAACAACGACGAAGACGGTGAAATGGAACGGGCCGGGGGTGAGCCCCGGCCCGCCGATTCCTGACGCGGTCGCGGTCAGTTGGCGAAGCTCTCGCCGCCGAAGAACTCGCTGACGTCGATCCGGGTGTCCCGCAGCTTGGCGGGCGGCGCGGCCAGGTAGTTGAAGCGACGGCCGTAGCTCAGCAGGGCGCGCTCCAGCATCCGGCGCCC
>Ga0209164_1006088_pt1 | contig 10027 bp, 7 predicted proteins | sample MTBNYHSulfiMetaG_FD_187458 | JGI IMG/M metagenome (GOLD analysis project Ga0209164, IMG submission 187458) | Enrichment culture microbial communities from rom New York Harbor, USA that are MTBE-degrading - MTBE-NYH (New York Harbor Sulfidogenic)... | ecosystem: Environmental > Aquatic > Marine >... | reverse complement strand
GCGGTGTGGTGGTGGAGGAGCCTCTTGAGATCCGGCTGAACGAGCAGACGGTAGCGATGCTCATGCGCAGCCCCGGCCTGGAGAAGGAACTGGCCGCCGGCTTTTGCCTGGGGGAAGGGCTGGTGAGGAGCCTGATGGACATCGCTCTCGTGCGCCATTGCGGGCGGGCCGGCCCTGGAGATGTTGCTGAGGGAGATGCCCTGGACATTTCTCGCAACCGGGTGGATGTGACTTTGATGCCCGGGGTGTCGCCGGCGTCGAATGAGGATGACGCGGTGCAGTTGATCCGTTCCGGCTGCGGGCGTGCCGAGGTGAGCGCTCTGATGGCAAACCTGAGGCCGGTGACCACCCAGTTGACCGTGCCTGTAGAGACCCTGCGCCACCTGCCAGGTCAGATCACGCGCCAGCAGGCCGCATACCGCCTGGTGGGAGGTGTCCACGCTGCTGCTGTGTTTGACACGGCAGGGCGGGCGATCGTTGTCTGCGAGGATATCGGCCGGCATAATGCGGTTGACAAGGCGGTCGGCTACTGCCTGCTGCGGGGCGTTTCGCTCCAGGACAAGATGCTGGTCAGCACCGGGCGCGCGAGCTATGATATGGTCTCCAAGGGCGTCAGGCTGGGCATGCCGATCATTGCGTCCATATCGTCGCCGACTTCTCTGGCAGTGGAGCTGGCCGAAGCACTGAATTGTACCCTGCTGGGCTATCTGCGGGGCAAAACGCTGAATGTGTACACGCACCGTTGGCGCGTGGCGAATTCGCGGACGACGCTTGGGGAATAGGACGCGGCGCGGGAGCACCCGGCAGGGGGTTTGGTCGGCAGGTTCATAAGCAATTGCCCTGGAGACCGACACCCGATGCCGGCCTTGACCCGGCAGCCAACGAGCTTTTGAGAGCTATTCGTTATTTGGAGGAGGGAGCGTGACAATCGAACAGATCCTGCGTGAGGCCATCCAGGGCGAAGTCGAATCCTATGAGCTGTACACCGGTGCCGTGGCTCTGGTCCAGGCCGAGCATATCAAGGAGTTGCTGGGCGAGCTGGCGCGAGAGGAGTTGGGCCACAAGGCCGCACTGGAAAAGCTACTGGTCGACCCCAGCCAGATCCGCGGGCAGGTCGCTGCCCTGCAGAAGGCAGACATTGTGGACTATCGGATTGCCGATCACCTGGTCGCGCGGCCGCTGGGGCCGGACTCGACCTTTCAGGATGTCTGCATTTTTGCCGCCCAGAAAGAGCAGGAATCGTACGAGCTCTATCGGGGCCTGGCAAGCCAGAACACGGGCGAGGCCGGTGACCTGTTGGAGGCTATGGCCAAGGATGAGTTGCGGCACAAGAACCTGGTAGAGGGCTGGTACGAGGAGATTGTCTATCAGGAGTTCTAGTTAGCCCCCTGGACCCTGATCCCTGTTCCTTTACCCGTGAGTCAGGCCGTGTGTCTGCCTCACGCGCTCGATGATTTCGGTCACGGAGCGCTCCTGGCGTGGTGAGGGGCCCAGCGGATCGCTCAGCTTCCACGCCTCGCCATCCAAAAGCACGCCAAAGGTGTTGAGGACAGAGTAGGCCAGGGCCTCGAGGTGGTATCCGCCTTCCAGGGTAAAGACAAGTCGACCGTCGCACAGCTCCTCGGCCAGGTCCCGGAGCGCTTGGGCGATGGCGGCATAGCCGCCGATCGAGAGCTGCATGTAGGCCAGCGGGTCGTCCCAGTGGGCATCGTAGCCGGCCGAGACAAGGATCAGTTCGGGCTGAAAGCGCCAGGCTGCGGGCACGATGATCTCCTGGAGGATGCGGGCAAAGCCCTCGTCGCCTACTCCGCCCCCCAGCGGCACGTTGATGATGCTCCCCTTGCCGTCGCCTCTGCCTGCCTCGTTCCAGTGACCTGTGCCCGGATAGTAGGGGTACTGGTGCGTTGAGATATACATGACGGCCGGATCGTCTTCGAATTCATCCTGTGTGCCGTTGCCATGATGCACGTCAAAGTCTACGATCAAGACCCGGTCCAGGCCGTGCTCGGCCAGTGCGTAACGAGCGGCCAGGGCCACGTTGTTAAACAGGCAGAAGCCCATTCCCCGTACTCGCAGCGCGTGATGACCCGGTGGCCGGACCAGGGCAAAGGCATTGTCCAACTCGCCATCCAGTACGGCGCGCGTGGCCTCAACGAGTCCCCCGGCGGCCATCAGCGCAGCATCGTACGAGGCAGGCCGGACGTAGGTGTCCATGTCCAGGTGACCTCCCCCTCGTTGAGCGACCCGCTGTACTTGCTCGATGTATTGCGGCTCGTGCACCCTTTCCAGTCGTTCCTGCGTGATGGGAATAGCCTGGACGTGGGCCAAGCGCTCCAGCATGCAATGCCTCTCCAAGACGCTTAGGATCTGCCGGAGACGTTGCTGGTTCTCGGGATGGCCTCGGAGGTCGTGCTCCAGGAAAATGGGATCGTATACATACCCGGTGGTCATGGTTGTACTCCTTTCCCCGCGGTCGCATCTTGCGATGCGGTCGTATCTCATTATATCACATCTTGCCCGGGGTTGCAGATCGGTCAACCCTATCCATTATCGGGCTGCAGCGCTGCGGGGGAGTAGATGCCCCAGTCCTGCCCATATATGCATTGACATAAATACAATTAAACTTTATTTTTGGTACTCCACAAATCAACATGTTTGTGGTATAATAGGATCGGGCATTGGCGCCTGATCAGGATCGCGAAGACTGGAGACCCTCCCTCCCTGAACTTCCCGATGTTGGCTCTGGGAAAAACCTCGAACCGAACCTGTTCTCGAACATCCCGTCATCCCCCTCCACGCTGGCCCTGCCAGGCGAGCAGTCCGGCCTGCGAAGTCACTTTGAAAACCGAGATGGATCTGTGCCGGTCACACCCTCGGGTGGCTATGGACTAGCCCGAGCGTACTATTGTGCTTGGACAAATTCTATTGTATAATGTGCAAGCCTGAGGTGGGGCATTCCCCGGCGCCCTCCAGTCGCGCTGGGCGAATCCTTTGGGTTTCCTCACGGGTCAAGCGCACATAGGAAGGAGGTGCTGCGATGCTTTTCTTACCGCGTGAGGAAGGGCAGGGTTTGGTCGAATATGCGCTGATCATTTTATTTATTGCTATAGTTGTAGTGGCTGTGTTGATCATATTCGGCCCGGCAATTGGCAATCTGTACAGCAGTATCGTGGGCATGTTTCCAGAATAGTCACCAGCCGATTGCCTGCCACAACCTTGCTCTGACGCAAGGAGGCTCTCGTTCCATCGCGACGGGAGTCTCTTTGTTTTGTCTCCCTATGCAGGATCCTGGCGAGGGCCTACGCTGTGTCTCGTGTGGCAAGGAGCGCATAGTGCTCGGGCCGCCGGTCGGCCAGGATGTTGTTCCTGGAAGTGATATCCTTGACCCTGGCCAGGCTGACGTCAATCTGTGCCTTGCCTACCTCTTCACGCGTGCGCGGGGCCTGGACGAGCACCTGCCCCTTGGGGTCTGCGATGGTGGACATGCCTGTGAATGTCAGCTCTCTCTCGCTACCGATCCTGTTGGCCGTCACGACATAGAGACGATTGGTAAGGGCATGCACGGGCACCGCTTGCTGAGCCAGGCCAGGCAGTACCAGATTGGCGGGATGACAGATGACGTCGGCTCCTTTTAAGGCGAGGACACGCCATGCCTCGGGGAAGATCCAATCAAAGCACACCAGCATGCCGACCCGGCACGGGCCTATGTCGAAAACGGGCAATCCTGCGTCGCCAGGCTCGAAAAAGTCCTTCTCGTTCATAAAAAGGTGGAGCTTGCGGTACCTGCCCACGCATCCCTGCGGACCGATCAGAACTGAGGTGTTGTACAGGAGGGGGCCCTGGCGCTCATTCAGGCCGGAGACGATGTGGCAGCCCAGCCGCAGGCACAGGGACTCGAGAAACTGGACAAAGATGCCCTGCCCGATCTCTTCCGAGGTGGCCCAGGCCTGTTCCTTCGACTCAAAGTTGTAGCCTGAATTGCACAACTCGGGCAGGACCAGCAGATCGATCCCCGCGCAGCCGGCGCTGAGTTTGTCGATCTTTTCTATCGTCGCCTGGACGTCGCACAAGACAGGGGCGAATTGCATGAATCCTATTTCCATCTCGATCTCCTGTGACCGGTTCTCCAGCGCGAGTCTGGCTGAGGACTATTATACCCCAGGGCAAGGCCAATGACAACCATACCATCGCACCGACAGAGTGCCAGATACTACCCTCGCCTCCCCCAGTATTTGATACGGTTTCCTTCTCGTGGTATAATCTTTACGGATCGATGGGTGAGCCGTCGCTGGGTAGCTAGCTGCTTTGCGGCTGCTGCCTAGAGGAACTTCCCGACTCCCTGTCCTGCATCGCGGGCATCTGCGGATGCCATGTCGGGAGCGGGACAAGGTCGCCCCGCGAAATGGCAAGCGGGGGCAGGCCGGCGAGAGCCGCGTTCTGACTACAACCGCAACAGAAAGTATTCCCGCCGGTGCACCTTGGGTGCGCCAGTAAGGGGCGAACCGGTGGGGTAAGAGCCCACCAGCGGTCGTGGTGACACGGCCGGCTAGGCGAGCGTGCGACTGGGAGCAAGGCGAGTGGGCCGGGAAAGCTGGTTTCGGCCAGCATTTTCGGTCTCGTCGCAGCGGCGACGATGAGGCCGGGCAACACCCGGCAGGTCAGAAGCCGCCATCTCCATGCGTGGGGATGAGACAGATGACGGCAGCTTGTCCCAAGGGACAGGCACAGAATCGGGGGTATGATCCCATCAGATCCGCTCGATGGATGCCGACGTGGCGGAATTGGCAGACGCGACAGACTTAGGATCTGTTACCCTTTTGGGTGTGGAGGTTCAAATCCTCTCGTCGGCACTAGCAAACTGAGTTGTGGATGGATGGGCTGCGGATAGGGAGCCAGTCTCAAATCAGGGGTCGGAATTCTTTGGGCCCGTGGCCTAGCGGGAAGGCGCCTGCTTTGCACGCAGGAGATCGCCGGTTCGAATCCGGCCGGGTCCACCAAAGGAATGTATTCGGTCCGGAAGGGCAGCGATGATCCGTCGCTGCCCTTCCCCCTACTCGGCGGGTAGCCGGAGCGGTCCCGGGCAGAGGGAGGGCTTTCCGGGCCAGGGTAGCTGTTCGCTGAGGGTTTTAGAAGGGAGGGCTGATGGCTGACTCACCGCCACGGTCGGCCCTATTTGCCGGGCTGATCCAGGATGAGAGCGGTAACCCCGTGGAAGCGGTCATGGTTGGCGATGTGCCCAACTATGTCGTCGAGGATGCCGGCTTTCGCCGGCACGTGGAAGCGGAGGCAGTTGACCGCCAGGTCATCGGGATGCTCCGCGAGCAGTTTATGGCACACCGGGATATCGCCACGGAAGCGATGCTTCAGATGCTGGGCAAGGATGACCTATTTACCAAGGCCATGATCGATGCCTCGATCAAGAACATGGATCAAGTGCTGAATCAAGGGCTACCCGATGGAGCTCGCGCGTGGCTGGGCATGCTGGGTTTTCGGGTGATCGTCAACACGCACGGGCAGGTGGTCCGGTTGGATATGCCGGAGCAATCCGAGAGCTTTGACGAGTAGGTGAAGGCATGGTCAAATGGGAATATTGCCTGATAACCTGCACGCCCATGTCCGGCCTGGATGAGACAGGCGTTCGTCTCTCATACCAGGTGGTCGCGCCGGACGGGGGGCGACACCTCGAGATCCATAGCGACGATCCCTTGCCATTGTCTGCCATCGGGCGCTTGCTGAACAAGCTGGGGGCTGATGGTTGGGAACTGGTGAGCTACGATACGACTACGAACCGGGGCGTGTTCAAAAGACCGACCCCGTGAGCAGGAGAGGCCTCATGCTTCGTGATGTACCTTCTCGTGGCAACGAAGAGATCGATCTGTACATGCGCACCTACTATTCTTTGCTGCGCTCCAGCGGCGACATTCTCGTGCGCTCCCTTGAGGAGACGCATTGCGCCATGAACTCCAGCCTGCACGTCGGCGCCGACGAACCCACCCCCGATGTCTCGGCGTTTGTGTACAGTGTCATGCGCCTTCCTCAGTGCATGCCCCAGGTACGAGTGATCCTGATGGGCCAGTCGGACGAGGTTTTCAACCGGCGGGGGTACCGCGATGTGGAAAAATGGCAGACGGTGACGGCCCATTCGCGCCGCCGCAAGATGTTTTTTGATGAAGCCGGCACTCTGGCGGCCTTTATCGCCAGCGTCTCGGACATCGATGACCTGATCCCCATGCTGGTCGCCTACCAACTCGAGTGGAACAAACTCCACGAGCGGTTGGTCGGTACACCCATCGTGGCGCGCATTGAGGCGCACGTTGCGGGACGGGCCCCTCTATCGCCAGACGAGATGGGCGATGTGACAAAGGCATTGGATATCTCGGCTGATGACTTTGTCAAGCTCCAGACTGCTTGGGGACCGGCGTTGTGGCCGAATCTGCTCCGGATTGGGCGCGAACGGAAGGATATGTCCATCCGCCTTTTGGCCGGCTCGCTGACCGACTACCGCCGCGCAACCGATGGTTGGTGGTTCACGGTTTCCCGCGAGGTGGACCTCTATCTCAAGAGCGACCTTTTCTACCGTCCCGTCTATTTTGTCTCGTCTAACACGCACAGCCTGGTCAACCTGCTTGGAGGCTATGCCCGCTCGATTGAAGCAGAGCTTGCAGCGTTTTTGGAACGGGCCAATCCAGAGAATCTGTGGTACCATTATCAGCGCGTCTGGGCCGGGGAGGAGGCCGGTGGCCTGGACGACCTGCTCTACTATACCCTGGGCAAGTATCTGCGCGACGGCAGCAAGGAGGAGCAGGCTGAGAAACAGGCAGCCATGCACGGTTTCCACCGCGAGTGCGGCATTTTTCACGTGGAGAATCCGCTGTACCTGGACGTGGCTGCCCAGGTCATCGAGCTCAAGTCCCTCTGCCCGGGCAGTTTTGACCCGCGTTTGGATGTGGAGGGTTTGGAGGCGCTCTCTGCCAGCAACGCGGTGATCTTTAACGTCGACTATCCACTTGGCATGGCGGCCTATCATATCTTCACCCAGGTGGCTGCCAACTTGGGCGAGCTGCAAGGGGTCTATGTTATGGGCAAGGCGGCCACGCTCAACAGCCAAGTGGGCGACGTGATGATCCCAAATGTGGTCTACGATGAGCATTCCCAGAACACATTTCTGTTCAAGAACTGCTTCATTGCCGCGGATGTTGCGCCCTATCTTGCCCGCGGTAGCGTGTTTGATAACCAGAAAACGGTGACGGTGCGCGGGACCTTTTTGCAGAACAAGGATTTTGTGAGCGTCTTTTACAAGGAAGGATATACCGACATCGAGATGGAGGCCGGCCCCTATCTCAGCGGGCTGTACGAGAATATCTATCCCAAGCGCTATCCGAATAACGAGATTGTGAACCTGTTCATCAACGCGCCGTATGACATCGGCCTTATTCACTATGCCTCTGATACACCCTACAGCCGGCGCCAGTTGTTGTTGTCCAAGAGCCTGTCCTACTTTGGTGTGGACGCCACCTACGCGGCGTCGATCGCGATATTGCGGCGGATCTTGAGTCAAGAGGTCAAGCAACTGCAATGGCGAGCAACAAGGAGCTAGCGCATGCGTTACGGTTTCTTTGATGACTCGAAGTGCGAATATGTCATAATCCGTCCCGACACGCCGTTGCCCTGGATCAACTACCTGGGCAACGAGGCGTTTTTTGGCCTCATTTCCAACACGGCGGGCGGCTATGTGTTCTACCGCGACGCGCGGCTGCGACGATTGACCCGTTACCGCTATAACAACGTCCCCCTGGATACGGGGGGGCGGTATCTCTATATTCGAGACGATGGCAGTTCTGGCAAAGACGCCCCGGCGGGTGACTATTGGTCTCCCTCGTGGCAGCCCACCCGGCACGCCCTGGAGAACTATGCCTGCCGCCACGGGCTGGGATACACGGTCATCGGCTCGACCTATGGCGGCATCGAAGCGCAAACCCGCTATTTTGTGCCGTTGGGTGAGGATCTGGAAATCTGGCAGCTTACGGTGACGAACCATCGCGACCGGCCGGCAAGGCTGTCTGTGTTTTCCTGTGTCGAGTTCTGCCTGTGGGATGCCTGGGACGATGCGACCAATTTTCAGCGCAACTTTAACCTGGGCGAGGTAGAGGTGGACGCGAGCGACGACTCTCGGGGCGTGATCTATCACAAAACCGAGTACCGCGAGCGCCGGAACCATTTTGCGTTCTTTGCCTGCTCGGAACCGCTGGCCGGATTTGATACCCAACGCGACGCTTTTCTGGGGCCTTATGCCGGCTGGGACAGCCCGGAGGCGGTGGTCCGCGGGCGTTCGTCCGGTTCCCTGGTCCACGGCTGGGCGCCGATCGGCTCCCATCATGTCCGGCTGGCGCTGGAGCCCGGGGAAACCCGCCAGATCCTTTTCCTGTTGGGCTACCACGAGAACCCGGACGGTCAGAAATTTGATCCACCCGGGTCGCAGCAGATCAACAAGCACACCGTCGGGCCAGTGCTTGACAGGTATCTGGACGCCGAGAACGTGGATGCCGCCTTTGCCGCTCTGCGCGCCTACTGGGATGATCTGCGCGAGGTCTTGCAAGTCGAGACTCCAGATGTGCACACCAACCGCATGGTCAACATCTGGAATGCCTACCAGTGCATGGTGACGTTCAACATGTCGCGGTCGGCCTCTTACTTTGAGTCGGGGATCGGGCGGGGCATGGGCTTTCGCGATTCGAACCAGGACCTGCTCGGCTTTGTGCACATGATCCCGGAGCGGGCGCGTGAACGCATCCTGGACCTGGCAGCCACACAGCTAGAGTCGGGAGGCGCGTATCACCAATACCAACCCCTCACCAAGCGGGGGAACGATGCCGTGGGGAGCGGCTTTAACGACGATCCACACTGGCTGATCCTGGCCGTGGCAGCCTACCTGAAGGAGACCGGCAATTGGGGCATCCTGGACGAGCGGGTACCCTACGACAACCGGCCCGGTTCGGAACAACCTCTGTACGAGCACCTGCAACGCAGCCTGCGTTATACTCTGGATCGCCTGGGCCCGCATGGCCTGCCCCTCATCGGGCGGGCCGACTGGAACGATTGCCTGAACCTGAATACCTTTTCCAGCACGCCGGGCGAATCGTTCCAGACCGCCGTGACCAAAGAGGGCAAGACGGCCGAATCGGTGTTTATTGCCGGCTTGTTTGTGCTGGCAGCCAAGGAAATGGCGGCGATCGCCCGCTGGCGCGGGTTGCAGCAGGAAGCCGAGGGCTATGAAGCGCAGGCGAGGACTATGGAAGAGGCTGTGCACCAGCACGGCTGGGACGGGGACTGGTTCCTCCGGGCGTACGATGACAGGGGCCAGAAAATTGGATCGCACGAGTGCGTCGAAGGCAAGATCTTTATCGAGCCACAGGGCATCTGCATCCTGGCCGGTATTGGGGTAGGTTCTGGCGCGGATGGCGGCCCTGCGAATGCCGAGAGGGCGCTGGCGTCGGTGGACCAGCACCTGGCTACAGCGCACGGCATTGTGCTGCACCAGCCGGCCTACACGCGCTATTACCTGAACCTGGGCGAGATCTCGTCCTATCCTCCGGGGTACAAGGAGAACGCCGGCATCTTTTGCCATACCAACCCGTGGATCATGATCGCGGAAGCGATCTCCGGTCACGGGGATCAAGCCCACAATTATTACCTCCGCATCAACCCCTCGGCCCGGGAGGAGATTGGCGACGTGCATCGCTGCGAACCGTACGTCTATGCGCAGATGATCGCCGGGCGCGATGCCCCGACCCATGGCGAGGCCAAGAACTCGTGGCTCACCGGCACGGCTGCCTGGAACTATGTGGCCATCTCGCAATGGATCCTGGGCATGCGGCCTACTTTTGGTGGGTTGCAGATTGCCCCCGTTGTACCCCAGGATTGGCCTGGCTTCAAGGCCACGCGCATCTACCGCGGCGTGACTTATCATATTTCGGTGGAACGGGTGGGCGTCGGTAACGCTGTGGCGCTGTCTGTGGATGGCAGGGCT
>Ga0209164_1006086_pt1 | contig 10029 bp, 5 predicted proteins | sample MTBNYHSulfiMetaG_FD_187458 | JGI IMG/M metagenome (GOLD analysis project Ga0209164, IMG submission 187458) | Enrichment culture microbial communities from rom New York Harbor, USA that are MTBE-degrading - MTBE-NYH (New York Harbor Sulfidogenic)... | ecosystem: Environmental > Aquatic > Marine >... | reverse complement strand
AGACCGGGAACAGCGAGACACCTATTATTCCGGTTATTGTCGGCGAAGATGAAAAGGCATTCAAAATGGCCATACTGCTTCAGGAAGAAGGCATCTTTGCGAATGTAGCGGTTACCCCTGCCGTACCGAGCGGGATGGCCCTTATCCGGACAAGTTACATGGCAACCCATACCGACGAGCATCTCGACAGGGTCCTGAGCGCCTTCGAAAAGGTCGGGAAAACACTGGGCCTTATCGGATGAGCGAAGTCGTTGAGGTTGCAACAAAGAAAGACCTCGACGATTTCATCCGCTTCCCCTTCAGCCTGTATGCACAAGACCCATACTATGTTCCTCCCCTGCGCTCGGAACTCAGGAAACAATTTTCCCGTAAAAACCCTTTTTTTCTTCATGCAACGGTACGGTTTTTTCTTGCCAGGATCAATGGCAGGCAGTCCGGGAGGATCGTCTCGATTTTCAATCACCGGCATATCGAGTTCCATAAAGAACGAGCCGGGTTTTTCGGGTTCTTTGAATCGCTGAATGATCAGTCTGTTGCCGACGCCCTTTTGCACAGGGTTTCGGAAATACTGAAAAAAGAAGGCATGGAGGTCCTCCGTGGCCCAATGAATTTTTCAACAAATGAGGAATGCGGTATGCTCCGCGAAGGGTTTAATCTGCATCCGACGCTGATGACCCCCTACAACCCGCCCTACTATAATGAACTGCTGGAAGGGCATGGTATGACAAAAGCAAAGGATCTTTTTGCATACATTTGTGATATCCCGGAAAATTTACCGGAAAAAATCCTCAGGGTTGCCGCAATAGCGGAGAAGAGCGGCGTCACCGTGAGGCCGGTTGAGAAAAAGAATTTCGCGGGGGATATGCGGATATTCCAGGAAGTATATAATTCCGCCTGGGAGAAGAACTGGGGGTTTATCCCGCTCACGGACGAGGAACTCAGGCACCTTGCGAATAATCTGAAACCTATCGTGATTCCCGAAATGACTCTCGTTGCAGAAAAGAACAATGAACCGATCGGTTTCCTCGGGATTTTGCCTGACTACAACTTTGTTTTGAAGAAAATGCGCGGGAAACTGAACCCATGGACAATCCTGAAGGCCATTTACTATGCAAAGAGGATAAAAGACATGAGACTGCTTCTCCTTGGCATCAAGCCTCTTTACAGAAACAGGGGAGTAGATGCCCTGCTTTTCCGGGAAGGGTTCAGGGGGTCTCTCAAGAACGGCTTCCAGCGGGTTGAATTCTCATGGATACTTGAAGACAATATCCCGACCCAGCGTCTCGTAGAAATGATCGGCGGCAGGCTATACAAAAAGTACAGGATTTATGAAAAAAGGTTGGCATAACATACGAATAAACCATCAACACCAAAAAAACGAACCGGGAGACGGAACACCCTTTGATGGGGCTCTGTACAAGAAAGATCACCCCTCTTCCGAGAGATCGAGAGCAAGGAATACCTGTGCAACTTTGGGATCAAAGTGTTTACCTGATTGTTCACGTATATATTCCCTCGCTTTTTCTTCGGTCCAGGCAGGCCGATAGGGCCTGGCTGAACATAACGCATCCCAAACATCAACAACTGCAAAAATACGTGCCGCCAGCGGGATATTCTCCTTCTGCAGTCCGTGCGGATATCCTGTGCCATCCCATTTTTCATGATGAGAGAAAGGAATATCGAGGGCATTTCGAAGAAACGAAATGTCCGAGAGCATCTCATATGCAATAAGGGGATGCCTCTTCATAAGCTCCCATTCCTCTTCCAAAAATTCCCGGGGCTTCAACAGGATAGCATCAGGAATCCCGATTTTCCCGATATCATGCAATAACGCGCCTCTTCGCACATGCACCAGTTCATCGTCAGTCATCCCCATGATATGCGCTATCTTTACCGCCAGATTCGCAACACGCTGAGAATGACCTTCTGTCTCTTTGTCACGGGAGTCAAGTGCCCGTGACAAACCCTGTATCGTAGCATCATAAGCCATGGTCAGCTGAACATTGGAATGTTGCAGGTTATTAAACAATTCAGCATTGTCTATTGCGATAGCTGCCTGCGCCGCAAGAGATTCAAAGAATTCCAGCCATTCCGGGTCAGGAGAAAACGGGAAGCGATAGAAAATTTCGAGGACTCCTTTTATCTGGCCTTTTGAAATAAGTGGCGCAGCATGATGTGAGACAAAAACCTCTCCCATGAGTTGCTGGGCACGCACACAGGGATCGCTGCTCTCATGCACATCCGGGATACTGATAATGCGGTGGTCAAATGCAGCACGGCCCGCGTGTCCCTCACCGACCTTCAAACGGGTCTGCTGGATCGCCCGTGAACGAAACCCCCGGCCGGCGGCATATTCAAGGGTATGTGAGTAAGGGTTCAGCAGCAATACCGAGGCAGCATGGGCGCCAAGTTGGGAAGAGACCTGATCAAGGAGGACGTTGAGCGTAACACGCAGATCCAAACTTGAAGTGATTGCCATATCAATAGTATGCAAAGCTGCAAGACGGTTTAACCGCCTGAGCGTCTGTTCGTGCAAATCAGATCGTTGAATAGCATTTGCAGCGATGTCACCGATAGCCGTCAGCATACGGATCTCATAATCAGCAATCGCAGTTTTTCTGCCTACTGAAAGCACGCCGATAGGAATGCCCTGCGAAATAAGGGGAATAGCGGCTATGGCGTAAAGATCACCGGGAACATCGGAAGGAATAAAACTGTTGTATGTCTTTCCGGTCGAAATTACATGACCGCTGATTCCTTCACCTGCGGGCAGAGATTGTCCTGTCAGCGTTGCCCACCTTCCATGGGCAAGTTCTATCACTGTTCTTCCACTTACCAGGTCCCGCACAGCAATGGATGTTCCTTCTGCTTTTATCAGATCATCAACATGATCGAGAATGATCGGCAGCATGTCTGACTTCTTCTGCGCAGCCCTCAGGGAATTCGCAACAGAGATGATGGCTTCCATTTCATGCTCATACCGTTTGCGTTCTGTAATGTCTATCCAGTAGCCAATAATCTCAACAGGGGTTCCCTCTTTATCCTTCAGGAGTCTGAGTTCGTTGAGCATCCACCTGTATGATCCATTCTTGTGTTTGAACCTGTACTCAAGCATATGATGCCCGCTTCGGGAGAACTCAGCAAGACCTTCGGACACTTTCTTACTGTCTTCGGAATGAACGTTGGTTCCCCAAAAATATGGTAAATCAAGGAACTCCTGTGGTTCGTACCCAAGCACTGAAAATACATTTTCACTGATGAAGGTAAGTCTGTAATCCCCGCCCGCTTCGGTGGTATAAATTACCGCAGGTGTGGCGGAAAGCAGAAACTCTAACCGCTCTCTCGTTTGCCGGAGATTCGCGGTGCGTTCTTCTACGAGTTCCTCGATGTGCTCGTGATATTTCTCTAATTGGTACTCTATCCGCTTCTGCTTTAATATCCTCCACATACTGTTCATAATTAACGCAAGGTGGATGACGTCGAATTCATTATAGGGATCTTCCTTATTGCAGACACCTGCTGCAGCCACGATCCTGCTTTCATCGAAAATCGGGATGCCCATATACCGTGTTATGGGCAAATGTTTTTCCGGATAGCCTTTCCTGTCGGGCATAGTTTGAAGATCGTTATAGATAACCGGTTTTCTGAGACGGATACTGTCTCCCCATACCCCTGCTTTCTCAGAAAAAAAATGAGACATCTCCTGAGCGCTGCATTTCTTCAATGCCTCACCCGACCATAAGCAGAGTTCTGAACTGTTCTTCTCATCATCAACGAAAAGCAGATATCCCAGAGAGCTGCCGGTCAGTCTCACCCCTTCCCCGAGGGCAATATTGGCGAATTCTCTTTCCGAACCCACTTTCATTTTTTCGAGCTTCAGCAATGTCCTGAAGCGGTCTTCATTCAGCTTCAGTGCTCTTTCAGCCTGCCGGCGTTCGTCTATTTCACTCGCGATATTCTCGATCATCTCATTCGTCAGCCTCCTGAGGGATTGAAAGATATCCAATTGCGATATGTCTGAAACCCGCACATCCAGGTCTCCCTTTGACACCCTGTGAAGCACTTCAAAATATGTTGCCAGACAGAAGGCAAACTCGTGGCTCTGGTCAACAATTTCTCCGATGTTTTCTGCAGTGAAATTGATTAAACGTTTTAAGAGGGAGATCAACTCAATGTCAGATGTTTCAGAAATCCTCACTTCCGGGTCACCTGCAGAGATTTTCTTTAACGCCTCAAAGACCTCGGAAAGACTTATCGCCAGTTCCAGGCTCATTGCTCCGAATTCTTGGTCGCATACATCAATGGTCTTTCTGAACCTTTTGAATTGTCTGTTTATTTCCTGGAAAGTCTCCTGCATCACGGCGGGATTCATATGCTCCTTGAACACATCACACTCAAGGCAGATTTCCATCTTCTCCAGAAACTTTCCTTTTATCTCTCCATGGCAATAGGTTCCGGATATCAGCCAGCACTTCATCCCTTCAGCGCGGTACCCCGGGCAGGTAGTTTCCTCACAATTAAACACTTCCCAGCATTTCACTGTCATTGCTTCATCGATTTCATCTTTTTTTCATTTCCGCTTATCCCTGTATGAGGTACACCCTGTTTCTCCCTTCTCCTTTTGCCGCATACAGTGCATTATCACCTCTTTTTACAAAATCGTTCATGTCCTCACTTTGGGGATTAAATGCAGCAATTCCTATGCTCACAGAAGTTGTAATCGTTTCTCCGCTATTTACCTTTAAGCCAAATTTTTCAACATTTTCCCTGATACGTTCCGCAAGTTCCTGAGCGTTTTCTAAAGGAGTTTCCGGCAGGACCATGAAAAACTCGTCGCCCCCGTACCTGCCGATGATATCAGTCTTCCTGAGAGATTTATTCAGCAGGGAAGCGATCGCCTGTAAAACTTTATCTCCGTGATCATGTCCGTATGAGTCGTTGATTTCCTTGAAATAATCAACATCACAGACCATGAGGGCCAGCTTCGAACCATATCTTTTGGACCTTCTGGTCTCTTCATCCAATTTTTCGATAAGAGCTCTTCTGTTCAATAACCCGGTAAGATCGTCGGTACGCGAGAGATGCTGAAACCTGTCAATCAGAATATTTCGCTCGGTTTCCGTCCGTTTTCGCGCAGTGATATCGCGGGTGTATTCTATGACATTCGTCACCTTACCGTTTTCGTCGAATATTGGATACGTATGGATCTCAACCCATATTGGCGCCCCCGACGGGAGCATCGTCAATTTTTCTTTCATCTGAGGGGCGCCCGTGTGAAATGTTTCCCGAACGACACAGTCATTGCACACATCAGTTCTGTTGTGAAGAACCTCAAAACACCGGTTCCCGATCAGCTCGTCGACCGTCTTTTCCCGCATACGTGCATATGATTCATTCGTTTTTTCAAAGCTATAGTCGCTATGAATAATACAGAAAGGGTCCTGAATACTCTCGAATATCGTATTATAAAAATCCTCTGAATCTCTGAGCGCGATTTCATTCTCCTTAATATCCGTTATATCAAACGCGACTTCCAGCCTTACAAAACAGCTGTTTGGCCAGCGTATAGCTTTATCAATGCAATGATACCAGCGCCCTGTTATAGGGTCATAAAAATCCCATAGAACAGGGACACCCGGTTTTCCATGGATAAGGAGACGGTCGTTTGTACAACAACGGCAGGGCCCATCTGATCCCCCATGAAAAACTTCATAACACTTCTTCCCGACGATGTTCTTGCCATAGAGTTTCTTCACCTGTTTATTGACACGCAAAAGCGTATAGTTCTGCATGTCAGAGACATACACTAATCCTTCCACTCCGTCCATGACCGCAAACATCTCGTCCACTATCTCTTTGGCGGCTTCGATTTCGAGTAGATGGACAGGTTCCCGGACCATCTTTTTCCTTAACACCTTTTCAGACACATCTTTTTTCTTTCCGGTTTTTCCCATACTGCATAGCCAACAATCGGTTTTTCACTTGAAGGGTTGACAACTCTTCTTCAATTTCTGTTTTTATTGAATAATCATTCAATATTAAGCAAAAGATATACCAGCTATCTATAAATTTATAAATTAGCAGATGCTATAATGTAACAATAAATCCGCCCCGTGCGCAACTGCGAACTGCTCGTTTTCTGCACGATAATCCGGATAACTGCTTAAATACTGATTCTCAAAATTGACTATAGGAACTCAGGAAATGCATATTGAAAAATGCGGAGGAAATACACCGGACGAATCGGTATGCCAGCGTTGTCATCATCCCCTGCTCTTGCGGGACAATCTTCTTGTTATAGTGAAGTATTATGGAGAATTTCGTATATCTTCGTTAAGAACTCATGGGGCGAAATAGGTTTCGGTATAAAATTCAGGCCGTTCTCCCCCATGCCTTTTCTCTGTTCAATATCAGAAACATAGCCACTTGTAAAAATTGTCTTCATCTCAGGTCTTATTTTCATTATCTCATCATACACTTCCTTCCCGCTCTTTTTCGGCATGATCGTATCAAGAATAATAAGCTGAACTTTTTCCTTGTGTTCATGAAAAACCTTTATCGCGTCCTCTCCGTCTATTGCTGCCAGAACCTCATATCCATATTTCTCAAGCAGCTTCTGTATGAAGCTTCTGACCTGAACATCATCCTCTGCCACAAGAATTGTCTCTGCACCCCCTTTTATGCTTATGGGGTGTTCCTGCATTGCAGCTTCAAGCGCTGATTGAATCAGAGGCAGATATATTTTAAATGTGGTGCCTTTGTCAGGCTCACTGTATACGTTGATATATCCTTCGTGTTGTTTAACGATTCCGTAAACCATAGCAAGCCCAAGTCCTGTCCCCTTGCCCACTTGCTTGGTTGTAAAAAATGGCTCGAATATCTTTTCTTGTGTCTTTACATCTATTCCGTGGCCTGTATCCTCAAGCGAAACTACTGCATAAATCCCCGGCTTGCCATACCCATGGGCTGCGAGATACTGATCGTCAATTTTCAACAAATCTGTTCTGATGGTTAACTTCCCTCCGTCAGGCATTGCATCCCTTGCGTTCGCAGCAAGGTTCATGAGTACCTGCTCAATCTGGTTCGCGTCTGCCATAATTATGAATTCTTTATCGGCAAGATTTGCAGACAATTCTATGTCCTCTCCGATAATCCTTGATAATATTCTCTCAACATCCTTGATGATTTGATTGAGATTCACGGGCTTTGGATTCATGACCTGTTTCCTGCTGAAGGCGAGAAGAGCATGGGTTAAGCTGGACGCCCTTTGCGCCGCGTTGAGTATCGGCACTATATTATTTTGCAAGGGGCTATCTTTCCCTATCTCCATCTGGAGAAGATTCGAAAAGCCTATGATTGCGGTAAGAATATTGTTGAAATCATGAGCAATGCCTCCTGCAAGCTGACCAATGGCCTCCATCTTCTGTGCCTGAAGAAGCTGCTGTTCGAGCTTCTTGTGCTCCGTGGTATCTCTGGAAACCTCGATCACTGCTGCAGGATTTCCTTCTTTATCCCTTAACGCAACATTTGCAGTGCAATGAAAGTGCAGTATTTGCCCGGTTTTATCTGTTACCTGGGTATCATGCTCATGGGCCTTGCCGTCCTGAAACGCCTTGAGCGCAATACAGGGATAAGGTTCGCAGGGTTCTTCCCTCTTGTGATATGCCTCATAACATTTTCTGCCGACAATATCGTCTCCAAATATTGTCTTAGCAATCGCATTGGCCCAGACAATAGTGAGGTCTCTGTCCATCATACTCATATGATCGCCGATTGAATGCAGCATAGCGTCGAGCTTCTCTTCACTCGCCCTTAAAGCGTCTTCAACTCTCTTGCGCTCGGTAATATCGACATTCACTTCAGCGACCAGCCATTCGCCTTTCTCATTTTGAAAGGGTTTGCTTATCACCTGTATCGGCCTGTTATTTTCCTTCACGAGGACTTCCTCAGTAACTGTGGCGGTCTTTGAATCCAGAGATTTCAGGATTCCGCAGCCCGGACATACTTCATCCCGGTCCATAAAATATTCATAACACTTCCTGCCGGCAAAGTCGCCGTAAATCTTAGCCCATTCCGGGTCGACATACCGGACATTATATCCTGCGTCTATAATATCAATGCCCGTCTTCGTGGCGCCCAGGATAAACTCGATCTGCTGCTTTAATGACCTCAATTCTGCCTCTGTTTTTTTCAGATCCGTTATATCCGTACTAATCTCCACTACACCTGTAATGTTCCCCCGTGAATCTCTCACAGGATGACCCCGAACAAACCAGGTCTTTCCATCAGGAGCAGCGCTCTCGATCGCGACTGATTTGCCGGCGCTGAGGACATTCATATGGAAAGGACATTCCGGACACGGCTCATTCCTTTTATGTAATACCTCATAACAGGTGCGGCCCTTTATCTCTTCTTCAGGCAAAGACGCATATTCCATAAAGGTCCTGTTCGCCCACAATATTTTCATGTCCTTATCCCGGTAGCTCATTCTCTCATGCATTGCATCAAGAATTACCCTTTTCTCATTTTCTGACTTTCTCAGTGATTCTTCGGTCCTGGTAAGTTCTTCAAGCGCACGGGAAAGTTCAACATTCTTTTCTTCCAGGGTCACATGAGAAGTTTCAAGGTCCCACATAACTTTTTTCAGTGAAGTTATGTCCCGGAATGAATAGAGATAGCCAATAATCCTGCCTGCCGTGTTCTTGATGAGAGAGGCGCTCACCAGCGTGGGGATGGTCCTGCCGGTGGCGGTTTTGAGTGTTGTCTCAATATTAAAGATGTTCTGGTCCGCATCCAGGGCTTTTTTCACAACACATTCAGTCTCGCATATCCCTGTCTTCAGAACATCTTTACAGTACATGCCGCAGGCTTCGTACTCTTTGAACCCGGTTATCCTTTCAGCTTCCAGATTAAAGTAGAGTATACGCATCTGCGGGTCGGTAAAAAAAACGGCGTCCGGCAAAGAATGCAGGATGGCCGGCGCGCTCATATCCTTCGGCCAGCCCTTATGCCTCGTGAATTCTTCTCTTGTGGGACGCTTCATGCCCTGTATCTACCGCTCTGCGATAAATCTGCAGATTGAATCACCCGCAGACCGGCAGGTCACTTCTCTGGCCTTAAACATTCCCATGCCGGACGGATAGGGATCACTATAGACGAGGTCCATATAAGAAGCAGTGCATGCACTGAACATATAACATCTGCCATAGGGCTGCGGGCCGTATTTTTCCATATACCGGCCCGGATCATATGCATTCTTCACCACTGTCACCAGCCGCTCTCCGGGGATGAGTTCTTCTATCTCGATGTATCCGATGCCGAAGATATTCGTAAACGCAACAAGCGCAGCGACTTCATCTTCGGGAGTGGAAATCATCGGCATAACATATTCACGCCAGTGCATGGAAGTCCGTATGCCGTGAAAGGTATGGTAGCCGCATTCAAGGACAGCATCGTATAATTTTTTTTCGATCGTGAGTACTGAATGAGTATTCATGGCATGAATAGCCTGAGACACGACCTTAAAGTAAAATTCATTGTAATTCATTGCGGCGTAGACGCCAAAGGCAGCCATGATGCCCTTCTCGTTGCTTTCAATTTGCAATTTTGAAGCTATTTCAATAATCTTTTTGCTGTCTATCGCCATTATTCCTTCACCGTGATGAGAAATTCACATTGTTCCTGCCCTGATATCATACACATAGTTTCCTCAACGCGGTACACATCAAACGGCTTTTCATACACTGCAGAGAGTATTCCACCCAAAAAACCACAGGTCAAATGACACACAGGGGTTGTGCGTCGCTCGTATTTCGCCAGCCAGCCTGTCACATAATATGAAGAGTCGGCATATGCCTTGCCGCCTGATCCGCTCAATCCTGAAAGGTCAATGCGCCCGAATCCCATAAACCGATACAATTCTGCAGCTGCCTTCAATTTCTCCTCTGCGGGAGCGCTATTCAGATGATTCAGGATATATCGTGCAAAATTATCATGGAACTCTTCCTGCGCGGCCTGAATAATTATAGA
>Ga0209164_1006085_pt1 | contig 10030 bp, 11 predicted proteins | sample MTBNYHSulfiMetaG_FD_187458 | JGI IMG/M metagenome (GOLD analysis project Ga0209164, IMG submission 187458) | Enrichment culture microbial communities from rom New York Harbor, USA that are MTBE-degrading - MTBE-NYH (New York Harbor Sulfidogenic)... | ecosystem: Environmental > Aquatic > Marine >... | reverse complement strand
TCGACCCCGACGAGCTCTACATGGCCGCCAAGCAGCTCCCGGCGCCCTACGAGCTCGTCGCCTGGGTGGCCGAGCACGGCAAGCTCCCCGTGGTCAACTTCTCCGCCGGTGGCATCGCCACGCCGGCCGACGCGGCGCTGATGATGCAGCTCGGCGCCGAGGGCGTCTTCGTCGGCTCGGGCATCTTCAAGAGCGACGACCCGGCCCGGCGCGCGGTCGCCATCGTGCGCGCCACGACCAACTACATGGACGCCGGCGTGCTCGCCGAGGTCTCGGTCGGTCTCGGCGAGGCGATGGCCGGCATCGACGCCGCGCGCATGGCCGCCGAGGCCAAGATCCAGCATCGCGGCTGGTGAGCCGCGCGGCCCGCTGACGTGGCACGCCTCGACGCGATCCTCTCGCCGGAGCCGGCGCCGTCCTCCGACGGCGCCGGCTCCGGCCTGTCGATCGGCGTGCTCGCGCTGCAGGGCGACTTCCGCGAGCACCGGCTCGTCCTGGCGCGGCTCGGGGCCGCCACCCGCGAGGTCAGGCGGCCCGACGAGCTCGACGGTCTCGACGGCCTGGTCCTGCCGGGCGGGGAGAGCACGACCATCCACAAGCTCATGGAGACGTACGGGCTGAGCGGCCCGATCCGCGCCTTCGCGCGCGCGGGCCGCGCCGTCTACGGCACCTGCGCGGGGCTGATCACCGTGGCGCGCGACACCGTCGAGGGGTTCCCGCCGACGCTGGGGCTCATGGACGTCGTGGCGCGCCGCAACGCGTTCGGGCGGCAGGTGGCGAGCTTCGAGGCCGACCTGCCGATCACCGGGCTCGCGGGCCCCCCCGTGCGCGCGGTCTTCATCCGCGCTCCCTGGATCGAGTCGGCGGGCCCGGGGGTCGAGGTGCTCGCCGAGCACGGCGGCCACGGCGTCGCCGCGCGCGAGGGCGCCGTGCTCGTGACCGCCTTCCACCCCGAGCTCACCGACGACACGCGGCTGCACGAGCTCTTCCTGACCATGGTCCGCGAGAGGGTGGGCCCACGGGCGCGAGCCGCGTCGGCGCCGCCCGCCGCCCGCCGCGCGCCAGCCTCGGCCGGCCCGCACTAAGCGAAGGAGGTGGTGTCCCCGTGTCCGGGCACTCCAAGTGGTCCACGATCAAGCACAAGAAGGGCAAGGAGGACGCCAAGCGCGGTCAGCTCTTCTCGAAGCTCGCCCGCGCGATCCAGGTCGCGGCCCGTGAGGGCGGCGACGATCCGCTGACGAACGCGGCACTCTACACGGCGATCGAGAAGGCGAAGAGCTACTCGATGCCCAAGGACAACATCGAGCGCGCCGTGCAGCGGGGCGCGGGCAAGGCCGGGGGCGAGGACTTCGAGGCGATCGTCTACGAGGGGTACGGCCCCAACGGCGTGGCCATCATCGTCGAGGTGCTGACCGACAACCGCAACCGCTCGGCGGCCGACGTGCGCTCGATCTTCTCCAAGCACGGCGGCTCGCTCGCCCAGCCCGGCGCGGTCGCGTGGATGTTCGAGCGCCGCGGGTCCATCGTCGTCGACGCGACGCGTCACGACGAGGACGAGGTCATGCTCGCCGCCCTCGAGGCCGGCGCCGACGACATCGTCGAGGACGGCGACCAGTTCGAGGTCCTGACGCCGGCCACCGAGTTCGTCGCCGTCCGCGACGCCATCGCCGCGGCGGGCATCGCCTACGAGCAGGCGGAGCTCACGATGGTGCCCAAGACGACGGTCCGCCTCGACGAGAGCGACGCCCGCAAGACGCTCAAGATCATCGACGCGCTCGAGGACTCCGACGACGTCCAGGAGGTCTACGCGAACTTCGACATCCCGGCCGACGTGCTCGAGGCCCTGGCGGGCTGAGCCGAGGGAGCAGGCATGGCGGTCGGGGGGCCACTGTGATCGTCCTCGGGTTCGACCCCGGTACGGCGAGCACCGGCTGGGGCGTGGTCGAGCAGAACGGCAACCGGCTGCACTCGCTAGGGCACGGCTGCATCGTCACGTCCCCGCGCGAGCCGACCTCGCGGCGCCTGCGCCGCATCCACGACGAGGCGGCCGCGCTGATCCGCCGCTTCGGGCCCGACGTGGTCGTGATCGAGGAGCTCTTCGTGAACGCCAACACACGTACCGCCCTGGCGGTCGGGCAGGCGCGCGGCGTCCTGCTGCTCGCGGCCTCCGATCTCGCGTCGCCGCCGTACGAGTACTCGCCGCTCGAGATCAAGCGTGGCGTCACGGGGTACGGGCGGGCGACGAAGGTGCAGGTGCAGGAGATGACCAAGGTGCTGCTCGGGCTCAGGCGGATACCGCAGCCGGACCACGCGGCCGACGCCCTCGCCGTGGCCATCTGCCACGCGCACAGCCACGGCGACGGCGTGCCGGAGGCCGTGCGCAAGGGGAGGCAGAAGTGATCGCCCGCGTGAAGGGGGTGGCCGCCGCCGTCGAGGCCGACCGCGCCGTGGTCGTCGTCGGCGGCCTCGGGCTCGAGGTGTTCGCCGCCGGGCGCACGCTCGCCCGGCTCGCCCGGCGTCTCGGCGAGGAGGTCGAGCTCACCACGTACCTGCACGTGCGCGAGGACGCGCTCCAGCTGTACGGCTTCGAGAGCGCGCGCGAGCGCGCCTTCTTCCTCGCCCTGACCGGCGTCAGCGGCGTGGGCCCCAAGGTCGCCCTCGCGGTGCTCTCGGGGTATCCGGTCGACGAGCTCGAGCTCGCCGTGGCGCGCGACGACGTCAAGAAGTTCGAGTCCATCCCGGGCATCGGCAAGAAGCTCGCCCAGCGCCTCGTGGTCGAGCTGGGCGACGTGGTCGCGGCGGGGGCGCCGGTGCCCGGCGGGCCGGCGGGCGGCGCGGCCGACACGTTCGTGGCGGCGCGCTCGGCGCTGCAGAACCTCGGCCTCAGCCTGCGCGAGGCCGAGGAGGCGCTGCGCGGGGCGCCGCCCGACGCCACGGTCGAGGAGCTCGTGCGCTTCGCCCTCGGCGCGGCGAAGGAGTCAACGTGAGCCGCCGTCCGGTCGAGCGCCTCGCCGACCCCAACGAGCGCGTCGACGAGGTCGAGGCCGAGCTCTCCCTGCGGCCGAAGCGCTTCGCCGACTTCGTCGGACAGCGCGTCGCGAAGGAGCAGCTCGAGATCTTCGTGCAGGCGGCCAAGAACCGCGGCGACACCCTCGATCACGTGCTCATCGCGGGACCGCCGGGTCTCGGCAAGACCACGCTGGCGGGCATCATCGCCAACGAGCTGGGTGTGGGCATGCACACCACGTCCGGGCCGGCGCTCGAGCGCAAGGTCGACGTCGCCGGCCTGCTCACGAACCTGCAGCAGGGCGACGTCCTCTTCGTCGACGAGATCCACCGTCTCAACGCGGCCGTCGAGGAGGTCCTCTACCCGGCCATGGAGGACTACGAGATCGACATCATGATCGGCGAGGGGCCGGCGGCGCGCAGCATCCGCATGCAGGTCCAGCCCTTCACCCTGATCGGGGCGACCACGCGCACCGGTCTGCTGACGACGCCGCTGCGCGACCGCTTCGGCGTCTGGCAGCGCCTCGAGTACTACGAGCCCGACGAGCTGGCGCAGATCGTGCGACGTTCGGCGGGGATCCTGGGCGTACGCGTCGACGACGCCTCCTCCGCCGAGATCGCGAGCCGCTCGCGCGGCACGCCGCGCGTGGCCAACCGTCTGCTGCGCCGGGTGCGCGACTACGCCGAAGTGCGCCACGAGGGCGTCGTCGAACGCGACATCTGCCTCGCCGCTCTCCAGCTCTTCCAGGTCGACGCCGAGGGCCTGGACCGGCTCGATCGCGAGATCCTCTCCACGATCGCGCAGAAGTTCGACGGCGGCCCGGTCGGCGTCGAGACCCTGGCCGTGGCGCTCGGGGAGGAGGCCGACACCCTGCAGGACGTGTACGAGCCGTACCTGATCATGCAGGGGTTCCTCAAGCGCACGCCGCGCGGTCGCGTGCTCACGCGGAGCGGCTTCGCGCACTGTGGCGTGACGCCGCCCGGCGAGGGTCACACGCTCTTCGACTGAATGCCGGGTCGCGCCGCGATGGTCGGCTTGCGCCGCCGCGACCCGAACGCCGGGCGGCAGGGCGGCGCACGGCCGCGACTATAATCCCCTCGTGGACTCGCTCCTCCTGCACACCTGCTGCGCGCCCTGCTCGACGGTCGCCGTGCCGGCGTGGCGCGAGCGCGGCCTCGAGCCGCTCGCGTGGTACCACAACCCCAACATCCAGCCGGCGGCGGAGCTCGACCGCCGCCGCGAGAGCATGCTGCGGTACGCGCGGGCGGCCGGCCTCGAGCTGCTCCTCGACGACGAACCGCCGTCGGCCGCGTGGAGCGGCTGGCTCGCCCGGCTCGATGCCGCGGGTCCGGACGAACGCTGCGCGCTGTGCCTCGGCCTGCGCCTCGACGCGGCGGCCCGGGCGGCGACGGCGCACGGTCTCGCGCGCTTCTCGACGACGCTGAGCGTCAGCCCGTACCAGCGTCACGACCTGATCGCCGCGGCGGGGGAGACGGCGGCCGCGGCCCACGGCGTCGACTTCGTCTACCTGGACCTGCGCGACGCGTATCGCGAGAGCTTTGCCGAGTGCCGCCGCCTCGAGCTCTACCGGCAGCCGTACTGCGGGTGCGCGGCGAGCAAGTGGGAGGCGTGGCACGAGCGCGCGGCCCGGCGACGGGCGCGGGGGAGCGCCCCGTGACGGGGAGCCTGCGGCTCGCCGACCTCGACTACGACCTCCCCGCGGAGCTGATCGCGCAGACGCCCGCCGAGCCGAGGGACGCGGCCCGCCTGCTCGTCGTCCACGCGGCCACGGGACGGCTGCAGGACCGCGTCGTACGCGACCTGCCGCGGCTCCTGCGCCCCGGCGACCTGCTCGTGCGCAACGACACGCGCGTGTTCCCGGCGCGGGCCTTCTTCCGCCGCGCCACGGGCGGGCGCCTCGAGGTGCTGTTCTTGCGGCCTCTGGAGGGCGCCGAGGGCGCCCCGGGGCCAGGATCGGGCGCCGCGGGGGCCGAGCCCTGGGAGGCGCTCGTCCGCGGCCGGCCGCGGGCCGGCGAGGAGCTCGGGGGCGACGGGCCGGCCGCCGCCTGGCGGCTCGTGTGCGAGCGGCCGCTCGGCGAGGGGCGCTGGCGCGTGGTCAGCCTCGGCGCGGCGTCCGTCCACGAGCGGCTCGAAGCCTTCGGCCAGACTCCGACGCCCCCGTACATCCGCGCGCCGGTCGCCGACCCCGAGCGCTATCAGACCACGTACGCGCGGAGGACGGGCTCGGCGGCGGCGCCGACGGCCGGCCTGCACTTCACGCCCGAGCTCGACGCGCGCCTCGCCGCCGCGGGGGTCGAGGTGGCCGCCCTCACGCTGCACGTCGGCCTCGGCACCTTCAAGCCGCTGCAGGAGGAGCGCGTGACCGACAACCGCCTGCACCGCGAGGCGTACGCGGTCGACGGGTCCGTCTGGCGCCGCGTACGCGAGGCCGGGGGCGGGGGGCGCCGGGTGGTCGCGGTCGGCACGACGACCGTGCGCGTGCTCGAGCACCTGGCCCGCGGCGCCCCGCTGGCCGGCGAGACCGACCTCTTCATCACACCCGGCTTCGAACCGCGCGTGGTCGGCGCGCTGCTTACGAACTTCCACCTGCCGCGCACGAGCCTGCTCGCCCTGGTGATGGCCTTCGCCGGGGTCGAGCTCACGCGGGCCGCGTACGCCCACGCCGTGGCGCAGCGGTACCGCTTCTTCAGCTTCGGCGACGCGATGCTGGTGCAGTGATGGGTCCGGTCAACGTCACGGCGGGAGGGCGCTGATGGGAGAGACGCCGGCCTACCGGGCGAGGGACTTCTCGTTCGCCGTCGAGGCGGCCGACGGGCGCGCCCGGGCCGGCCGCCTCGAGACGCCGCACGGCGTCGTCGAGACGCCGTGCTTCATGCCGGTCGGCACCAAGGCCACGGTCAAGGGCGTGGCACCGCGCGACCTGGCCGCGCTCGGCGCCCGTGTGGTCCTCGCGAACACCTACCACCTGTACTTCCGCCCGGGCGCCGAGGTCGTCGCCCTGCACGGCGGCCTGCACGGGTTCATGCGCTGGCCGGGGCCGATCCTCACCGACTCCGGCGGCTTCCAGGTCTTCAGCCTCGCCGACACACGCCTCGTGACCGACGACGGGGTCGAGTTCAGCTCGGTCTACGACGGGTCGCGCCACGTCTTCACGCCGCGGCTCGCGATGGAGGTGCAGGAACGCCTCGGGGCCGACATCGTGATGTGCTTCGACCAGTGCGCGCCGGGCGTGCTCCCGCGTGACGAGCTGGTGGCCGCGGTCGACCGTACGACGCGCTGGGCGGCGGCCTGCCGCGAGGCGCACGGCCGCCGTGACCAGCTGCTCGTCGGCATCGTGCAGGGTGGCGTGGACGAGGAGCTCCGCCGCCGCTCGGCGGCGGAGCTCCTCGACGTCGGCTTCGACGCCTACGCGATCGGCGGCCTGTCGGTCGGGGAGCGCGGCGACGAGATGCTGGCCACGGTCGAGCTCATGGACGACCTCCTGCCGCGTGCGCGTCTGCGCTACTTCATGGGCCTCGGCGACCCGGTGGGCCTGCTCGAGGTCGTCCGCCGCGGCGTCGACGTCTTCGACTGCGTGCTGCCCACGCGGATGGCGCGCACGGGCACGGCGCTCACCGCGGACGGACGGCTCAACCTGCGCAACGCGCGCCACGCGCGCGACCTGCGCCCGCTCGAGGACGACTGCGACTGCCCGGCGTGCGCGGGCTTCTCGCGCGCCTACCTCCGTCACCTGGTGCTGCAGAAGGAGATGCTGGCCGCGCAGCTCTTGAGTCTCCACAACCTGCGCGTTCTGATACGATTGACGGAGCGAGCCCGTGCGGCCATCCGTGCGGGCGCGTTTGCAGAGTTCGCGACATCGGTCATCGCGCGCTATCGCGCAGGAGGGTGAGTCTTCATGGGTCAAGGCGGTGTGCTCCTCATCTGGATCCTCGTCTTCTTCGGCATCTTCTACTTCCTCGCCATCCGTCCGCAGCGCAGGCAGAAGCAGGCGCATCGCGAGATGGTGGGGATGCTCAAGCGCGGCGACGAGGTGGTGACGATCGGCGGCATGTTCGGCACCGTGCGCAAGATCGGCGACGACTGGATCGAGCTCGAGATCGGTCGCGGCACGCGCGCGCGCTTCCTCAAGCGCGCCATCTCCTCTATCGTCAGCGAGGAGGAGGAAGAGGAGGAAGAGTACGTCGGTGACGAGGGCTACGACGAGGACGAGGAGCTCGAGCTCGAGGCCGGCGACGAGGAGGAGCTCGAGGCGGCCGGCGACGAGGAGTACGCGGCGGACGAGGAAGAGTACGCGGCGGACGACGAGCAGGCCGGCGACGAGGAGCTCGTCGTGCCCGACGCCGAGGAGCCCGGCGCGGCCGAGGAGGACGAAGGGCAGAAGGCCTGAGCCACGGGGCGTCGATCCCGATCGCCCGCTCATGAGGGTGCACGCGGCGAGCCCCACAGCCTGCTGTGGGGCTCGCCGCGTGCAGGGATTCTTCGCCCCGGGGCGAACTCAGCCCTGACGTGGTGGCAAAAGAGGAGCAGGACCCCATGACGCACGTCATCGCCTTCGCCAACCAGAAGGGCGGCGTCGCCAAGACCACCTCGACGGTCAACCTCGGAGCCGCCCTCCGCGAGCGCGGCCTCCGCGTGCTGGCCGTCGACATGGACCCCCAGGGCAACCTCACGATGAGCCAGGGGATCGACACGGAGAGCCTCGAGACGAGCATGTTCGACGTGCTCGTGCACCGCACGCCGATCGACGACGTCATCTTCGAGCGCGAGCTCGACGTCGCCGCCTCGACCATCGACCTCGCCGGGGCCGAGATGGCGCTCGCCCAGATGATCGGGCGCGAGCGCGCCCTGCAGCGCGCCCTCGAGCCGGTCAGGGAGCGCTACGATTACATCCTCATCGACACGCCGCCCTCCCTCGGCTTGCTGACCATCAACGCGCTGACCGCGGCCGAGGGCGTGATCGTCCCGGTGCAGTGCGAGTACCTGTCGCTGCGCGGCCTCCTGCAGCTCGAGCGCACCCTCGAGATGATCCGCGAGAACCTCAACCCGGACGTGCGCATCAAGGGCATCCTGCCGACGCTGTTCGACGCCCGCACGCTGCACGGCCGCGAGTCGGTCGAGGTGCTGCGCGAGAATTTCGGGTCGCTCGTGTTCGAGACCGTGGTGCGCAAGACGATCAAGTTCGCCGAGGCGCCGGTCATCGGCAGCTCGGTCATCAAGTACGACCCGAAGGGGAGAGGGGCGGAGGCGTACCGCGCGCTGGCGCGGGAGGTGCTCAATGGCCGAGCGACCTAGCATGAAGGACGGGCTCAGCGAGCTCTTCCGGCGCACCAACGACAGCGTGCGCCCGGTCGACCCGCTGGCCGCCGACCAGCCGGTGAAGGGCAGACCCTACGTCACGACGATCAAGGTCGTCGGCGTGGGCGGCGCCGGCACGAACGCCGTGAACCGCATGGTGGACACCGGCGTCAAGGGCGTCGAGTTCATCGCCGTCAACACCGACGTGCAGCAGCTCGACGTGTGCGACGCCGACGTCAAGATCCACATCGGCCAGGAGATCACGCACGGCCTCGGCGGCGGCGCCGACCCCGACGTCGGTCGCGAGGCCATGGAGGGCTCGCGCGACCAGATGAAGTCGGCCCTCCGTGGCGCCGACCTCGTGTTCGTCACCGCCGGCGAGGGCGGCGGCACGGGCACCGGCGCCTCGCCGGTCATCGCCGCCATCGCGCGCGAGCTCGGCGCCGTCACCATCGCCATCGTCACCAAGCCTTTCTCCTTCGAGGGCAAGCGCCGCATGGACCAGGCGAGTGCCGGCATCGAGTCGCTCCGCGGGGTCGCCGACACGGTCATCTCGATCCCCAACGACCGCCTCCTCGACGTGATCGAGCGCAACACCTCGGTGGTCGAGGCCTTCCGTCACGCCGACGACGTGCTGCGCCAGGGCGTCCAGGGCATCACCGACCTCATCACCGTGCCGGGGCTCATCAACCTCGACTTCGCCGACGTGCGCACGATCGTCAAGGACGCCGGCACCGCCCTCATGGGCATCGGCGTGGGCCGCGGCGAGAACCGCGCCCACGACGCCGCCGACGCGGCGGTCAACTCGCCGCTGCTCGAGACCTCGATCGAGGGCGCCAAGGGCATCCTGCTCAACATCACCGGCGGCGCCGACGTGTCGCTGTACGAGGTCAACGACGCCGCCGGGCTCATCGCCGAGGCCGCCGACGACGACGCCAACATCATCTTCGGCGCCGTGGTCGACGAGCGGCTCGAGGGGACCATGGCGGTGACCGTCGTGGCCACGGGCTTCGGTGAGGGCGCGGCGCGGCACGAGGAGCCGCCCGCCGAGCCCGGGCCGCGCGAACGCCGCGGGCGCGAGCCCGAGGCCACGCCGTTCGAGGCGCCGCCGCGGTTCGAGGGCGACTTCGAGATCCCGTCCTTCGTCCGGCAGCCCGAGGAGTGACGCCCGTGGACCCCGGCGCGGCGGTGCTCGACCCCGAGACGGCCGCCGCCCCCTCCGAACGTCTGGAGCTGGACCTCGACGTCTTCGACGGCCCGTTCGACCTGCTCGTGACCCTGATCCTCAAGGACGAGATCGACATCTGGGAGGTGCGCGTCTCGCGCATCATCGCCGAGTACGTCGTGCGGCTCGCCGAGCGCGACGACTTCGACCTCGACGCGACCTCGCAGTTCGTGGTGCTCGTCGCCGCTCTGCTCGAGATGAAGTCGCGGCTCTTGCTCGAGCACGACGTCGAGGAGGAGCTCGAGGAGCTCGACGCGGAGGAAGCGGCGCGGGAGCTGCTCGCCCGCCTCGTGCGCTACGGGCAGTTCCGCAACGCCGCCGACGACCTCGGAGCACGCTGGGCGCGGCACGCAGGGCGCCTCTACCGGGCGGCGCCGGTGCCGGCGTCGCTGCTGCGCCGGCCGGCCGACGACGTCGTCCTGCCGGCGGGCACCCTCGCCGCCGCCCTCGCGCCGCTGCTCGAGGAGCCGCCGCGCCCGGAC
>Ga0209164_1006084_pt1 | contig 10031 bp, 10 predicted proteins | sample MTBNYHSulfiMetaG_FD_187458 | JGI IMG/M metagenome (GOLD analysis project Ga0209164, IMG submission 187458) | Enrichment culture microbial communities from rom New York Harbor, USA that are MTBE-degrading - MTBE-NYH (New York Harbor Sulfidogenic)... | ecosystem: Environmental > Aquatic > Marine >... | reverse complement strand
TATTTTCCGCTGACTGCTTGGGATTGCAGATCGGAACCGGAAAACCCCCCTTCACGATATAATCGGGGGTTCCGCCTTTAGCAGGCTGTTGAAAAACGCGCCTGTCTGTGCGTGTCCGCACGCAGACAGGATTTGCTGCGTTGCGCCGCATCCCTCGTCATTGCGGCGTACTCTATGTACGCCTCATTCCTCAGGATTCGCGCGCCTTGCATCTCATCGTTTTTGACCAGCCTGCTCGAAACGGTGTTTATCAACGGGCTGTTACGCATCGTACGCGCCCGCGAATTCCCGGAGTTCCCCATCCACCATGGATCGGACGGGGCTGCGGTTGCACGCCGTACCCAAGGCGGCGAGCAGATAGGAAAGCAAATCCCGAATAGACTCCGTTTCGTAAAAATCGCTGGGCTCCCGATCCTTGGCCCAAACGACCATGAAACGTTCTCCCGTCCGGTACACCGCGATATCCAGAAAACCCAGGATATCCTTGACGCCGGCAAGATACTCCCCATGGAAGTCCGCGGACTTGCCGGAGGGGGTTTTGAAACGGTAGATTTTCACGATAGGTCCTCCCTTCGTTTAACCGCCGATCACGGGTCGAAAACCGGTCTCGTCTTTCCACAACGCGCCCCCCATGATATCATGGGTTCCTCAGCGGCCCTTTGAAGAACGGCACTGCGCGCGGGTCCGCCGGAAGCACCGGGATGCGCGAAGCCCAAGACAGGGACACAGGGCGTCCACGCCGAGTATCTCGTTTTTCGGCGGCCTGCCGAAGCCCGATCCGCGCGGCTCCGGAGATTGAACCATCGGATTAGCCGTATTGTACCACCGGTCCAAACGAATTGCCACGATTTACCCCCCGCACCGATACCCGACATTTCCACAGGAACAGACCTGCGGGCGTCAATTCATTTTGCATTCCGGTTCAAGTCTTGGTATGCTGAATATAGTAGGCATGAACACCGCCGCGGGGACGCGGCGGTGTTTGTTTGGCGCGGGTTGCCGGAGCCGTTTCGCCCCCTCGGGGGATCCGCCGGCTGTCCGGAACGTGTTCATACAACGCGGCAGGTGATGGATTCATGAATCGAATACCTATTTCTCCCAACGGGTGTCAGAAGTTACGAGAGGAACTCGATCACATCCGTAAAGTGCTTATTCCACAGAACATCCAGGACATTGAAACCGCGCGTGCCCATGGCGACCTGTCCGAAAACGCCGAGTATCATGCGGCCCAGGAAACCAACGGATTGTTGCGGGCCCGCGTGGCGGAACTGGAGGAACGTCTGGGGTCCTGTCAAGTCGTGGATCCGGAATCGACCCCCAAAGATCGGGTGGTGTTCGGAGCTCATGTGGTGCTCCAGGACCTGGTTACGGGAGAGGAGAAGCAGTATCAGGTGTTGGGGCCTTACGATGCGGACCCCAATTCGGGCAGCATTTCATTCAATTCTCCCCTGGGGCGGGCCGTGTTGGGCAAGCGGGGCGGGGACAGGGTCGAGTTCAGATCTCCCAAAGGCATGCAACGCATGGAAGTCCTCGATGTATTCTGACAGACCGGCCCCCCGGAGGAAACGGGCGGAACCCGATGCTTCACCGAAGAGCCGCCGGCCGTTCTTCATCATGGAAACGGCGCGTTCCTTCGGGACGCTCTTTTCGACACAACGAGCAACGGGTGTCGCTGCACATCTGACAGCGGCTGCAATCCGGGCAGTCGTGTTTTCGGGCTCCGCATTCCTGACGTTCGGGAATGTACAGTTTCCCCGGGAATCCCGGGATACGAATAAACGGCATGAAAACTCCCTCCCCGCGCGCTGTCCCGCCCCGAGACTCTCCTGCAGTTCCGGAACTTCGTTTCTCCAGGATCCCGCCGAAAACACCGGTTCCTTCAAGAAGCCGGTAAAGCAGAGCCACGGAACAAGCATCACCGGTTGTCGGCTCGTTGATGAACACGATAGCAGACAGGCTGGCCAAAAACGATGCCATGCAAGGCGCGCGAATCCCGAGGAATGAGGCGTACCTACCGTACGCCGCAATAATGAAAAGGACGAAGTGCAACGCCGCGGATCCTGTCTGCGTGCGGACACGCACAGGCAGGCGCGTTTTTCAACGGCCTGTCTTTGACATGTTAAGTCGCACCGAGAGGGACTTCAAGAACCGCCGGGAAATTCCACCGCACCCGTTGCACGGTCCTGTCCGGGCGGCGCCCCTTGCCGGCCCGTTGATACACCGTATCGCGGGCAAGCCCGTGCAACACGAAGCCCAACACCGCAGATCGCGTCTTTCATCCACCGTTGTGCGGCTCCACAAAACACTTGCGTGCAACGAGGCCGCCGTGCTACTTTCGCTTTCGTCCGGCTGATGCAAATGGCGCTGCAGTTCATCGAACATATCCTGACCTTTCAAACCACTTCCGGTACCGACATTTTAGATGTCACGGGAGAGGTCGAAGAGCGCGTCGGGAGTTCCTGCTTTCATAGTGGAATGGTCAATCTCTTTGTCCCGGGGTCCACGGCGGCCCTGACGACCATCGAGTACGAAAGCGGAGTCATCCATGATCTGCGTAGCGCCATTGAGCGGATGGCTCCAAAGGACCTGATTTATGAACACGACTCGCGTTGGGGGGATGGGAACGGATATTCCCACGTGCGAGCCGCGCTGTTGGGGCCGTCTCTCACCATTCCCATTCTTGCCGGCCGCATGTCCCTGGGTGTCTGGCAACAGATCGTACTGCTGGATTTCGATAACCGGCCCCGCCTTCGAAAAATCATTGTACAAATTGTGGGAGTGAGCCGACCCGCCGGCAAAGAATAGTCTCCGGCGGCCCGGGTAGGTCCTTATCACCATCAGAACCGCTGGAAGAAATCGACTCCGGTGCTTCCGGAGGATATAATCGGAATTCGAAGCCATCATGGAAAACAGATCGTCGGGAAAAACCAATACAGCCAAGATGGTCTTGGACGGCAACGAGGCCGCCCGGGCCCTCGTGGGCGAGTTCAACGCAAATCTGAAGATTCTCGAGCGCCGTCTGGACGTAACCGTGCACGGGCGTGGAAACGAACTTTCCATTTCGGGCGAAGCGGAGGATGTTCATCTGGCCCGGCGGGTCCTGTCGGAGCTGCATAAACTGGTGGAGGAAGGATACCCCCTGTATCCCAACGACGTGGAACTGGCCGTGCGGATTCTCAGCGGCAATGAATCCGCCCGCCTGAAAGATATTTTCCGCGACCAGATTTTCGTGTCCACCAAAAAGAGGGTGATCACTCCCAAAACGTTGAACCAAAAGCGCTACGTGGATGCCATTCGCAAATTCGATCTGGTGTTGGGCGTCGGACCGGCGGGCACGGGAAAGACCTATCTGGCCATGGCCATGGCGCTGTCGGCGTTGACCCGGGCGGAAGTGAACCGCATCATACTGGCCCGCCCCGCCGTGGAAGCGGGTGAGAAGCTGGGCTTCCTGCCGGGGGATCTGTACGAAAAGGTCAACCCCTACCTGAGACCCCTGTACGACGCGTTACACGAAATGATGGACTACGACCAGGCTTCCAAGTTCCTACAGCGTGGGACCATTGAAGTGGCCCCTTTGGCCTATATGCGGGGGAGGACGCTCAACGACGCCTTCATTATTCTGGACGAGGCTCAAAACAGCACCCGGGAACAGATGAAGATGTTTCTGACCCGGCTCGGATTCCGCTCGAAAGCCGTCGTCACCGGCGATATCACGCAGATCGATCTTCCCACGGGAACCTCCAGCGGCCTTATTGAGGCGAAAGAGATTCTGTCCGGCATCGACGGCATCCAGGTCATCGTATTCGACCGGGGCGATGTGATTCGGCATCCGCTGGTCCAGGAAATCATCGACGCTTACGAACGACTGGATCGCCGGCGGGCGATGCGTAACCCCGAGGCCCATGCGCAACCGGTTTCGTAAAGCCAAAGAAGTTCTGAAGCGGGTCTTCTCGTTCCGGCGCAGGTTCCTCCAAACGTCCGCGCCCCTGTGGACCATCCTGATCTGCCTTACGCTGACTCTTGCCTTCCTGCTTTCCCACAAGCCCCTCACCCGAATGAAACAGTACCATCCGGGAGACATTGCGGAGAGCAATATCAAGGCGCACGCGTCGTTTCCGGCCAAGGATACGGAATCCACCCGGATCCTGCGGGAGGAGGCATCCGAGTCCATTCCACCGGTATTCGATTTCGATCACCAAACATACAGGCGGATCGCGGCTCGTTTGGAGGCCGCATTCACTTCCCTGCGGCGGATGTACGAGCCGGCGGAAGGAGCCGAGAACCCGGGCGGCCGCCTGGAAGAGCAATCGTTGAACGAAGGACTGGCCGAGTGGAACAAAGTGGTCGGCATGGATCTGCCCATGGAGTCCTTCCAGGTCATGGAAAGATCCCGGTTCTCTGAAGACCTTCACGGTCTCATTCTGAATCTCCTGGAGCCCGTTTTCCGCCAGGGAATCGTGGTAAACAAGCAGGCCATGTATTCGAATCCCGATGTCGGAATCACCGTCCGGAGCGTGAGAAGCGATTCCGAAGAACATGTAACCGATTTCGATCGATTCCTGTCCGTTTCCGAGGCTCGCGAAGCCATTCGCGCGCGGGCTTCCGATTTTATGCGCGAATATAAGTATCCGTCCCTCATGTTGGCCATCCGTGTGGCTCAAGACCTGGTCACGGCCAATCTCACCCTGAACAAAGCGGAATGGGAGCGGCGCAAAGAGGAGGCGGCCCTGGCGGTAAAACCCGTCTACTACCAGGTGGCCAAAAACGAAATGATCGTCCGCGAAGGGGAAAAACTGTCCCAGCGTCAGGTGGACGAACTGGCCGCCATGGCCGAACTGCAACGGAAGGAACACCAGTGGTTTCGTTTCCTGGGCCTAGCCCTTATCCTGGGAATCGTGTTTTTCGTCACCAGCGAAACCGCCGGCCAACTGAACCGTCGAATCCGTCTTTCCAACAAGGATTTCCTGTTCTTCGCCGTGGTGCTCCTGGTATGTTTTCTCATTGCGTTGCCGGCGGGGTACCTGAGCTACCTCGATCCGGACGTATTTGTCTTTCCCTTGTCCTCCACCTTGTACAGTACGCCCATCACCATAGGTCCCATGATCATCAGCATCTTTTTCGGGACTCCCCTGGCCTTGATGTTTTCCGTGGTGACGGCGCTGGTGGCGGCCCTGGTGCTCCAGAACAGCGTGTACTTCTTCATGTACTTCCTGGTGGGGGGGTTCATCGCCGCCATCTCCGTGCAGGACTGCCGGGACCGGAGCGTTCTGACCAAGGCCGGTCTGCTCGTCGGTCTCACCAACATCTTCCTGGTCGTGGCCATCAACATGATCACGGATCACCTGCTCACCCAAGCCGCCTTGTTCGACATGCTCTTCGCATTGCTCGGAGGAGCCATGGCGGGAATTATAGTCACCGGGCTCATCCCACTGGGAGAAATGGCCTTCGGATACACCACGAACATCAAGCTGCTGGAGCTGGCCAACCTGGACTCCACGGTCTTGAAGGAACTCATGATCGTGGCCCCCGGGACCTATCACCACAGCCTGGTGGTGGGAACCATGGTCGAGGCGGCGGCCAGGACCATTGGGGCCAACTCACTGCTGTGTAAAGTAGCCGCCTATTATCATGATCTGGGAAAAATCAGGAAGCCGGACTATTTTATCGAAAACCAGGAGGGCCGAAACCGCCACGAAAAGCTGGCGCCTTCCATGAGCAGCCTCATTCTGATATCCCACGTCAAAGAGGGGGTGGAACTGGCCCGAAAACACCGCCTGGGGGATGCCATTGTGGACATCATCCAGCAGCATCACGGGAAGAATCTCATCACGTACTTCTATCAGAAGGCCAAGGACATGAAGGGATCCGATCAGGGACTTCCGGAAGAAGCGGATTTCCGGTATCCCGGCCCCAAACCCCAGACCAAGGAGGCGGGCCTGGTTCTCCTGGCGGACGGGGTGGAAGCGGCCTCCCGGACGCTTCAGGGGTACTCGCCGGCCCGGATACAGGGACTGGTTCAGAAAATGATCAACAAGGCGTTCTCCGACGGGCAGTTGGACGAATGCGAGCTGACGCTCAAGGACCTGCATCAGATCGCCAAGAGTTTCAACCAGATCCTCACCGGCATCTATCACCAACGCATCCAATACCCGGAGCCCGCGGATAAAGGAGCGGCGGCTCCCAAGGCGAAGAATGGTAGTACGGCTAAGCAACCGGCAAAGCCTGCTGGAGATCGACCTGCGGAAGCTGAAGTCCAGGATCACGACAATCTTAAACGGCTTGGCCTCTGAACCCGTTGAACTCAGCGTGGTCCTGGTGAACGATGCGGCCATCGCGGAATTGAATCTCCAGTACTTGAATCGAACGGGGCCCACCAATGTAATAGCCTTTCCCATGGGGGATGGGCCGTACCCGGAGGGCCAGGCCCGACTCCTGGGAGATGTGGTGGTCTCCGTGGAAACCGCCCTTCGGGAAGCCGCGGACGCGGAACAATCCCCGCAAAGCCGGCTGCTGGACCTGCTGATTCACGGCATCCTCCATCTCTTCGGGTTTGACCACGAACTCGGGGAGGAGGAGGAACTGCGCATGGAACGCAAATCCCGCGAATTGAAAGAACGTGTTTCGAATCTCCCAGGCTGATCCCGCGGCAAACCGTTCCATTCGAGAAACACCGCCCGGTCTACGGAGCCGTATCGGACCGTACTCCCCGGGCCCTGGAGCCCGGCGCTTTCCGACCCGTCTTTTCAAGAACGGGCGGCATGCCGAACCCCTCTTGCCTGTCCGCATGAAACAAGCTATAGTCCGCCTTATTTCGCAAGCAAAGGAGTCGTATCGTGCCGGAAATCAGGCGAGCCTTGATCAGCGTGACGGACAAGACCGGCGTCGTGGAATTCGCCCGGGCATTGGACCGCAAGGGCGTGGAAATCCTCTCCACGGGGGGGACGGCCCGTCTCCTGCGGGAGCACAAAGTACGCGTGACGGATGTTTCGGCCTACACCGGTTTCCCGGAAATGCTGGACGGCCGGGTCAAGACATTGCATCCCAAGATCCACGCGGGCATTCTGGCCCTTCGCGACCAGGAAGAACACCGGAAGCAGATGGAGGCCCGGGAGCTGTCTTATATCGATCTCGTGGCGGTGAACCTGTACCGGTTCGAAGAAGCCGTCGCACGACCGGACTGCACCCTGGAAGAAGCCGTGGAACAGATCGATATCGGCGGACCCACCCTGCTTCGGGCTTCCGCCAAGAACCACCGGTTTGTCACCGTGGTGGCGGATCCGGCGGATTATCCAGGGGTCTTGAAGGAAATCGAGGGGGGGGGATCCACCACGCCGGCCACACGGTTCGAACTGGCCCGGAAAGTGTTCCGGCTTACCCGCGCCTATGACGATGCCGTATCCCGCTATCTGGAACGGCAAACGGTGGAGGGAGGCGTCCGATGAAAGTCCTGGTGGTCGGAGGAGGAGGGCGGGAGCACGCCCTGGTATGGAAACTCAAGCAGAGCCCCCGGGTGCAACAGATTGCGTGCGCTCCCGGTAACGCGGGGATCGGCGGGATCGCCTGGTGCCTGCACATGGATGCGGACGACATCGAAGTTCTCGCCCAGTATGCGGAAAAGACCGGAGTGGACCTCACCGTGGTGGGTCCCGAGGTCCCCCTCACCAAGGGGATCGTCGACGTGTTCGAAGAGCGGGGGCTTCCCATTTTCGGACCCGTCAGAGGCGCCGCGGAAATCGAGGGAAGCAAGGTATTCGCCAAGGAACTCATGCGGAAATACCACATTCCCACGGCGGATTTCGCCGTCTTCGAGGACCCGGACGAAGCCATCCGATTTGTCCGGAAGCGGGGAACCCCCCTGGTGATCAAGGCGGACGGGTTGGCCGCGGGCAAAGGGGTGTTCGTGTGCGACACTCCTGAGGAAGCCCTGGAAGCCTTGGATCGCATCATGGTTCAGCGGGTGTTCGGCGATGCGGGCAAACGGGTCATCGTCGAAGACAAGCTGGAAGGCGAGGAAGCCAGCATCCTGGTGTTCACGGACGGCGAGACCGTACTGCCCATGCCCGCGTCCCAGGACCACAAAGCCATTTTCGAAGGAGACCGGGGTCCCAACACCGGGGGCATGGGCGCCTATTCCCCGGCCCCCGTGATTTCTCCGGACCTGGAACGGCGGATCATGGCCGAAGTCATGATTCCGGCGGTAAAAGGCATGACCGCAGAAGGTAGGACGTACCGGGGAGTCCTCTACGCGGGATTGATGCTTCGAGACGGCGAAATACGGGTGCTGGAATTCAACGCCCGCTTCGGCGATCCGGAAGCGCAACCGCTGCTCATGCGCCTGGAGAGCGATCTGCTGGAACCTCTTGAGGCGGTTGCCGAGCGGCGGCTGAAGGACGTGAAGCTCTCCTGGAGTCCCAAAGCCTCGGTGTGCGTGGTGATGGCCTCCGGCGGGTACCCGGGCAAGTACCGGAAAGGACAGCGGATCACGGGTCTGGAACACGTGGACGGCATGAAGGACGTGGCCGTATTTCACGCGGGCACCGAGTTCGACGAACGGGGACGATACGTCACGAGCGGCGGGCGCGTGCTGGGCGTCACAAGCCTCGGAGAAACCATTCACACGGCCGTGGAACGATGCTACGACGCCGTGAAACGGATCTCCTGGGAAGATTGCTATTACCGGCGCGATATCGCCGCCAAGGCCCTGAACCGGGCCTGAACCCGGCTTTCCGCGCCTCAATAAGGGCCGCCCGGCAGCCGGTTGATAAACCGTATTGCGGGCAGGCGGGTAAAGACGATGAGATGCAAGCCACGCCTTTGGCGTGGGGCGAATCCTGAGGAATGAGGCGTACAACCAGTACGCCGCAATGACGAAGGATGAAGCGCAACGACGCAGATCGCGTTTTTCAACGGCCTGCCGGGGCGGCCCGCCGAGAAAGAGACCAGGCATGAGCTCGACGGATGGACCTATGGTGGGAATTGTGATGGGAAGCGCCTCGGATATGGACGTCATGTCCAAGGCCAAACAGGTGTTGGACGAACTGGGCGTGCCCCATGAGGTATTGGTGGCCTCGGCCCACAGGACCCCCCAACGGGTTCAGGAATATGCCCTGAACGCCCGCAAGCGAGGGCTGGAAGTCATCATCGCGGGAGCGGGCTGGGCGGCCCATCTGGCGGGAGTCCTGGCCGCATGGTGCGATCTGCCCATTATCGCGGTGCCCATCGGCAGCTCCGCGTTTCGCGGAATGGATGCGCTGCTTTCCTCGGTGATGATGCCCTCGGGAGTGCCGGTGGCGGTCATGGCCGTGGACGGCTCCCGCAACGCCGGCATTTTCTGCGCTCAGATACTGGGACTGAAGTACCCGGAAATCCGGGACAACGTCGCGGCGTTACGGCGCAAACAAGCCGAAATAGCCGCCGGAGGCGGCGCGGTGTGACCCGGGCGCCTGTGGACCCCTTGGCCGACAACACCACCCTGTTTCGGAGCGCATGCCGAATTCTGCGCTCCGGCGGCGTCATCGCCTTTCCCACGGAAAGTTCCTACGGACTGGGAGCCCATTTTGAAAACGCTTCCGCCTGCGGGAGAATTTTCGATTTGAAGGGCCGGGATCCGGAAAGCCCGCTGCCCCTGCTTATTCCGGACGGTCGCTGGCTCCGACTCTGGGCGGCGGAGCTTTCTCCGGGTACCGTCCGCGTGGCGGAACGGTTCTGGCCCGGGGTGTTGACCCTCATCGTCCGGGCCGGTCCCTCCGTGCCTGCTCACCTGGTGTCCGCGGACGGAAAGATCGGACTGCGAATGCCCTTCCACCCCGTGGCCCTGGCCCTGCTCCGGATGCACGGAGAACCCGTCACCGGCACCAGCGCCAACCGGTCCGGAGAACCCGGCTTGACCACCGGTGCGGAAGTGGAACGCGTGTTCGGGCCGCGCATCGACCTCATTCTGGATGCCGGTCCCACGCCCGGAGCCGCTCCTTCCACGGTGTTGGACGTGAGCGTCGATCCGCCCAGGGTGCTCCGGTCAGGCCCCGTTTCCT
>Ga0209164_1006083_pt1 | contig 10032 bp, 7 predicted proteins | sample MTBNYHSulfiMetaG_FD_187458 | JGI IMG/M metagenome (GOLD analysis project Ga0209164, IMG submission 187458) | Enrichment culture microbial communities from rom New York Harbor, USA that are MTBE-degrading - MTBE-NYH (New York Harbor Sulfidogenic)... | ecosystem: Environmental > Aquatic > Marine >... | reverse complement strand
GGAGAAGGCCCTCCTGATTTATCAGAAGTCCAACTCTCTTGACAGGGCCTCCAAGGCCCGCATCATGGAATTGGAGGTGGAAGTCAGCAAGATTTTTGGTGAAATGATCCAGGAGGGGATAGATTTCGGCGTTTTCAAAAAGGTGGATGTGGATCTGGCGGCCTATAATATCATTATTGCCGCTCATATGTGGATACTGAAGCATTGGCACTTCAAGAGACGTCTCACCCTCGACAAATATATTGACCTCCAGTTGTCAAATATCCTCGGTATGCTCAAGATTTAGAAGATCCTCGGGCCGTAAGGGCCGGTTTTGTCAATAAGAAACCCGGGATGTCGCATCCGAATCAAGGGGTTGGAACGTCGCAAGGTTTCCGGAGATACTCAATGAAGACATATACGGTTCATTTTCTTCCAGCTGATATATCTGTTGAAGTAGAGGAAGTCACGACCATCGCCGAGGCGGCTCAACGTGTCGATGTGTTTATAAATAACCTTTGTGGAGGCGAGGGGGTTTGCGGCAGGTGCCGCGTTCAGGTCACAAAGGGGCGGGCTGAGGCTGAAGACCATGCAAAGGGCTTTTTTTCTCCGGATGAGATCACGAAGGGATACGTTCTTGCTTGCCAGACCCCGGTCCATGACGATCTGGAGATCGTGATTCCGCCTGAATCGAGGATGGAAGACTCGAAAATCATGATCGGAGGGGCCACAGAGGAAACGGGCAAGACCGAGCTTAAGCCTATCGTCAAAAAGATCTACCTTGAGCTGCCGCCCCCCACCAGCGAGGACAATGTCCCTGATATCGAACGGATATCGCGGGAATTGCGGAAACAGTTCGGATGGCACGCCTTTGATATCGGTTTGGATTGTCTTCAGAATCTTTCCGACAAGCTGCGGCAGAATGGATGGAAGATTACCGTGACCCTTGCAAGAAAGGGAGATGGATACCGCATTCTGAAGATCGATCCCCTTGATACGTCCCAGGCCAATTACGGCGTGGCCGTTGACGTGGGAACCACCACGGTCGTGGTCCAGTTGGTGGATCTGAATACAGGCAGGTTGATCGGCTCTGAAGGGTGTCACAATCAACAGGCGAGCTACGGTGAGGACGTTATCTCAAGAGTGATCTTTGCCTGCGGAAAGGGTGGGCTGGAACCGGTTCAGAAGGCGGTGATCAAGAATATCAATCAGCTCATCAGAAAGGTGTGCAAAGAGAAAAATGTCCCCATTGATGAAATCAATGCGATTGTAGCCGCCGGGAACACCACCATGAGTCATTTTTTATTGGGCCTTTCTCCCTGTTCCATTCGCCTGGACCCCTATGTGCCGACGGCCGATGAATTTCCACTGATCCGTGCCGAAGAAATCGGCATCCAGATCAATCCCCGAGGCATCCTTCAAACGATCCCATGTGTTGCCTCTTATGTGGGGGGCGATATTGTGGCCGGCGTCATGTCGTGCGGCATCCCTGAACACGAAGAGGTGAGGGGCCTTATCGATATCGGCACCAATGGCGAGATCGCCGTCGGCAACAAAGACTGGCTGGTGTGCTGTTCGGCCTCGGCAGGTCCGGCCTTTGAAGGAGGGGGCACCCGCTGCGGCATGCGTGCCATAAAAGGGGCTATTGAGAAGGTCGTTATCTCGGAGGGCGGACTCAAATACCAGACCATCGGAAGCGCCAGGCCACGGGGGATCTGCGGGTCGGGCCTGATCGACTGCATCTATGAGCTTGTCAAGAATGGGATTATCGATCCTGGTGGAAAATTCCATAGAGATCGGAAGGATGATCGTCTCAAAATTGAGGAAAGCATCCCCGAATATGTTATCGCCTTTCCGGATGAAACCGAATCGGGCGCTGCTGTTGTCATCACAGAGTCGGATATCGACAACCTCATTAAGTCAAAAGGCGCGGTTTTTGCCGCCATCAAGTCTCTGACCGACTATATCGGACTCGGATTTGACATGATAGAGACCTTTTATGTGGCCGGCGGGTTTGGCAGTTTCCTGGATATTTCCAAGTCCATTGCCATCGGTCTCCTGCCGGATATTCCAAGAGAAAAAATACAGTTCATCGGGAACAGCTCGCTGACGGGGGCCCGCATGTCCCTCCTTTCAGAATCGGCCATGGAGACATGCATCAATGTATCGAGATCGATGACAAATATCGAACTCTCCACCTATCAGCCCTTCACAGAGGAGTATATCGCGGCCCTGTTTTTACCCCATACCAACCGAAGGCTTTTCCCCTCGGTGGCCTACTGACAGGCAAATTGTGCCGGGCAGTACGACGACGAGCTTAGCGCTGCAGCGCGCCATGGGAATGCTTTATCAGAAAAGGGCTGTTATTGGATCGGCGATTGTTGATTTGTGATCGCCGATTGAATAATGGTCCCAAAACAACTGGTTGCATAATCGGAATCCCAAAATACTTTTCAAGTTTCGCACCCCTTCGTGTTCCAGGCCGGGAGGCTCTTGTTTTTTTGCTACGTGCAAGCGGTAGGTCTTGACTATTGAATATGTCTTGAGTATACTACCAAGTTACGTCAGAAACCGAGGTATCCGAGAGGCGGTGCCGCGGAACATTGGATTTAAGTGGTGTCAAGCTTGAAAGGAGGATTAACGTTATGAAGAGAAACTGTTTTAAGTCATTTCTGTTTGTGGCCGGGGCCTTGTTGCTGGTCAGTTGCGCTGCCCCACAGTCTGTTTCAACATTTACTCCTCAGGATCTCAACCCGATGCTCCGGTCGGGGGATTATGTGCAAAGGGTTGATAATTTCGTCGTCATTCTCGACAAATCGGGTTCCATGGGCAAGATTTATAAGGGGGAAGTGCAGCTGGATACTGCCAAAAGATTGGCGGCTCGCATGAACCACACCATTCCGGACCTCAAGATGACAGGAGCGCTCAGAATCTTTGGCAGGACGGCCCTTTTTGACAATCAGCTTACCAAGCTCTTCTGGGGCCCGGCACCCTATGAAAAAGGCGCCCTTGACGACGGCTTGAACAAGATCGGCTTCAGTATGGGCGACAGTCCGCTCAATGAGGCCCTTGATGCCACGGCCCAGGATCTTAAGTCGGCCCAGGGCGATATCGCGGTCATTATCTTCACCGATGCCAACAAGGATTACATGGTATATGACGCGGTCAAAAAGTCTGCGGCAAACTTGAAGGCGCAGTACGGGGACAGGCTTTGTATCTATGCAGTGCAGATAGGCCACAATCCCGAAGGTAAGGAACTTCTTGGGCAGGTCGTACAGGCGGGCCAATGCGGATGCTACGTCACCGGAGAAGAGATTGCCTCCAGCGAGGGGATGGCCGATTTCGTGAAAAAGGCGTTTCTGAAAAAGGCCCCGCCCAAACCCGCACCGGTGGTGGTCGTGGAAAAGGGCGTAATCCTGGATTCTGACGGCGATGGCGTGCCTGACAATTTAGATAAGTGCCCGGGAACCCCCAAGGGTGCCAGAGTGAATAAGGACGGGTGCTGGGTCCTCGAAAATGTCCTGTTTGATTTTGACAAGTACAGCATCAAACCGCAGTTTTATCCCCTGTTGGATGAAGTTGTTGCGGTATTCGAAAAGAATCCGGGGCTCAAGGTGCGGATCGAGGGCCATACGTGCAATATGGGCCCTGCAGCCTACAATATGAGTCTGTCCTTAAAAAGGGCCAATGCCGTGATGGAGTATCTGGTCAAAAAAGGTATTGCCAAGGACAGGCTCTTCGCCGAGGGATTCGGCTTAACGAGACCGATCGCCACCAACGATACGAAAGAAGGCCGGGCCTTGAACCGGAGGGTGGTCTTGACGCCGCTCCCATAGCGATGCGGCTGAAAATGCACTGAAGCGTTGCGCGGGATAGGGGTCGGGCCAACCAGGGCCCGGCCCCTATTTCTATTCTGATAACCGTTAACCGGATCAAAGGTTCAGGGGTTCGGAAAGTCTGCGCCATCATCAGCCCCTCCTTCCGCCCTGCCGCCTGACACCCGAAACCTGAAACCGCACAGGTCGAAATGCTGCAAATCGGCGCCCTAAAATTGAAAAACCGGCTGATCATGGCCCCCATGTCAGGGATCACCAACCTGCCGTTCCGTCGCATTGTAAAGCGGTTGGGTGCGGGTCTCGTCACCACTGAAATGATCAGCGCCATGGGTATCGCCAGACACCAGGAAAAAACCTTCAGATATCTCAAGAGCGATCCGGAGGAACGGCCTCTTTCGGTTCAGATATTCGGGGAGGATCCCCGTGTCATGGCTGAGGCCGGCCGGATGGTTGTGGACGCAGGGGCCGATCTGGTGGACATCAACATGGGCTGCCCTGCACGGAAGGTGGTCAAAACGGGTTCGGGCGGCGCCCTTCTTCGGTCGCCCGGGCGGGTGAGAGATATTGTGTCGGCCGTCCGCGCGGTCTGTCCTGTTCCCCTGACCGTAAAAACCAGGGCCGGATGGTCGCCGGATGAGCCTATCGCATGCGATATTGCCAGGATCGTTGAGGACTGCGGCGCCGATGCCATTACGATTCACCCCAGATTCGTGATCCAGCGGTTTTCAGGAAGCGCGGATTGGGACATCATCTCTCAAGTCAAATCCAAGACCGGGATTCCGGTCATCGGCAATGGCGATATATGGTCGGCGTCCCGCGCCCAAGAGATGATGCAGCAGACCGGGTGCGATGGCGTCATGATCGCAAGGGGCGCCCTGGGCAATCCCTGGATCTTCAGGGAGATCCTCGACATGGAGAAGGGGTTGACCCCCCGTCCCCCTGAATCGGGGGAGCGGATGGAGATTATCTTCGAGCATTTCAGACTGCTGGTGGATCTCATGGGCGAAGAAAGGGCTGCAAAGGCCATGCGGGGCCTCCTGCTCTGGTATACAAAGGGCCTTCCCCGAAGCACCCGGTTTCGGGCCGCCTTTACAACGATTCATGATTTGGATACCATGATGGCCGTAATGGAGGCCTATTTCTCCTTATCGACAGTATCAACCGGGATTCCCCTATCGATGACGGATCCCATGGCATACGCAACCTTTGGAAAGGGACAAAGCGGGACATGAAGGTGATACTGGCAAAGACTGCAGGATTCTGCATGGGCGTCCGTCGCGCCATGGAGATCGTCATGGCGGAGGCCAATAAGAAGGAGGGCCCCCTCTTTACCTTCGGACCCCTGATCCACAATCAGCAGGTTCTGAATATACTGGAAGCAAAAGGGGTCAAGGCAACCGAAGATGTCGGGGAACTGACATCGGGCCGGATCATCATAAGGGCCCATGGCATTCCACCGCGAAAACGCGAGTTGCTTGAAGGGACCGGGCTCAAGGTGATCGATGCCACATGCCCAAGGGTCACCCGGGTGCAGCAGATCATCCGCCATTATTCCAATAAGGGTCACTCGGCGATCATCGTCGGCGACCCGAACCACGCGGAGGTGATCGGTCTGATGGGTTACAGCAAAAGCCCGGCCCACGTGATCCAGGAGGAGGCGGACGTGGCCGGCCTTCCCCCGGTCGACCGGCCTTTTGTGGTTGCCCAGACCACTCAGAACCAGGAGAAGTTTAACGAGATCGTTGATGCCTTGAAAGGAATATTTCCCGATCTCCTGGTATTTGAAACCATCTGCGATGCAACGCAGGAGAGGCAGCAGGAGGTGAGGACCTTTAAGGGGCAGGTGGATGCCGTGGTGGTGGTCGGCGGATATCACAGCGCCAATACCCAGCGACTCGCCCGGATATCCGAGGAGGAATCCCTCCCCACCTTTCATGTGGAAACCGAGCAGGACCTGGATAAGGACAGACTTTCCGGGATGAGTGTCGTCGGCCTGACCGCGGGGGCATCCACCCCCCACTGGATGATAAGGAATGTATTGCAGGAAATTGAGGCGATCCGTGACCGTCAAGAGACCTTCCTGACACGTTGGCTGAAACAGGTCTTCAGATTTATGGTGTTGAGCAATCTCCTTGTAGCGTCGGGTGCCCTTTCTTTGGCGTATGCCGCCGCCATCATGGAAGGAAGAAATCCTGTTTCACCCTTCCCTCTGTTGGCATTTCTCTATATCTTCGCCATGCATGTGTTCAATCGCTTTCTGGACAAGGGCGCCAGCGCCTATAATGAACCGGATAGGACGGCCTTTCTGAAAACGCACAAGGTCCTCCTGAATATGGTCGGCATTACCGCCCTGGCCATGGCATTGGCGCTTTCTTACAGGGTCGGCGTGATCACCTTCCTGGCCCTGAGCGGGCTCAGCGCCCTGGGCATTGTGTACAGCGTCCCCCTGATTCCGGAGCGGATCCGCGACAGATATCGCTACAGCAAGATCAAGGACGTCCCAGGATCCAGGAGCCTCTCTGAGGCCCTTGCCTGGGTAGCGGTGATCAGCCTGCTGCCGGTGCTCGAAACCAGAGGGGTGGATGTGCGTGCCGCCGTCATGACGGGGCTGGTCGTATTCACATGGAGTTATGCCAGGGCCGTTTTTTTCAGCCTCTTGCAGGTACAGGGGGATCTCATGGTGGGGACGGAAACACTGCCGATTATCTTAGGTGAAAGACGCACCCTGGTGCTTCTCAGGATCGTTTTTCTGATAACGGCCTTCGTCCTCCTTGTGAGCCCGGCCCTCGGCATTGCCGGTTTGTTCTGCTATATCATGCTCATTCCCCTTTTTACCCTATGGCTTTCGCTCATGGCGTACGAAAGGCAGTGGCTTTGTCCCGGGATCACCCTTGAGGCGCTCGTCGAGACCAACTTTTTGCTTACCGGGCTCCTGGCCCTGATCTGGCAGGGCTGGCGATGACGGCGGTGAGTGTGATCATCCCCACGTTCAACAGGGCCATGAAGACGGCCCGGGCCGTCGCATCGGTCCTCTACCAGACGTATACGGATTATGAAATCATCGTGGTGGATGACGGATCACAAGACAATACAGAAGATCTCCTGAGCCAATTCGGCCGGAGGCTCCGCTATATCGCCCTGCCTTTTAACCAAGGTGTCTCTGTTGCCAGGAACAGGGGGATCAAGGATTCCCAAGCCCCGTGGGTTGCGTTTCTCGATTCGGATGACTACTGGCTGCCTCAAAAACTGGAGGTGCAGATGGCTTTTTTCAGGGACCAGCCCGAGGCCCTCATCTGCCAGACCCAGGAGATTTGGATCAGAAACGGCCGCTATGCCAATCCCAAAAAGCGTCATCTGAAACCGTCGGGAGATCTCTTTGAGCCATCGCTGAGGCTGTGTCTTGTGAGTCCGTCAGCCGTAATGCTCAGACGCTCCCTTATGGAGGAGGTTGGGCTTTTTGATGAAGACCTCCCTGTATGCGAAGACTATGATCTCTGGCTCAGGATCGCCTGTCGCCATCCGATCTTCCTGATCGGGGATCGACTGACTGTCAAAGAGGGGGGACATCCTGATCAACTCTCCTCTCGCTACACTGGGATGGATCGGTTCAGAATAAAAGCCCTCCTGAAGCTTCTGGAAGGTGAGCGACTTAACGGCGAGCAGCGGCAGGCGGTTCTGGAAGAACTTTCTTTGAAGTGTCGTATCTATGGGAAGGGCTGCATCAAGCGGGGGAAACACGACGAGGGAGATGCGTATCTCAAGCTGGCGCGAAGGGCGTGAGGCACAAGGCGCAAGGTACAAGGCGTGAGGCGGGGGGGACGGGTTGGTGGGGTCTTAAGCTTTTGAGATAGAAAGTCAGCCATCAACTCATCGGCTCACGAGCCTATCTGCCGGTATCCGGCAACCCGTCCCGCTGAAGACGGGATTTACGCTTAGGTACAACAAATTTCGAGCAACCGGTAACGAGCATGAACTTAGACTACCTGGCCGCCGCCGGGGCCTTCGCCTGGGCGATCATATCCCTCCTGCCGTGGCGTCCGTGGGCCACATCCGAGGCGTTGGATGCCTCCACGGATCTGAGCGGTGAGGACCTGAGCGATATAACGGTCCTCATCCCTGCGAGGAATGAGGCCGGTGTCATCAAGGCAACTCTGGCAGGGGTCAAGGCCCAGGGTGGGCATATCCCCGTCATCCTGGTGGATGACGGGTCCACGGACGGGACCGCCGTTGCCGCTGAATCCGTTGGCATGAAAGATCTCCGCATCATTGAGGGTGAACTCCCTCCCGAGGGTTGGAGCGGCAAGCTCTGGGCCCTCGAACAGGGATTCCGGCATGTTCATACCAACTTGCTCCTCCTGTTGGATGCAGATATAAGGCTCAAACCGGGGATTCTTTGGGCCCTGCGAAGGAAGATGGAGGAAGGTGACCTCGGGTTGGTGTCACTGATGGCGGCCCTGCGCATGGCCGGATTCTGGGAGAGATTCTTTATGCCGGCCTTTATCTATTTCTTTAAGATGCTCTATCCGTTCCGTCTTTCCAATTCCACGTTCCCATGGGTGGCCGCTGCCGCCGGGGGATGCATCCTCCTCAGGACGGGGGCTTTGAGAGGTTCGGGCGGTTTCGAGGCCGTGCGGAATGAATTGATCGATGACTGCGCCCTGGCAAAACGGATCAAAGGCGCCGGCGGCAGGACATGGATCGGACTTTCCCATTCAGTGGTGAGCCTGAGGGCCTATGAGGACATCAAGGAGGTCTGGGATCTGGTGGCGAGGACCGCATTTTATCAGCTTCGGTATTCAAGGCTTCTTCTCTTAGTGTGCACGGTCATGATGATCATCGTATTCTGGCTTCCGGTTGCAGGATTGTTCATCCCAACGATACTGTCGAAGAGTATTTCCGGTTGCGCGCTGGCCGCCATGGTCCTGACCTACCTTCCGACGTTGAGGTTTTACAGCCTGTCATTCGGGTGGGCGCTTCTCCTTCCGGTCGTCGCGACGTTCTATCTTGCCATGACCTGGACATCGGCCATCCGTTTCTGGCAAGGGAAGGGGCTGCAATGGAAGGGCCGATCCTATGGAGCGAGACAGGGTTGAACTGTGAGAGAAGATTGGGGAATTGAGGGGGATATGGCGTTTCATGCGGGTCATCTGGGGATGGCATCCTGAATAATAAAGAACAGTGGTGAACTCCGTGTGCGGGGTAATAAAAGGATTCTCAAATGAAAACAGCCTCCGTGATCCTGGCCGCCGGGAGGGGAAGCCGTATGCAGGGATATACCGGCAACAAGACCCTCCTTCCCCTGGTCCCTGGAAAAAGCCCTTATCAAGGCGATATCCCTATACTTTGTTACATGTTGAAGCATCTCCCTTCGGGTCCCCGGGCCGTTATTGTGAACCACGCAAAAGAGGACGTGACAGCAGCCACCAAAGACCTTGGTGTGACGTATTGGGAACAGCCGGAACTCAACGGGACCGGTGGGGCCTTGCTCGCGGCCTTGGATTTTGTGAAGGCGGAAACCTTTGATTGTCTCATCATCACGATGGGGGATGTCCCCTTTGTCAGGACGTCCACCTTTATGCGGATGATTGAATGCCTGGAAGATCATAGCCTGGTTGTCCTCGGCTTCAGACCGGGATCACGAAAACAATACGGTGTACTTGAGATAGCGGGCGATCAGGTGATTCGGATCATCGAATGGAAATACTGGCACACCTATCCTCAAGAAAGGAAGGAGGCGCTTCGCATCTGCAATTCAGGGATCTATGTCGTTAGAAGAGAGGTTTTGCTCCATTACCTCCCTGTCCTTGCCTCAAGACCTCACAGGGTGCGAAAGGAAGTGGAGGGCAGGCTGAAAGATGTCAAGGAGTATTTTATCACAGATCTTGTTGAATATATGCATGGGGACGGTCTTTCGACCGGGTACATTGTCGCGGAAGATGAGGAAGAGGTGATGGGCGTAGATGATCTTGACGCACTCGAGCGGGCACAGCAAATCTACCGATCAACCGTTTTGGATCGGTGAACCCGAGCACCTGTTCTTCAAGCCCATTTCCCCTCCAGTTCACGGTCTGTTGGCAGTTCCTAAGCTCCGGGAGACGAACTGACCGCCTCCACTGCAAATTCACTCAGGGTATCGGGCAGATTGTCAAATACGATCATGAAGGGAATGCTTGAGCCTGACGGAACGTTGAAGTTTTGTCTGGCCATGCCGTCCCGG
>Ga0209164_1006082_pt1 | contig 10032 bp, 11 predicted proteins | sample MTBNYHSulfiMetaG_FD_187458 | JGI IMG/M metagenome (GOLD analysis project Ga0209164, IMG submission 187458) | Enrichment culture microbial communities from rom New York Harbor, USA that are MTBE-degrading - MTBE-NYH (New York Harbor Sulfidogenic)... | ecosystem: Environmental > Aquatic > Marine >... | reverse complement strand
ATGGAGGAAAAATTGTATTCCGGCAGGCCGGCCGGCAGGAAGGGATATGGTATCAATCGCCTGGAGACTATGGGATTCCGGCACAAGAACAACTTTTATCTCATGATGGATGACCGCATCATGTTGTCCAGTGCCTTCTGCAACAGATTTTTTTTCAGCGCCTGCCGGATGAAGCAAAATCAGGAGAAGAAAAACCCCTGACAAGAGGAACAGCATTTTGATTGTTTTCATTTCACTCCGGATAATGCAATGAGTTCTCAAAATTATCTAATCCTTTTCTATTCATCTGAATAATGCAGACATTATTGAAAAATTGTATTTTTCGGGTTCATCAACTGATTATTCGATACGGCGGATGCGGTATTTTTGCGGATTTATCCCGATTCTTATCGGGATACCTCGGAGTCCCGAACGCTTTCGGAACGAGAATGAGCAAAAATACTGCGTCCGCTGTATGTTACGGTAACTTAATGAATACAAAGGGTTAAGGTCAGTTTACTCAACCCAGTCTGCAATAAAAATATCTGTTGCACGAGGTTTCTCCGGGTTTCTGTTCGATGCAAAGGCCAGCTTCTTCCCGTCGGGTGAAAACATCGGGAAACCGTCAAAAACCTTGTTCTCGGTGATCCGCTCCAGCCCCGTCCCGTCGCTGTTGATAAGATAGAGTTCGAAGTTATGTCCGAATACCCTGAGTTCCTCATTCCAGTCGTCCATGTTGCTCGAAAAGATAATGCGGTTGCCGTCCGGGTGCCAGGAAGGACAAAAGTTTGTCGCGCCGTTCTTAAGGATCATCTTCTTGCGTGATCCGTCAGAGTCCATTGTCCAGAGGTCCAGAGGCATAGGGATGATATAGTTATTTTCCATACAATTCCGCCACATTGCCTTTTCGTCTTCGGTCTCAGGATACCATGCACGCCATACGATTTTTGTTCCGTCCGGAGAAAACCATGGTCCCCCGTCATACCCGACCCTGTCGGTCAGTCGCCTCACATCAGACCCATCACTGTTCATGCTATAGACGTCGAAATCCCCATCCCGTTTCGAACCAAAAACAATCCGTGTTCCGTCAGAAGAGACAACCGGTTCTGCATCATATTCGGGATTGCGGGTAAGTTGTTTCATTCCGGAGCCGTCAATATTCGCACTATAAATATCGTAAGGATACAGCGGCCAGATATGTCCTGCGACATTGGGAGTTTTCGGCTTCGGCGGACAGTCACCAGGCAGGTGGCTGGTAGACGCAAATACTATCTTCCCATCCCCGGGCAGGAAAAAAGAACAGGTATGGGCGCCATATCCGGGGCTTACCATATGTTTATCCGAACCGTCGGTGTTCATGGTCCATATCTTGTCGCAGGCATAGTTATTGCGGTTCGACTGGAATATCAGTTTCGTACTGTCCCAGCTGAAATATGCCTCCCCGTTGTCCCCGTCAAAGGTGAGTTGGGTAACATTTTTCATATGCCGGTCATCAGAGACGGTCCCGACCGGATTACTTTTCCCGTGCTGCCCTGCACAAGCCGGAAACACCGTAAGCGCTAAAAACAAAAAGATCCATTTCCGGTTCATAATTTTCTCCCTTATAATTATTTGCTCAAAACTCCTCTTCAATTACTACATCTCTCTTGATCCTGGAGACGAATTCATCGAGTGCGGGGATCACAAATTTTCTGCGTTTTCCTGCTATCAATGCATACATGATATCATCACCGATCTTGAGCAGGCCCTCATTGATCCATACCTTCACCTCGACAATGCCCTCTTTCTTCCTGTACTCAGCTAATAATGATTCCAGTCGCTCCTTGTTATAGGAAAGACGCATTCCCTTCACAGGCTGCCCTTCTTTTGACGTGGCCCGCACTACGCCGTTGTGTGCAAGGATCATCCCGAGATCCTGAAAATCCGAATTCTTTTTAACCTCTGCAACCCATTGGTCAATCATCGTCTCCCCCTCCGTATTACACTCATGAACCCGGCTTCCATGCCTTTATATACGCGGAAAAAACCATCTTCTCGACGCCTTCTCCGAATTTCCAGCTCCTGATTATCTCATCGCTGTTCTCTTTGTCCTGTATCAGGATACCGGTGAATCCTGCGTTCGTGAGTATCTGCGTGAGTTCCCCAACGGGAACCGATCCGGTAATTCAGCCACTGTAGGCCTGGTCATCCTCCTTGATCTCATCAGAGAACTCGCCTTTCTTCAGGATGTCCGAAATCGCTATCCTTCCCCCCGGCTTTAAAACCCTGAACGCTTCATTGAAAACAGCCTGTTTATCGGGTGAGAGGTTGATCACACAGTTCGATACTATTACATCGACAGAGGAGTCCTCGACCGGCAGGTGTTCTATCTCCCCGAGCCTGAATTCGACGTTCCTGAAATTGAGTTTGCCGGCGTTCGCCTGCGCTTTTTTGACCATCTCCTCCGTCATGTCTATCCCGATCACATACCCTCTCTGCCCTGTCCTCATGGCAGAGAGGAAGACGTCAAAGCCTGCGCCGCTGCCAAGGTCAAGGATTGTTTCACCTTCCCTGAGGTCCGCGATCGCATTCGGGTTTCCGCATCCGAGACCAAGGTTTGCTTCCCCGAGGCCTGTCTGCAATTCCTCCTCCGAGTATCCAAGCCGCTTTCCCGCTTCAAGAAGACTGAGTGCATTTTTCCCGGGAGCGCAACAGCTTGACGGCAGGCAGCATGAAGATGCGTTGGCTGCTGCTGCATAGGTCTTTATCACAATCTTCTTGATTTTTGATACATCCTGACTCATTCTCTTATGCAAGCCTCCTGCTGATCAATGGTTCAAGAACGTGCGAACAAACTATATATATTTATCATACCACACAGACTTTCTATGACTATTATACATCCCGCAGAAATATATTGACTTTTTATTGTTTTTAATTTTATATTTAAAAGTTTGGTATTTCCTCTTGAAGGTTGTGCAGTCTTTTTCTGCCGCAATAAAAAAAGAGGCTTGACAGAAGGGGAAGAGGTGCGTTTTCAAGGAATGATAATTTTGGTTTAAGGAGGAGTACGATGGCAGAGAAAAAATCCAAGACAAATGTGGCAGCGCGTTCAGAGTCGAAGAAGAGAGTGCAGTTGTGCCGCTATTGCGGAAACAAAGTTGAGGTTATCCTCGCAGTCGCTCCGAACGGCAAGAGAAAAATGAAACGCCTTTGTTGCGGCGTCTAATCTATTGTCTTCTGCGGCAACGTTCAAACGTTGCCGCAGAAGACAAATTTTCCCTCCGGGATTCCGCGCTTTCAATGCCCTGTTGATTCATGTGCTTGCCTCAGTGCGGTTCCTTCCCCTTCTTTTTGCCGTATAGAGCGCGTCATCCGTCCTCGTGATAAACGTATCTTCTGTGTCCTGCTTTTTGAACTGTGTTACCCCCAGGCTGATCGTTATCCTGCCGACGCTGCCGAAGGGATAATTCTCGACGGCAACTCTTATTCTCTCCGCGAGAACCTTTGCCAGTTCCAATTTTGTTTCCGGTGCAATGATAATAAATTCTTCCCCTCCCCACCTTACGAGTGAATCAGTCTCCCGGAGGTTCTCTTTCACTACCTGGGTAAGGGTTTTCAGGATATAATCACCCACGCTATGTCCATGCTGGTCATTCACGTGCTTGAAGTAATCGATATCGAACATGATCATCGACAGAGGATGAGCATACCGTTTTACCCTTTCAATCTCCAGCTTGATGATCTCATTGAATTTTGCCCTGTTGAACGCCTGGGTAAGCATATCGGTCATTGCATTCTTTTCGAGTTCATTTTCCAGCTTTTTCCGTTTTGTGATGTCCCGGATGATAGCGGAAAAGTATATTTCCTTGTCCACTTTCCACATGGCGACCGAAAGCTCAAGCGGGAACTCACTCCCGTCACTTCTGAGTCCGTGCATCTCCGTGAACCTTCCGAAATATTTCGATTCTCCTGTAGCCTTCACCCGTTCGATTCCTTTTTCATGATCCTCCCTGTACCGTTCGGGCATAAGCATGCTCAGGGATTTTCCGATTATTTCATCTTCCGCGTATCCGAAAATCTTTTGCGCGCTCGTATTCCAGAAAAGAATGTTTCCGCTGCTGTCTGCTGAAATGATTGCGTCCACCGCTGTCTGTGCTATCGTCCGGAATTTTTCTTCACTAAACCTCAACGCCTCTTCAGCCTGTTTGCGTTCGGAGATGTTTTCGATAAGGCCGTCATACTTTATCAGGCGCCCTTGTTCGTCATAATAGGGGACGAGGGTATTTCTGATCCAGAGGGATGAGCCGTCCTTGCGGACGATCTTGTGCTCCACAGGAGGCACCGGTAATCCTTTCAGAATATTCCCGATTGCATTCACTGCAATCATACGGTCGTCGGGATGGATCATCGAATACCAGAGGTAGGGATCTTCCAGATACTCTTCCGGCTTATATCCCGTGATCACATAGCACCCCATGCTGTGCTGTGTTGAGAGGGTTTGCCCGTCCGTCATTTCCACAGTATAGGTATAACTCGTCACTGCATTCACCATCTTCCGGTATCTCTCTTCGCTCTCTCTCAATGCGTCTTCTATCTGTCTGCGGTCCGCTTGAGATTTTTTGAGCTCCCCGACCCGACGGCGCATCTCTTCCAGTTCGTCCATAAGCTGCTTTTTTGTTTTTTCTTCATCCTGCATAGGTGCATTCCTGTCATTCTAAGCTATTTTCTCCCCGTCCCGCTTCTTTTGCCATGGGTATATTATAATCCTTCATTCTTCCGAAATATAGCAGTCATTCTCTTATAATCGAGCTCAGAGGGTAATGGTCTTATTGTTCACAGGCAGGAAGTCGTTGAATCAGAGGTGAAAGAGAAACTTCCTCAGATGCGACCTGTCATGGTCTGCGAGATTCAAAAACTCTATGCCGGTATCATAGCGGACCGCTTGTTCATCGCGAACAGGCAATTGTGACGTTATCCTTCCGGTACACTTGATTGGGGCATTTTTGTCTGATAGGTATAAAGCCATGGGATATCTTTGCTCGACAGCATATTCTTTATTTGTCTCGATAAGCATGCCGCCAAGGCTGATTTTTTTCACAGGATATGTGGAAGGATATTTCATGGATGCCTTCTGGTTCCGGTAAAGCTTGAACCTCAATGAACTTGGCAGGTACTGGTCACTGAGTTTTTTCACGTCAGGGACGCCCGATTCCCGCATGAAATCCTTGAGCCTGATGAGAGTGTAAGGAAGGACTTCCTGAAACTGGACCCCTGCCTGATGGTGACTGGAAATGGTTTCCGCAGCGTCATCCATGGGTTCATGTTCCCAGATAACCCTGCATTTAAGCGGCCTGTCAATACTTGCATCAGCGAAGGTGAGAAGAACATTTTCACCGGGGGTAACGGTCCTTTTCGTGACAATGCAGGCGCCTCCGATGCTCATATTCGCGATGGCTACCTCTTCGGAAAGAATCATCTTTGTCTGGACATCCATGTCCTCGGTAGAATATCTCTTATGTCGCCTCTGCTCCCTGAACGAGTGCGGTGCACCGTCCGTTTCTTCCGGTCCACTCTTCTTCGGCATTGATTCTCTTTTCAACGTCCCGGACCGGGGTCGATAAATTTTCTCTCTCGCGGATTCGCGGGGCTCCCTCACCATCTTTTCGGGAAAAGGCGGCTTAAAAAATTTCAGCCATTGGAAGAGTTTCATGGTAAATTGCATTAAAATATGCAATTTTTGTTCCATTCTTTGAGATTTTTTAATCTACGCAACCCACTGATAAAATTATATTTTTTATCAGCTTTTCTGCTGATAAAAGGAATTCCCTTACAAGTGTGAAATGATTTCCCCAGGATTAGGGAATCAGGTATATATTCTTTCTTGAACAAAATATCCCTTATAACAGCGGTTTCGTGGAAAGAACAAAGGCTCTGGCGTACTATATGCCTCACGGTTTACCTACTTCAAAAAAAGAAAATATGATAAACTACAAAAAATACGAAAAGGGGATAGATATGGAAAAAAGACATCCTGATCCTGAAAAAATGAAGATATTAAGAAGTTTACCTCTTGATATCAAGCAATCCCTTACAAAAGAAGAAGTAGACGCATTTTTATATGAAGAAATATGGCCGGATTCGCTGCAGGAAAAATTGAAGGATTTTCTGGTTGATTAAGGTCAAGTGGACTTAAAATCCATATTCTTCGGTTTCGTCCTGAGTCTCTTCCCTCTTATGCTTCTGTTCAGGGTTTTTCGGGGAAGATTTCTCTTCGTCACAAACCCTTACCTCAAAGGCACATTGATGGGACTGGTACTATGGGCAGTGATTGCCGTTCTTTTCTATCTTGATGGACTCACCGGTTTCATAGGGATACTCCACTCAGAGAGCGGCTTTGCAGTTTTTTCCCTCTTCACGTCGTCCCTTCACGGTTTTCTCACCGCAGGGCTCGTTGTCGGAGTTTTTTTCAGGAAAACTACAAGGTGAACAATACAGTCCATTATGATTAGCTCTGTGTACCTCCTTCGTAAGTTGTACAGTCCACCCGCTACTCAACAAACATCAAAAATCAAACCGTTGAAGACTTTGTTCAGTGCTAAACACCATTGAAATGTGCGGGGAGGGTTTCTTTCGAAACGAAGTTGTAATACTCGCAATGTATTTTTCACCCACCGGGGTAAAGCGCAGTGGAACACCGGCCTGGTGCAGAAAATTGTTAGGCGTCTTTATAATAATTCCGTAGAACCCTTAAAAGACCGTGAACATCGCCAGGACGGCTACTACTTGAAAAATCAAGAGGACCAAGGCCTATTGCTCGTCCTACTGCGTCACAATATTCCTGAATATTCTCCAGAAAAACATCGAGTTCCTTTTCCGTTAGAGCGCCAAGGACATCCCCACTAATTTGATGCTCCCTATCAAAATGTGCAAGCCGTTTATGTCGGGCCGGAATAATCTTTTTTCCGTATGCCAATAGCGCCTCTGATATACAGCTTATTTCTTGGCACATAAGCCCTTCTTTTTTTAACTGCGAATTGATAAGCTTGATGGATATATTCTCAAAATATTTTCCTTCTCGCTTTGTTACCGCTGGATCCATCAACTTGCATACCTGCAAAATCCAATCTCTCTGCATGATTTCAGCTATATCGTTAAAGAATGTCGATGCAACTTTTATCAATAGCTCATCAGACCCGGAAAAGAACAAAGCATTATATGTATTGAAATTCCTCCGAATAATTATGCAATGATCTCTTAGCATTACAAAATCGTTTTGAAGCTTCATTTTTCCCATAGTAATTGCCTGACAATTATTTTATGCTGATTCTACATTTGATTCAATAATTTTATGCAATAGGTTTCATTGTCAATTTACTTGCGATAAAATTACCGATGGGAGCGTTATTTTTCTATATATTATAGCCAGTTACACTATTATATAGAATCCACATCATTATACAAAACAATATTCTTGCGTGACTTTTTTGTAGTTTCCCGGTTGTACTCAGCAGAATTATCAGGACAATCGAGGACGTTTGTTCCTGTGAGTATTTAATTCTTCTAATTCTCTCGATCTGCACAGTTTTTTTTAAGAGTGCAGATCATACAGCAAGCTTTTTACAGATATCCATCCTCTGAACCCTGCAGGATTATCAAATCCTGATGGATTATGATAATATTAAATTGTTCTTGAACCTTGCATTTATGGAACACTGGACTGAAATAAAAGGATTGAAAATCCGGTATCTCCACAAAGGGGAAGGGCTTCCTTTTGTCCTGCTTCACGGGTTCAGCTTTCATGCCGAAACGTGGGCGGATATTGGGTTGTTTGATGAACTTGCACTCCATTACAGCGTCTATTCTTTTGATATGCCGTATGGACCGAAAAGCGTATCGGACAAGTTTGACGCATCCGGCAGGGATGAATATGCAGAATTCCTGTCTGATATATTAAAAACACTCAAGATAACCAGGCCGTTTTTGATCGGGGCATCTATCAGCGGTGAGGTTGTGTTGAGATATCTGGCAATGGGCAACCCTGCAAGAGCCTGCGTCGTCGCCGGCCCGGCCAATGTGAAAAGTCTGGGGTCCTCCCTTGAGAAGATTACCGTCCCTTTGCTTGCACTATGGGGTGAGAACGACAGCATCTCTCTTCCGGATAATGGCAGAATTATTGCCGATTATGTAAAAAAATCGGAAGTATATATCCTCAAGGGCGCAGGCCATGCATGTTATCTCGACAGACCGGAAGAATTCAAGGACCTCATCAGAGAGTTTGTAAAAGAAGCTGACAACTGACACCACGTTATTGTAAACCGGCAATCTCTCTATAAGCACATAACCGCGTCTATTCAGAAGGGCTTTTATCTATCGTATCGAGCAACCGGATAAATTCTACCAGTATTTCTCTTTCCTGTTCTGACAATTCAGTAAATTCCAGCCCGATATCATATGCCCTGGGGCATGCATCTCTTATCAGGAGACAGGAAGCTATCCTTCCCTGAAAGATGATAAAGTTATCTTCTGACAGGCTTAACATCATCGGGATGTTGGAATTCACTTTCATAGGATATTTGCTCTGTATCCGTGCGCCGCTGAAGCTTAATTGTGTAACTTTATGATTTTCCGCCTGATCCAGTATGAACGCTTCTTCCGGTTCATCTACCTGAAACCTTATGGAGAGCCTCATATCGGCGCTCGGTTGTCCGTCTTCATTCGCCGCCTGTTTATAGGCTTCTATAAAGCAGATAATTCCCTCCCGTTTGTCATTTGAAAGATCGATGAATTCTACGCCTGCAGTATATACGGGGATTGTATTGTTGTGAGGAGCTTTCCTGATTTGACTCATTTTTGACCAAACAACCACCCCCTTCAGGTTCAGTATCGTGTCCTTTGTTCTAATTTTCAAAATATATGTTTCACCGATATTCAATCTCCTGTTGGCACGCAAGGCAATGCCTTTCTCGCTTATATTGATAATTTTGATCCCATTCGCTTCTATCAGCGCACTGGTAATGTCCAGCAGATCTACTGTATATCTCTTATGGGGTCTTCTGTCATGCATGGTGAACGATATCCGTATAATTTTATACTATTCCCGTTGAAGAGCACAAAACCAGAGGCATATGCGGCCCTAGTTTCTCAGTGGATACAAAGCTCATCGGAGAGAAGCACAAAGTTTATTCATTTACACACTGCAATGGGCATATAAAAATATTATACGCATTTTAACCCTATTTTGTAGTACAGGTCGTAATAATTTTTGCACCATTGCACTATTGCGGTGTTTGAGGGAAGAACCGCAGCGCTTTTCATGAATATTTTTTGTCCTTCCTTCAAGGGATGGATGGAAATGATACTCAACCCGTCTTCGCTTATATCAAAAAGGATACCGTCCAACATTTCATCTTCAGCAGATGACTCTACCCGGTACTCAAGTATTTTGCCAATATATTTCCTTCGATATCGCCGTCGTTTGAGAGATGACATTCGTTCACCTGTTTCTTCTTTTATTCTACCGCGTTTACTGAAGAGAATGAACCTTTCCATCACTGAAAAATATCTTCAATAACTTTTACTATCTTGAGGATTTATGGCAGAAACTAACAGGAAAATACGGCGGGCACAATATTTGAGCGGTTTAAATTCTGTGAAAGTGTATCGGAACAGGATTTCCCTCGGAAGGCAGCAGACCGGTAACAAGCGAATATTGGGCAGTTTTTTGACAATAAAAAAGGCCCGGTTAGGAACCGGGCCTTGTATTTTGAATCCGGCAGCGACCTACTCTCCCATGACCTTTCAATCATAGTATCATCGGCCCAGGAGGGCTTAACTTCCGTGTTCGAAATGGGAACGGGTGGTGCCCCTCCGGCATCGCCACCGGAAAATCTGATTTCCAGTGATGGTTAGTATACTGTAAAAGATCGATTTTTTTCAATCTGTTTTTTGACAACAGGAGGGAAATGAAGAGGGGTCAAGTCGCACGGTCTATTAGTACTGGTCAGCTCAATACATTACTGCACTTACACCTCCAGCCTATCGACGTGGTAGTCTACCACAGACCTTCAGAGG
>Ga0209164_1006081_pt1 | contig 10033 bp, 7 predicted proteins | sample MTBNYHSulfiMetaG_FD_187458 | JGI IMG/M metagenome (GOLD analysis project Ga0209164, IMG submission 187458) | Enrichment culture microbial communities from rom New York Harbor, USA that are MTBE-degrading - MTBE-NYH (New York Harbor Sulfidogenic)... | ecosystem: Environmental > Aquatic > Marine >... | reverse complement strand
CGCTGCCAATAATAATGTAATTTAGAGGAATTTGTCCTTTAAACTCCTCGTAAAATTTCTTGAAACCTCGAATAGTGTTCTCAATATTTCTGTTATAGAGAGTCCCAACATAGAGGAGATTCAATTCGTCAAATAATTTATTTTTCTTTGAAATTATATCAGCACCTAAAGGTAGGATATGAGCTTTGTGTTTGAGGCCAAGCTTTTCTGCAAGACTTTCGGAAATCACAGTGACATTCTTAAAAAATCGGATCTCAAATCTTAACCGTGCATCATGGAGTCTGCGAATTAAAGAGTTCTTGTGAACTGACCCAGTACGAATATCAAGAACACAATTATGAGTAGGCCTGAGGAACCTTATAGACATAGATACCATTTTGAAATATTTGATAAAGATAATTGTTGGTTCATTTTGAAGCTCCTTCAATGCATAACGTAGAAATCGCAGGCTCCTTGTAATCATTTTCCCGGTTCTATCGACATAAACTATTTGCACGTCTGGCATATCAATCTTAGGTAGATTTTGATCCCAACAAATATATATAATAGAATAAATATCTTTTAAATATTTGCACCAATAATAAGTACCATTATGGTATCCAAATTGAGTTGGATTAATTATAATTAGATTCTTCATTTAAAAAGTATTTATTTAATCGTCCAGTTAAATAATATATTGCAAATATAATCCAAACAAACTGCTGATACGAATCAGACCTGTTGAATTCAAATTTAAATTCATTTATTAAAAAACAGGAAAAAGAAAGAAGACAAGTAATTGCTAATAAATAATTTTTATCTTTTTCTCTCTTCCATTTAACTATTAATAATAATCTCTTAAAAAGAGTAAAGAAGAAGCTGAAGATTACAATTAAACCAATAATCCCAAATTGAAAAATTAAACTTAAATAAAGATTATGAAAATTTTTAACCGGATAACCTAAACCATGCGCTTGAATAGGGCCATGACCAAAAAAACTTATAGTATTTTTTGTAAGATCCCAAGCCAATGGCCATACAACTGACCTGTTGGTAATGGTCAAAATATCGTCTTTTTGAACAATCTGATCTAAGCTGGCTTGGACACGGTCCATAAGAATGGGGGCATATTTGAAAAAAACAGGCAACATCATTATGCAGACCAGGATGAATGATACTGTAATGATAATTTTCCTATTATTATATTTTGCCGGGACAAGAATATAAAAAAAAGCAAGAGACTGAAAAATAATTAATAAAAAGGCAGAGCGCGTTCCGGATAACAGTATGCCGAGTATAAATGAACTTACAACAACCCAATATATTTTTTTTCTCGAAATAAAAATTTTGTAAAGTGAAAATGGATATAAAAGGATGAGTAACTCGCCAAACTCTTCGCCTCTGGTGAAAACGCTTGTTGCGCGCTCGTAAATTCCATCACGAAGATGCCCACCTAACTGCTCCTGCCCCCGGTTCAAAAAAATTGTCAAATATTTCTCTATAGAAGGATAATTTAAAATTAATAAACTTAAAAATACATGCAGAATAGTTATAAGAAGTAAGGTATTTATAATTTTTTCAATGTATTCATTATTACTTCTGGTGATTCCAGCTATATTCTGTGAATGGACTATTAAAATAAATACAGCTATGGAAGAGATGAGATTCACATAATGCCTTATCGCTGGTCCCCAATACGCTGATGGCGTTTTTGTAATCATCCCGACAAAACCGATGCATACAATTAGCGCCAGAAATTTAAATATTAACTTATCATCAGCAATGGTTTTGCTGAGTTTGTATTTTGCCATTGACCAGATTAGGGTGGCAAAAATAAGTAAAGTGCCGGTTGAAAAAGCGTCTTTCCCTAAAGCCTGCAAGGTGATGGGGAAAGTTATCATAAGCATCAGGAAAACGATTTTGGCAAAATCAGGGGCATTGAGATAAAAAATTATCAAAATTGGCAATAAACTAAAAGCAACGATGACCTTAAAAGATGCGTATAGAATTACAGCAGCCGTAATTCCTGACAATGACAGAATTAACGTGGCCAAATATATAAAATTATTTACTTTAACCGTTGAATTGAACATAATGTTTTTCAATTATTTTAAGAGTCAGCCCACGGATTATCTCGGCTAATTCAAGAAAGAGGACATGTCAAACACCTTCATAGCGCGTCTACCATTGATTATGCAATCAATGCAAACATATCTGCCTGATGGGCTAACCCTTGGATGTAAATCGCAACGCATCTCGTCATGAAACTGAACTGGGCTGAATTCCTTACTCAAAATGCTTGATCGACCGGTTGCACAATCATACAATAATAGAGATTGTTCGCCGTACTTGTCCGGATAATTGTCAGTAATAATGAATTGCCGCCCTGGCAGATATGATGGGTGACCATCTTCAGTCAAAACATGGGCGCCCACAACTTGTGTTGCACCGGAGCGATCATCGTAAAGATAGTACCCCTCGCCTTGGCCATTTAGAGTTGAATAACATAAAATATGATCATTATTTTTCCAGCAATAATGGGATGCATGTCCACTGTTGTTAAGCAACCGGATATTTTTCCCATCAATATCACTTGTTAACATTCGGATTTTTCTCTTACCATCCAACTTTTGCATAATATGAAAAAACATAAATCGATTGCCTTCTGGATTAAATAATAGATGATTAAAATAGTGCTGTGCATCTGTACCTGGTGAGTTCTGTCTGAATTTAGCGATGGCATTTAGAGAAAATAACAATTTTTCCTCACCTGTTTTCATGTTAATGCGCCAAAGTCCGTTAGTTGAAGGTGCATTTTTATCTTTTGAAATATCAGACATGTTACTGTAACCATAGCCGGGCCGAAGACGCTGCAACCGAGAAAAATCCAAGAATAATCCCCATTTGCCATCACGACTGACAGCATAAATTGGCCGATTGTGTTTTTTCACGATTTTGCCGCTGAACACGTTCTGAATGACGCAACCGTAGCGCTCTTCAACTAGACAGTTATATATGGCGAGCTCCCTATCACTATTAGAATACCATTGTAATCGGCACCCCTGTTGCCAACACCAGGTTTCCGTTGAACCAATTTCTTTGAACAACGGGCTTTTTTCACGTAAATCAAAAAAACCAATTCGAAGTTTGTCACCCAGTCTAGGTGTGGTGTGCATAAGTGGAGCAACCATCGCCAACAGAAAATTCTCGTCCTCGCTGAACTGTGGAACGTCATAATATCCGAAAAAAACATGGGCATCCTGAAGGTCAAAACATCGCGGTTGAAGTGTAGAAGAAATTTTTTCTCTGTCCTGCACCATCCGAATAAATCGGTTTGTTGATATTCGTACACCTTTTCGAAATTTTGATATTTTCAATGTATTTTGAGGACCAAGCAAGTTTTTAATAAATTGTTTCATTATATTTTGGAGGGAACCTTAACTTTAAAGATTTGCCGTTTACAAAATCTGTTGACCAGTTCTTTTTCACGATCATCAAAGAAATGATTTACCATCGACATAGCAACATATACGACGCCGCCGCTTACCAATGATGCGAACATCAATAAGGGTGAATCGCCGAAATTTGAAACCATATATGCCACTCCTGCCGCAATGACAGTATTGACACTAACTTTCAGTAAAGCCCCCCAGCAAATGGAAATGCCGGTATAATGTTTAGCCATAAAATACCAGAATAAACATTTACCCATCAATGCGCTTCCGGTGGCGAAAGCTACTCCAGGAATCCCGAACTGTCGCATGAGCAAGATTGCGGCAACGATATTGTATACTGCAAAAATCTGTGCATAGAGGCGTGCCTGAACCTTCTCAATCGCTTGAAGCACCAAGTCGCTGGGTAATTCGAGGGTAATAAAGACATTGAAAGCCATCAGCATGATGAAAACAGGTGTAGCTTCGGCAAATTTGGATTTGAAAACGAATGTAAGAATGGGCTCAGCCTGGATAATCACGAGTGCCAATACAGGGAACAGCACCGCAGAGATCAATACAACCAGAGAACGAAACATCCGGTTCAATTCGGCGTTTTTATTTTCGACCGAATAGTAGCGATGATAAAATGCCGGCCTCACAACAGTCTGCAATAGATTATTCGGCATGATAGACAAGAGCATATTGCTAGCGCGTGATCCAAGTGCGTAAATACCCAATTGATTTGTTGTGGCCATGGCCGCAACGACAAAAAAGTCAGAGGCTTGGTTAAAGAGAATGCCACCTGGAATAGTGGCTGCGTTATATGCCGAAAAACGCAAAAACCTTTTCCATTCGATTCGTTCTTTGTCTCCACGGATACTCTTTATTTTCGGGGTGTAAGCAGTGCGATGAAAGAGCACCCATAACAGAATAGCTCCAAAAACGTAAGCGAGCAGTTCAGCTACATAAACTTCAGCCAATCCGGCCCCAAAAAACAACAAAAGGATTACAATCAAAGCAACTCGTACAAATTGGTATGCCATCTGGCCAAGGTTAGAAGCCCCGTGCAGAAAAAGCGAATTTAAGGCTAGCTGTAAAAAATCGGTTTGAAACAGGGCATATGTACCTATGCAGAACAGAACAAACTCATATTTGTAGTCAAACACCTCGAAGTAATGTGACAGACTATCAAAAAAAAGTATTGCTCCAGCAAAGACTATTACTCCTGCTATTGAACGAAACTTGATGGAAAAGAAGAAAGTACGAAAAAAAAGTCCATTTTTTCTGAGGCTTGCGTATTCTGCAAGAAATCTTTGTAGCGACCCGGCAATTCCGAAATTCGTTAGAAAATTGAAGATCAAAATCGAGCCAAAAAATAAGTTGTATATACCATATTCTGCGACAGTTAGATTACGCGCCAGAACAACAGTGGCAATCATACCTAAAATACGGCATATAATCTGAGCGAAAGCAACATGAACTGAGCTCTTTCGACTGCTTTCAAGTAAGGATGACATTTTGCATATAGAGCAGTTGCATTTTGTTATGAATAACCTGAATCCGTGAGGAGTAATGAGGTGGTCGATTTTTGACCGAGTTAAAAAAATACCGGCTTGTGACCGTTAAGATTGCAAAAATTCCCTCGACGGGATGAAAACGCCAGATGTTCTTTGACAAATATTTCTCCCTAATGAGGGAAAAAAGACGCACATCTCCTTTATTTTACATCTCGCACTGCCCTGCATTCATGCCGGGAAAACTGGTAATATATTCGGGTAAGCCCAAACACCGCTAAGTACCGGCTGAAGCTCACTTGAGGTGGCGGACCGTGCTCAGCAGTGGGGTCGCCAGGTAAATCAGTTCCTGGATCACTGTTTTTACCGGCATCGCTTGGTCGGATGCAGGACCGGTAAATACTCACCGAGCAGCACCAATCTAGCTGATAAGCCGCAGAATATTGTACGCAAAATAACTAAGGGCCGGATCAGGGCGTTGGTGGCAAATTTGATTCTGGAAAACGCTCCAGATCGAGACCGCTTTCGAAATCGATAGGTACTTCGCTTAAGCCGTGGTCCTCAAGTTTCTGTGTTTGGAATCTTTTATAGCTTTAAAGAACATTCTGAATAATTGATTTATAAGAATTCGCAACTGCATTTGCTGAAAATTCGTTTTCGTATCGGCGAAATCCACTTTTTTGAAGGCTATCATATAATTCTATTGAATTCATTAATTCATTTATAACTTTTGGAAGTTCGTGGTATCCTTGTGCCCTCAAGGTATCTACTCCAGGGTTAATTAGCCCGCCAATCGCATGGGTTGCGATCAAGGGTGTGCCAGTACCCCAGCAATCACCAATAAATCCAGCACCACTATCTTTGGCTGGCGTATATGCATATCCTGATGTCCTTAGTAATTGCAAAGCATCAGTCCTTGGCAGTGATTCAATGTATTGCAAGCGAGATCCATATCGTACTGCCAATTTTTTTATTCTTGGCGCAAATGTTCCGGGACCTACGACAATGAAGCGTTTAGTACGTGTTCTCTCAAATATAATGGGTATAGTTTTTATAAGTTCCTCAGCATTCTTAAAAGGTTCAAGACTCCCAATGTGAATTCCCACATGTCGATCACGGGTTAAAGTTTGGTCATTTTCTCCCACTTCAGTGCACCAGGGGACGTAAAACGCATGAGTCCCCCAACTTTCAAGCAATCTAATCAAATTTTTATCACCATGATAGGTAAACATAATAGCATCGCAATGACGAACTATAGATCGTAAGTGGATATTGGCAGTATATTTATATAATTTGGGTAGATATTTTTTTAGATAACTGCGCCCTTTAATCGGCAGTGATAATTTCTCTGATCGAAGGTACTCTAGATTCATCAACAAGGGGAGGTTAAAACGTTTACTCAACATTACTGGAAGTTGAGCGCAGAAATCACCAAATCCAATTATGATATCTGGTGAAAAAGCTGCGACTTTATTTATAACTTCACCGATGAAACGTGATTTATTTTTAATAATATCATTAGAATGAGGATAAGGGCGGAAAAATTCGGTACGACCTATTTTTTCTAAATATGGTGCAGTAACGTTGCCTTTTAAGGAATTTGTATGTTGAGAGGTGATCACAAGTATGTCATTTCCATTTTCACCAAGTCTTAATGGACCTTGAGATATGGAATTAACCAGATGGGAGCAGAAGGGGAATGTGAAGACTAACCTCATTTAAAATTCTCCTTCTTTGATAGCGCTCATAAGAATAACATCATACCATCTATTGTCCTTCTTGACGGCTTGGCGCTTTCGTCCTTCTTCAATAAATCCTGTTCTTTTGAATAACTCAATGGAACTCTCGTTATCATGCCTTATTTCGGCATAAATGCGCTTCAAACCTAATTTTTGGAATCCATATGCGACAAGGACTTGAACTGCATCACTAGCGAATCCACAACCAAGGGATCTCTTGTCCCCTATAAGAATACGGCCGATCTCCGCTTGCTCATGGTGGCGGTCAATGTTATAAAGTGCAATCATTCCGATAGGCTCTGTTGAAAAAGCTTCAATAATGAACATTTCGTCATCGTTATTTATAAGATATTTATCAAACCATTTCTCTTGATCTGTTTTGCTAATCTCCCTTGAATCAAAAAACCATTGTCGGATTTCTGGTGCATTTCGCCATATGCGAATCCTTTCAATATCTGTGAAATCAATTCTTCGTAACTGGATGTGTTCACCACGAAGATTTTTGGAACGTTCTCGGGCAATTTTATCAAATGCTTTTACAGTTTTTATAACTTTTTCATGTTGTGTCTCAGTCATATCCGGGAATAATGGCAGAGAAAGGAGACGTGGCCATATCCGTTCGGCCACGGGACAAGCATGATCCCTTCCTTGGTCCGCATATTGAGGATGCATATGTATTGGATAGTAATGGACTCCGGGCGCAATATCATTCTTTTTCAGATAAGATAAAAGGTCATCCCTACGCGGTGTTTTTATATGATAAATATGCCATGAACTCTTACAATTATCCTTTTCTATAGGTTTTTCAATCCAATCTAAATCAGAAAAAGCTTCACTGTAATGATTAACCAATTCACGGCGACGCGCATTTAACTGCTCGAGTCGTTCCAATTGGACCAAACCTAAAGAGGCTGAAATATCGTGCATATGTGCTTTAAATCCAGTTTCATGAATCCAGTATTGCCAAGCATAAACTTTTTCTTCAGATGCACGTTTCCAAGTGTCTTTTGAAATTCCCAACCAACGAAGTTCACGAAGTCTGGTTTCCCACTCATCTGAATTGGTTGTTATTCCACCCCCTTCTCCACATGCCAAATTTTTAACAGCATGAAAACTGAAGCAAGTCAATGGTGAGATTGATCCTATTCGGTTACCTTTATATTCAGCCCCAGTTGCATGAGCAGCATCCTCAATTATTGTTAAATTATTTTTTTGAGCCAGATTCTGAAAATCATCAAGCTTGACAGGATGCCCACCATAGTGAACAGGTATAATGGCTTTAGTTTTCGGGGTAATTTTTTTCTTTGCGTCCTCTGGGTCCATGCAGCATGTATCAGGACAAACATCCACAAAGACTGGTGTTGCACCGACATATTCAACCGCATGCGCTGTTGAGATAAAAGTTATTGTCGGGACAAGTACTTCATCTCCTTTCTTTAAATTTAGCAAATATAAAGAAAGATGTAGTGCCGCGGTTCCTGAATTGAGCCCAATTGCGTATTTTGACCCAACAAATGCAGCAAAGGCCTCTTCAAATTCTCTGGTTTTTGGACCTAATCCCCACCATCCGGATTCTAAAACTTTTGAGACGGCATCTATTTCTTTTTGACTAACTGATGGTTTGAAAACTGGAATCATTTTAATCCTCAATATTCATGAAGTTAAAGTTTATTTTTATTAAATTAAATTATCATAACCAAGTCGTTTCACAATTTCTTTGTTTTTTATTTGTTCATAAATTTTGACAAGTTCAGGTCTCCTGAGAAATGCATATTTTCTATCAGGATTAATAGTTGAAACAATACTGGTCAATTGATCATCATTAACATGCATATTCAAAAAAACTAATAAGTCTTTCATTACTTTAATAGGATCTTCCAACAAACTCTCATACTTAATATGTCGTATATTATTACCAAAATGTTCATTCCAAGATAGCGATTTGGCAACATACTCTTCCCATAAGTTGAGAGATTCATAAATATTCCCTGTTCTTGCCGATAATTGATAATCTACTTTTAGAAGTAAATATTCCTTGACATCCCACTTCCAATTTCTTTTTTTTCGAGATTTGTTAATTTCCTTACCATATCGGGCACTTTCTGCTGAATCTATTGGATGGCGATATATGTGAATAATTTTGCATTCAGGAAAGATTTCTTTCCAAACATCAAGTGTAAAAGTATTTCTCGGGTTTTTCCACCCCCAAGGAAATTTCAAATCACTTATATCGTTAAATTGGAAAAAATTTTTCCATCCAAGGTAATTTAATCTTCTAACGCTTCTCAATTGTCGTCTAGCAACCCTAACAAGATCGGAACGTAACTCAATGTCAATAAAGTTAAAATTATGCGGATTATCCCATGTAGAGTTTGCACAATGCAACATCCATTCATTCAGGCAGTGGAAAAACCATGCTTCATTATTACCACCTCTTTTGTCATGTCCTACAAAAAGTCCGAGAGTCTCGAGAAATTTTGTTAACATCGACGACCCTGATCTTCCCATCCCTAAAATAACTACCGGTGGTAAACCCAAACTCTCCTCCCATGTTGTACAACTTGTACTTTGTTAATTTTAAACTACGCTACTGTTGTTACTAAACCATCCCTAATCGACAATTGGCAAATATTAAGCATTGCAAATATCAACTCAAATTTTTCAAGTACCATTTCGCTGCCTTATCCAAACCCGCCCTTACACAAAATTGCGGTTGATAGCCGATAAGTCCTTGAGCTTTGGAAATATCAGCCAATGAATGTCTGACATCCCCTGTTCGAAAATCTCTATAAGTTGACTCCAGGTCTTTGGCTGATAGATGTGAATCAACGACTCTTTCTTTGATGAAGTTGAACAGTTCATTCAGGGTAGTGCACTCTCCGAAAGCAATATTGTAAACCTGATTTGCGGCTTTTTCCTTCTCTGTGGTGGCAGCCAGGAGATTCGCTTGGACACAGTTGTCTATAAAGCAGATGCCATTTGAAGGGGTCAAGTCTGCTCTTGACTCTTCTTTGTATTAGTATTTACATTTTAAGCACATAGCATACACAGAGAATTTCCCTCATCCGCCCTTCGGGCACCTTCTCCCCAAGGAGAAGGGTGTTGAAAAGGGGTCAAGTCTTTGCTTGACTCTTGTTTTGTATTAATTTTAATTTCAAACAATTACCATCCGTTTGCCCGGCTCTGCCCGACCCAGGCTTCGCCCGGGAGTTGGCAGTCGGCAGTCGGCAGTGAGCCGAAGGCTCCAAGCTTAATACCTCGCACCTCGCACCCCGAACCTCGCACCTCAAAGATCTTCAGCAGTACTCACAAAAAAAATCTGCGTAATCCGCGTAATCTGTGGATACATTTTATCCGCAGATTTCAC
>Ga0209164_1006078_pt1 | contig 10035 bp, 5 predicted proteins | sample MTBNYHSulfiMetaG_FD_187458 | JGI IMG/M metagenome (GOLD analysis project Ga0209164, IMG submission 187458) | Enrichment culture microbial communities from rom New York Harbor, USA that are MTBE-degrading - MTBE-NYH (New York Harbor Sulfidogenic)... | ecosystem: Environmental > Aquatic > Marine >... | reverse complement strand
ATTAATTCTATAAATTTGTGAATTTCGAAAAGGAATACATAGTGTTATTTGATAAACGAAATATATGTCTTGCAGGAAGCAGGTGAGATTCTTCTGGAACGAATCAAGATACCCCTTTCAGCCACAAGCAAACACTTGTAGGGCTTCAAGGGCCTTCAACATTTCTTCATCAAGTCAACGCCATAGACACCTTCCAATGAGTGAGACTTACAGATGAAAATGAATAAGGCTATCTCAGTAGGCGCGGGGCTAATGGCCTGATCACTTTCGGGCTCTTAAAAACACCTTCTAAAAGGCCTTAGCGCCCAATTTTCATAAATGTTGAAGATTCTTAGTTATAATCCGCAATAAAAAAGAGCTAATTGTGAGTGGAGTTTCTTATTGCTTTTTATACTTTTCTAATTCTTCCCTCAATTCTCGCATTTCTTCTTTAAGTTCCTTCATCCTCAGTTCCCTTCCAACAGCCATATGGTAAAAATCTTCGAGTTCTTTTACTCTTTCCTGGAGTTCTGCTTCACTCTTTTTACGTTCTGTGATATCAGTAATAATATTGCCAATATAAAGAGGCTTACCTTTGTCATCACGAATTAGGGATATATTTTGAATAGTGGGAGTTACTTTTCCCTTTATCGATTGCAGGGGCATATCTCCAGCCCAACCACCTTTACTTTTGACGATTGGCAACACTTCATTGAGTAATTTTGATTTCATATTATCAGGGTAATAGATTGCTACATTCGTTCCTAAAGCATCTTCTGGTTTTTCTAAACCAAGAATGCGGCATAGTGTTGCATTGATATAAAATATATCTCCATTGAGATCGGCAAAACCATAAGCAAGGCTGGATTCCTCGGCAAATTTTTTGAAGATTGCAATTTGCTGCTCTGCCTGCTTTCGTTCAGTAATATCAATAAAACTTTCAAGCAGATATGTACGATTTTGAAAAGTTAGTGGAACAACTGTCTTTATAATTGGTATCTTTTTCTCGTTAATATCGATTAAGGTACGCTCTGCATTGTCTATAACCTGATTTAAGTCTGTAATGGGACATTTGCCTTTCTCCGCAGGACATACATATTCATGACAAATTCTCCCTATAATCTGTTCTTTTGGAGCACCAATTAATTTAGAAGCTATATCGTTAACATCCACAATTTTATGCTTGTCTGCATCGATAACCATAACCCCAGCCTGTATAGATGCCATGATTGTTTTGAGATATAATTCATTTTGACGAAGCGACTCTTCTGCCCGCTTGCGTGTAATAATTCCTGACAGTGAGTCTGCAACTAAAAGCAAAAATTCTATTTCTTTTTCATTTGTGATATGCCCTTCATTTAAATATATATTTATTACCCCCAATGTGTTTCCACCAAACAGGATCGGGACAGCGCAATGACCGTGAGGGGACATCCCTTCACAGCAGATTTCATTGGTCTCATCAATATGCTCTGTAAACTGTACTTGCTGTGATAATGCTGCTTTTCCACAGATATATTTACCAAAAGGAACCTTTTTACAGAGTTCTTTCAATGGTTCGGGCATATTCAGTTGAGCTTTCATTACCAGGATTTCCGGGTCATCTTCTACAAGGAATATACTGCCAATTGATTGAAAGCTAATCCATGGGACCGAAAGGATCATATTCAAGGACTTCTGTAAGAATTCTTCCAGCGAAAGTTCTTCCAGTGATGTGCTTAAAATCAAGTTGATTGCAGATTGGACAAAGTAGCTGTCATGCAGTTCTGCTTCTGATGTCCGTAATGCCTCTTCTGCTTTCTTCCGCTCAGTTGTATTTCTTAAAATCGCTTGAATTGCTGTTATCTTTTCATCATGGATTATTGGATTTGCGCTGAGTTCATATGGAACTATTTCTCCATCCTTTCTTACCCCTTCTATTTCAAAAATTGGGGACTCTTGCCCTTGAATTATTTTGCTTAGATGAAATGATACTTTTCTAACAGATTCATCTGTTATGAGCCCACAGGTTAGTACATTCTTTCCAATCATTTCTTTACGGTTCCACCCACTTTCTTCCTCAAACCTTTTATTTAAATCTACGATATTACCCTGTAAATCAATAGTTATAATTAAATCTGCAGCTTGATTAAATAAGTTACGCCATTTTTCTTCTGATACCCTTAGTGCTTCTTCTAATTTTTTGCGTTCAGCTCGCTCCTGGGCTTCTTCTAATGCCCTTGTTACGGAGGGAACAAGACGCTTTAAATTGCCCTTCAAAACATAATCTGTTGCCCCTTCCTTGAGTTTTTCAATTGCAAATTCTTCTCCAACTTTCCCGGTAACTAAGATAAAAGGCACATTAGGGCAGTTTTCCTTTGCAATTCTTAATGCTGCAAGACCATCAAAAGTTGGAAGATCATAATCTGACAGGATAATGTCGGGGGAAAACTCTTCAAGTGCTTTCAGAAAGGCCGCTTTCGTATCTACAACCTTTAAGGCACATACTAATCCAGATTGTCTTAATTCATGCTCTTCTAATTCAGCGTCAGCAGGACTATCTTCAAGGATAAGTATGCGGAGTTCTTTGCCCATGAAACCCATTCCCCCCTGAACAGGCTTTTTATCTACAACAATTCTTTATTGAAAAGGCGGATAAATTCTACCTGTCTATTTCCGATTGTACCATACACAATAATAATGTCTATGACCGTTTGTAACAGAAAGGAGGGTTCTCTGACAGACTATGAGGCCTTCCCCCCAAAATAAATATAGTATTTTCAATAAGTTCACAGGGTAGTCATTACTGTAAAAAAAGCTGTCCTCTGCTGATTACAGGATAAAACTCACAACCAAATGCTTCCGGTGAGGGGTGTATTCCTTCCGTAAATAAGTTCTTGGCAGCTGACTCAGCCCCGCTCCCTTTAAATGAGAAATCATTGATATATTATTCTCTTTTAACATGTACATGTACACGTGGCCTTACATTATTCTGTAACCCTGCTATACTTTGAGCTAAGGGGGTCATAATACTTATGAAGAGACTTGATTTTCCTGGAGTTGTAGACATACTCGAAACAGTCCGCGAACCGCTTTTAGTCCTGGATGCGAACCTGAATATTCTCTCTGCCAACCGGAGCTTCTATAACATCTTCAAAGTAGAGCAGGAAGAAACCATCGGACATCTCATCTTCGATGTCGGCAACAAACAATGGGACATCCCTGCGCTTCGGACATTGCTTGAGGAGATTCTCCCAACACACATACGGTTTGATAACTACGAAGTTGAGCATAATTTCCCCACCATCGGCCGCAAAACAATGCTCCTAAATGCCCGCCAGATCTATCGGAAAGATGTCGGTATGCAGATGATCCTACTGGCCATCGAGGACATTACCGAGCGTAAGGAGATAAAATCCGGTCTGGAAAAATCCCGTAAAGAAATGGAAGTAACTAAAATATCCGAAGATGCCGCCCGCGAATTCGCCGAGAGCATCATCAACACCGTGCGTGAACCCTTAATCGCTCTGGATCAAGATTTAAGGGTGGTCACGGTCAGCCGCTCCTTCTATGAAGTCTTTAAGGTAACCCCAGAAGAGACCGTGGGACAGCTTATCTATGACCTGGGCAATAAACAGTGGAATATCCCCAAGCTGCGGGAACTGCTGGAAACCATCCTTCCCCAAAAGACAACCTTTGATAACTATGAGGTTGAACACGAGTTTACTACCATAGGCAGACGCATAATGCTTTTGAATGCCCGGCAAATTCAAAGAGTGTGGGGAAAAGAGAGGATCATCCTCCTTGCCATTGAGGACATCACCGAGCGTATGCGACTGGAAGATCTGTTAACAGAGTCTGAAGAGCGCTACAGACGTCTTTTTGAGACCGCAGACGACGGGATAGTGCTTCTCGAAAAACACGAAGGTAAGATAACCCATGCTAATCCGGCCGCCGAGAAAATGTTGGGTTATTCGGAAGAGGAGTACAGTGGGAAAATGCTGCAGGATATCGGTGTACCGATTGATATGAGTGATTTTCCGGCGATAATGCAATCTTTGAACAAGAGCGGCATTCTTAATTACGCTGATGTTCAGGTGAAAACCAAGTCCGGGCAATATATTGATACGGATATATATATGGTTGACAGGGCAAAACTGGCACAATGTAATATTCGCGATGTCACTGAACGTAGACGGGCGAATGAAGAAATCCGCAAACTGAATGTTGAACTTGAGCAGCGTGTTAAGGAGCGTACCGTGCAATTGGAGGCTCTCAACAAAGAACTTGAAGCCTTCTCCTACTCTGTCTCACACGACCTGCGTGCTCCGCTGAGGGCGATTGAAGGATTTACAGAAATCCTTCTGAGTCAATATAGTCCAAAGCTGGATGATGAAGGAAAAAGGATCTGTTCCATAATCACCGGAAACTCAAAGAAGATGGAGCAGCTCATTGATGAACTCCTGTCGTTATCGCGTCTTAGCCGTGCAGAAATGCATTTTTCTTTAATTGACATGAAGGCTCTGGTAAATGAAGTATACCTCGAACTTACTACACAGGAGATGCAGCAACGGATTGATTTCCATGTTGGTGATTTATGCAGTGCATCCGGCGACCCTATACTAATCAAACAGATATGGATAAATCTGATATCAAATGCGATAAAATTCTCTTCACGCTGTAAGCGGCCAGCCATTTCCATCACATGCAAGAAGGAAGAAGACCATGTAGTGTATTGTGTTAAAGATAACGGCGCAGGGTTTAACATGCAATATGCCGATAAACTTTTCGGGGTTTTTCAACGCCTGCACAGCGAGAAGGAGTTTGAGGGCACCGGCGTGGGGCTTTCTATTGTGCAACGTATTGTGCAACGCCATGGCGGGAAAGTATGGGCCGAGGGAGAAACAGACAAAGGAGCAACATTCTTCTTTTCGCTGCCAAAATAAAAGGGGGACACTAAAATGAACCAGTTCGATACCGTTGAAATCCTGATCGTTGAGGACAATCCCTATGATGCTGAATTGACAGTCAGACTAAATAAATATTTGCAAATGAAATATGCAAATATTGCAAAGTTACCAATATGCGAACTTGATGAAGAGCTTCACATTTAATTGCTCATCGCAAGAAGTTTTAAAGCAATATTTAGTTCCTTTCGTGGGCTTTTCGTGGTTAGCATGTATTTACTATTTGATTATGGATACGGCTCCATCAGTAAGGAATAGGAAACAGAGGTTGATTCATAGATCTGAGGAGAGTTCGAGAATCAACGAGAACTAAAGGTTTCAGCGCGGGAGGGGAAAACTCATTGTTAGAAGCAGAAGAGAAATATCAGGCTATTTTTGAAAATACCGGCACTGCTACCATAATCATCGAAGAAGATATGACCATTTCCCTCGTGAACAGAGAATTTGAAAACCTCTCCGGCTATATAAAAGAGGAAATAGAGGGGAAGAAGCTTTGGCCTGAGTTTGTGTTGAGCAGTGATCTGGACAAGATGAAAGAGTATCATCATTTGCGAAGGAATGATCCTGAAGCAGCACCTAATAGATATGATTTTCGATTCATCGACAGACAAGGCGCCATTAAAAACATCATTGCAACTGTGGACATAATTCCGCGAACAAACAGAAGTGTGGCATCCTTTTTAGACGTAACTGATCGTATAAAAACAGAGGAAGCACTGAAGGCAAGCGAAGCGAGATTGAAGGATCTGTTTGAAAATGCCTCTGATTTGATCCAGCTTATGGATAAAGAAGGCAAATATTTATATGTAAATAAGAAATGGTGCGGGCTGTTAGGGTTCAGGGAAGATGAGGCAAAACAACTGCGCTTCACGGATATTGTAAGAAAAGATCTTATACCACATTGTAATGAGATGTTCAGAAGAGTTGCAAACGGTGAAACTATCCAACAGATGGAGACCATATATGTTTCTAAAGATGGAAGAGAAATTGAGGTAGAGGGGAATATAAGTCCCCTGCATAGAAATGGTCAATTTGTTTCTTGTCGTGGAATATTCAGGGATATCACAGAGCGCAAAATACTGGAAGCACAGATGGATAGTATCAGTATGGAACTATCCATAAGTTTATTCGAGGTTTTCGAGGCACTTAAGAAAATATCTTCTGGAGATCCTGACGTAAGAATATCCGAAGAATCCGAAATTGAGATAGTTTCAAAACTAAGGCATATGATTAATCTAACAGCGGAGAACATAGGAGAAATAGTTCTTCAGTCTCATGAATTTGCTATGGTACTGACTGAACTTTTTGATGTGTTCCACAGGATAACAAAAGGCGACCTGAATGTAAGGGTATCCGGGGAGTCAAGTATCGATCTGCTGAATGCTCTTCGGAACGTTTCAAATGAGATGATTGAAAGTATAGAAAGAGAAAACACCCAACGCTTAAATGCTGAAAAAATACTGATGGACAGCGAAGATTATCTCAAGGCAATAATGGCTACCATACAGGCAGGAGTTATGGTGATCGATGTTGAAAACCATACCATCGCTGAAATCAATGAGGCAGCAGCTAATCTTATAGGTGTCAAAAGAGAAGATATAATTGGCAAAGAATGTCATAGATATATCTGCCCTGCAGAAAAAGGAAAATGCCCTATTATAGACCTCAATCAGATAGTGGACAGGTCTGAGCGTGTAGTAAGAAACGCTCAGGGTGAAAAGATACCCGTTCTCAAAACAGTGGTTCCGCTAATAATCAAGGGACGAAAGTATCTAATTGAAAGCTTCATAGACATCACCGAGCGAAAGCGAATGGAGAAAGAATTAAAGAGAGTTTCGGTTACAGACAACCTGACACAAGTCTATAACAGGACAAAATATGAAGAGGTAATAAAGAGAGAAATAGAGAGGACAAAAAGAAGCAGCAGTCCATTGTCTGTAGCTATGTTTGATATAGACCACTTCAAAAAAGTGAATGATACCCATGGTCATGCTGTTGGCGATTATGTGTTAAAGACATTATCTCAGATAGCTAAGGGGAATATTAGAGACATAGACTACCTCATAAGATGGGGGGGAGAAGAGTTTCTTTTAATCGCGCTTGATACAGATTTAAGAGGTACGGAAGTGCTGGCAGAAAAAATCAGAAAAGCGATAGAAAATTATAGCTTTGATAAAGTTGGTCATATAACAGTAAGTTTTGGAGTAACACAGTTCAAACAGGATGATACCGAAGACTCATTTATGAAAAGGGCGGACGACGCCTTGTATCAGGCGAAAGAAAAAGGCAGGAATCGAGTTGAGGTAGCTGTATAGAGTCTCTAACATTTATATCTCTGGCGCAGTTCTGAGTCTGCATATTTCGAAGATTACTCCGCAAATTGAACCACCTTTGCAATGTGCGCATTTGATGAAGAACTTCATAGAAGTCCTCATCGCTAAATATTTTGAACATTGCATATTTTCTCTTCAAACATATACAACAGATTGTTTTTTGCAGTCAAAGCTATATTTGGAAATATCCAAGCAGGGTACATTTTTGCATTGCATGATCGTGCATGCTATCATTTTTAAAAAAGTACTGTTGTAGATAAAAAGCCTGTTCAGGGGGCAACACGTTTCAATGGACAAAGAACTCCGCATACTTATTCTCGAAGATAATCCTGCTGACGCTGAATTAGAAGAGCATGAATTAAGAAAATCCGGATTGGTATTCACCTCAAAGGTTGTAGATACGAAAGCGGCCTTTCTGAAAGCACTTGAAGAGTTTTTACCCGATCTTATCCTGGCAGATTATGAACTTCCTTCTTTTGATGGTCTTGCAGCATTAAGAATTGCACAGGAAAAGTGTCCTGATGTGCCTTTTATCTTAGTTACCGGGAAACTCGGAGAAGAATTTGCAATTGACAAACTCAAGGACGGTGCAACAGATTATGTGATAAAGAACAATTTACAGCGTCTTGTTCCCTCGGTAAACAGGGCATTAGAAGAAGCTAATGAGATAACAGAACGCAAGCAGGCATATAAGGCTCTGCGGGAGAGCGAGGAACGCTTTAGACAGATAGCTGAAAGTGCTGAAGAATGGATTTGGGAGATTGACGTTAATGGCTTATATACATATTCAAGCCCTGTTGTTGAAAAAATACTTGGATATAAGCCAGAAGAAATTGTTGGGAAAAAGCATTTTTACGATTTTTTTGCTCCTGAAATCAGAGAGGAATTAAAGAAAGCAGCCCTTGGTGCTTTTAAAAGTAAACAACCCTTTAGAAATTTTGTTAATGCCAATATAAATAAGAGTGGACATATAGTGACCTTGGAGACAAGCGGCACGCCGATTTTGGATGTGATGGGAAATCTTCTTGGTTATCGGGGTGCTGACACGGATATCACCGAGCGCAAACGGGCGGAGGAAGAAATCAAAATGCTTTCATCTGTGGTCGAGCAGTCAACAGAAGGCATGGCTATTGCCGGCTTAGCTGGTAAGCTCATCTTTATCAACGAGGCATGGTGCAAAATGCACGGCTACAAAAGCTCCAAAGAGCTTCTTGGCAAGAGTCTTGCGATTTCCCACAATAAAGAACAGATGGACAATGAGGTCAAGCCATTTAACGAAAAGGTTATGAAGCTCGGCGCTTACATCGGAGAAGTTTGGCATATAACCAAAGAGGGAAAACCGTTCCCGACTTTAATGACATCGACCTTATTGAAAGACAAGCAGGGTAAGCCATATGCTTTAGTCGGAATTGCCAAGGACATCACCGAGCAAAAGCGGGCGGAGGAGACACTCAAAAAGAGCCAACAACAAATGCATATGCTTCTTGATTCTACTGCTGAGGCTATATATGGGATAGACCTTGAAGGAAATTGTACATTTCTCAATAAAGCTTGCCTTCGTATTCTTGGCTATGATGATGACAGCAAAATACTTGGGGAAAATATGCATAATTTAATTCATTTTAAATATCCTGATGGTTCTGGATATCCAGCAGCAAAATGTAAGATTTATCAGGCATTCAAAAGGGGAGAAAGAGTCAATGTAGATGAAGAAGTTTTTTGGAAGGCTGACGGAACAAGCTTTCCCGCAGAATATTGGTCTTATCCCATTAAGGAAGAAGGCAAAGCTATCGGAGCTGTCGTATCATTTATTGATATTACTGAGCGGAAAAAGGCAGAAGAAATGGATCATATAAGAACTGACCAAATTATTCTCAATAAAGAAGCTCTCCTTGAATTAACAAGGATGCAAACATCCGATTTGGAGACATTCTCGAAAATAATAACGTTGATGAGTTCTCAGGTATTAGGTGTGGAGCGAGTAAGTGTCTGGTTTTACAACAACGCAAGTTCTGAGATCATTTGTGAAGCCCTCTACATACTGAGTAAACATATGCACGAGAAAGGATCCAGACTGCGGACAATAGATTATCCAAAATATTTTCAGGCATTAGAGGAAGACCCTGTTCTGGCCGTTGAAGATGCACATACTGACCAGCGCACAAACGAATTTACCGAGCACTATCTAAAACCGTTAGGAATATCTTCTATGATGGATATTCCCATACGAAGAAGTGGAAAAGTCATCGGTGTTATGTGTTATGAATCCGTAGAGCTGAGACAATGGACATATGAGGATCAGCACTTTGCTGCCTCTGTTGCCCATATAGTCACTACCGCTTTAGAAGATTTTGAGCGCAGAAAAACAGCAGAAGCTCTCATAGCAAGTGAACAAGAATTAATAAAGCGAGTGAATGATCTTGAGGATTTTTACAAGATGGCGGTTGGCAGAGAACTGAGGATGAAAGAATTAAAGGGTGAAATTGCAGAGTTGAAGGAACAGTTGGAAAAATACAAAAGCAAATAGAACAACCCTTCCTCTTTTTATCTTTAATCGCGTGTTTCAATTGATAATCTTTAAGTATTACCATTAATTCATCCTGCGACATTGTAGGTGAAGGTTACTCTTTAAGGAAAATCTAACGGGAGTTCAGTATAGGGAGAAGTAACCGCCTTCGAAATGCCTCAGACTGTTCTCGGAAAGTAAGCGGAATCAATAAGTTAGGTCAGAGCTTAAAACTGTAAGAACTTTATTGTTTGCAAATGTAACAACTTTA
>Ga0209164_1006070_pt1 | contig 10042 bp, 7 predicted proteins | sample MTBNYHSulfiMetaG_FD_187458 | JGI IMG/M metagenome (GOLD analysis project Ga0209164, IMG submission 187458) | Enrichment culture microbial communities from rom New York Harbor, USA that are MTBE-degrading - MTBE-NYH (New York Harbor Sulfidogenic)... | ecosystem: Environmental > Aquatic > Marine >... | reverse complement strand
GAGGCTCGCATAACCTTGAAGCGAATACTCCAGCGATTCACTCCTTCCCTGGAGCAAGACATGCCGAGAAAAAACGGGGGCGGTTCCATTCGATGCTTACCGACCCCACCCCAGTTACGGGTCTATATTATCTTTTCTTTTCCCGCATTGAAGCTGCTCCACCCGAAATCCGTCCGATGTGAACAGCCCCTTTGGCATTGCCGCGAGGATCGGCAATGAGTTTCAGCATTCTTTTCCATAACACGGACAAAACGTTTGAACGTTTAAAACCCGAAGCCGTATCCATAGAGTCATTGGATCCGTCGAACTTCATATGGTTCGATTTCGACCTGGAAGGTCCCTATGATGCAGCGTCTTTTATGTGCGCCCTGGGCTTTCCTGAAGAAGTCGTCAGAAACGCCTTATATCCGGAAGAGCCCTTCTATTACCGCCACCACCAGAAGTTTCTCCTCGACCTCCTGCAAGTCTGTCAGAAAGCAGGGGACACGATCGGCTGCACTCCTTTGGTAATTGCCATGAACGATCGGGCCATCGTCACTGCGCATCGTGGGCCTTCAATCTACGTGGAAAGGGTTTTGTATACCTTTGAGGAATCGTTCAGGGTTGTGGGAAGGAGTCCGGGATTCATTTATTTCCTGTTCTGGGATGCCATGGTGGACGGCTTCCTGCCCCATGTATTCAGTATTGACGAAAGGCTGGAGCAACTGGAAGTGGCTTACCTAACGGGGGACAAGTCGAAGAGAATACTGGACGAAATACTCGGTACCAAACAGATGGTTCGTTCACTCAAACACAGCCTTTCTCCCATGCAACGCTCCATGCGTCATCTGGTAGCGGCCAAACTGGAATTGATCCACGATGAAGCACACAAATATCTCCGCGGAATTTTCGATCACATGGATAGCCTGGGCTCATCCATTGATTCCTTGCAAGAGCGCGTGCACGCAACGCTGGCAGGATATAACTCAGTGCTGTCCCAGCAGATCAACGACTCTATGAAGGTGCTGACCATCATCGCAACGATTATGATGCCGCTCTCATTGGTGGCGGGAATTTATGGAACGAATTTCGAGTACATCCCTGAACTGAAACTTCGGTACGGATACTTTTTATTTTTAGGGATTCTCTTTGCGTTGGGGCTGGCCATGTTGCTGGCGTTCAAAAAGAAAAAATGGCTGTAGCGTAGCGCCGCCTTCCATTCGTGAATAGGCCGAGCATGGAAGAAATATCTCGAGGTAACCCCGCGGCGCGAAGAGGCGATGAGGCCGAGGCGCCACCCAAGACGCATCTGTCTGACACTGTTACGCGTCCCGGATGTTCTCAGGAGTATCCCGTTCAGGCAGGACGATCGAATTAGCTGTCCAACACCTCTCTCAACTTGTGCGACAACCGTTCGATGTTAAAAGGTTTCTGTAAGAAGCCCTTGCATCCCAGCTGCATGAGGTCGTTCACTTCATCGTCATCGCTGAATCCGGTAGCGATGATCACCCGTATGTTTGGATCGATGCTCCTCAGCAAATCAAAAGTCTGGACGCCCCCGATGCCGGGCATAATCATGTCAAGGACAACGAGAGAGATATCGTGCTGTCGCCGCCGATAAATCTCGGCCGCCTCGAAACCGCTGCGGGACGTCAGCACATCGTAGCCCAACGCTGTCAGCATTTCCTCTTCGGCGTTGATCACCATCTTCTCATCGTCCACAATAAGAACCGTTTCGGACCCTCTAAGCAGTTTTGAAGGGGAACGCTCCGATCGTGTAACAACCGCCTTCTTAGAGGCCGGCAAATAGAGCCGAAAGGTTGACCCTTCGTGTTCCACGCTGTCCACAGTGACGGCGCCGGAATGGTATTGCACGATACCGTAGACGGAAGCCAGCCCGAGTCCGGTACCTTGACCCGGACCTTTTGTTGTAAAGAATGGTTCGAAAACACGCTTCTGTGTCTGCTCATCCATCCCGACGCCCGTGTCGGAAACCGAAATGGCAACGTAATCTCCGGGTTTCACTCCGAGCGATTTCGCCTGCGTTGCCTCTACGCGTACGTTTTGCGTCTCCAGGATGAGGTCTCCCCCGCCTTCCATGGCCTGCCACGCATTGACGTAAAGGTTTAGCAGCGCTTGCTCGATCTGGCCCGATTCCGCGTCTATGTTCCAGACGGCTTTCTGGTATTTCTCGTGAATCGTGATTTCTTTCTTGGTGCGCCCGAACATGCGCGATGATTGCTGAACCAGTTCGTTCGGGTCAATGGACCGCACTTTTTTGGTGCTGCCTTTGGCCAGATCCAGAAGCTGTCGTGTGATTTCAGCTCCGCTTCGGACCTGCTGATCGATGAGTTGCGCTCGTTCATAATCCGAGCTATCGACTTCATTATTGAGCAGGATCAAGGAAGTGTAGGCTTGTATGCCCATAAGAATGTTGTTGAAGTCATGGGCGAGGCCGCCCGCCAGCGTACCGATGGCTTTCATCTTATCCGCTTGCTGAAGCTGTTTCTCGAGGAGTTTTCGACGGCTCACATCCCTGGCTACTCCATGGGTTACCGCCCGCCCAGTAGAGTATTTGGAATGGGGTGAAGTGTCGGGCAGGATGGGCAGATCCATTATTACATTTCGGATCTCGAAATGCTTTGCAAGAACCGCCCCGTTTTGAGCTCTAAGCCGAATGATTTCTCCATTCCGGGAAGGATCGGATGTCCTGGGTTTCTCGAAAAGGTCTCGGGCCTTCTCGAGATCCTCCTCATACACAACGGAAGAATAATGCCGTCCGATGAGATCTTCGCTGTGGTATCCTAATGCTTTCTCGACTACGGAGTTGATGAAGGTAAACCGACCGTTTTCATCCAATGCGTAAATGATGTCGGGTGAGTTCTGTACCAGATACCGGTAGCGCTCTTCGGATAGTTCGAGCATCCCGTCCAAGGCTTGTTTCTCGGCTTTCAGGCGCTTATGATTGAGTGCGTTTTCAATGGTGCGAAGCAATTCCTGATGATCGAAGGGTTTTCTCAGATAGTCGTAAGCTCCCCTGCGTATGGCGTCTATGGCCGAATCCATGGTGGCGTAACCGGTCATGATAATAATAAGCGTCTCTGAGTTGCGGCGAGATAGGGCGTCCATCACCCTGTAGCCATCCATGTCCGGCAGGACAACATCCAACAGAATCAGATCGTAGATTTCCTCCGAAAACATTCTGATAGCCTGCTCTCCTTTATACGCCTTGAATACTTCGTACGGCTCTCTGTTCAATAGATAGTGCAGGCTGTCGCACATCATTTTCTCGTCATCGACGATGAGAATTCTTGCTGACGAAGCCATTCCATGCTCCTATCGCGTATAGACTATCCGCTATGAATAGGTAGAACGATTTTGAAGGTCGTACCCGTCTCCTTGTCGCTTTCAAAACGAATGGTACCTTTGAGTTCGCTCACCAGGTTGTGGACGATGGACAAGCCCAAACCACCATGCTCCTTGCTCTTCGTGGTGACGTAGGGCTCGAAAATTCGGGCTCGAAGTTCATCCGGAACCCCGGGACCGTTGTCCGTGAACGTAACTTCCGCATAGCTCGGATAGGAGTCCCGCGATTTGTCCTCAATTACTTCCGAGCGAGAGGGAAGACAGCGGGTCTTTATAATGATGTTTCCACCCGGCGAAACGGCTTCCACGGCGTTTTTCATCAGATTGATAAATACCTGCTTCAAAGCCGCTTTGTCACTCTGCATCGCGGGAAGCGATGGATCCAGATCCAGCTCCAGATTGATATTCCTAAGCTGCTTGAGGGATTCCCCCGTCAGCCTCGCGAGGTCGGCAAGGAGCGAATTTAGATCCACCTGATCCTTATGCGCACGGCGGATAGCGGAAAAGTCTGAAAGCCGGCCTATTATCTGGACAACGCGATCGATCTCGTCTCTGATGATTTTCAAATCTTCATGAGCCGGATGATCCTCGTCGAGTTTCATTCTCAAGATTTGCAGATAGTTTTTTATGATGCCCAACGGATTGTTTGCCTCATGGATCACCTTTTGGGCAACTGTCGTTGCGGCGTCGAGACGCTCCGTTTGCACCAGGTGAGATTGAGCCTCCCTCAGTTGGAATGCATATACGGCGGCGGCCGCCTGGCATGCGAACATGTTCAGCAGGTCGGTTCTCTCCGAAAGGTGCCTGAAATCGCTCTTGTTCACGCCCAGGACGATGATTCCCACGGGCCTGTTGTGTGCGGTCATCGGAAGGCATAAAATACCTTCCTTGCCCGTGGCGCGGATCAGCTGCTCGTCCGCAATCGTCGCTGCTTTTTCGTTTTCCGGACTGAAGGAGTTCATGGATCTTCGGGTTGCCAGGCATTTGGCCGGAAGGCTCGCCTGTTCCTCGAAGGGAACCACCAGATCGAATTTCAGGTGTTCCCGCCCCTCGCGTCCATCCGCCCCCACCAGCAGATTGGTAGTTCCGTCATAAATAAACAAGAAAAGGTCATGCACGTCGAACAGGATCTGCAAACCGTGGCGAGCGACTCTCAGAATTTCGGTTTCGCTGTGCGCTTCAAGAAAATTACGGGCCGTGCCGTACAACAGCGAAATGTCACGGATTCTCCGGGCCATGGCCTTGGCCTGGTCCAGGTCCTTCTTCGAGTCTCGGTCGGTCAATCCTTTGTCCGCCTCGATCTCGATCTCTAGGGAGTCGGCCACCTCGATCACTTCTTTTTCGGCCTTATAGAACAATGCTTCTACATCGGAACTGGAGAAACCGAAGAGTTCTTTGGCAACCTTGCACTTCTTATCGAGCCCCACCGTGGGAGTCGAAATCAAATTGGCCAGGAAGATGATCCTCACCAGAGGAAGGGAATGCAGAATACGTTTGGGAAGTTCGTGGTGATACAGTACGGCGTCCGCCATAAACGTGGGAAGTTTCCACTGCTGGAGCAGCCACGATCCCACCACGGCGTGCGTGCCACCCAGTCCCTCCTCTTCAGAGAGGAGGAGTTCAGGGTCGCCTCCCGCTGTCTCGAGAACGCTGCTGTACTCCTGCGGACAATTGGCCCAAATGGCCAGCTTTCCTAAATCGTGGACCAGTCCGGACAGGAACGCATCCTCCGGCGAGCCGTAACGTACTCTATTGGCAATGAGCCGGGCCGTGACAGCGCACATGAGCGAATGCCACCAGAAAGCTTTGAGATTGAACGTCCCATTCCCATCGATCCGCTTAAACGCCTGGTAAACCCCCGTTGAAACAGCGATGTTCTTTATGGCGTCCATGCCGACCACGACAATCCCACTCTCTATGGACTCCACTTTTCGGTAGAGTCCCGTGTAAGCGGAATTTACCAGTTTGAGGACTTTCGAACACAGCGACGGATCCTTTTCTATGATTTCCGCCACGTCACGGAAGCTGGTATCTTCCAGATTGCAGATTTCTATCAGTTTGATCAAAAGTCCCGGCAGCGTCGGGAGATCTTTGGACGAAGCGACTCTATCGATGAGTGGAGTGTTTTGCTGTGACCTCTCGGCAAACATGAACGCGAACCATTCCCCGTCGGGCATTCAATGGTTGATGGTCTCGTAAAAAACCAAAACGATCCCGTTTTGGCGCGCCCAACCCAATGATTCAGGCAGCAGATAGGCCAAAACGGATTTTTTCGAAGACATCAATGACTAGCCACACACCCCGGTTTTCCAAACCGCATGACTTCAGCGGTCCTACATCGAGCTCTTTCGGCTTGGGGCATGCTCTGCACCGTAAGTCCGGGCCGTAAACGGTCTCGACTCAAACCTCAGCACGGTGGCCCTGCCGGGTCGTTCCACCTCCTGAGGTATCCCGCACACGCATCCGACGTCCTATATAGTGCGACCGAGCAAACACGAACACGCTTATGCATTCTTACAGTATACTATATTTCTCATGCAAAGTTTAGACTACAACCTAAGGCATTTTCAAGTTAAATGTCTGTTTCCGTCGCACATTTATGAATAAAACAGGTACTATTTTCATCCGGGTACTAAGGTTTGCAGGAACACCATATCCGAATGGATGCTCTTTCAATCTACAATTCAGTTCTTGCGTAAGTAGTATTTTTGTCTTTAGTGGAAAAATAGAGGAACTTCAGAAGAGAACATTCTGCCCTTCGTTGGAATGAAGAACTGCTCTTTTGGTAACTTGAATAGACTCTGCTGCACGAGAAACCCGGACATTCTCTTCGCACGCTCACATCCTCATCGTGCAACAGAGACGCACACCGAAGTAAGAAAAAGGGTGAGGGAAATCAACAAATAATTGTTACTATATATAGCATTATGTCTATCAATATGCCACTGTATGTGGTAGTTCGCTTTCGAGCTATAGCTGGATGTCCAAGCCATAGGCAGGGGCGTTACCGATTTGCCCGAATCCATAACCTTCGTCACCCCACGTCCGCTCGATTCTACGGAGCCTGCTCCGCAATGCTCTTGTGTGCGCCCGTCTGAATGGTTTTAAAAAAGGTATGGGGAGAAAACCCCTCAAAAGGTTTCCTCCCATGAATGCTTACCTTCATTTCGGTTTTTTCTCGCCGCAGGGCACGCACAATCCTTCGTGCGAAAGGCATTGGTCGCAATAAAGTCTGTGACACTCGCGGCATTCGGACACCGCACCTTCGCGGTCGTACTCTTTTCCGCACGCCGCACATACAAATTTATCTTCAGCCATGGGATTTCCTCCTTGATTGTCGAGATTGTCGTTTCCACCTAATCCAATTTAATAATCGTGGTCGTTGGAATCAACCCCGGCCCCTTCAAACATATGACGGACCATCAACCCAGGCGGTTCCGGAGGCGTTCCAGGAGGGTGGCCGCCAACGGAAAAAGGGGGCAATAAGCCCCCTTCTTCCATGAAATTCTATGTGCGTGTAGTTGTTACCCGCCCACGGCGTTCAATATTGCAGCTGCCACCATTAGTGCGAAACCTACGATCAGCACCCGGTACATCCGGGCCATGAATCCGGTCCTTCCATCGAGTTCAGGTTGGTGACCGCCACGCCTTGAATGGGTCCCAGAAGCCATAATGCCCCCTTCTTCGCGTGTTGTCGATACGCCCCGCTGCGCCCTCATTCATTCCGCAACCGGACGAAGTCGCTGACCTCTTATGTATTCTTCTCATATTCTAAAACCGATAACATGGCAAGAAAAAAATATACTCAATAACCATACGGCATAGTCTTAGGTTTGCACAGTGGACTTTCACGCAGACTCCATTCATGGTTTGCCTTGATTTTTCGATCATTCTTCTTATTCTAGCTGAAAAAGAGATTGATTAAGCTTGGATTGGCGAGCCTTGATGCTCCTCGAATGGGAATGCATTTCAGCTATACGAACCGGGAAGTAAAGGTGAACTTCGGATGCCGGTTCGATCCTCTGAATAGGCGCCGATAAGGCATACCTGGATTGAACCGGTCGAAGCACGCGCGGTATTTCGCTTGCCGGCTATTGAATTTGTACTCGGATGGACGCTATGATTGTTCAAATAAGCATGCTCGTGGGGTCCTATCTCATAGGATCCATACCCACGGGCGTGATCATCGCCCGGTCGTTCGCGAAAGTGGACATCCAAACCCGGGGAAGCAGGAATATCGGGGCCACCAATGTTGCGCGTGTGGTGGGAAAAAAGGCGGGAATCGTCACACTACTTGGAGACGCAGCCAAAGGAGCCTTTCCCGTTTGGGCGATGACCGCCATTGTCGGTCCTGACCAAGCCGCCTCCCAATGGTGGATTGCGGCTGCCGGCGCCGCCGCTTTCCTCGGGCATCTCTTCCCTCTGTATCTTCTGGGGCGGGGTGGAAAAGGAGTCGCCACAGCTTTGGGAGTCTACCTGGCTGCGGCGCCTCTGGTCTTGATGGGATGCCTGGCCGCATTTTTAGCCGGCGCGACCACCACACGCTACGTATCCATGGGCTCGATCTTCGCGGCCGTGAGTTTGCCGATGCTCGCGTTCTGGAAATTCGGCGCCGGACCTTTTTTCTGGATGAGCTGCCTCATCTGTGTATCCATCGTTCTAAAGCACCATGAAAACATCCGCCGCATCTTGAAGGGGAAAGAATCCAGGTGGAATGAACCTCGAAAAGAGGCCCATATCGGTGAAGGAAGCTGACATCCTATCATCGCTGCCTCTGCCGCGGAAAGGATCGCTCAAAGGAGGATCATCACCATGGAAATTACGATTAACCGGTCTCAACTCGTTCTGATCAACGGAGACATCACCGAGGAGGAAACCGACGCCATTGTCAATGCGGCGAATTCGGGCCTCCGTGGAGGTGGAGGTGTGGACGGAGCCATCCACCGCAAGGGAGGTCCTTCCATTCTGGAGGAATGCCGTCAGATCGGTGGATGCCCTACCGGCAGCGCCGTTATTACCCGAGCAGGGAATCTGAAAGCAAAGCGGGTTATCCATGCTGTGGGACCCATCTGGTCGGGCGGGAGTCGGAATGAAGCCGGTCTACTGGCCGGTGCGTATCGCGAAAGTCTGAAGCTGGCCTCCGAACACCATATGGAGAGCGTGTCGTTTCCATCCATCAGCACGGGTGCTTACGGATATCCGATAGAAGAAGCGGCCGAAGTGGCTCTCTTTACTGTAATCGAATACCTGAAAGGGCATCCGGAGATTCGTCTTGTTCGCTTTGTTCTCTTTGGCGAGCCCACGTACAACACCTACGCAGAAGTGCTCAAACGCATCACCTGACGTACGGAGCCGCGTCTTCCTTTGACCTTGACACATCTCCCGAGCCCCGGTTAAGAATAGCCATCGGGTTTTCCGCAGGGGGAAAGCCGATTTCTACCTTACGGGGAAAGCATATGCGTGTCATTTCCGTAGACGAACTTCACTCAAATTTTGCTGAAGAGATCATGGCGCAGCCCGGCGGTGAGGGGATCCGTCGCTGTTTTGCCTGCGGAACGTGCACCATGAGTTGCCCCGTACGTGAAGTAAATGAAGCCTTTAACCCCCGTCGCTTGATACGCATGTGCCTTCTGGGTATGAAGCAGGAGGTATTGCAAAGCGATTTCGTCTGGTTGTGCTCGAACTGTTACGCCTGCCAGGAAAGATGCCCGCAGGGAATTCACATTGCCGAGCTTATGCATGTGTTAAAAAACATGGCTTATCGGTGCAATAACGTTCCGCAAGGCGTTCGGACACAGAAAGAACGGATCGTCCAAATGGGGCGCATTTACGAAATCAGCGAATTCGACAACAAGAAACGCCGGAAACTGGACTTGCCGGAACTGCCTAGCTTTATCGAAAACGTGGGTGTGCTGCTGGCGGACAAATAGCCGACCGGCGGGGAACAATTTGAAGTCCATCCTATGGCAGGGTAACCTATGCCTTATGCTCTTTTTTTGGGTTGCACCATCCCGGCTCGAAACCGAAACTACGAGGCGTCGGCAAGACGCGTGTGTGGGGCGCTTGGCCTGGAACTGGTGGACGTTCCCCAGTTTGCCTGCTGTGGATTTCCGATCAAAGCCATGGATTCCGAAGAGGCGCTGAGTCTTTCCGCTTACAATCTGGCGTTGGCCCTGCACGAAGGGCTGGATGTTCTTACGCTATGCAGTTCCTGCGGCTCCTCGCTGGCCGAAGCCGCCATGCTTTTGGAGGCGGATGTCCCTCTCAGGGAACGCATCAATGTGAAGCTGGCGCGTGTCGGACTGAGCTACGGGGGAGGCGCAAAGGTACGGCACATCGTACACGCGCTTCACGAGGAAGTGGGCCTGGAAGCGATCGGCAAGAAGATGGTCACGGATCTTTCGGCTCTGCGCATCGCTTCACATCATGGCTGTCATTTTCTGAAACCCTCGGAAATACATCGCTTCGACGTGGTCGAGGCGCCTCGTTCTTTGGATCGGTTGGCTGCACTCACCTCGGCCGAACCGGTGGACTACCTCGGAAAGACCAAGTGTTGCGGCGGACCGGTCATGGCGTATGACCCGGACACGGCCGTGGCCGTGGCTCACAGTAAGCTGAACGCCCTCGATGACGCGCAGGTCGACGCATTGACCCTGGCGTGTCCTTTCTGTTCGGTGATGTACGAGTCGAACCAGAT
>Ga0209164_1006066_pt1 | contig 10045 bp, 9 predicted proteins | sample MTBNYHSulfiMetaG_FD_187458 | JGI IMG/M metagenome (GOLD analysis project Ga0209164, IMG submission 187458) | Enrichment culture microbial communities from rom New York Harbor, USA that are MTBE-degrading - MTBE-NYH (New York Harbor Sulfidogenic)... | ecosystem: Environmental > Aquatic > Marine >... | reverse complement strand
TTAAGCCCTCCAGCGCCGATGGTACTGCAGTTTTTTCTGTGGGAGAGTAGGACACTGCCGGGAATTTTTTATTTGGAGGGAAATATGGGGATTGAGATTATATCATTTGATATTGATGGGACATTAGTGGATCCGGATTATAATGATCTAATATGGCAAAAAGCTTTACCCGGATTGGTTGCTAAAAAAGAAAATATCGATTTTGAACTTGCCCTGCAAATAGTCCAGAAAGAGTATGACCGGGTAGGAAAAGAGAACAATAAATGGTATGATATAAAATATTGGATTGATTTTTATCATCTTGATATTGATTACAGGAAATTATTGCAAAAATATGAGGATAGGATAAGAATATTCCCTGAAGTTTCCAATGTTTTGGAGCAATTGGCAGTGAAATATCGTTTAATATGTATCTCATCCATGCCTAGAGAATTCTTAAAACCAAAAATAAAAAATTTAGAAAAATATTTCCAATCAACCTTTTCTGCCTTGTCGGATTACCAGCAGTTAAAGAATAAAGAGGTATATTATAAAATTTGCCGGAAATTGCAGGTTGCGCCTGAAATAATATTGCATGTTGGTGATCACGAAAAATCAGACTATATTGCTGCCAAAGAAGCAGGATTAAACACTTCATTGATTGACCGCTATCAACTGGGATATCAAAATAAATATCACAATGATGTTATTTATAGTTTATCTGATATTCTAATAAAGTTAAATTGATTATAATGATGAAAGGTATACAATGCCGGAACTCCCAGAGGTAGAAACGATAAAAAGAGGCCTGGAGAAAGAAATCATTAATAAGAGAATAATAGAAACCCAGGTAAAACTTCCCAGGCTCATTAAAATACCTAAAGCTGATGAATTCATAACCCGATTAACAGGTGTTCTTGTTAAAAATATCGGAAGACGGGGAAAATATATTATAATTTTTCTTGATACAATGGATTATCTTGTTATTCACCTGGGGATGAGTGGCCGCTTAATATATCAAGAGGAAAAATTGCCTCTGTCAAAAATCGATGAAAAACATAATCATCTTCTTTTCTTTTTCGAAGATGGAAGTAAGATGATTTATAATGATGTAAGAACTTTTGGAAAAATATGGTTACTTAAAAAGGATGAAAAATTACCCGGAATTGAATCCCTTGGTTTTGAGCCATTGGAATCCCATTTTACTTTTTATGAACTATACAGGATGCTTCAGAGCAGGAAAGGGAATATAAAATCATTATTAATGAATCAAAAAAATATTGCCGGAATTGGTAATATATATGCTAATGAAATTCTTTTTCATGCAGGCATTCATCCTCTTCGTAAAGCGAATTCTTTAACGAAAAATGAAGCAAAAAGAGTGTATCTACAGGTCAGGGATATCCTGTCAAAGGCTGTTGCTTCAAGAGGAACGACAATGATTGACGAATCATACCGAGATTTAAAGGGGAATAGAGGGGAATATGAAAAAGCAATTATGGTTTATGGTAAGAGGAGAGGTATTTGTCCGATTTGTGGTCAACCTTTAGAAGTGATTAGAATTGAAAACAGAAGTACTTTTGTATGTTCTACCTGTCAAAAATAAAGAGCCTATTAGAAATCTATTTGGGTAAAATATTATAAAAAATGTTGGAAAAAATTATTTTTTTAGGTACGGGTGCCGGGATGCCGACCAAAGAAAGAAATGTTGCTTCATTAGCTGTTATTTTTAATGGCGGCGGTGAGTTTTGGTTATTTGATTGTGGAGAAGGAACTCAGCAACAGATTCATCGGACCGGTTTAAGATTGTCAAAATTAAAGAATATATTTATCAGTCATTTACACGGAGATCATCTTTTTGGACTTCCGGGATTACTTGCTACACGGGGATTACAGGGGATCAAAAGTAGTATTAATATTTTCGGACCCGTTGGTTTGGAAAATTATCTAAAGAATTGTTTTGATTACTCCAGAACACATATTCCCTACCCATATCATATTCATCAAATTGAAAAAGAAAAATTTCTTGCTAAAAGATTGCTATGGAAAAAGGATGATTATTCGGTTTTCTGTGCAATACTCAATCATCAAGCTGATAGTTTTGGTTATGCTATTTTTGAGAAAAATATTAAAAGAAATCTTCTTGTTAAGAAATTATCGGAATTAGGAATTAAACCTGGACCAATCTATCAAACAATTAAAGAAAAAAACCAAGTAACACTTGAAGATGGCAGAATACTCAAAACAGAAAATTTTGTGAAAGAATCAATAAATAGTGTAAGGATATGTTATTGTAGTGATACCATGTTTTCTAAAAACGCTGTCATTCTTTCCAGAGATGCCGATTTACTTATACATGAGGCAACTTTTTCCAGCCAGGAAAAAGTTGAAGCTGAACAGAGTTTTCATTCCACCATTGAAGATGCTATTAAAGTAGCTAGATCTGCAAAGGCAAAAAAACTGATTCTGACCCATATTAGTCCGAGGTATCACCGCTCAACAAAAAATTCCAAAATATGGAATACATTTCATGAAGAAGCAAACAGTCAATTTCCCGGGATCATTTTAGCTGAAGATTTTCTTGAAATAAAAATATAGATAAAATGATAAATGAGTCTTGAATTTTACAGCATTTTAAGTTATCTTAAGTAAGTCATCGATTTTTAGCGGATTAACCAAAACAATGAGTAGGTTGCCCGGCATTCTGTTTTACAACCAGTTAATTTGCTAAATATAATGAAGTAGAAAAACTTTGAAAATATAGGAGGTGAAATGTTATGAAAGCAACCGTTGATCAGGATCTTTGTACTGGATGTGGACTCTGTGAAAGTACATGTCCCGAGGTTTTTGAATTACAGGATGATGTGGCAGTTGTTAAGGTAGACACCGTTCCCAAAGATTCAGAAGAAGCCTGCGAGCAAGCTGCCGAAGATTGTCCAGTTGAGGCAATCACTTGTGAATAGATGACCAAAGGAAGAGGGATATGACCTCTTCCTTTGTATCTTATTTTTTCTTACCGCGATCCCAGCTTCGTTTTATCACCCTTCACCATGATAATAAAATAATTTATCATTAAGAGCTGAACTGTATATAATGATATAAACGATAGAATGTCTCTTCATCGTGTTGATAAAAAATGTAAAGGAAAGCAGGTTCTTGTGCACAAGAGAAAGAAAGCAGTAGCACTTTATTCCGGTGGTTTGGATAGTATCTTAGCGATTAAAATTATATTGGAACAGGATATTGATGTTATTGGAGTACATTTTGAAACACCTTTTATAGCAAATAAACCTGACACTATTGCGAAGCAGTACTTCAATATTCCTTTTATTAGCATAGACATAGGTGAGGATTTTCAAAAAATTCTCCTGAATCCCAAACATGGCTATGGAAAAAACATTAATCCGTGTATTGATTGTCATATTTTAATGTTTCGCAAGGCAGGAGAACTCATGGTTCAGCAAAAAGCTTCATTTATAATCAGTGGTGAGGTCCTGGGACAAAGGCCGATGAGCCAGAATAAAAAAAGTTTATTAATAATCAGTGAAGATTCGGGGTATGGTCAGTGGATTGTAAGGCCGCTTTCTGCCTTATTATTACCGGAGACTGAACCCGAAAAGCTCAAGATCATCAATCGCTTACAATTACTGGATATTCAAGGTCGGTCTAGAAAACGACAGATAGCCTTAGCTGAAAAATGGGGAATTAAACAATATCCCGCTCCGGCGGGAGGTTGTAAATTAACCGAACCGGGTTTTGCTAAAAGAATGAATGATTTATTGTTAAAGAAAAAATTTAGTCAAAATGATATCGATTTGTTAAAAGTCGGCCGGCATTTTACCCTTTATGAGTATGTCAAGTTAGTTGTAGGTAGGAATGAGGAAGAAAATAGAAAGATATTTTCCCTGGCTTGCTCGCAAGATTATTTATTAAATTCACAGAATTGCAAAGGTCCTGTTTCTTTATTGCGTTTTTATATTGATTCAAATGATGAGGTTGTCGAAACAGGAAAAATATTAAATTTAGCAAGCAGAATTGCCGCAAGATATTGTGATAAAGATAATTTTACAGATTTAGTGGATATCAATATCCGGAATCCAGGTAAAAGAATAAATCAAACAAATTGTGTTCAATCATTATCCGATCAAAAGATTGATTGTTATCGTATTTAATTTTCGGGGAATATTCGTGAAAAAGAATCAAAGTGTTTTAGTGGCCATGAGTGGCGGTATTGACAGCAGTGTATCAGCATCTATATTAAAAGAAAAGGGTTACCAGGTAAATGGAATTTTCTTTCGTTTTATTGATGACGAAGATTTCAGAAAAGCTCAAAATAGCAATCAAAACAATATATCTTCTGGCAGACAGAGAGTACAAATAGTAGCCCAAAAATTAGCTATTCCGATGTGTGAGATTGATTATCGAAAGAGATTCAGACAAATCGTTATTGAGGACTTTATAAGAAAATATCAAAGGGGCATGACTCCTAATCCCTGTATCCTGTGCAACGAAAAGATGAAATTCAGTTTACTTTTTGATTATGCCTCAAAAAAAGGTATACAATTCATCGCTACAGGCCATTACGCCAGGGTTGAAAAAGATAAGAAACTAGGCAGGTATTTTTTAAAAAGGGGGCTTGATCCAAAAAAAGATCAATCATATTTCCTTTATAGATTAAATGAAACTATCCTTTCCAGGTGTATCTTTCCCCTGGGAAGCTTAATAAAAATAGATGTAGAAAAAATAGCCCGGGAAATAGGTTTGGAATTCTCTAAAATAAAGGAAAGTCAGGAAATTTGTTTCATTCCCGGGAATAATTATCGAAAACTTATGGAACTTGAAACTAATCAAGAAGAGAAAAGTCAATCAGGATATTTTCTCGATACCTCTGGTAATTTATTAGGAAAACATAAGGGAATTGCCTTTTATACCATTGGTCAAAGAAGGAAAATCGGGTTGTCTTTAAATACCAGAAAGTACATTATACGGATTAATCCCAAAGACAATACGATTATTGTCGGTAATGAATCGGATCTTTACCGAAGAGAATTTAAGGTGACAAAAGTTCATTATATTTCCACGAATCCTATCTTGGAACCAATCAGATTACAGGTTCAAATTCGTTACAATGCCCCTCCAGCTCCTGCAACCATATTTCCCTGCCGGGAAGGTGGATTATATGTTCTTTTTAGTGAGCCTCAGCGTGCAATTACACCCGGTCAATCAGCTGTTTTTTACAATAAAGAAATTGTTATTGGCGGCGGTATTATTAGTTATTTTTAAGCGAATAGCTTTTTGTTATCTTAACATAACATAGACTCCCTGATTTTTTATTACCGTTATTGACCAAAAAACCCTTGACACCGGAATTTCAGTAATATATAATGTGTACAATATTGTGTACAGGATATTAATATGGACCTAATCAGAATTGGGGAAAAGATTTTATCTCGGGAAAAATTGGAACGAGAGATTAATAAAATTTTACAATTTCGAACAGGCGGACTAACACAGGGAGAAGTAGCTAGAAAGTTAGGAATTGAAAGAACTTTTGTTTCCCGGTTGGAAAGCCTGGGAGAAATCAGAAAAGGTAAAAAGGTTGCCCTGGTGGGTTTCCCGATAAAGAATAAAGATGAAATATTAACAATGTCCCAAGAAATAGGGATAGATTTTACCTTGCTATTAACCCAGAAGGAACGTCTTGAATTTATTGAGAATAGAACAAAGACCGATCTTTTTAATAATATTATTTCCATTATTACCCATTTGATTGATTTTGATTTAATCGTTTTTTTAGGATCTGACAAGAGGGTTGATGTTGTGGAAAAATTATTTAGTATCCAGGTAATTGGCGTAGAAATCGGAAAATCACCGATTACTGAAGATCAATATATTGATCCTGAAATGATTTTAAGAATCTTGAAGGAAGTAAAAGTATTTTCACTAGATAGGAGAGGAAAAAAATGAAAAAGGTATTGGGTGTTAGTTTGGGATCTTCAACCCGGGATCATAAAGTGAAATTTGAAATATCAGGACAGGTGATAGAAATCGAGAGAAGGGGAACAGATGGTGATGTCAAAAAAATGATGCAATTATATCAGGAATTTGACGGTAAAGTCGATGTTTTTGCCCTGGGTGGAACAGATTTATACCTTTATTCCGGTCGTGGAGGCAAAAGATATACCATCAGAGAATCTGCCAGGATTGTCAGTGTGATAAAAAAAACCCCCATTGTGGATGGGACCGGTATCAAATATGTACTGGAAAAAGATGTTATTCGATACATTACTCAGCATACCGATATTAACCTTCAGGGCAAAAAAACCTTATTGCTCATTACTGTAGATCGATTTGGCCTGGCAGAAGGTCTTATTGAGGCAGGATGTGATATGGTGTTTGGTGATTTGATTTTCTGTCTTAATATTCCCATCCCACTGTATCACTTAAAAACCCTTGATAAAATAGCCAGAGTAATAATCCCTGTCTTAGCACAGTTACCAATTAAATATTTATATCCTACCGGAAAGAAACAGGAAACATCGAATTCCAAATACAGTCGTTTTTTTAATGATGTTGATATTGTTGCCGGGGATTTTATTGCTATCAGTCAGTATATGCCCCAAAAGATGGAGGGCAAAATTGTGATAACCAACACAGTGACTTCAAGAAATGTGCAGGATTTAAAGGAGAGGGGGGTACAATATCTAATTACAACAACACCAGAGTTTCAAGGGAGATCTTTTGGCACTAATGTTTACCAGGCTACCTTGGTTGCCATCTCCGGGAAAAAGCCGGAAGATTTAAAAGAAGAAGATTATCTTAATTTAGCAAGAAAAACCGGGTTTAAGCCCAGAATTGAAAAGTTGAATTAATTAGTATCTAATTGGAAAGCGAGGAAGAAATATGACAATATCATTAGAACAAAGAATTAAAGAGACAAATGAGAGAGCCAATGGAATGAAACAGAATAATTCCTTCTTTTACCTGAAAAGCATTGAAGGAGCCTCCGGCGCCAGAACCAATATTGATGGCCGTGAAATGATTATGTTCGCATCTTATAATTATTTAGGCCTTATATCTCATCCCAGGACGAAAGAGGCTGCCAAAAGGGCGATAGATAAATATGGTACCGGTGCAGCAGGCGTCCGTTTACTGGCAGGTACTACCAAGGCTCACGAAGAACTGGAAGAAAAAATAGCTCAATTTAAAGGAACTGAAGATGCAGTAACTTATAGCAGTGGTTATATGACCAATTTAGCTGCTATCGCTACCCTGTCACAGAGGGGTGATCTGGTTATTATGGATAAACTGGATCATGCCAGTATTATCGATGGTTGTCTGTTGTCAGGTGCCAATCATCGTAGCTTTCTGCATAATAATATGGAGAGCTTAGAAAAAATATTAACCCAATCAGATGGCTATCAAAATAAGCTTATTGTCGTTGATGCGGTATATAGTATGGATGGAGATATTGCTAATTTGCCAGAGATTTCTCGATTGGCTAAGAAGTATAATGCCAAGCTTATGGTTGATGAAGCCCATTCGATTGGCGTCATTGGTAAGACAGGACATGGTATTGAAGAGCACTTTGGTTTAAGTCATGTGGTTGATATCTATATGGGCACATTAAGCAAGACCATTCCTTCTATCGGAGGATATCTTGCCGGAGAAAGGGATTTAATAAATTTTCTGAAATTATCCTCCCGGCCTTTTATTTTTTCTGCAAGCCTTCCACCTGTTGCTGTAGTAACCGCTAAAGCATGTTTTGAGGTTATTGAAAATGAGCCGGAACTGATTATTCAATTACAAAAAAATATTGAGCAATTCAGAAACGGGCTGAATGAAATGGGTTATAATACCGGGAATAGTGAGACAGCAATTGTTCCCATAATGGTGGGTGAAGAGGATGCTACATTACAGTTGTGTAAAAAAGTTAATGAGGAAGGTATATTTATCTGTCCCATTCTGTTTCCGGCTATTCCTAGGGGTACCAACCGATTAAGAGCTCATGTACTGGCTACCCATACGTCAGAGGATATTGAAGAGGCACTGGATATTTTCAAGAGTGCCGGTAAATCTTTAGGAATCATCTAAACAAAATGTTATATTAACTCTCAGTTAATAATTTCCATGTCTATGTGAGTTTATATAGTATAATAAAGGGGTAAATGGCTGATACGAGAATGCTTGGTTTTGTGTAAAATATAATGATTAAAACCAATGGCTATATATTCTATATATACAGCCTGATTTGATATCATTCTTTGCAAAATAAAATAATCTAAATATTTCCATAATACTACTGGAAAAACAACATTTATTTGACATTAAATAATAAATATCCTATAATTCATTTACATCATCAATAATGATGCACTAAAATGACCTATAATAAATTGTACTGACTAAGGTAAGTGGCTTTCGTTTTTAAATTGCATAGCTTATCTTAGTTTTAATTTTATCATTGAGGATAAGGTGTATAAAAATGAATGACCGGAAGTTTATGCTAACTGAAGAAGGTCTGGAAAAGATCAAGACAGAATTGCATGAGTTAAAATCGGTTAAAAGAAAAGAAATTGCTGAAAAAATTAGTCATGCGGTAGCTTTTGGTGAAATATCAGAAAATGCTGAATATCGGTCTGCTAAGAACGAGCAAGCTTTTATTGAAGGCCGAATTTTAACATTAGAAAAAATTATTGAGAATTATGAGTTAATTGATAGATCCAAAAACGACCATACTCTTGTGTCTCCTGGTTCAAAAATTGTTGTTGAAGATTTGAAAAAGAAGGCAAAAATTAAGTACATATTAGTTGACTATGTCGAATCTGATCCGGCCTCTGGCAAAATTTCCATTGATTCTCCTATTGGGAAATCAGTACTGGGGAAAAAAGTTGGAGACAAGGTAAAAATAAGAGTCCCCGCAGGTAATCTACAGTACAAAATACTGGAAATTAAATAAATTATTATTATCTTTATTTTAAAAATGAACAGGTTATAAGCATACTTTCGATCTGTTCATTTTTTTATTTACTTTTATTGCCTTTCTATTATAAAATATAATATTAAAGTTAAAGTTCTGAAAGAATTTTATTATTTAATTAAATATAGTTTTATTCATTTAACAAAGTTTAGCAAGGAGTGAGAATCATTGACCGAACAGGAAAAGAAAAATGTTAACTTATTAAGAGAAGAAAAAATAAAGGAAATCGAAGCGTTAAGAAATCTGGATATCGATCCCTTCGGCAAGCGTTTTGAGGGAAAACAACCAATAAAGGAAATAATAGAACAATTTGACAAAATTGCAACCGGCGAACCATCCCATGATAAGGTTATTATTGCCGGAAGATTAAAGGCGTTGAGAAGGCATGGTAAGGCAGCTTTCGCTGATTTGGAAGATCAGACCGGTAAATTACAAATTTATGTGAAATCCAACCTCATCGGGAATGATTCATTTGAAATATTTAAGAAAATATCTGTTGGTGATATCATTGGAATTACCGGCTTAATATTTAAAACCAGGACCGGTGAACTGACAGTACTGGCAAGTAACTTTACCCTATTATGTAAATCAATGCGTTCTCTTCCTGAAAAATGGCATGGTTTAACTGACATAGAAATCAGATATCGTAAGCGTTACCTGGACCTGATTAGTAATCCTGATATTCGGAATGTCTTTATCGAAAGAAGTAAGGCAATAAAGTATATCAGAGATTTCCTGGATAATAAGGGATATTTGGAAGTTGAAACACCCGTATTACAACCTATACCGGGAGGAGCCACTGCTACTCCATTTGTAACGCATCATCTTAGCCTTCACCGGGACTTGTATTTGAAAATCGCTCCTGAACTTTACTTAAAAAGATTACTGGTTGGCGGAATAGAAAAGGTCTATGAATTAAATCGTAATTTTCGCAATGAGGGAATTTCTACCAAGCATAATCCGGAGTTTACCATGCTGGAATTGTATGAAGCTTATGCTGATTATAATGTGATGATGGATATCGCGGAAGAAATGATTAGTCATGTTCTGAAAAAACTGAAAGGAAAATTGGTTATCCAGTATCAG
>Ga0209164_1006065_pt1 | contig 10046 bp, 5 predicted proteins | sample MTBNYHSulfiMetaG_FD_187458 | JGI IMG/M metagenome (GOLD analysis project Ga0209164, IMG submission 187458) | Enrichment culture microbial communities from rom New York Harbor, USA that are MTBE-degrading - MTBE-NYH (New York Harbor Sulfidogenic)... | ecosystem: Environmental > Aquatic > Marine >... | reverse complement strand
CCTCCGACGCGAAATTGGCTCCTCCTCTGGGCATTGGCGCTTTTCTCGATGCAGATCGGCGAGACCGGCCGGCGCCGCCGGCGCGTCAGAACGCGAGCATCATGACGATGATCAGAACGGAAATCGCGGAGACCGCCCCGAGGATGAGCACGGCCAGCCGGTAGCGATTGATCCTCTCCTCCACGTGCTCCTCATTCTCGGTTTCGACGGTCTCGCCTTCTTCGAGCTTCTCGAGCACGGAAACGTCGAAGCGTTTGTGCGCCTGGAGCGGCGGGTGGCCCTCGCGCAAGGCCTCCAGATCGACCAGCAGCTCTTCGACGTTGTTGTACCGGTCCTCGCGTCGTTTGGCCATCATGATCTCGATGACCTCCGAGATTCCGGCCGAGAGGGTCGTGTTGATATGGTCCGGCGGGATCAGCTTCTCGCGCAGATGCTTCTTCATGATCTCGGCCGAGTCGTCCCCGGTGAACGGCACACGTCCGGTAACCATATGATAGAGGGTCGCACCGAGACCGTAGATGTCGGCCCGGCCGTCGATGTCGATCTTGCCGCGGATCTGCTCCGGGGCGATGTAATAGGGCGTTCCGTAGGCCTTGCCCGCCTCGCTCTGCGCAGCCTCGATGTCCGTGGTCTCCCGAGCCAGACCCATGTCGGCCAACTTCACCACGCCCTGCTTGTTGATCATGATATTCTTGGGCTTGACGTCGCGGTGCACCAGACCGTGGGAGTGGGCGTGCACCAGGGCGTGGGCCACCTGGATGATGATCTCGATAGCCTCTTTCTCGCCAAACGGCGTGCCGTTGGTCAGGTCGTCGGCGATGGTCTTGCCCTCGACGTACTCCATGACGAAGTAGTGGTAGCCGCCTGCTTCGCCGACGTCGATGGCCTGCACGATGTTGGGATGGTTGAGCTTGCCGGCAGCCTGCCCTTCCTTATAGAACCGCTGCACGTATTCCGGGTTCTCGGTGAAACGCTTGGGCAGCACCTTGATGGCCACCGTGCGATTGAGGCTGAGCTGCTTGGCTTTGTAGACGAACGCCATGGCGCCGGCGCCGATCTTGCCGAGGATTTTGTAGCCGGGAATCTGGTGAACGGCGACCTTGTTGTCTTTGATGCTCAGCTTGAGGCGCTCGGCCTGGGTCGCGGTGATATAACCCAATTCGATCAGCAGTTCCTGGAGCATGACCGGGTTGATCTTGCGGCGTTCCTGGAGTTCCTGGATCGAGTGGCGAAGCTCCTGGTCGGTACAGAGCCCCTGGTCCACCGCCATCTTGCCGAACACCGTGTCGTAGCTCGTTTCGCTCGTCATTGGGAATCCCCCAGGTAGCCCAGGGGCCGTATCCATACGCCAGGAAGCCTCGTTATCGGCTCCAATGATCACATCCGATAAACGCCACCGCCGGCGATCATTATCAAGTTGTGACGGCGTGTGTCAAAAAAAAACTCACCTTTTTGACACAGGCCCGACGACATCGAGGGGACCATCGACGTTTTCGGCGCACGGGTTTAGCCGTTTTCCCCTCACGGCCGGAAAAATCGCCGCGCATCACGCTTGCGTTTTAGGGTTGACCTGACGGTCAAGAGCGGTAAACTTGGGCCTCGACAAAAACTGACATCAGGCAAGGAAGGACCGATAGGAGTTTCTACGTGGCATATAACTGTGTGGTGCTGGCCAAGCAGGTGCCCGATACGCATCGGATCACCGGCAAGGTCATGAATGACGACGGCACGGTGAACCGCTCGGCGTTGCCCGCCATCTTCAATCCGGAAGACCTCAATGCGCTGGAACTGGCCTTGGGCATCAAGGACCGCTTCGGCGGGCGCGTCACAGTTGTGACGATGGGCCTGCCCGGCGCGACGCGCATCCTGCGCGAGTCGCTCTACCGTGGCGCCGATGAAGCCATTCTGGTCACCGACATCCGTTGCGCCGCCAGCGACACGTTGGCGACCAGCTATATCTTGAGCTGTGCGGTCAGGAAGCTGGACTACGACATCGTTCTGTGCGGCCGGCAGGCCATCGACGGCGATACCGCCCAAGTGGGCCCGCAATTGGCGGAGAAACTCGGCATTACCCAGATTACCTATATTGAAGCGATGGAAGATCTCCATAACGACACGATCCAGGTCCGGCGGAACATTGGCAACGGCTGGCAGTCGGTCCGAGCCCGCTTGCCGGTCCTGCTGACCGTCACGGGTGAGGCGAACGCTCCGCGCGTGGCCGCCGCCAAGCACCTGATGAAGTACAAAAAGGCCCGCACGGGCGGTGAGGTGACCGAGGAGATCAAGGCGATGAATCCGGACGCCGTCGAGGCGGAGATCAAAGAACTGAGCGAGACCCGCTGCGAGGCGCTGAAGGCCAGGGGACTGCTGATCGAGCAGTGGAACCTGGACCGGCTCGAAGCGGATCTGACCTGGTGCGGCCGCAGCGGATCGCCCACCAAGGTCCATCGCATTCAGAGCGTGGTCCTGGCCGCCAAGGAGAGCAAGGAAGTCCCGCCGACCGACGATGGCGTCGCCGAGATGGTCCACGAGCTGATCGAAGATCATCGCGTAGGAGGAGCGTCAAGCCCGGGCGGGTGCCGGGCCAAGGAAGTGACGTTTTTCGCGGGGTCCTATCGACGCCGCACCCGATGTAACGTTCCTGGAACCGCGAGGTTCACTTGCAGATTCGGATATTCCATGATCGACGTGAATAGACAAGGTGAAGTGTGGGTGTTCGCCGAGCAGCATGATGGCCGACTCGAAGAGACCTCAATCGAACTAATGAGCAAGGCTCGGCATCTGGCCGACACGCTGAAGGTCAGGTTGGGCTCTGTCCTCTTGGGTGACGGCGTTCGTGAGCTGTCCACCAGGCTCATCCACTGTGGCGCCGACAAGGTTTACCTGGCCGAGAATCCCCTGCTGAAAACGTACCAGACCAACAGCTACGCCAAGGCCATCCTGGAGCTGATCCACAAGCACAAACCCCAGGTCGTGCTGTACGGCGCGACGGTTGCGGGTCGCGACCTCGCTCCGCGGATCGCCAGCGCTGCCAAGGCGGGACTGACCGCCGACTGCACCGACTTGCAGATCGGCACACACAAGACCGCCAAGGACGGCGAGGTCCATGAGAACCTGCTGTTCCAGATCCGTCCGGCGTTCGGAGGCAATATCGTCGCGACGATCATCAACTATGATCGCTGGCCCCAGATGGCGACGGTTCGCGAAGGCGTGATGCCCATGCCGGAGCCCAATTCCAACCATCACGGCGTGATCGTCACCGAGAGTGTCAGTCTGACGCAGGACGATCTGCCGCTTGAGATTCTCCAGGAGCACAAGCGAGCGAAGAAGGTCGATCTGAAGGCGGCTCGCATCATCGTTGCTGGCGGCGCCGGCGTGGGCAGCAAGGAGAATTTCAAGCTGATCTGGGACCTGGCCAACTGTCTCGGCGCGGCTCCGGCGGCGACTCGACCGGCGGTCGATCTGGGTTTCATCGATCACGACCACCAGGTCGGCCAGACCGGCACGACCGTGCGCCCGAGCCTTTATATCGCCGTCGGAATCAGCGGCGCGATCCAGCACCAGGCGGGCATGGCCCAGAGTCAGAAGATCGTCGCCATCAACAACGATCCGGAGGCCCCCATCTTCAGCATCGCGCACTACAAGGTCGTGGGCGACCTGAACGAAGTCGTGCCGAAGATGATCCGGGCCATCAAGGAAAAGGGCATCAAGGACTGAAGAAAGATCAAAACGCGAACAGCAAAGATCAAAAAGTCGGAATGCCTGCGCCGCGGGCATGACTTCCTTAGTTTTGCCTTTTGATTTTTGATCTCTAATTTTGCCACCGTGGGCGAACGCCCCTTGAGCACAGGACAAAAGACATGGGGAATTTCTACAAAGACAACGACGACATCCGGTTCCTCTTCCAGCACCTCGACCTGGCGCGACTGGCCGCCCTCTGCGAGGAGGGGTACCGCTTCGCGGAGGAATTCGACTACGCGCCGAGCGATGCCGGGGAGGCGGTGCAGAACTACGAGATGGTGCTGGATGCGATGGGCGAGCTGAGCGCCGACTTCATCGCTCCGCGAGCCGAGAGTGTGGACCGCGAAGGCAACCAGCTCAACGACGATGGAACCGTCACGCGGGCGAAAGGAATCGCCGAGGCCCTGGAGAAGCTCGCTCAGGCCGAGGTGATGGGTTTCACGCTGCCCTACCGGTTCGGCGGGCTGAACTTCCCCAATCTGCTGTACTCGATGGCTACCGAGATCATCTCCCGCGCCGACGCGTCGCTGATGAACATCTTCGGGCTTCAGGGCATCGCCGAAACGATCAACGCCTTCGCCTCCGAAGAGATCAAGCAGGAGTACTTGCCTCCGTTTGCGGAGGGCAAGGTCACCGGGGCGATGGTGCTGACCGAGCCGGACGCCGGATCGGACCTCCAGGCCGTCAAGCTGCGGGCCTTCGAGGACGAAAAGGGCAACTGGTTCTTGCACGGCGTCAAGCGTTTCATCACCAACGGCTGCGGCGACGTGCTGCTCGTGCTCTCGCGCAGCGAGCCCGACCGTAGCGGCGGACTCGGCCTGAGCCTGTTCGTCTGCGAACCCGGTCCGACGGTGCACATCCGCCGGCTGGAAGACAAGCTGGGCATCCACGGCTCGCCCACCTGTGAGATCTTCTTCGACAACACGCCCTGCAAGCTGATCGGCGAGCGCAAGCGCGGGCTGGCTCCCTACGTCGCGACACTGATGAACGGCGCGCGGATCGGCATTGCCGCCCAGTCGATGGGCATCGCGGAAGCAGCCTATCGCATCGCGAGGGACTATGCCGCCAGCCGCAAGCAGTTCGGCGTCGCCATCGAGAAGCTGCCGGCGGTGCGCGACATGCTGATCGACATGAAGATCGCTGTCGAAGCCGGACGCGCCCTGCTTTACGAGACCAGCCGCGTCGTCGACCTGGCCGTCGCCTACAACAAGAGATTGGAGGAGAAGCCACCCGAGGACAAGGCCGAGCTGAAGGAACTCAAAGACGACGCCCGCAGCTATAAGCGATACGCCGGCATGCTGACCCCGATGGCCAAGTATCTCTGTTCGGAGATGTGCAATCAGGTCGCCTACGACGCGATCCAGGTTCTGGGCGGCAGCGGGTACATGCGGGACTACGCCAGCGAACGACACGCCCGCGACGCTCGGATCACGACGATCTATGAAGGCACCAGCCAGCTACAGGTCGTCGCGGCGGTGCGCGGCATATGCAGCGGCACCGCCGAGAAGTACCTGGAGGGCCTGACCGCGAAAGAGTACGCGACAGAGGTCAAGGACCTACTCGGCAAACTTGCGGAAGGCGTCGAGCAGCTCAAGGCCGCGGTCGAGTTCGTCAAGGACAAGGGCAACGACTACATGGACCTGTATGGCCGGGCGCTGACGGACGTCGCGATCGCTCTGATCAACGGGTATCTGCTGTGCGACCAAGCCAGTACGAAGGTGCAGATGGACGTCGCCGTCGCGCCGGGCGTTTCGTCCACGGACGGCCAGACTGTCCCGATGAAGCAGCGCAAGGCCCTGGTGGCGCGCCGTTACGTCGAGAAGAACGCGCCGAAGATCAAGGCCCTGACCGAGCTGATCGGTCAGGGTGACAGGTCCACGTTCAGCGATTACGAGGCCCTGGTCGGGCCGGTCCAGGAACAGTAGTACCGAGGTTGGCCGTCATGCTGGGAGCCCTGATCTTCGACTTCGACGGGGTCATCACCGACTCCGAGATCTTGCACCTCCGTGCGTTCAACAAGGTCCTGGCGGATCACGGACTGGAACTGACCAAGAAGGAGTACTACTCGACCTACCTGGGTCTGAGCGATAAGGACTGCTACAAGGCGCTGATCGCCGAAGGTCGGCTCGACATCAAGCCGTCCCAGATCGCCGAGATGATTCGCAAAAAGACAGTCCTGTTCGAAGAACTGGCCCGCACGGACGGCAAGGTCATCGAGGGCGTGCGTCCGTTCCTCGACCTGCTTGGCTCGAATGCGGTCCCGATGGCGATCTGTTCGGGCGCGCTGCGGGCGGAGATCGAACTGATCCTCGAAGACTCCGGCCTGCGGGACTTCTTCAAGGCCATCGTCTCGGCCGAACAGGTCAAGCGCGGTAAGCCGTACCCCGACGGATTCCTCCTGACCCTCAAGAAACTCAACCAGCGTCTCAGCACTCCCCTGCCGGCGAAGCAGTGCGTTGTGATCGAGGATTCCCATTGGGGACTCCAGGCCGCCAAGGCCGCCGGCATGCATACCATCGCGGTGACCAACACCTATGACGCCGACCAACTGTCGGCTGCCGAGCGAGTGGTCGACCGGCTGGACCGGATCACGCTGAACGATCTCGAACAGCTCTGTCGCTGAGACGAGAGGAGTGCAATATCCTGGGCCCGCGACGCCGGACGTCTGCCCGGGAGACTTGACTTCCGGGCGGGACAGCCGGATAGTAGACGGCGGTCTCCGGTGCGAGGACCGGACCGTCTTGCGTGAATGACAGTCGTCCCAGGAGGTTGCCATGCTCAGGCTTCACGCCGCTGCGTTGCTGGTCGTCATGTCCCTTGCCACCGTCGCGGCCGCCGGCGACGAAATGCCCTTTCAGGCTATCACCTTGTTCGGATGCGACGCATCGGGCACGCAGGACGGGCACAACCGATGGAATGCTGGACCGCGGGATGCCGCATGGGACATCTTCGTGTACCAAGGCGAAGTCGCGCAGAGTCTCGATGCCGTCAAATGGCTGAACGATCCGCAGACCCATCTGGTTGCGTTCCGCCCTGCCGCCGGCAGCACCACCTATACGCTCCACATCGAGTGCACCAGCGACATCGAGTACTTCGGCCTGAATCTCTTCGGCCCGGACAGAGGCCAGCCGGCGATCTCCGTATACGCCCCTGTCACGCGCGATGCGTCGAAGCTGACGCCGTTCAAGGTCAACCGCTCGGCCCGTACGATGGGTTGGCCGATCACCGAAGTGCCGGCTTGTGGGTCGGCGACCATCCGCACCGCCCAGGCCAGTCTCTGGACCTACACGGCAGGCGATGCGAAGCAATGCACCCTCACCGATTTCCGCGTGCTGGCTCCGGCGGCGATCAACCATCTGGATTTCGTCGGCCCCGATCAGGCCGGCCCCAGCGGCAAGGCGGACTTTGTGTTTCAATTCACGTTGTCGGTGGAAGACGCCGATTTGCCCCCGGCGGACTGGCTGCTCTGGACTGATGCGGTCGCCCAGATGCAAATCGGATCGAACGACCCCGGCCGCACGTGGAAGCAACAATACGATTGGCAGAACGCGGCGCCGCCATTTTCCTTCCTGTTCGACGGTCGGCCTTCCGGCGATCTGCTCAAGACGTGGCCCTGCGATGCCCGACACGAAACGATCGACGCCAATCGCGTCGCGCACACGCTCATCTGGCGCGATCCGCAGACCGGTCTGATCGTCCGCTGGCAGGGTCTGGAATACACGGACTTCGAGAGCATCGAGTGGACCGTGTACCTGACCAACGGCGGAGACGAGGACACCCCGATCATCCAAGACGTCAAGGCACTGGATGCTCAGTTCGCCCGTGCGGCGGACTGCGAGTATCGTCTGAGACACTGGAACGGGACCTCCGTCGGTCCGGAAGATTTTGCTCCGGCCAGTACGGTGCTCGAAGCAGGCCGCAAACTCTCTTTCGCGCCTCGCGGAGGTCGCGGCACCGGAAGCTGTTGGCCTTACTACAATCTCGAGACAGGCGACGAAGGGATTATTGTGGCGGTCGGCTGGCCCGGCCAGTGGCATGCAGACTTTCAGCGTGACGACGGGAATGCGCTGCACGTCACGGCCGGACAGGAAACCACACACTTCCGTCTGCGGCCGGGAGAGACCATCCGGACGCCCCTGATCGTCATGCAGTTCTGGAAAGGCGGCGACTGGATCGATGCGCAGAACACCTGGCGCCGGTGGATGGTTCGGCACAACCTGCCCCGCCGCAAGGGCCAGCCGCTGCCTCTGCCGATGTTCTGCGCGTGCAGCTCGCACCAGTTCGCCGAGATGACCAAGGCCGACGAACGCAGCCAGATCGAGTTCATGGACCGTTACCTCGACAAGGGGCTCAAGCTCGACTACTGGTGGATGGATGCCGGCTGGTACGTCGGGGCCGCGGAGAAGGGATGGGCCGCAGCGGTCGGCACGTGGGAGATCGACCGTCGCCCTCATCGCTTCCCGAATGGCTTCAAGCGAATCAGCGACCATGCCCACGACCGGGGCGTCGAGATCATCGTGTGGTTCGAGCCCGAGCGGGTACACGCCGGAACGTGGCTGGCAGAGAACCACCCTGAATGGGTGCTCGGTGGTTCCGGCGGCGGCCTGCTCAATCTGGGCGACCCGGCCGCATGGAACTGGCTGGTCAACCACATCGATAAGATCATTACCGAAGAAGGCATCGATCTGTATCGCCAGGATTACAACATCGAGCCGCTGAACTTCTGGCGCCGCAACGACGCGCAGGACCGTCAGGGCATCACCGAGAACAAATACGTCACGGGTTATCTCGCCTACTGGGACGAACTGCTCCGACGTCATCCGGGTATGGTGATCGATTCGTGCGCCAGCGGCGGCCATCGCAACGACATGGAGACGATGCGCCGGTCCGTGCCCCTGCTGCGCAGCGACTATCTGTTCGAGCCGGTCGGACAGCAGGCACACACCTATGGCCTGTCGTTCTGGCTGCCCTTCTACGGCACCGGATACTGTCCCTCCAATACCGTCGGATGGGGCTGGGGCACGGGCGAACTCAGCTACAATCCGTACACGCGTCGCAGCAACATGTGTCCGGCCAACATCGGACTCTTCGACTTCCGCGTCGAGGTCGACGACGAGTTGATCCGGAGACTCTACCGTGAGTGGCTCGAAATCGCGCCGGCCTACTTCGGAGATTACTATCCGCTGACGGACTACAACCTTTCGCAACAGGAATGGATCGCCTGGCAGTTCGACCGACCCGACGAGGGCACCGGCTTCGTACAGGCGTTCCGCCGCGAGAACTGCATCTACAGCTCTGCCGAGATCAAGCTGCGGGGCCTCGACCCGGCGGCCGTCTATGAGGTAAAGAATTTCGACGCCGCAGATGTGCTCCGCCTTTCCGGCAGCCAACTACGGGAGGTGGGATTGCCAGTCCGAATCCCGGCGAAACCGGGCGCGGTCACCGTCAAATACACAAGGATCCCGTGACAGGGAGAACCCGGCGGACGTGACGGCGTCCTATAACAGGTGGCAGCTATCGGAGCCTGTACTCCCCGCCTCGGAACACCGCAGGGCACAGGGAAATCCGGACCAGCGCGAAAATGCCGCTATGTAGGCAGGCGGTTCTGCCGATATGCTACACAGATGTCAGGGCCATGATCGCCTACGCCCGTTGAACGACGATGAGCTTCGAGCACCAGAAGGTCGCGGTCGATGCGGATACGGCGCAACCATATTCTTGTGGTAATACCCTTGGTCGGCCTCGCGCTCGTCCTGGTATTCCTCCTGCGCAGGAGCGGGCTGGACGTCCAGGCGATCCTCTCCGCCGACCCTGGAGAAGGCCCTTGCCCGGCGGTCACGGTCGTTCACCCGCCCGATGGGGCCCTCTTTCCACCCGATATCGCTCCCCCAGCGTTCCATTGGTCCGTCGAAGGTCTCACGTGTGACACGTGGGCGGTCCGTGTAGCTTTCCAGGACGACCAGAACGACATCGACGTCCTCGTGCGCGAACCCCGCTGGGTCGCGGACAAACCGCTCTGGGAGACGATCAAGAGGAGGACCCTGGAAAAGCCCGCCGAGATGCTCGTCGTAGGCGTCAACCGGTCTCGTCCGACCAGAATCCTGGCCCGTGGACGAATCTCGTTCGCGACGTCGTCCGACGAGGTCGGCGCCCCGCTGTTCTATCGCGAAGTGAATCTGCCGTTTGTCGAGGCGGTCAAAGACCCGACGAAGATCCGTTGGCGATTTGGTTCCATCAGCTCGGAGAGCACGCCATCCGTCGTGTTGGAGAACGTGCCGGTCTGCGGGAATTGCCATTCCTTCCCG
>Ga0209164_1006062_pt1 | contig 10052 bp, 12 predicted proteins | sample MTBNYHSulfiMetaG_FD_187458 | JGI IMG/M metagenome (GOLD analysis project Ga0209164, IMG submission 187458) | Enrichment culture microbial communities from rom New York Harbor, USA that are MTBE-degrading - MTBE-NYH (New York Harbor Sulfidogenic)... | ecosystem: Environmental > Aquatic > Marine >... | reverse complement strand
ACGCAGGCATGGTCGAAGGACTTGGCCGAACAGCATGCGATTCCAACGGCATCAAGACCGACAGCCCGTTCCGCAACCGCTTGCGGCATATCCTGGAGCACACATCGCGGTTGAATTTGACAAATCCGGGGGACCCCGCTTTCACCGTCGAAAACTGCAGGACATTAAATGATATCTTGCGCTTCACTCACGAAAAAGCCATTGAAGAGATGTTCTTTCTCAGTGAAGAGGGTCGCGGCAAGGTTCGAGGCGCCAAGAAGCTCAGGAGCGACATTCCCATCTCGCTGTACGTTCTGGACCTTGGAAAAGGAATTCAGTGGGCCGCGGAGCGCAGTAAGTACATTGATTTGACGGATATCACCAATCCGGCCATGAGGGCGTTGTGGGAAGGTCTGAGTCACCCGGCCATCGACTGGTCGGCCTATCCAAAACCCTTCGACTGGCAGGAATTCGATCGAATCAGCGCCGGCATTGTGAATGTTGAGTCCCAGATCCTGGCCAGTTTCGCATTGGTTGCAAGGGACTATCTGAATGTCAACATCCGTTTCGGCTATCATTTTGTGGTCATTGATGCGGTTTGCAGCAAAGAAATCAACAAGAATTACATCGCACTGCGCTTCGAAGGAGGAGGGGCCGATTTTAAGGGGCGAGCCATGAGGATAATGTTTTTGGCTCATATTCTGGAAACGCTCGGCTTGGAGGTGCACCCCCAGGGCGATCTTATTACGGCTCGGGCACGCAGACCTTCACCTTCGGAGTCACGAAAAAAGCTGAAGAAAATAGGCCGCCTGCTTGGCTACACGAGGCTGCTTGACATTCAAATAAAAGATCGCGGTCAGTTGCAGGAGCACATCGATAGCTTCCTTCAGACGAATGCAGAAGGTTAGCGCATCTCTAGGAGAGTTATATTTGTAATAGTTGGGCAAAGTTGAAGAACTTGGACTTTACGGGAAGGAGTTAGAGATGCAGAGAGATTTGAGCGATCTGGCGCTTCTCACCGACCTATATGAGCTGACCATGGCCGCCAGCTATCACCGGCACGGGATGTTCGCACCGGCCACCTTCAGTCTGTTCATCCGCGAATATGCACCACACCGAAGCTACTTTGTCAGCGCCGGATTGGAAGAGGTGCTGCAGTTCCTGGAATCATTCCGGTTCCGCCAGGACGATCTCGATCACCTGGAGAAAACCGAGCGATTTACATCGGACTTTTTGCATTATTTGAGTCAGTTGCGCTTCACGGGCGACGTTTACGCGATACCCGAAGGACGCTTGTTCTTCAGGGATGAACCGGTCCTCGAGGTGACAGGTCCGATCATCGAGGCGCAGATAGTGGAGAGCTTCGTCATCAATGCAATCAATCTGCAGGTCGCTATAGCCTCCAAAGCCGCGCGATGCTTCCATGCCGCCGGAGGAAGGGGCCTGGTGGATTTTTCCTTGCGGCGCACCCAGGGGACCGACGCAGCTATGAAGGTAGCCAGAGCAAGCTTCATCGCAGGGTTTAAGGGCAGCAGCAACGTATTGGCTGAAAAAGCTTATGGTGTGCCGGCTTCGGGCACCATGGCCCATTCTTTCATCACCAGTTTCGATGAGGAGATCGATGCCTTCCGGGCCTTCGCAGAGACCTTTCCCAAGAACACGGTGCTGCTGGTCGATACCTATGACACTATAGCGGGCGCTCACAAGGCGGTCATCGTCGGCAAGGAAATGCAGGAGCGCGGCGAGGCCCTTGCCGGGGTGCGGTTGGACAGCGGGGACATGGTTGAGCTGAGCAAGCAGGTGAGGAAGATCTTGCGCGAAGCCGGCCTCGGCAGTGTGAGCATATTCGCCAGCGGCGGCTTTGACGAATTTAAAATCGCCCGCTACATCCAAGCGGGCTGCGAAATCGATGCCTTCGGCGTAGGAACCAAGATGGGAGTTTCCGCCGACGCACCTTATAACGACATGGCCTACAAACTGGTTCAATATGACCGGCGCCCCGTTTTGAAACTGAGCACCGGCAAGCAGACCCTGGTGAGTCAGAAACAGGTCTTTAGGATAAGCGAAGGGAAAAGATTGGCCAAAGATTTCATTGCTCTGAGGGATGAAGAGCTGCCCGGCGAACCGCTCTTGCGGCTGGTCATGCAAAAAGGGAGAAGGCTTCAGCCGGAAGAGCCTTTGCGCGACATACAGGAACGCTTTCTCGGGGAATTTGCCTGTCTCGACGACGACTGCAAAGCCCTCAAGAATCCAGCGAAGTATTCCGTCGAGCTGGGGCCCGCATTGCAGAGATTACAGGAAGTAATTATTGAAGAAACCAGGCAAAAGGAGCTTGGCGAAGGCTCGTAGAAGCATGCCCGGGAAAAGCCTTGGTATCGCTTTCCGTCATGCTGGCATGATGTCGGAGGGAATGGCACTCAGCTAGACATGCTCGAGCAGTCTCCCAGCAGGAATGCTACACTCAGATCCGAAGCAAGAAAGGAGCACGAGATGTCAGAGACCGTGCACACATCACGCATACGGATTGTGCGGGAACGGGGTCCTACTCGCAGGGCCGTTATTGAAGGATTTGCAGAGCCCATCTATTACGGCGTTCATGGCGGAATCAAGAAGTTTTACAAGGTCGAGCCGGCGGTGGAGCACGCGGCCACTCTTGACCATATGGTGGCTGCCACTGCGGCCTGAATGATGGGAACACTGGCCGCGGAGCTGGCCGGAAAGAAAATTCGTACCTTCGAAGATCTCTATTGGGCAGAGGTTGAAGGAAAAATCGAAAACGTGGAGAATATCCTTAAAATAACGGAAATACACGTCGACTATCACCTCAGAGTCCCGAAGGAAAAGGTGCAGGACGCAAGGGATGCTTTTTCCGTGTACCTGAAGTCATGCCCTGCCGCTCAGAGCGTCATCGGCTGCATCCGCATCGTGGATCACCTTGAGATTGAGGAAACAGCCTCTTGAGCCTTTGTCGGGAATGACGTCCGGCAAACATTCTCGCACAAGCTCCTGGACGGCTCGGCAATTCCAATATCGAGACTTGGGCAAGGGTCTCCAACCAAAAAAGAGACTGCGGCGAAGCAGGATTACTCATGCGCAACAAGCGCAAAGGAATCGGGGCGAAGCAATAACGTGTTAAGGGAACAAGGCGCCACCGATCGTAAGTCTGAGGGGACTTCCAGACTGGCTGCCCTGGATGGATTCAGAGGTTGGATCATGGTCCTGATGGCGGTCGATCATGCCAGGTATTTCATCGGCCGGCGCTTTCCAGCCGAGATTTGGGGCACCCCGCTTTTCCATTACGACGATGCCGTCTCATTTCTCACTCGCTGGGTGACTCACATTTGTGCTCCCGGATTCTTTTTTTTAATGGGAACGGGCATGGTGTACTTCCATGCAGCGAGGCGCCGCATCAACTGGTCGGAGGCGAAGATATTCCGCCATCTGGTGCTGCGCGGACTACTGCTGGTGGCTCTGCAGCTGGCGGTCGAAAATCCGGCCTGGACACTGCGCGGAATATCCACGTCCGCGAGCTCGCCGGCAGCTGGCGGGACATTCCTTATCTACGCCGGTGTTCTGTACGGCCTGGGTACCGTTATGATTTTGTGCTCTGCTCTTTTGCGGGTAAAAGATGCCCACCTCATAGCTGTCAGCCTGTTGACGATTCTAGCGACGCAGCTCTTTCCGCTTCTGTTTTCCAGCCCAAACCTGCTGGATTCTACAATCCTCGTGCTCCTTTTCTTGCCCGGCAGATGCGGCCGGCTGCTGGCTTATTATCCTCCGGTCGCCTGGGCGGGACTCTCCATTTTAGGAATGATCTTTGGCCGCGAGCTCTTGCGTGATCAGGGCCGTACCCTGAAAAGGGCTCTGTCGGCTTCAGCTATTTGCCTCGTTCTTTTCATTTTGGTTCGGACCTGGGGAGGGTTCGGCAACATTCATCCGCCCGCCGCGTTGAGTTGGATGGGTTATCTTCATGTTACCAAATATCCGCCGAGCCTTGCCTTTATCCTGTTGACCATGGGTCTCAATTTCCTTTGCATTTTTGCGTTATCCCGGAGTGAAAGAATGCTGCAGAACTGGGGCGGTTTTCTGCTTGTCTTCGGTCGAACTGCGCTCTTTTTCTACCTGGTGCATTTGTACGTTTATGCCCTGCTGGGCGCCGCGATCGGCATAAACCGCTCTACATCGGTCGTTTATGCGAGCTGGGTGCTTGGGCTTCTGCTTCTTTACCCGGTGTGCAAAGGTTACGCCCGCTTTAAGGCGCACACGGCGCCTCATTCTATCTGGAGATTCTTTTGAAATGACTGCAAAGATCGCCCATCGAGCAAAGCATGAGTGCGCGGCAGGCAACGCCGTTTTACCGTCCTGATTGACTAGGACTTCCATTTTGCACAACCCAGGACTACCTATCCAATTTGCCGAGCGCCAGATCTAGATGCTTGCAAAGCTACGGTGAAAATTGTTTGCCACTTCTTCTGGGAGCTTGTCCGAGAATGCCTTTTTTGTCATTTCAAACGGAGCGTAGCGTAGTGAGAAATCTGTAAAATCAGACACTTGCAAGCACAAGATTTCTCGCCTTCGGCTCGAAATGACAGTTCTCGGACAAGCTCCTAGCAACGCTATGCAGCAGAACATCAAGCATGCAGGGGTGGTTAGAGGCTACCAACCACTGTCCCTTGCCGACTCTCGATTCTGACCATTTGCTTGCCCGAGCATAGCGTTGCAAGAAGCCTTAAAAGCGGGCTAGAGTCCAATCGCGCTCTCTTCTTTTTCTATGTCTTCCAGCGTCTTGAAAACGTACCTTGCAGGCCAATCCGCGACCGACCCGCACAGAGCCACTGCAACAGCGGTGGCTTCCAGTATCTCCTGACGGCTTGCTCCCAGGCCAACAGCACTGCTGACGTGATACTCAATTCAGCCGTAGCATGCCTTCGATATGCTGATTCCCAGGGCGATAAGCTCTTTGTACTTCTGCGAAAGAGCGCCGCTTTCAAGCGCTTCCGTTTCAATTCTATCCATGGCCTGAAACGTCCTTATCCCGCTTTTTTGCATCTGCAAGTAATACTTCTCTCTCAGCTTTCTAACTTCGTCCGTGTCGATAAACATTCTTTCCCTCCTTCTTGTCTCCGAAAGCTTCACGTCCAAGCTCGCTCAGGCGCAACAACTTCTTACTTCAGGCTCCACTCTGGAACAGACTTCGCGGTACTGGTTGAACACTTTGCCTGCACAAACCGCCATCACAACAGCCTCGATAACTCCCAGTTCTTCTTCCGAAACGCCCTTTCCGCCGGCCATTGCGGTAAGAATCTCCATGCATGGATAGCAGCCGACAGCCATCGCCGCACCCATTTCGATCATGAACGTCGTCTTTGGATCTATCACACCATTTTCAATCATCGCGTCGTGGAACTGCTTGAAGCTTTTTTTCAGATTCTTCGGCATCATGTGCATCTCCTTTCAATTTCATTGCAGGTTGTTGTTTGACTGGAAAGACATTAAGGCTTGACCGTGACAGTCTATCGATATAGGGGTATACAGAGCCCTAAGTATCGAATCAAACGATTTGTTTCGATTCAATCGATCAATTTTTTTGATCGAAAGGAGACCGGGTGGAGATACGCCAGCTTAGAACATTCCAGAAAGTGGCCAGGTTGCTCAGCTTCAATCGAGCGGCAAAGGAGCTCAATTATGCCCAATCCAGCATATCTTCGCAGATTCAGGCACTGGAAGAAGAGCTTGGAGCGCGTCTCTTTGACCGCCTTGGCCGGCGCATCCTGCTGACGGAAGCCGGAGTGCGGCTGCTGCAGTATGCCGAGAAGATACTCGATCTGTCCGATGAAGCCCCGGCTGGAGTGATCGGCGCCAAGGAGTTGAGGGGCTCCTTGACGGTAAAGGTCCCGGAGACGGTCGGTGTCCACCGACTGCCGCCGGTCATCAGCCGGTTTCGCCTAAAACATCCGAAGGTCCGGCTGCGTTTTGTTTCCTGTTCTCATGAGGGGCTTCAGAAGGACCTGCGCAAAGGCATTACCGATCTGGCTTTCTTGTTGACCGAATCGATTAGGGCAGCAGATCTTGAAGCCGAAATCCTTGGAACCGAGCCCCTAATGCTAGTCTCCCACCCCAGCCACCGGTTGACAAGCCAATCGGCGGTTCACATTCGAGATTTGGAAGGCGAGACAATCCTTTTTTCAACGGTGGACTGCAGCTATCGACGAAGTCTGCAATCGGTCCTCGAGGCTGAGAAGATTCGCTACGACGGCGCGCTGGAATTCAACAGTGTAGAAGCTCTAAAGCGTTGCATTATGGCCGGCGCGGGGATTACAATACTTCCTGAAATCAGCGTAGCAGAAGAGATTTCTCGAGGGTTGATTGCTGCGCTGCCTTGGGCGGATGAGAGAATGGAGGTGGCAATGCTCATGATCTGGTATAAGGAGCGGTGGATTTCGCCAACCTTGATGGCCTTCATGGAAACGGCGAGAGAAGTATTCCGCAAGAGTTACGAAAGCACCTCAAACGATGCCCGCTGAACATGCCGCTGAGAAGCTCGCCAGTGTTGTCGCTTATCCGATAGGCGGCGTACAGAAGGAGGAACACAATGGAAAGCAATGATCGCTACCAAAGAGGTTGGGAGACGCTCAAGGAAGTCGATGGAGAAGCCGGCGAGCGTGTCGTTGAAAGCCTTAAAGATATTGCTCCTGATTTCGCCCGATTATTGATCGAGTTTCCCTTCGGCGACATCTATTCGCGGCCCGGGTTGGATCTGAAATCGAGAGAAATAGCTGTAGTCGCCGCCCTTACTGCTTTGGGGAATGCAGCCCCTCAGTTGAAAGTTCATATCAACGGTGCTTTAAATGTTGGATGCACCGAGCAGGAAGTTGTGGAAGTGATCATTCAAATGGCTGTTTACGCGGGGTTCCCAGCAGCACTCAATGGATTGTTTGCCGCCAAGGAGGTTTTTGCTGAAAGAGGCAAACTCAAAGACCGGTAGCGTTTGGGGGAAGAAAATGATGATGCTGCAAGATGCCTGGAATTCAAGAGCGAATCCGAAAAATGAGATTGACGCCGGTGCCGATGTGTTGTGCCGCTTATCATTTGACAAATCTTCCGATTTGACTCAATGTTTTGGTTGAACCTGCCAGCATGACTCTGATCGTGAGGAGGCCGCGTGAAACTCCTTCTTGTTATCCTGTCGATTGTCTGGATTGCCTCGGGTACAAACATAATCCTTTATACCAACCAGGCAAGAAGCTTCCTCAGGGAGCTCTCCATGGACATGAACATCGGTTGTGGGCTTTTGTACCGCTCGCTGTGGGATTGCTTCTTCTGATCGGAGCATGCATGCTGCCTGAGACCTTCTGGATCGGTCTCGTTCTGGGAGCTATGGCACTGATCAAAGGCGCTTATTTCATCCTGGGTCCGTTGCCGCAGGTAAATTCGTTATAAGATGGTGGTTTGACAACACAGGGGAAACGACGATGCGCTTATCGGGGCTGATTTTATTTACCTTTGCCGTGGTGCTGCTCTCACGGCTCATCTGAAAGAGAATCCCGCTTCCCGGCTTGTCAGATTTAAGGTTACTGAATTCAAGATATACGGATGGTTGAAGAAAATTGAAGGTGAAGACAATAACACTGATCTTTTTGGGGGCGGTACTCTTCTATGCCGGCATTCTAACAACGGCCGACAGCATGCAGGTGGGCATTGGCATGATGATTGTCGGCGGTATTCTCGTTGCCCTGTCAATCCGTCAAGCTGTTCGTCGATTGCAGGAGCCGGTGAAATCCTGGGACGGGTCGGTTGGTAAATTCGATAAAAGAAAAAGAAAGCCTCACCTCAGAATCGTAACCAGTAACGAAGAAGACGAGCGCCCCACCTATCACTAGGAGCTTGTCCGAGACTGTCATTTCGAGCCGAAGGCGAGAAATCTTGTACTTGCAAGTGGCTGATTTTACAGATTTCTCACTACGCTACGCTCCGTTCGAAATGACAAAAGAGGCATTGTCGGACAAGCTCCTAGTGCCGTGTCTCAGAAGTTCTGTAGTCCGAAATGGCAATGTATGATTCAGACTATTTTGGTTTCTATTTAACCCACTTTACCGATAATCATAATGTTAATCTATTGTATTACCTAGCCTTAAGTAAATACACTGCGACTGAAACGGGTTAAGTAGTTTTCCTCATATTCAAATATCGAATTGTCAAAAATGCCAACAAAACTTATGAGACACGGCACTAGCCGCTTCACGGCCACTCACAAAATGGGACCAAATTCCCCATTATATATTGGGGGAATCTCCAGAAGCTTCGACAATTGAAATATGGCTCATGCACGAACTCCTCACCGGACGAGACCAAGTGCCAGCGTTAGAAGTGATTAAACCAAAACAAGGTGAAATCAATGTTTGAGCATCCCCACAAAGATTCTTCCCGGGATCGTCGAGTTGCACTCGGCAATCACTCAAAAAATGAGCCGAGTGAAAGTCGGCGATCCCGGGTGCAGCAATCTCCCAAGGCGAAAGGCTGGTATTCAAGGGGGTACCTGCCGCACTTCGACGCACCCGGGCTCATCCAGCACATTACGTTTCACTTGGCGGATTCCCTGCCTCGCGAGGCTATTGCCCGCATGCAGGATCAGCTTGAGTATCTTCCGAAAAAGCAACAGGCCGTGGAGCAACGAAAACACATTCAAGAGATGCTCGACAGTGGACTGGGGTCGTGTATCCTGCGTCAAGCGGAATTTGCCCGAATCGTGGAGGATTCGCTCCTTTTCGGCGACTGCACCCGTTACCGGCTCCTGGCTTGGGTAGTGATGCCCAACCATGTCCACGTATTGATTGAGCAACTTTCGGCGTGGCCGTTGGGCAAGCTGGTACAGTCATGGAGACGGCACACGTCGCGTGAGATTGGACGCCTCCTATGCCCGAAAAACCTGGGATCGCCGAGTTGCACTCGGCATTCCTCCACTTCCATCTGGCAACGCGATTATTGGGATCGATTTATCCGGGATGAGCGTCATTCTCTTATTGCTAAGAGGTATATCGAGAACAATCCGGTAGCAGCCGGGCTGGTTTTGAAGTCAGAAGCGTGGCCATGGGGGAGTGCCCGGTTTGTGAAAACGCCGAGTACAACTCGGCGATCCCGGGAGAAAGGCCGGGAGGTGGATGAGGTCTGAGTACCTTCGCGGCGGAGCATACATTCAATGCATCCACCTTCGCCTGCCGGGAAGTTGTATCGACCGGATCAACCCATTAGAACCGATACAAGATGCTGGCGAAACTGGAAGAGGAAGCGGTCAAGGAATTCGAGAAGAGAGGAACGAGGGGCATCAAAGCCAATGTCGATTTTTACAGCGGGCTGGTTTACTCCTTTATGGGCATCCCGCTGGATCTGATGACTCCGCTTTTTGTCTTGGCCCTTGCAGCCGGCTGGTGTGCCCATATTATTGAGGAAAAGCTTGCCGAGGCTCAGGCCAAGCCGGCGATCTATTGGCCACAGGCGGAGTATGTGGGCAATTATTGCGGACCTGTTGGATGCGTGTACCAGCCGATAGAGGAGCGGTGAAGAGCGCAAAGGAGCGACTGGGTACAGAAAGGATTTCAAAGGCGGTATCGCCCCCTCATACAGGTCTGGGCATCGGGTGACTGGGGGCAGCTTGCTTCCTTCCACGTATTTTTCGCAATGGAATTATTCATCTTTTCTTTCTTTATTCCGAAGATCGTGAAAAAAGTTAGACGAAGTGATGGATAGGCTCGAAAGTGAGAACTTCGAACCACCGGCCACAGTCTTTATTCCCTCTCAAACCGAAAAGAAGGATCAATATCGTGGACATGAAAAGGGAATATCCCTGCCGGACGGTCCTCAAAATAAAGCTTCAAAGTCTCGCGGATTACCGTAAAAGCCAGCTGACTCCACGGGATGTCCTCTTCTCTAAATAATCTAATTTCGAGGCTTTCGCTGCCGGCGGCGAAGTCGGCTTTCAACAAGCTCGCCCGAAACATCAAATAAACCTGGCTGATGAAAGAGAGATTTAAAAGTGCAAAAGGCTGCAGGTTTCCAATCCTTGCACCGGCTTCCTC
>Ga0209164_1006061_pt1 | contig 10055 bp, 8 predicted proteins | sample MTBNYHSulfiMetaG_FD_187458 | JGI IMG/M metagenome (GOLD analysis project Ga0209164, IMG submission 187458) | Enrichment culture microbial communities from rom New York Harbor, USA that are MTBE-degrading - MTBE-NYH (New York Harbor Sulfidogenic)... | ecosystem: Environmental > Aquatic > Marine >... | reverse complement strand
ACCCGCCGTGGAAATCAACACCCCCGCCATGCCCATCTCTTTGAGGCGGCTCACAATGGCCGCTGCGATCCGCACGCACTCCTGAGGCTTGTCCGGCGCTTTTTGAATGTCCCGAATCATCTCGGCCGGAACGGAAATGCCCTTGACGTTGCGGTCGATATATCGGGCCATGCCGGCGGATTTGAGGAGCAGCACCGTGGGAAAAATCGCAGCCTGTGTTGTGTCCAGACGCTTGACGAATTGCTCGAAGCGGCGGAGGTCAAAAATGGGATTGGTGATCACAAACTCCACGCCGAGGTCGATTTTTCTTTTCAAATGTTCAAGCTCGATGTTGAGGAGTCCGCCGGGCGCTCCGGTGTCGAGGGTTGAGCCCACGCAAAACCGGGGAACGCCTCTCAATTCGATACCGGCCAGGTCTTTGCCGGCCTGGATTTTTTGAAGAGTTTCCAGAAGCCCCGTGAGGTCCAGGTCGTTCACCGCTCTTGCCTGAGGATGATCGCCGAAACGGATGTCTTCCCCGGGCACGGCCATGACATTCCGAATCCCAAGGGCTGCCGCGGATAAAACATCGGCCTGAAGGGCGAGCCGATTCCTGTCACGACAGCAAAGCTGGAGCACCGGTTCCATGCCTTCCCTCTGAAGATAGGCGCATCCTCCCAGGGAACTCGCCTTGAGCACGGCGTTGGCCATCTCAGGGACCACCACAGCGTCCACCCGGCCCCTCGAAAGGTTTGCATTCTTCAGGTACGCCGAAAAATCAGTTCCCTTGGGCGGTTCGAATTCACCCAGAACCACGAATCTGCCGGACCGTATTCTTTCCTGTAACGTCATCTCCTTGACCTCCAGAGTAGTGAGGGACCCGATGAGCCGAATCTCAGACCTTATTACTCGAATTTACCTTTCTTGGCAACTCCATATGTGCTCAAGCCATGAACCACAGAATTCACCCCATTACGGGAAGCAGAATGCGAAAGGTTGTGCCGACACGGACCGTGCTTTCCACGTCAATAGAACCGCGATGGGCCTCCACAATGCCTTTCACGATGGACAGCCCAAGCCCTGTCCCTGTCACCTGCCGTGTTTTTGGGTCCTTGACGCGATAGAATTTCTCAAAAATCTTGGGGATCTCTTCAGGAGGGATGCCGATCCCTTGATCGGCAACCTTGATTTCCATGAAATCACCAAGCACCCTTGCGCTGATTTCGACCTCGCCGCCCTCGGGAGAGTAATTGAGGGCATTGCTCAAAAGGTTGTTCAGGATTTCCTCGATGTTTTTTGGGTCCGCCAAGATGGGTTTCAGGTTGTCGCAGGAGACAGAAAGGGTGATTCCCTGATCTTTGGCCCTGGGCGCCGTCAAAGCCGTTATCTCCGCAATGATCTTGCCCACATCGGTCGGGACCTGTCGCTGGACCAGACGGCCGGCTTCCAGTTTGGCCACATCCAGAAGATCATTGATCAAGCCGAGGAGGGCATCGATTTTTTTCACTCCCCGCCTCACGAAATCCTCTTGTTTTGCCTGCAAGGGGCCGGCCAGTCCCTCGGCAAGAACGCTCTGCAACTGACGGATCGAGACAAGGGGGCTTCTCAATTCATGGGCCACCATGTTGACGAAATCACTCTTCATCTGATCCAGTTGCTTGAACGCGGTGATATCCTCGAGCACGGTCACGGCGCCGGAAACGCTCCAGAACACATGCCGGTCGGGCTCGAGGTTGGGCGCGGAGATGGCCCTCAAAATCCTGTTCCCCACCCGGATCTCCTGGGATGTGAGACCCTGTTCGGTGGTTTCTCGTTTCTGAATTTGCCGGAGGGTTTCAAGCAGAGCCTTGTCCGTGATGATTTTGGAGAGGGGCACTGGAATTTCGATTTCCTCGGATATGTCCAACAGTCGCAGGAGAGCGGGATTGTAAAGGATGACATCCAGTTTCTTGTTGGTTACCATGACCCCGTTAGCCAGGCACTGGATGATGGTCTCCAGTTTTTTCTTTTCCGTGCTGAGCTCAAGGAGATTTCGGACCGCTTCTTCCTGGAGTTGTCTCGTCTGTTCTTCCAGCCGTTTTTTCTCCAGCGCTCTTTCGATGGTGAGTACAAGCAAGTCCGGATCGACCGGTTTCGAAATGAAGTAATAGGCCCCTCGTGTCATGCACTCCACCGCAATATCCACAGAGCCATGCCCCGATAAAATGATCACGGGGATTTGAGGATAAGCGGGACGCATGATTTTAAGGAACTCATCTCCTCCCATCACCGGCATTCTCAAATCAAGAAGAATGACGTCTACGGAGTGCGTTGAAAGAAGGCCCAAAGCCACCTGGCCGTTTTCAGCGAGGAACACCTCATAGCGCAACCTGCTCAGCAGGCGGCGAAAGGTTTCCCTGAACCGTCTTTCATCATCCACCAGGAGGACTTTGATCGTTTCAGCCACCCTTTTCCTCGCTACTGGATGGGGAGCAGGACCCGAAAGGTCGTGCCTTGGTTCAGAACGCTCTTCACGTCAATCGTGCCGTGGTGGGCTTCCACGGCGCCTCTGACGATCGCAAGACCCAAACCGCTCCCCACCACCTTGCGTGTTTTGGGATGTTTAATGCGGTAAAACTTGTCGAAAATTTTCGGCAATTCTTCCGGCGAAATCCCAACCCCCGTATCTTCCACGCTCACTTCGATATACTCCCCCAGCCCCCTGGCGTTGACCGTCACTTTTCCACCGTCCGGCGAATAGTTGACGGCATTGCTGATGAGGTTGTTGAAGACCTCCTCCAGGCTTTTTGGGTCCGCCTGAACAGGCGGCAGGTTTTCGCAGGCCAGGGCCAGTTCGACCCCTTGCTCCTCGGCCCGGGGCCGCATCAAGGTCATGATCTCATCGAGAATGCGACCGATATCCGTGAGAACCTTGTGTTGTCTGAACTGGCCTGCTTCGATTTTCGCCACATCCAGAAGATCTTTGATCAAATCAAGGAGAGCGTCGATCTTCTTTGTTCCCCGGCCGATGAAATCCCGCTGTTTTTCTTCCAAGGCTCCGGCCAGTCCCTCCAAGAGAACGCTGTTCAATTGCCTCATGGAAACAAGGGGGCTGCGCAGTTCATGGGCGACCATGTTCACGAAGTCGGATTTCATTTGATCCAGCTGCTTGAAAGCGGAAATGTTCTCCAGGACGGTCACAGTGCCTACGACTTGCCCTTCCGGTCCGAAAAGGGGCGCTGAAATGGCGCGGAGCACATTGTTGCCTGCGGAGACCTCCTGAATCACCGCTTCCTTCTCTCCTGAATCACCGCTCGTGATCTTCTCGAGAGTTTGAACAAGGGGGTTATGGCCAAGGATCTCATGGACGGGCATCGGGTTTTCAATTCTCCCGGAAATCTCAAGCAAGCGGGCAAGGGCCGGATTGTGGAGCACAATTTCCAGGTTCCGATTGGTCACCATCACACCGTTTCCCATACAGTTAATGATGGTTCTCAGCCGGCTTTTCTCAAGGCTGAGATCATAAAGGTTCTTGGCGCTCTCCTCCTCGAAGAGCCGCGCCTTTTCCTCCAGGCGCCGTTTTTCCGCAGCCCTTCCAATGATCAGGAGAAAGGGGTCGATTTGAAAGGGTTTGGTGATAAAGTCATAGGCCCCTTTTTTCATGCATGCAACGGCTGTGTCCACGGTCCCATGACCTGTGATGATGATCACGGGAATGTGGGCATACTGCTTGCGCACGATCTCCAGGACTTCTTCTCCTCCCATCATGGGCATCTTCAGATCCAGAAGAAGAATATCCACCGGATTTTGGGATAGGATATCCAGGGCGATCCGGCCGTTTTCCGCGGCCAGAACCTTGTACCCGCCGGACGTAAGCACACGATGGCATCCTTCACGGATGGCCCTTTCATCGTCGGCGACAAGGATGGTTGTGGTCTCGTTCATCGCTCATCCAATCCTATAAAAATAGGTTCCTCTCCAATAAAAACCGACTCTTCGGAGCCGCCGCCTCCGACATGTTTGAGGGGAAGTTCCACAATGAATGTCGTGCCCCCCTGGGGCGGGCATTCAAAAGAGAGGTTTCCACCATGAATCTTGATAATGTTCTGTGAAATGCTGAGCCCGAGGCCGGTGCCTTTGCCGACAGGTTTCGTGGTAAAAAAGATGTCGAAGATCTTGTCCCGCAGGTTTTCCGGGATGCCCGGCCCTGTGTCGGAAACCTTGATGACGAACACTTCACGTTCTCTTTCACACCACGCGTGAATGGAAAGCTTTCCCTTTCCCTCCATGGCGTCCGACGCATTCACCAGGAGGTTGGTGAAGACCTGCTGAAGCTGGCTTATGTCGCCCACGAGGTTGGGCATTTCTTTCTGGATGTCTGTGGTCACTTCAATATTTTGGAACTGGGCCTTGTGGATCAGGAGGTCCAGGCACTTGGTCAAGAAGTTTTCCAGGCTGAAAGAAGACGTCTTGCCCGCCGATTTCCTGCTGAACTCCAGGAGGTCGCCGACAATCTTCTTGCACCGCAGAGTTTGATCGATAATTTCCTGCAAATCCTTATTATGTTGATCATGATCCTTCAAGCTATTTTTAAGCATTTCGGCAAAGATCAGAATCGCTGACAGCGGATTGTTGATCTCATGGGCCACGCCTGCGGCCATTCTGCCGATAGAGGCGATTTTCTGGGATTGAATGAGCTGGATGTTGGCGTCTTCCAGCTCCTTCCTCATTTTCAGGACCTCTCTCATATCGGTGAACACGCCGACGCTTCCTACTTCCTTTCCCTCAATCGTGATCAGGGAAGCGGAAAGGGTGACCGGGATCTCCTTTCCTTCCTTTGTGGTAATGGTCATGGTGGTGGGGTTCAGTTTTCCAGGAGGACCGTATTGATCGCTCCTCATTTTTCGCATATTTTCCTTGGCCACATCGATGTGATAGAAGCTGCTGAGGTGTCCCCTGTTGATGATCTCGTCCGCACAATACCCGGTCAGGTTTTCCATCCCTTCATTGAAGATGAGCACCTTGCCTTTGGTATCCACCACCACAATTCCATCGACCGTGCTTTGGATGACTTTCTCGAAAAAAGTGTTTGATTTCTGCACTTCCCGTTCAAGACGGATTCTGTCCGTCACATCCCTGGAAGCTTCCAGGAGCTTTGCCACCTCCCCTCGCTCGTCATAGATGGGAGCGATGGTCACCACGTCGAAGCGGGTCTGCCCCTGTTCATCTTCGTATTCCTGGTAGGTGCTGATGAGGCCTTTCTTCTTAATTTCATCCAGGCGATGGGTCATGAAACAGGTCCTTCCGAATTCGAAGCAGGGCCTGTCCAGGCCGTACCTTACTTCATAGCAAGGCTTTCCGATCACTTCCTCGGAACGGATTCCAAGATCCTTGAGGAAGGTGAGATTCACCGTGTCGACCGCCATGTCCATGCCCACCACCATGATGCGGTAGGGGAGGGAGTCAAGAATCACCTGGGTCTGGTCCCGGCTTTTTTTCTGATAGGCTTGACGTTCCTTCTCGAGATAGGTCTTGTCCGCTTCGATCTGAATGAGGTCCCAGAGAAGCCTTGTTGCTTTGTGGTCGATGACGGATACTCCGGAGGGCCTATGCTCATAGATCGTATCGCGGAGGGCAGGGGAACCGGTCAGTTCGATAATCAGGTTCAACCCATCGTGCTTCAAGATCGTTTCCAGTTCGGTTGTGGCAAGAATATTGAGCTCCTCTGCATAGCGGAGACCCGGGGCCTCAGGATTGACGTCAAAAACCCCGATGATGTTCAGATTCAGTCGAGAAAGCCGCTCCCTGTCGAGAAGGCGAAGCAGGTCATAACAGGCCTTGCCGCCCCCTACGATCGCCGCGTTCAAAGGGTACTGCGCCTGCTCGCCCCGGCGGATACGGGGGGATTGAGGGGAGGAGAGGGGGACTTCATTTTGGGCTCTTGTCGCCATACTCCACCTTTTTGAGGGTGTCTTTGCCCTTTGCCGGCCTTGCTCAGCCTTGTCTCTCTTGACGGAGGCGTTCCCTGACTTTTTCTTCCAGATCCTTCACAATCGCCTTCAAAGCGCGGCTTTCCTCCACAGGCCCTGAAAGGTTCCAGCCTTTATAGAGGGCTTCCTTTTTTTTATTCCTGAATTCCTCGATGCTCGAAGCCATGGATTTCCAAAGAAAGAGCTTCTGGAGGATATGCCTCTCCGGAGCGCTCAGATCGCTCTGGGTGTCAAAGGATTCTCCGTTCCTGGTCGTGACAATCATCCTGTCTGCCGTACTCGAAGGATACTTGAAAGGTAGGGTATGGTAATGAAAATAGGGTGATGAATTCAAGCAAAAAAGCGAACGCTTAAAGCTTTGCGCCCTGAATCACAAAGTGCGATTCAGAGCGGGTTCGGGTGTCCTGATTCTTTTCGCCAAATCAGGCGATCGCCGTCAAGAGACCTCCGGCCGTGGGAGAACGCCGGCCCTTTCGGCAATCTCAGGCACCATGTGCTCCCATTCGATCGCCATGAGATGGACTCCGGCAACCCCCTCCATCTCTTTGAACTCCTCGATCTGCTCGATGGCGAACTTGATTCCTTCTTCCGCGACTTTGCCTTTGCCGGCGCCCCTCAACCGGTTGATCACGGATTCAGGCACATCCATGCCGGGAACGGACTTGGCCATGTACTGCGCCATACCGACGCTCTTCATGGGGGTCACCCCTGCAAGGATGGAACACTTCTCATGAAGACCCATGTCCACCGCCTGCTTCATGAATTCCCTGAACCGCTCCATATTGTAAATGCACTGGGTTTGCACAAAGTCCGCTCCTGCCTGGATCTTCTTGGCCAGGCGGTGCACGCGCCATGCATAGGGTTCGGCAAAAGGATTGCTGGCAGCGCCGATAAACATTCCGGGCGGTTCGTCGAGTTCCGTGCCGCTCGGAAATTTCTTTTCGTCCCGCATGAACTTGACCAGGTTGATGAGCTGCATGGAATCAATGTCAAAAACACCCTTGGCATTCGGCTGATCCCCGAATTTGGGATGGTCCCCTGAAAGGCAGAGGATATTCTTGATGCCGTGAGCACAGGCGCCCAGAATATCGCTTTGCATGGCCAGGCGGTTGCGATCGCGACACACCATCTGGTAGTTGGGCTCTATGCCTTCCTGAAGCAACAAGAGACAGGCCGCCCAGCTTGACATGCGCACCACCGCGGTCTGGTTGTCGGTGATGTTCACCGAATCCACCTTGCCTTTCAAGTGCGCGGCCTTCTTCCTGACCGCCTCCGCATTGGCGCCTCTGGGGGGACCAAGCTCCCCCGTAAAAGCAAAGTGACCGGCCTTCAGTATCTTTTCCAATCGACTGCCCGACTTCAGCTCTCCGTGTTCTGCCATGATGAATTCCCCTGTTGACGAATCAAGCTTTCTGATGTTCCTTCTGCTTTTCGGGTTTTTCGTACCCCGGCTGGATGACGGTTCTCGGGACCTGGTTCTGCCACTCCGTCATAGGCTGCAGGTCCTTGATGCAATCCAGCCGTCCCTGTTTTTCGAGACGCTCGTAGATCATCTGCCAGGCGCAGGGTTGATCCTTGCTCACCTCACACATGCCCTTGTTGGTTCCGCCGCAAGGGCCGTTGAAAAGGCCCTTGGCGCACATGGTGACGGGGCAGACGCCGCCGGTCAGCCCCAGGACGCAACTGCTGCAGGAACGACATCGCTCTTCATACCATCCCACGCCCTGGTTGACGCCGATAAAGGTGGTATCCACCGCCGGGAAAATGGGTTTATCCGGATAGCGCTCCGCAATGAATTGAACCCCTGCACCGCAAGCCATGGAAAGAATCGCATCGTAGTTTTTCACTTTCTCGTCCAGGGCCTCCAGGTATTCCCGGTCGCATTGGCGTTCGCATGTGAAAGCGCCCAGTTCAATGGGGTCGCCCTCAAGCTTTCTCGCCATATCGAGCTGGGCGTTGAGGACTTCCACCTCCTTTTCCCCGCCCGCAAGGCACACGGCCACGCAGGTTCCGCAGCCGACGTTGAGCACCTTCTTGTAGCCTTTCAGCATCTTCTTGATCTCTTCCATAGGCTTTCTTTTGGCAACGATCATGGGTAATCCCTTTCTTAACTTAGCTCGCTCCACATATCCTGGGGTAGCTTCTCAATTTCAACCACTTCCCATCTGTACGGAAATCCGAAATTCGAATACCCGCCTGCCAAAGTCTTGTACGGCGGGCAGGTCGAAACTCGAAACAAATTCAAATAAGGAAATACGAATGACCAAAACGAAAGCACATCAGCCTCGGCTTAACGTTGTTTTGAATTTCGAAAATTTGCATTTTGGTATTGTTTCGGGTTTCGGATTTCGATATTCGAATTTTCAATTTATCCACCCTTTGCATTGCGCGAGTAAACGCGAATCCTATGAGATAGTTACACTATGCCGCCGCCTTTTTCGCGGCCGTCTTGATCGGATTAGGTCCCAGGGCCATGATCTTCCCGGTCATTTCCTCTGCAATTTCAACAAAACGGGGCGCTTCGCTGGATGAGAGATTGTACATCTGCACCCGCTCACCACCCACGCCGATTTTCTCAAGGATCTCCTGAGCCTGGGCCACCCTTTTTTTGGCCCTCAAGTTCCCCGCGTTGAACTGGCAGGCCCCTTCAAGGCAGCCGACCACATAGACGCCGTCCGCCCCCTTCTCAAAAGAATGGAGGAGGTGAATCACGTCCACCTTGCCGGTGCAGGGAAGGCAGATAATCCGTATACCGCTCGGGTACTGAAGGCGCATGGAACCTGCCAGGTCCGCAGCCGTGTACCCTCAGAACTGGCAACAAAAGGCAATGATGATCGGCTCGAACTTTTCCATCAGAGAACTCCTTCCAACAAAGCATCCACCTTGCTCATCACCTGGTCGTCCTCATACCAGCTCAGTTCAATCGCCTTGGCCGGGCACTCGGCGGCGCAAATGCCGCAGCCCCGGCACAAAGCCTCGTCGATTTCGCTCACCCCTTCCTTGTTGATGCGAGGCACGCCGTAAGGGCATGCGCGCACACAGATCAGGCAGGACGCACATCGCTCCTGGTCTACCTTGGCCGTCACCACCGAAAGTGTGATCTCGGATTGGGAAAGGAACGTGGCGGCCCTGGAAGAAGCGGCCATGGCCTGGGCCACGGCTTCTGAAATGAGTTTCGGTCCATGGGCGGTGCCGCAAACATAGATGCCCTCATTGGCCATATCTACGGGTCTGAGCTTCACGTGGGCTTCCATGAAATACCCGTCCGGGTTTTGGGGCAGCTTGATAATTGAGGAGAGTTCTTCCGTGTCGGCCGGCCTCATGCCTGCGCTGAGCACCAGGAGGTCTGCATGAAGTCTCAAGTCCCTCTGGAGAATGGAATCTTTGAAGGTGATGGAAAGATCACCGTCCTGGGCGCTCACCTGAGGGGGTTCGTCGCGGTGGAAGCGGAAAAAGCGAACCCCTTGCCGCCTGGCTTGGTGGTAATAGTATTCCAGTTCCCCGTAGGTTCGGATGTCGCGGTAGAAGACGGACACTTCGGTTTCGGGGTTGAGCTCCTTGATGTGAAGGGCGTTCTTGATCGCGTTCTGGCAACAAATACGGGAGCAGTTGGGGAAGTCTTCGTTCCGGGACCCGACGCATTGGATCATGATCACGTGGTGGAGATCCTCGGCGCCCTTTTCTTCCAGCCGTTTGCCGAATTCGATCTGGGTGAGAATCCTGCTGTCCCGGCCGTAAAGGAACTCCGTGGGCCGGTACTCCTCGGCCCCTGTGGCCACGATCACGACGCCGTGGTCGATCTTTCGTTCGTACATTCCCGGCCCCACCATCACCTCGGTGGTGAAGTTCCCCTTGAACCCGCTGAAGCCCACGATGAGGCTCTCGGTGAGCACCTGAATTTTGTCATGGCGGGTGACTCTCTCCACCGCATCGAGAAGGTATTCGAAAATATGGGCGCCCTCGATGGTGTGGGTCAGTTCTCGGGAAAGGCCGCCCAGGTGGGGCTCCTTTTCCACAAGGACCACCTCAAAACCCTGGTCCCCGAGACTCAGGGCCGCAGTCATTCCCGCGATTCCTCCTCCGATGACCAAAGCCCTCTTGTTGATG
>Ga0209164_1006057_pt1 | contig 10059 bp, 6 predicted proteins | sample MTBNYHSulfiMetaG_FD_187458 | JGI IMG/M metagenome (GOLD analysis project Ga0209164, IMG submission 187458) | Enrichment culture microbial communities from rom New York Harbor, USA that are MTBE-degrading - MTBE-NYH (New York Harbor Sulfidogenic)... | ecosystem: Environmental > Aquatic > Marine >... | reverse complement strand
CAACGTGCTGGCCCGCCTCGATCACCCCAATCTCCCCAAGGTCTCCGACTTCTTTTCGGAAGGGGATAGCGATTTTCTGGTGATGGATTACGTCCCCGGAAAAGACCTGCGCGCCTTGATGATCGAGGCCCGTCAGCGCAAGGAATACCTCTCTGAGCAGGACGTGCTGGCCTGGGCCGGGCAGTTGGCGGATGCTTTGATCTACCTGCATGGCCAGGACCCGCCGATCCTGCATCGCGATATCAAGCCCAGCAACCTCAAGATCACGCCTAACAGCTTGCTGAAGTTGGTCGACTTCGGGTTGGTCAAGGTGCTGGCCTCCAACGAGGCCACCATCACCATCGTGCAAGGGCGCGGCACGGCCCTTTACACCCCCCTCGAGCAATATGGCGGCGACACCGGCCACACCGACGTGCGCAGCGACATCTACGCTTTCGGCGCCACGCTCTACCATCTGCTGAGTGGCACACCACCCGTCGAGGCGCGTGAGCGCTTCCTCAGCCCTGAGCAGCTTACCCCCTTGCACAAGCTCAATCCCAAGATCAGCGCTCGCACCGAACGGGCGGTGCTATGGGCGCTGAGCCTCCACCCCGATGAGCGCCCCCAGAACGTCAAGGCCTTCCGCGATGCCCTGCTGGGCTATGGGGACCCGATCACCCGGCCGCGCAGTCCCTTGCCCTCCACCCGCCATCTCGGCGAGGTGCTTTCCTCCCCGACTGAGTTGGCCCTTCTGTTCGTTTCGGCTAGTTTGGTCCTGGTCAGCCTGATTGCCACCTTGCTGCATTGACCGCCGCATTGGATAAACTAAAATAAACTCAGCCCCCTGACAACCTTTGCCACAACCAGCCCACGGCCCACCCCAGCACAGCGCCTAGCAGGGCGATGCCGATGTACCCCCACAGACCTCCGATTTGAGCTGGCCAGTTGCTTCCCGGCAGGTTTAGGCTGAGGTAGCTATTGGCCGCCAGGCCGCCGAGCAAAGCCATCAAGCCCCAGCGCACTCCCCAGCGCACGCTGTTCACCAGTACGCCGCTGCGATAAGCCAGATAACTCACCAGCAAGGCGACCGCCAACATCGTCATCCAGCTGTCGAATGTGGTCGTCGCAGTGTTCTCCGCCTCGGCTTCGCCGGGCGTTTCGGGTGTGGGCGAGACTTCCAAGGTGGGTTCGACGGTGCCATTAGTGGGGTTCTCGGCGGTGCCCCCGTTGTCCTCCACGGCGATATCGTATTGCAGCACCTCGGAGCTGGCCTCCGGCAATCCGCTGGTGGCTTGAATTTCCAGCCTGCCGCCGCTCTCTATCTGGTAGCTGGCTTGGGCGATCCCATTCTCCGTGACCGCGCTGAAGGTGCGCTGCGTGACGGCTGCTCCCTCGGCGCCGATGGTGATCCTGAATTGCACCGGCGTGTTATCGGGCACCGGGTGGTTGTTATGGTCCAGAATCACACCGGCCTGGATGAGGATCAGGTCGTTGGGGCGCAGTTCGAGCAGGTCATTGGCTACCGGTGTGGCTTCGACCTCGTCCTCGTCGGGCGTAACCAGGCTGACGGATAACGGGATGATCTCCTCCGGGTCGGGGGAAGTGGCGGTGATTAGGTCATATCCTAGACCCGTGACCGGGACCGGGGAGGCGCCCAAAGCGGTGATCTCTTTGAACAGCAAACGGGCGGCCACCTCGACGAATTCTGTCCCCTTGCTGTACAGCCCGTAGTAGGCCGTCAGCTTGGAGATATCGGTGGCGTCCAGATAGTAGGGGGCGTTGAAGGCAAAGGCGATCACGTGTTTCCCCTGTAGCAGATCGGCGCGTTCGGAGAGGAAGCGGCGTATGGCCTGGGAAGCTGGCCTCTCCGCATCTACATCCAGCATCACCAGGATGATCCAATTGGCGTTTTGCAGCCGGGTGAGCAACGAATCGGGCTGGTTGCCGTCTAGTAGGTCGAGTAATTCGCTGGAGGAATGCGCGAATATCCGGCCGGGGGCGAACAGATTGCCAGCGGCTGGCCCGTACAGGCGGTTGATGGCCTGTTTGAGGGCGTCCACCGCCAGCACCTCCTGCTCCTGGCACTGGCTGCACTGCTGTGCGCTGTAGCTATCGGTGATGATGACCATCTGTTCGGTCAGCGCGGGGGGTGAAGGCAGCGCACTGTCGAGTTCTGGCAGCGAGGGGCTGAAGAGCGTGGCTGCCTGGCGGCTGACGTCGAACATGATCTGGTTGTTTCCGCCGATATCTTCCAGCCCATCTCTCGCCGGGAGCACTCCACTGATCTGCAGGTTGGTGTATAGGTGGAATTTGAGCGTCAGGATGCGCAGAACGGACTCGTCGACGCGCTGGGCGAAGGCCACGTCCTCGTTGTACTTCTGGATGAAGAAGTTCAGCGTGTTGAGGATGGCAGTGTAGTCGTCGGTCTCGCCGCTGTTTAGATCGTTGCCCAGGTAGAGCAGGTCGTTGCCTGCCAGGAAGGCGTCGCGAGCCACCAGGTGAGTGCTGTAGGTCTCCTCGGTGGGGTCATAATAGCGGCGCACCGCCCGGCTGCTCAGATCGTCGCTGATCACCACCCCGCCGGCTTCCCGCCAGGTGGACAGCGGTTCCAGGCTGAAGAGCTGCTCGAAGGCCAGCGAGTCGAAGCTTACTGGCCGCGTGGTGGCGCGGATGTTCCCCAGGAAGCCCTGATAGCGGATGTGGGAGACCAGCAAGGCATCCAGGGTGGCTTCTGCCGAGGAGGCATCCCCGGTCAGGCTGTAGAACGGCGCCAGGTCGATCTGTGGAAGCTCAGCCAGCGATTTGCGGATGGTTGGGATCTCCTCATCGAGCGCCCGGTCGGAAGCCCCGAGGCCAGGGAAGTGCTTGCCGGCCACGGCGATGCGGTTCTGGCTGCCCTCGTGTACGCCGGTGACGAATGCGCTGGCCATTTCCCCAACCCAATAGGGGTCTCCGCCGTAGCTGCTGGTGCCGATATCCCCGGGGCTTTCCGGCTTGGGCGTCTCCAGTACGTCGAGCGAAGGGCCGAACAGCAGGTTGAAGCCTAGCGCCGCCAGTTCCTGACCGAGCACGGCCCCGGCCTGCCGGGCCAGTTCCGGCTGCCAGGTGGCGCCCAGGGTCATGGCGTTAGGCTGCGGGGTCAGGCCGCTCAGGATTTGATCGTAGGGATAGCCGTCCCCCTCTTGCGAAATGCCGACCAGCAGGGGAATGTACGCCGGGGTGAAGGTCTCTCCGGTGAGCTGGCTGGTCAGTTCACCCTGGGCGCTTTGCGATTCGGCCAGTTGCAGGTCGCGGATCAGCTGCCAAGCGGCTTCCAGGGTGTCCGGCGCGTCGACGAAGTTATCGTTTTCGGCCAGCAGGACAACGCCGCCCACGTGGTGGTTGGCGATCAGGTCATAGATCTGGCTCTCGCTGGAGATATCCGTGCCGTCGAAGGTCACCAGGAACAATTGGCCGACGCGCTCCTCAGGGGTGAGTTGTTCGAGCAGCGCCTGGGCGCGTGTTTCGGGATCTTGCTCCTGATCGCTCGGCGCCGCTGACCCACTCGACGGCAGCAGGGAGAGCAGCAGGGCGCACAGCAGGATGGCGTGGCCGAATCGCTGGATGGCTTTCATCTACCCGCTCCCTTCACGGATTTGCAGGGCCAGCGGTGGATCGTCGGTGAAGATGCCGTCCGTGCCCCAGGCGAACAGCCGCTGCATGTCTTCTTCATCGTTCACAGTATAAGCGAAGACGCGCCGTCCGCGGCGATGTTGCCGCTTGAGCAAGCGCGGGGTGACGCTGCTTAGGTGGGGGTGCAGCGACTGGTGGGATAACAGGATGTTCGGCATCCAGCGTGCCAGCAAGCCTCCTGGGCCGGGGAGCGCCAACAATCCCACTGGCACACCCGGCAAGCGCCGCTTGGCCCGCCTCAAGACCAGCGGGTGGAAGGATGAGAACAGCACCCGCTCGGTGAGGCCGTGGTGCTCCACTAGTTCGGCCACTTTCTCGGGAAGCGCATCATCAGGCGAGGCGTAATTGGTCAATTCCACGTTGATGAACAGCGAAGCGCTGCAGCAGGCGAACACTTCATCGAGCGTGGGGATTTTCTCTCCGGCGAAGCGTGGGTCGAACCACCCGCCGGCGTCTAGCTCCAGCAGGGCAGCCAGTTCCATTTCACCCACTTTGCCCAGGCCGTCGGTGGTGCGCGCCACGTTCTGGTCGTGCATGACCACGATCTGGCCGTCGGCGCTCAGCTTGGCGTCCAGTTCGATGGCATCGGCCCCCTGCTCGACCGCCAACTGGAAAGCCGCCAGCGTGTTCTCCGGTGCATAGGCGCTGGCGCCGCGGTGGGCGAAGATCGTCGGTGTCCTCACTTGCTCGAGCATGGCGCTAGAGTTCCACGAAGTAGGCCTTGGCGGCGGTATCCAGCAACTCGGGTTCCATGTTGGGCTCGATGGCTAAATAGCTGGCAATATCCAGGATTTGTTCGCACAAGTCGCGGGGATGGGAGGCCCGCAGTTTGCGCCCTGGCTTGACGTACCACTCCTTGAGCAGGTGCGCCAGGCCTGGGTCGCTGTAGGGGATGCCCTTTTCGGCCGCCTCCCTTTGGAAGATCACCCGGTAATCCTTGAAGCTGGGATCGCGGACCTCGATCTTGTGCCGCAGGCGGCGCAGGAAGCCCTCATCCACTAACTCTCTGGGCGGCAGGTTGGTGGAGAAGATCACCAGCACATCGAAGGGCACCTCCACCTTGTGGCCGGTGTGCAGGGTGAGGTAATCGATGCGGTTCTCCAGCGGGACGATCCAGCGATTCAGCAAATCGCGGGGATGCACCAACTGGCGTCCGAAGTCGTCGATCAGCAGGATGCCGCCGTTGGCCTTGACCTGGAAGGGGGCCTCGTAATACTTGATGGTGTCGTTTAGCACCAAATCGAGGCCGGTGAGGGTCAGTTCACCGCCTACCATGATGAAGGGGCGGCGGATGCGCACCCAGCGGGGGTCACGGCGCGTGCCTGCTTGCGGTGCCCCTGTGCCTTCTTCGGTGGTATCGTCGCTCGGCCACAGTTCGTGGTTGACCGAGTCGTACAGCTTGACCACATGCCCGTCGATGTAGAGGGCCGAGGGGATGTAGATGCTCTCTTTCTGGATCATCTTGCCGATGGCTTGAGCGATGCTGGTTTTGCCATCGCCGGGAGGGCCGTAGATGAAGATCGAGGTGCCCGAATTGACCGCCGGGCCGACCTGGTGGAAGGTTTCCTCGGCGAGTACCAGTTCTGCCAGGGCTTTGCGCATTGAGCGGCTGGTGACTGTCGTGCGGCGGCGCGCTTGATGGGTGATCGCCTGGTTGTAAGCCTCGAGCGGCACGGGAGCAGGCCCGGCATACTGGCTGCGCGCCAGCGCCTCTTGCGCTCTTGTGCTTCCGGCGTTGGTGATGGCATACACGTAGCTGCCCTTGCCCACGCCTCTGGGCGAGGTTTTGGTCTCGACGAGCGTTTCGTGCTTGAGGTTATCTAGGATCGGCTCGACGATTCCGGCAAAAGGCAGGGCGATGGCCTCTGCGATCTGAGAGCCGTTCAGGTAGCCGCGAAAATAGAGTATTTTCAGGGCCAGGTCTTGCAGCCAGAGCTGCGACAGCCCGGTCTCCTGGATGCCTGTGATCGAGGGCGGTAGATAACCTCCTGCCCTGGCTGCGACGTTTGGGGGGCGATCCCTGTGCGCAGCGCTCATTGTCGCCTCCTGACTGCGCCGGTCGTCCCGTAGGACGGAATCAGTACTCGTAAATCGGCGTTTCGGTGCAGACGGTGAGATTATAGCACGGCGCCAGGGGGCCGTCAGATGGTTATAGGGGCGGAAACTATACTATAATTCGCTCCTATGAAGGTATCTGTGATCATGCCGGTCTACAACGAGGAAGATACGGTCGCCGAGATCGTTCGCCGCGTCGAGGCTATCGGCCTGGTGGAAGAGATCGTCATCGTCGACGACGGTTCGGTGGATAATACCCGTGCCATTCTGGCAGAGTTGGAGACCAAGCCGCACGTGCGCGTCTTCCTGCACGAACGCAATCAGGGCAAGGGTGCCGCTGTGCGCACCGGTATTGGGCAGGCGCGAGGCGATGTGCTCATCATCCAGGACGCCGATCTGGAATACGACCCCCGCGATTACCCCCAGCTGTTCAAGCCGCTGGAGGAGGGCATCGCCGACGTGGTCTATGGCTCGCGCTTCCTGGGCGGGCCGCGGCGGCCGATCCTGTTCTGGAACATGGTCGCCAATAAGATCCTGACCCTGGTCACCAACGTGCTTTACAACAATATCCTCACCGATATGGAGACCGGCTACAAGGTGTTCCGCCGCCAGGTGGTGGAGGGCATGCCTCTGCACGCCCGCGGCTTCGAATTCGAGCCTGAATTCACCGCCAAGCTGCTCAAGCGCAAGGTGCGCATCTACGAGGTGCCGATCTCCTTCAACCCGCGCGATTACGACGAGGGCAAGAAGATCAAGACCAAGGACGCTTTTATCGCCCTGTGGACCCTGATTAAGTATCGTTTTGTAGATTGATCCTCTGGGAGGATATTCTCTAGCCCTGGCTAGGCTTGAGATCTCTGACGTTCAACTGTAGTTTTTTCTGTCCCCGAAATTCGTTCAATTCGAAGTGGTAGAGCAGGTCGATCTGCTCGGGCATTTGCTCGTGCCAGTGGCCTTGGCGGAAGGCGATGGCGTCGAAGGACACCCATCCATCGCTGACGACCAGCTTTAAGTGCTCGGCTTTCTTGCCCACCGGATAGCTGCGCTGCACCCCTAGGCCGCGGGAGACGAAGGCGGCTTTGGGGTTGCCGTAGCCGGTCGGTTCGAGCAAATCCAGGTGTTCGAGCAGTTCCGGCTTGAGCTCGGCCAGCGGCACCTCGGCGTCAGCGTGCAGGACCGGGCGCAGGTCTTGGCCGCGCAGGGTCTTCTCGGCGATGGCGTGCAGGCGCTCCTTTAACTCCGGCACTTTGTCGGTCTGGATGGTGAAGCCAGCCGCAGCGGCGTGGCCACCGAAGTGCTCGAATAGGTCGGCGCACTGTTGCAATGCCTCGGTGATGTGGAATTCCGGGATGCTACGGCAGGAGGCACGCGTGGTATCGCTCTCTTCCTGGCCGACGATGGCTGGCCGGTAGTGGCGCTCGACCAGCCGGGAGGCCGCCAGCCCGACCACGCCGGGGTTGAATTCCGGGTCGAAGGCGAAGAGCAGCGCTGCATCTGGGTCTTCGGCGGTGACTAGCGCCTCGGCGCGCGTGAAGGTCTCGTCGGTGATCCTCTGCCGCTGGCGGTTCTGGTTATCCAGCCGCTGGGCCAGCTTTCCGGCGGTGAAGACATCGTCGGTGAGCAGCAGGTTGTAGGCGTCCTGGGCGGTGTCCAGCCTACCGGCGGCGTTCAAGCGCGGCCCGAGCATGAAGCCGATGTGGGAAGCCTCCAGGCGCTGAGGTTTCAGCCCGGCCACGCCGATCAGCGCCATCACCCCCTGGCGGTGAGGGCGGCGCAGCTGCTTCAATCCCGCCCGCACCAGGTGACGGTTCTCGCCCGCCAGCGGTGCCAGGTCGGCCACCGTGCCCAGCGCTACCAGGTCGAGCAGTTGCTGGGCGGAAAAAGCCGTCGTCTCCTGGCCTTCGAGCAGGGCGCAGGCCAGCTTGTAGGCCACGCCCACGCCCGCCAGATTCTTTTCGGGGTAATTGCCCCCCGGCAGCTTGGGGTTGATGCACGCCCTGGCGCGCGGCAGCTCCGGGCCTGGGGTGTGGTGGTCGCTGACGATCAAGTCCAGCCCTATCTGGGCGGCGTGCTCGGCCTCTTTCAGGGCGCGGATGCCGCAATCCACGGTCACCACCAGGGCGGTGCCCTCCGCTTTGATCTCGTCCAGCGCCTGGGTGTTCAGGCCGTAGCCCTCTTCGAAGCGGTTGGGGATGTAGCCGTGCGCCTCGCCCCCCAGGGCGCGCAGGGTCTGCACCAGCAGGGCGCAGGCGGTCACGCCATCGGTGTCGTAATCCCCGTAGACCACGATGCGCTCTCCCTGCAGGAGGGCCGCCTCTAGCCGCTCGACGGCCTCCGGCACCCCCGGCATGGCCAGCGGCTCGCTCCCGCTTGGTGGGCTGGCAGCCAGGAAATGGGCGGCTTGCTCCTTATCGGGGTAGCCGCGGTTGAAGAGGATTTGGCGTAGTAGCGGGGGAAGTTCGTTAAGCGCCTCGTCGGCTTGCGGCGAGAGCGAGGGGGCGATTTGCCAGCGTTTTTCCATCACGTTTGTGTCGGCATTGTCTAACGGGGTGGCGTTAGTATAAGCGCCCTTGCGCTGCTTGGCAATGGCGCTCGGTCGGCGGTTGCCTGGCCGCGGCGATGACTAGGCGTTGACGTTGGGTTAAAAGACTGCTATGATTTTTGCTGAGCATGGACGGCAAACGGATCAGCTGGAGGGAACGGTTGCAGAGGGGCGTGCGACAGCTCCTGTATTTGTTCACGCCAGGCTTGTCGATCAAGCGCTGGCTGGTTCTGGTTCTGCTGGGCACTGCCTTGATCGGGTTGGGCTTAGCCGTCCTGGCGCTGGATATATACCGCAACGCCCCAGATACCTGGTGGCTTCCGGCGCTCTCCTGGCTGTCGCTGCGCTTCCTGGCACGCCCACTGCGGGCTTTGATCTTCGGTGGCCTGGGGGTGGGATTGATCTTGACCGGCATTTGGGGCCTCAACCGCTCCTTGCTGGCGCCTTTCATTCGCCCGGGGCGACCGGTCGTCGAGACCCTTAGCCGCTATAGGCGGCGTTCGCGCGGGCCGCGCATCGTCGCTATCGGCGGCGGGACCGGCCTTTCCACCCTGTTGCGCGGATTGAAGGAATACACCCACAACATCACCGCCGTGGTCACCGTGGCCGATGACGGTGGCTCTTCAGGGCGCCTGCGCGATAGCATGGGCATCCTGCCGCCTGGCGACATCCGCAACTGCCTGGCGGCCCTTTCTAACGACGAAACGCTGATCACCCAGCTCTTTCAGTACCGCTTTGTCAACCGTGGGGAGGGCCTGGACGGTCACTCCTTTGGCAACCTGTTCATCAGCGCCCTGAGCGAGCTTTCGGGCAGTTTCGAGGAAGCGGTTGCTGAATCGGGGCGCGTGCTCTCCGTGCACGGGCGTGTGCTGCCCTCCACTTTGAGGGATGTCCGCCTGGTGGCCGACCTGTCGCTGCCGCACCAGATGGGCGAGGTGCGTGTCAAGGGCGAGAGCCGCATCCCGGAGGTAACCGGCCGCGTGCGCCGCGTGTGGCTGGAACCGGATAACCCCCCGGCTTTCCCTGAGGTGGTCAAGAGCTTGCTGGCTGCCGATCTGATCCTGCTCGGCCCGGGAAGCTTGTACACCAGCATCCTGCCTAATTTGCTGGTGCCGGATATCGCTGCCGCCATACGCGCCAGCCAGGCGTTGAAGATTTTCATTTGCAACGTCGCCACCCAGCCCGGCGAAACTGACAGTTATAATTGTGAAGACCATATCCTGGCCGTCGAGGCCCACGTTGGCACGCATTTCTTCGATCTGATCATCAGCAATGAGAATTGTGATGGGACGCTTCCGGAGGGCGTGCAATGGGTCAAGGCCGATATTGGCCTGGAGGATCGCTATCCCCTCTACCGCGCAGATGTGGTAGACTGCGAAAGTCCGGGCAGGCACGATGCCGGGAAGCTTGCGCGCGTGGTGATCGACCTGCTCGAAGAGCGCACCGGCCCTTTGACCGTCTAGACGGCCGGTTCTCAGCGCCGGGCATTTACAAATTAGCGAAGATTGCGTGAGAGGGCGCTTGCGTTAGCTGCTGGCTCCCTTTCGCTGCGATATACACATATTTCAAGGAGACACGTCATGACGACAAAAATTGGCATTAACGGCTTTGGACGCATTGGACGCCAGGTTCTCAAGGCGATCAACGACTATCACCCTGATGACATTCAAGTGGTGGCCGTCAACGATCTCTTTGACACTGCCACCAACGCCCACATGTTCAAGTACGACTCGAACTACGGCGTTTACGAGGGCAGCGTGGAGATCAAAGGTGATAACCTGGTGATCGATGGCGAGGAGATCGAGGTCTTC
>Ga0209164_1006055_pt1 | contig 10059 bp, 8 predicted proteins | sample MTBNYHSulfiMetaG_FD_187458 | JGI IMG/M metagenome (GOLD analysis project Ga0209164, IMG submission 187458) | Enrichment culture microbial communities from rom New York Harbor, USA that are MTBE-degrading - MTBE-NYH (New York Harbor Sulfidogenic)... | ecosystem: Environmental > Aquatic > Marine >... | reverse complement strand
GTCGCGCGAACCGGCACATTGAACGAAGGCGATTTTTTTCACGTCTGCCTGGTCGGAAAGTCTTACGATTCTGCCCCCGGTTGGTCCGTTATGAGAAGCAAGGCGCTCCATCATTACGTTGGTGATAACGTTTTTATTTTTCTCGAATCCATAGTAGGCAATCTTTGCCGCCTCATACGGCTCCCAACCGGTCGCCCAGACAATTGCCCCCACTTTCAGATCGAAGCTGGCAGGCTGCATCTCAAGATCGATGGCTCCATACGGACACGCAGCTTTGATCTTTTCGGCCTCCTCCGTGCCAAGAACTTCAGGAGCAAGCACATACCGCATGGGAAACGCGAATTCGTGAGGCAGATAAGCAGCCTTGATGTTATCCAATCCGTAGTTGAAAGGATTGGCAATTTCCGTGCTAGCCGCTTCGGCGCAATCACCACAGCCGGTGCACTTCTCATTCACATAGCGAGGGGAACACTTGAGGGTTACGTCAAAATTGCCAGCCTCACCCTCTACTTTTTCAACCTCCGCCATCGTGAAAAAACGAATAAGGGGGTTGTTCTTGATGCGCCGGAAGTTGATTTCAAGACCGCAATTCGGCGGACACAGCTTGGGAAAGTACTTGTTCATACGGGCTACGCGGCCGCCCAGATAGGGCTCTTTTTCAGCTATGTAGACCTGGAAGCCGGCTTCAGCAGCTTCAAGAGCAGCACTAAGTCCACTCATGCCGCCGCCCACAACTAGAATGCTTCGTTCTCCGTTTTGCGCCTCAGCCATGAAATTTCCTCCCTACCAGTGATCATCGATGAAAGAGATTTACCAAGATCCATTACTTCCAGGATAGGCTCATCCTGCATTAATAAAACTATTAATGCTAACTCAGTGGTGGAAAAAAATTCAACCGATAAATTGACTTTTTGCACGACCAATGTGTTCTGCAACGCCGCAATAACCATAACGCCAGGCTAGGCTATATTCTCGTCATCTCTGCACGGGAGCCAGCCCCAAAGGGCAACATGTCATAGCCCATAGCAACGCCCTGGGACCGGGGGTCTTAAGAAGTTATGGGGTTGGTGAGCCGGGTTCACGCGGGTGCCGCTTATAAGCCCGCCGCCTTAACAGGTGATTTGACAATATCACGCCTGTACTTATATTTAGTTGAAAGTTGAGAGTCATTCAACTCAATATGGATCTCTGATATCCAGGAGGTAAAGCAAATGGAATTCACTTTGGAAAGTTTGGCTGAGAATGTGGGTAAAGAAGGTTTAAAAAGGCTGGAAACGGTGTTGTGGGCGCTACATGATAGCTACGAGCCTTGGGCGGATATGATGATGCTGGGCGGCGCTGGAGATGGTGGCGTCGACCACTTCCCTCTCAATCTGGATGAAATTGAAAGCATCGAAGTTACCGCGCACCGAGTGGTGGAGCCTGAATAGTCCATGTCCAGCTCACCTGTGCCAGGTGAGCTGAAGAGGATTCCAGCTTCTGTCGCCGAGATGATGCTACAAATAAAGCGCCCATGTGAGCTTAGTAGGAATATGGAGAGGCCGATAGGGAGAAGAGCTCGCAGCAGAGGTGTTCGAACAAGGCTGGACTTAGAAGCAATACCGTCAGGAAGTGAAGATTGATGGTATAGGTTAATACGACCGAGCGAGTCGCATGGCTCGCTCAGTCTTAACGTAAAGCTGGGCGTTTCTTGGCACATTTCACTATTATTTCCTGTTGTACAATCTTATTCAGGTAAATCTTATTCAGGTACCTCTAATCTTACGAGCATATTTGACGCCTCTGTCTTGATCATGATAGGCAATATGAGGCATTCCGTCCGTATCTATGGAAAGGGAAGTATAGGTGACTGTACCTTTTGTGTCTACGACTTCGAAGTTCCATGGACCCTGTATGTTCGTTGCAACCTTCAGTGCTCTCATGGCTGAATAACTTATGTATATATTGGAATACTGGTCAACTGCTATTGAACTATAATTCCCTGCAACTTCTGCAGTGTCAACGAGTTCGGTTATCCATTTACCCCCAATTTTCTTCGCCAACCAGAGGTCCGGTTTATTGGGGCGTTTATCGACCGTGTAGCTTATGTAAGGATTCCCTTCTTCGTCAAGGGCGAGAGACGTAAAATTGCCGACAAATTCACAGTCATCGGCAACTTCGATATGCCAGGCATCATTTTCTTTTAGGGCATATTTCAGGAGGCCGTTCACACTGTCAATGTAACTGATGTGTATGCGACCGCGGGCATCCACTTTAAGAGAAGAAAATCCACCAACCGCATTCGATTGCATCTGCCCGTCATCTACTACTTCTAATTTCCATCGATCCTTATCTTTGATAGCCAGTTTAAGATACCCCTTACTAAGATTATAATAGCTGATATAGACCTTCCCCTGATCATCAACAAATATGGAGGTATCAAAGCTCGCAAACGACTCGTTATCCACTACCTCAATATTCCATCTGCCTCCATCAAATACGGCCATCTTTAAACGATCTTTCCCTTGGTCCCTATAGCAGATATAAATTCTTCCTCCGTCAGCCCTTGCTGTCGAGAGAAATTGTCCTACAGTTCCTTGCTGATCTACCCTTTCTATGATCCACCCGTCAGGTCCGTTTTCTGCATGTTTTAAATCACCGGTGACATTATCATAGTAGGCTATATGAACCTTATCGCTTGACTCAAGAACATGCGATGTATATTCCCCGACAAACCCTTTTTCCACCATTTCGATGATCCATTTATCCTCGGCTGTTGTATCATTCGTTGAGAAATCCATGCCTTCAGTCCTCCGGGAGATAATAAGAAATCGCTTTCCAAGTCTTAGTCTTTTGGCGTAGCACCCAGTCCTCAATGCCGGGCGAGCTTCATATGCTGATTCACCCGATCAATGTTTATAGGCCCAAATTCCATAAACCGGATCAGAAACAAACAATTCTCCGTAATACTTATCTTTTTCTGGTCTCGGAAGCCCTCGGATAGAATGGGTATGTAATTTTTCAAATTCCTCCGATAGTAAAAAATATTCGGATACAAGTCCCATACGTTCAAACTCAGTTAAATGTTGCCAGATGGCAATCACCTTTGGGGGAAACCAACGGTTTGAAAATGTAACGATAAAATATCCGCCCCGTTTAAGGATTCGTCCCACTTCCTTAAAAACGGCCAGAGGGTGCGTCAGATATTCCACCGAAACGGTACAAATTACTCCGTCAAAGGATTCATCCACGAACGGTAGAGCGATATTTTCATTCAAATCATGAATCACAGTATCCGTCAGTCGTTCATTTTCTTTCAGCTCTTCGAGATTCATCCCCAGGCCAGTGACTTTTCCTGGGTTTGAGTGTGGAGGGATATGTGATTTCCAGCTGCTCATCAAATCCAGCACAGTGTCACCATCACGTAGAACTTTTCCATACAACTCGGATATATTCTCAATCGCCGTGTCGTCAAGGTGATTCACAAATCTGGGCTTCTCGTAAAAGTGTTTATCGGAAGCTTCATCCATTCTTGCAAAGGGATTGTCAGAAAAGAAATCAGTTGGCTGCCCGTTCCATCGAATCTGCATCCCAGGCCCGGTTGTGAGGATTTCCATCCAGTCATTGCTCATTCCTCCTCCCTTTTCACCCGGCTTGCTCTTTATTCCCCGTATCGTAGCTTTGACATGCAGTTGTGTTCCGGCAAGTGGATGATTGAAGTCCACAAGTATATTGGAATCATGGACCTCAGCGCATCGAAAGGGTTCCATATTGGCTCTGAATACATTCGCGATGCCCTTTAGAATGCCTTTGGGGTAAAATCGTCCTTGTCGTGGGTGAACGGTCCTGTCGGGCAGGAAGGTTTTGTCAAATTGGGAATGCTTGATATCAAACAACTTCTTAGGGTCAGTATTGGGTATGATTTCACCCGCATTGAATGATGTGTCAACACTATCGCCGATACTTCTATTCATGAGTTTTTCAAGCAATGCTTTCGGCAAAATATCTCGCCAGAAATTCACTCTCCCGGCAAAGAAGCTATCAATATGCTTTCCATAACGACTTTCCCACTTAAGCTGTAACTCAATATCAGCAAAGTTCTTCATATCTGTCTTTATCATGATAGCTCACCCACTTGTTATCTATGCATTGATTTCTCGGGCAGGGAAGAACTCCGTTGGAATATTCCTTTCAGTTGAAACACGCTAAAAATAGTATAAGCGATTGTGAGTCATCTTTCCAAAGATCGTCGGCTTCGTCCTCTCTTTTGTCAGAGTGGGAACAGCGAGGGAGAGTATTTCCCAATAAATTCTGAAGGCGCTGTCGAGATCTTCTCCAAGTCCTTCAAGTGCGCTTGCAGACCTCAACAGCTTTTCTCACGAGAAAAATCAGTTCCCGCCACCCCTCTGAAAAGACCCGAACCCCCCCTCCATCGCCACATCACTCTCCAAGCGCACTTCCGGGTCTGATTTCGGAGAGAGCTCTGTATCTTCTTTACCTAATCACCCGTATCCTTCTCCTTCTTATACTCTTCCTTTACCTTTAATGTCTCTTCAAGCATCAAAACATACTTCAGGTATTTGAATCCAAACTTCATCAGCGCAATGTCGTCAGTCTTCATCTTCTCGATTTCTTCATTATCGATATCAAACATATTGAGAAATCCACTCTCATAAACAAATCTCCTAAACCTATCGATGTCATAACTTGCCATGTAAATCAGGGGTTGCCTGTTCGGGTCGAGTTGGGGTCGACCCGGATTGTCCCTTCTTAATTGTATCTCCGCCCACTCCCTATTCATCTCGTCATAAAGATCAACTCCCTGTTCACTCCTCCACGTGTCAATGGTCCACTCACTGTCTTCCTCATATCCAAGGCAGTTCGGTTCCCTGATAAAGAAAAAGAATTCTTGAGGTGCAGGACCTCCGCTCTCCGAGTCCTTTATCACGAGACCCTTGCCAACGGGGTAGTATCGGCAGTTAGCAGGTCGGTCTTCGTAAATACTGCAGCCCTCGGCTGTAACAAAAGGGCATTTGCCTTCTTCATCATCCATCATCTTGAGCACTGCAAAAGGGTGTAAAGACTTCTCATCGATATGAGTGCGAGTGTATTTCTCAAGAAACTCTCCTGAAGAAAGCCCCAATCTCTTTTTCATCCTTAGGACGTCGTAAGGAGTTAGAAGCATTTCTGTATGTCTACAGCATCTATTGAAGCAGCCGACATCCTTATGGCATCTGAACTTGAATTCTGAATCCAATGTGCGCTCGACAGGTTCTACATACTTTGTACTCGGTAACATGGTTTAATCCTTTCCATCCGTTTAACATGAAAATTGAAAGCTTCTTGTCTGCCGGGGCGATCAAGGCACGGCAAGCAACCGTCCAGGCTGTCCGACGATCCCTCACAGCATAGGCATTTTGCCTGCTTTATTGAGCTTATCAGGCAGAACGTTGAATCATAACCGCTATGAAAAGAGATGGCCATGCCCGCAATTTAATTGATGGCCATTTTTTTGCGGAGAGCTCTTCCCAGCCAGGCCTAAGTATACGTCCACGCAATTAAGTGCCCGGTTATTTTCGGTCAGGCCCGCGAGGGGGCATCCAGGTCTTTTTACCGATTCCCGCCAGTAGCATGCGGTAATGACGATCTGGATAATAGACACTTTGTTCTGGGGAGAGCTGTACTAAGAAGTAGAGGAAACGTCCCGGCATGCCATTCCTAGGAGCGTCAGCGACAAGCCATTTTAGAGGTCGCGATTACTTCGCGCTTGTCTAGCAATGAAAAAGACGAAGACATATACCATTTTCTTTTGCTTTCCTGCAGAAAATGGGTGCTCCCTCAGGGCTGGTGAGGTGGTCTGCGTCGATTATCTCTGCGATCGTGTATATACAATTGAGAAGGTAAACCCGTCACTCAAGTCAGCAGATTTGGATATCGTAACCTTTCCCTGCCTGCAAAATACACAAACAGAGACTAACTAGATGTCTTACTCCTCAATTGTAAGAGCTTATCCATTTGCTTATCTTTGAGCTTCAGCGTATCTTCAGAAAAAAGGCTGAATCTTACCCATCGATAGCCGAAGTTCAACAGCTCTTCGTCATCTTCCTTTATCTTTTCGATGAGCCCTCTCTCCACATCATAGATGTCAAAGAATCTGGTTTCAAATATGAATCTTTTGAACGCATCGAGGTCGTAACAGGCCGAATACACCAACCTGGTTTTTCCGGGATCCAGTTTGCCGCCCTTCTCGAAATAGTCGTGGTGGGTAATAGCTTTATACGCCTCATTCATCTTATCGTATATCTCAATCCCTTGATCCCTTTTCCAATCGCGTATCGTCGCTTGTTTGTCACCTCCGAATCCCAAGCAGGCGGACTTTTTTTCAATCAAAAATTCTCGTTCCTCAGACGAAACCGGGAACACAGGATACATCCTGCATGACCACGGCCTATCGAGGTATATGCCGCACCCATCAGATCCAACGAATGGACACGTCTTATCTTTATCTTCCCTCATCTTGAGCACCAGCAGAGGTAATCCTTCCTCACCAGTGAGCGCAATGGTATAAGTTTTCAAGAGCTCTTGAGAAGATAACCCGACGGCCTTTCTCATCCTAAGGACATCATAGGGTGTGAGGAAGATATTTATATCACGGCAGCACGTGTTGTAACAGGCAAGTTCGCCGTGGCACGAGAACTTGAATTTGTCATCCAAATTAAATAAGACTTTTACAGCATGTTCCTCGTTCATAGAATATTCTCACAATGATCTTATTTTTTCAAAATGAGTGAGCTTCACGTCAACTTTATGTTCCAACCGACTCCCAGCAAACATTTAGGGGCGACCTCGAAAGGCCGCCCCCATGGGTACCACTTCAGATTCTAGGCCGAGCTAGACAATTTCAATCATTGGCCTTGTCAGTAGAGTCCATTCCTTCGTATTGACATCATACTTCACGTTGATGAAGTTTCTCTGGCTATCATCCAGCTTCAAGTAGTCATACTTGTAGTAGTAACCAGGCCATCTGGACTCTTTGCGGGCCAGCCTGGTCCTTGCACACGCCTCACCAACCAGGTACCTGTGATAGGCTTCCCATGCCCTCATCAGCTCGTGAAGATCTTTGGCAGCGAGCTTCTCGGTATCCTCTCCAAGCATTCCCAATTTCCAGATACCGATTTCCAGTTGCTTGTCGGATGTTCCATAGAGGGTCTCCCATCCACCAGCATATTCTCCCATGATCTTCTGCAGCCTGAACAGGTAGTTATGGGGGGAGATATAGTCAGGATTCACATCACTCTGTGTCGTGAAGCCCTTCTTCTCTTCATACAAAGCCATAGGTCTCAAGACTATTTCTTTGTATTTAGCGATCGTGGCGTCGGATACCGTCGGTACGTAGCCCTTATTGTCATTGGCGAACCTTACCACCGACTTCCCAACAATTCTTCCCTGTACGTGGGAGCCGCTGGAGAACTTATGGGCACACGCGCCAACACCGCAGCCAGCCGTAAACAGACCCTTAACGGTCGTCATGCAGTTGTACTGCGCGGGGAATGAATCTTTGTATTCCGCAGGCATCAGATCCTCAGGACCACAGCACCACGAACCGCAGGAGCAGGCATGGGAACCGATGAACACCGAGTCGGACAGCTGCAGCTCCATGGGTTTCTCGAGCGGATCCACATTGTGGGCGGCCCAGTTCGTCGCACCCTGAATGGTCATATCGAGGAAGTCTTCCCAGGCCTCGCTTTCATACATCTTGATTTTCTTCTTCAATTCCTTCGGGTCGCTTATCTCTTTCTTAAACCTTTCCACCACCCTCTCTGTATGCATCATGAAGGGAGCCTTGCCTTCCTTCGCACAGAGGATCATTTCGTAGTTTCTCATGGGTGTGGGAGTCGGTTTCGCGTTGGCATAGGGTGCCCAAGCAGCTGACTCGTTTGGATATGCACCAACATAGGGCTCGTCATAAGCGTTCAATGCGGGTGTCTTGAACAGCAGGAAGAAGGTGCCTACCGGACCATAGGAATCTTTGAATCTCGGCGGGACAAAGGTGTTGTCCATCTGTGTCAGCTCGCCGCCTGCCTCCAGAACCAGCGCATAGACCGAGCCGTTGACAAAGGGCGGCATCCAGGACCGGCCGAAGCCTTCACCCTGGGACCGTGGCCTGAAAACATGGACCGCACCACCCATCAGGGCGATCGTTACTTTGGCCTTGAATACATAGAACTTGTCTTCGCGGACACTGAAGCCCACTGCTCCGGCGATCCGGTCTGTTTCCTTCTCGTCCTTGAGCAGATGCGTGATCATGACTCTTTCCATGATCTCGCCTTTATCGCCCAAGGCGCCTATAGCAGCCTTGGCTGCCTCAGCTACGATAATTTTGTAGCTCTCGCCGGAGATCATGACCTGCCATTCACCGGACTTTGTATAGTTCCCAGCCTCATCTTTCCAAATCGGCAGTCCCCATTTGTCGAAATGCTTTACTGACGAATCGACATGTCTCGCAATATCATAGACCATATCTTGTCTCATGATACCCATCTGGTCGTTCGTTACATATTCAACAAATCTTTCAGGCATGCGGGAATTCTGGGTGACCTTGCCGTCCATGCCCATGTATGTATTGATAGCAGAAAGTCCCATCGCTACAGGACCACTTCTGTCGATGGCAGCTTTGTCAATCAGTGTCACCTTCAAACCAAGCGGCTTAGCCCAGTACGCCGCCTCTACTGCAGCGCCACAGCCGGACATCCCACCACCAAGGATCAAAACATCAGTCTCGACAACTTGTGTAGCAAAATCTCTCATCTCTTAATCTCCTTATTTCTTAACGGTCGGGAGTTCTTTAATCCCCATTATGTCCGGCTCTCCAAGGAGGAACAGATTATTCAAATCTGCTGGGTTTGCCTCGGGGAATCCATCAAATGGCTTTATGGAACCCTCATCTGTCGTCCTCGTTTGATACTTAAATCTCTTGAGTCTTCCATCTCTGAACTTGATGGTCCACATGATGTCTTGACTTCCTCGAAGAGGAGTCGATGCAGCGCCCATAGGCACGAAGTCCTGGTAACTCCTTACATCCATAGCCTGCTGCGGGCAGATCTTTACACAGCAATAGCACTCCCAGCAGTAATTGGGCTCCTGGTTGTATGCCTTCATTTTCTCTTTATCCAACATCATCAGGTCGTTGGGGCATATATACATGCAAGCAGTCTTATCCTGCCCCTTGCAGCCATCACACTTCTCAGTCATTACAAAACTTGGCATAACCTTTACCTCCAAAGAGTCTGTTTGTTTTGTTGAGCCGATTTACTTGCTTCTGTGAAATTCCTTTGACCTAAGCCTTACACCTCCCTTCTGAAGATGAGTCCTGCCCCCTTTCCCGACCGCAAGCGGCCTTCAGGGGGCTAGCTTTTGCTTGGATCTTGAAGTTTCCTTCATTTGTCTGCTTCGATTTAGCTCACATACTACTTCTTCTTCACATCGCCCGTTGCAGCGCCGTGAAGCTTAATTTCAACCTTTTCCTCAAGACCCTGATAGTACGCCTGTAACACCGCAACAACCTCGGCACGAGAAAATTCCTTGGGCAGCTCGCCACCTTCGGAAAGGGTCTTGCGGACCATGGTTCCGGAGAGCAACAGGCGATCTTCCTTGCCATGGGGGCAGGTCCTCATAGAAGCCATGCCGCCGCATTTGAAGCAATGGAAGGTCCAGTCGATTTTAAGAGGCCGCAGTATCAGAGCGCCTTCCGGAATTTCATCGAAGATCTTTTGAGCATCAAACGGTCCATAATAGTCGCCTACGCCGGCATGGTCGCGACCAACAATAAGATGGCTACAGCCATAGTTTTGGCGGAATACGGCGTGCAGCAGAGCTTCACGGGGTCCTGCATAGCGCATTTCGGCGGGATACCCACCCTGAACGACAGTGTTCTTCACGAAATAATTCTCTACTAGCACATCAATTGCTTTTACGCGGACATCGGCCGGGATGTCGCCCGCTTTCAGCTTTCCGACCAACTGGTGAATATAAAGACCGTCCATCACCTCAACCGCGATTTTAGCTAGAAACTCGTGGCTG
>Ga0209164_1006053_pt1 | contig 10063 bp, 7 predicted proteins | sample MTBNYHSulfiMetaG_FD_187458 | JGI IMG/M metagenome (GOLD analysis project Ga0209164, IMG submission 187458) | Enrichment culture microbial communities from rom New York Harbor, USA that are MTBE-degrading - MTBE-NYH (New York Harbor Sulfidogenic)... | ecosystem: Environmental > Aquatic > Marine >... | reverse complement strand
CCTTCCGTCCAGTATAGAAATGAGGGATGGCATAGCCTACTGGACAGGATATCGCTGTCCTTTTGGCATTGAAAATACCTACAGAGCCGTCTGCGAGGCCCTGATGGAAATGGACCGGCAAATTTTCTGTGCGCTTTTAGGCGTGGACAGGGATAGAATGGAGTTCACCATTCAAAAATCTCTCGCAGCCGGCGATGATTGCTGTCAAGGCATATTCAGGTTGTTATAGTTACGATCGGGCGTACACTCCCTTGGATGCCCTTTGGGCATAGGTCCTGGGCGCAACATTGATCAGCGTCGTGAGCGGCTCGTCGATCGGCGAGGCGGGCCGTTTGGCGATAAGGGAGGTTCCGATGCCGAACCCTCACTCCGGCGTTGAATTAAGCTGGACCATTGCCTCAAAAATGGGCAGCCTTTGTCCGGTAATATCGCCGATCCATTTGTCGTAGATATCAAATATCTTTTTGGTTCGGCAAAGATCCGATATCGCGCGATCGGCCACGAGACGAAAGTCTGCATCATTTCGCCTTACGGCAAATGCAAAAGGCTCAAAAGAGAATACGTTGGGATCAAGCTCAAGTTTCATTCGGTCGTGCGCCTTTGAAGCGATACCGATAAGCACCACCTGGTCAGCAGAATAGGCATCGATTTTTTTCTTTCTCAGCGCATCCATCCCTTCTTCTGCTGAATTGAACAAAACAACTTCCGCACGTGTTGACGTTTCGCGGATGAGATCCTTTAAAAAGACGGCGGTCGTTGTGCCCTTCACGACGCCGATTCTCTTTCCATCAAAACCGGATGAATCACGATCGGCATTGTCTTTTAAACGCATCAGGGAGGCGCCGGTGACAAATGTCAATTGCGTAAAGTCAACGAGTTCGCTGCGGGAAAGCGTTTTGGTGGTTGCGCCGCAGAGGATGTCGATTTTTTTAGACCTCAGGGCTTGAAATCGATTTTCCGCGGTCACGGGTACATATTCAACCTTTACGTCCGCGCCGATTCTCTTTTCAATTTCAGTTACGATGCATTTAGAGAGATCAATGGAATAGCCATTCGGGCTACCGTCCCTTTCCAAAAATGACATGGGGGGTTCAGACGCACGATAGCCGATTCTGATCTGGCCGCTCTTTTTAATCTGTTGAAGGGTTCCTGTGAGTTCTTGAGCCGCCAGCGGGCTCGCAAAAAAAAGGATACATAAAATGATTGCCAGGTTACGTTTCATCATGCCTTTCTCCTTAAAGAGGGTGGATTTTCCGGAGCGCCTGACGCCCTTGAGAAAGAGAATTTCGCCGGAGGTCGCCTTGTTGGCTGTTTCATCTTCATCATCAAAACGAATGACCGTCGCAGGTAAAGACGTGTCCCAATCATTTTAACCCTGAAGATCTTCAATAGGCCCTCTCTGTTGAGCGTCTTCCATCTCGCGGTTGCACGCTTGCCATTCCAAAGGAAAGTATCACGAATGATCGGGCGATTTCAACTGAAAACATTCCGGCCAGCCGGGAGGCAAGGGGGTCCATTGGGATCTCCTTCATATCCTTGCAGTTCGCCTTATCAGACGGTCCGGGGTATGTATCCGCTGGCAGCAAGGTGACACCTGAATCTTGCACGAGGTGACCCGAACGATGTATGAACACTTGATTTTTTCGCCGGTCGCGCTATATTGCCATCAACAGGATGGAACGGATTCATGGCGGGCAAAGGGGGTGTGTTTCATCGATGCGAATGTCTTCATGTCGGGGAATCTTTTCAGCGATTTGCCATCCCGAACCCTCACTGCGTGCGAGCAACAAGGTTTTCAAATTGTTCTTTCCAGACAAATTCTTGATGAACATCAAAGCGTTGCAGATGACCTTCCTTAAGTTACCCACAGATTGATGTGACGCCGATGATTGAATGAGTCGCGATTCACGGTCGATCCATAGATACCAAGAATAATGCCACATGCGAAGATCCTTTAGATGATAGATTCAACGAATTCGCCATCCTTGGAGAATGCGATATCATCGTAAGCGGAGACAGGCATTCAGCAAAACCCGCGGACGATGAAGGCATCAGGATTCTGAAGCCGAGCGGTTTTGTCAAACAATATCTGGAGGGTTAGAGGCGGCCCCCGTGTCTCTCTTGCACGGGAGATATATATTGACCGCTTCCATGCTCAAAAGAAACACAGACTAAGGAGACCAAATCGATGGAAAGGGAAGCGCTGGTATTGTTCCTTGAAGCCATAGGGGTCTATTTCCTGGTTCTGGGCGCCCATTCCTTGCGCCGACGATTCGGGCCCGTGCATTTCTACGCCCTCATCGGAGGGATCACGGCCGTCATGTCCTGGGTAACCGACGCAGGCCTGCAGGTGGAGGTGGCTGGCATCACCTTTGTGGTGGGGTCAACGGTATTTTACACGGCTCTGCTTCTGGGGGTCTTCGTGGTTTACGTTTTTGACGGACCCAGATCCACGAGAATCGCCATCTCTACCGTGGTGGGCGTTTCTGTCATGGTGCCGCTCATCGCGGCTGCCTTGCACTTTCAGGCGGGGCTCGTGCCGAATGGTTCTATTGCCCATGTGCCCCTGCCCAGCCTTCGAATCAACACGGCCTCGGTGCTGGCGACGATCATCGATCTGGTTTTCCTGGCCATCGCGTGGGAGTATCTCGGCAGGCCAACCCTTGGCATGCGTCTCTGGATGCGCGCCTTCATGACCCTCCTGGGAGTGATGTGGCTGGACGTGATCCTGTTTGCCAGCGGCGCCTTTGCGGGTCAGCCCGAATATCTCAGCATTATGAAAGGGACGTTGGTCAGCCGTTTCATCGTTTCCCTCTTTGCCTTCCCTTTTCTGTATGGATATCTTCAGTGGCAGAGCAGCAAACAAGGGATCGAAATTGAGAATCGTCCCGTTTTGGCCATTTTGAAACAGGTAGCCGACATTGAGGTCAGGCTTTCTTTAGCGCATCAGGAAATCGAAGCGCGGAAGAAAGCGGAAATGGAGCGGGACAGGGTTATCGAGGAGTTGAAACAGGCCCTCTCGGAAGTGAAAACATTGCGTGGTTTTCTGCCCATATGTGCAAACTGCAAAAAAATCCGGGATGATAGTGGATATTGGACCCGAATAGAAGCCTACATCGAGGAGCACTCAGATGCACAGTTCAGCCACGGTATCTGCCCCGAATGCGCCAAAAAACTGTACCCCTCTTACTACAAAGAGTGAAGGGGTCGAACGGAAGACAGGCCTTCTGCCATTCAACTTTTCGGGCTGGCATAATTCAGGACGCCCCTGACGATCTTTTCAGCATCGCGCTGTCGCAATTCCTCAAAACGGAGGGCCCAGGCATGATCGGTATAGGCAAGATTCCGGATTTCAAATACCACCTTGACGGCCGCCGGGTTATTTCGCAGCACCCCCAGATTCTGGCCCCTGGCATAGGCCCCGGCGCCTAAGGCCGTAAGAACCGATTGTGCAAAATTCCTGGAAGGCGTGTCTTCATATCGGCCGCTTCTGCTCTTGTAATATATGACCAGAGGGGCTTCAGGGGATCGATGATCGATATCTGCATGGATGGACAGAAACATGCGACGCAGTCTCGGCGTTTTTCTAAAGGCCCCGGCCGCGATATTCACACGGAAGGAGAGGTTGCCGTTACGGCCGCCCCTTGGCCAGTTCGCCGCGCGGTTGCCCCGGTTGTATGCCTCGCTGTTGTAGACCTCGTTCTTCTCATTCACGAATGTCCTCGTCGGAGGATCTGAACCACGGATGAGGTGATTGGGGCTCAGCACGGTCATGGTGACCGTTGCGCCGTGAAGCCTCAGCAATACATACATGCGCAGGGCGATATCGTAGACATACTCGTGCTCCACCACATATACCTTGTCGCCGTTTCCGTCCAGGTTCTCCACCACGGCCCCCGGATCGAGCCCGCCGTGACCCGGGTCCAGCACGATGTGCCAGCCTTTTAGACGCTGACTCAGGCACCCGAGCCGATCAATCTTCTGATCGAATGCGGAAAACAGGGTCCGGGCCTGCAGATACGTTTTCCAGGGCGACAGACGCGGGCCTTCAAAATAGTCCGCATGCAACTGTTGCTGGGCCTGGGGGCCATGCGCGTAATAGGGTCCGCTTCCATCCGAGATCCTATTGAGATTGCAGGAGACATGAACCAGACTGTCCCAGTCGATTTCGCGGAGTTTGAGCCGATCCCTTTCACTGCGAAGAATAGGATTCACCTTGAGCTTCTCTCCAGGATGGATCACATATCCCCGCATGCTGTTCAGGTTTCTCAATTCGGAAACGCTCATCTGGTGCAGGCGTGCAATCCTGCCCAGATAGTCGCCCGCCTTGACAGTGTAGACCGCATAGGGCACCGCTTGTTTGGGGCTCAGCTGCAGTTCCTGCCCGGGATAGATCCGGTCTGAAGACAGCCCATTCAGTCTCTTGAGTTCCCTCACCGACATCCCATAGGCATCGGCAATTTCCCACAGGGCATCGCCTCGTTCCACGATATGAATGTGGGCGCCCGTTGCCTTGAGCCGCAATTCCTGACCCACAAAGATCCTGCTGTCTTCGATATCATTGAGTGCAGCCAAGTCGGACACTGTCGTCTGGTACTTGTGGGCAATGGACGACAGGGTGTCCCCCGAACGAACGATGTGAACGGCCTCATCCAGGGAAGAAGGTCGAAGTTGCAATCGCTGTCCCGGAAAAATACGGTCGCCCTTCAGGCGATTCAGTTGTCGCAACAGCCCCACGGCTGTATCGAATCTCCGGGCGATGGCGGATATACTGTCTCCCTTTTGGACCACATACTCAAACGATTCACCCGGCGCTTCTTCCTTTTCAGGAGAAACAGCGAGTTTGAGTTCCTGCCCCGGATAGATCCGGTCCCTATTAATCCCGTTCAGTCGGCGAAGGGTGGAGAGGGGAACCCGGCATTGCGCGGCAATCTCAGAGAGGGTGTCGCCGCTTCTGACCACATAGGATGTGGGCGGCGCCGGCGGCCGCACTTCAAGACGCTGTCCGGGGAAGATCCTGTCCCCGGAGAGGCCGTTCCATTGCCGTAATTCCTCCACCGAGACCTCATAGGACAGGGCGATCCCGCTCAGGGTCTCCCCCCCTCTCACAACATGGGTGATCACAGCCCCGTTTGCCTCGGCCCGGCAGTCCGTCGAAAGGCCCCAGGACAGGATCAGACCTGATAACACCAGGAAAAGAACAAGGCAGAGAAGCCACTTCATAACGGAACATCTGTGCAGGATGGGAAAGAGCGCAAGGGCCTTTTTCCACATGCTGCAAAAACAAACAGTGATCCCCATGAACCAGGTCCCTTTTACATGGATTTAACGAAATTCAGCAATTCTCATTTTGCAGGGATAGGCGTATGGAAACGGCTTTCCAGCCGCGAAACGCCGAGGCAAGATGCCCATCACACCGCATGTTGCGGCAGCAACCGCTTTATAATGAGAATTGCTGCAGGAAATTGGAAATTGCCGGACGAGATACTTACTAAACCAAACTTACGAAAAGATCAATCTAATCAGTGCAGGGACGTGTTATCCTGTTCGATTTTTCTGATATTCTTGGCTTCAGGTCCCAGGGGTGTTTCATCCACATCAAAAAGCACCCGGTCTCCGCCGTTCAGCCTCCTGTATCCGTCCATCATAATGGAAGATCGATAAAAAGATACCTCCTTCCCGTCGTCTCGAGTGATAAAGCCAAAGCCTTTCTGTTCACTGTAGCTGTTTACAATCCCTTCCATCTATGAATAAACCTCCTGTCATTCAGAATTATCTACCGGGACCTGCCGTCGGCCCCACCTGGGCACCCCTTGCCAGGGCGCTACTCATCGGTTCAGTTTGCGGATTTCATCCATGTATTCCCGGGCCTTCGCCCGAATGTATTCTTTCATGGCTTGTGTGTCTTCTTTTAGTCTTGAGATGGTTTCTGTGTCAAGACAAAGCGCCCGATACTATCCGGTCATAAATGCAGCCTTCATATTCTGAAGCTCACGCTCCCACAACTTTGCCTCACCCGCCATCGGGTTCACGACCATAAGGCATGATAAGGCTGTCGATACCGAGATATCTCTTTTCAGACTAAATACCTTTCTTTAGTTCCCGGTTAAGAACATGTTAAAAAACAGGGCCGTCGTTCCCCCTCCCAAAGAGAATGCGTTGAAGTTCCCGATGGGTGAAATAGGGATCGTCGCCGCGCAGATACGGAAGCAAGATCCGCTTCTGTCGCAAAAGGTCTCTCGATATCTCGCCGGAAATCACATCCTGCTCGTAAAGGGCGGCCTTGGCCATCTGCTGGCCAAAGGGATTGACGATTTCGCTTCCTCCCCAGAAGCTGAAGGTTTCTTTTTGCGGTTGCCTGGCGGCCCTTTCAGCGGCGCTGAGATTGGCCGTCTCGACGGCCAGCATGGACACGTTTTCTCTCCACGCCTCTTCTCCCACCCGGTTCGCACAGATATTATAGATCCCGAAAATGCGGGAATAGAACTTGTTGATCACCCCCCAGCTCTCGATATTGGAGAATTCGGTTCCCATGGAACCCTGGGAGGAATTGAAGATGGTGACAAAGATATCGGCCTTCTGCACCACCCCCAGATAGGGGAGGGACGGGTGCCAGAGGTCGTTGCAGATAAAGACGGCAACAGTGAACCCATGGAGTTTGAACACGGGAACCTGCTTGCCGGGTGAGAAGAATTTCCGCTCTTCAAACACGCCGTAGTTGGGAAGGTTGAGCTTCCGATAGGCACAACAAATCTCGCCGTCCACCGCCACCAGGGCGGAGTTGTAAAAATTCATGGACGGGGATTCTTCGATAAAGCCGACCACGGCAGCAGTCCCCTTTGTGGCCGACACCAGTTCCTGAATCTCTGTTGAATCCAGTCTCAGGGCCAGTTCATGATATCTCTGGCCCACGAAATAACCGGTCAGGGCAAGCTCGGGGAAAACGATCAACTGGGCGCCCCGATCCTTCCCCTGATGGATTTTCCGGATTACATCATCCAGATTGGCCTTCAGATCGAACAGAATCGGATACGTCTGATAGATCACCGCCTTCATTCATCCATCCTCCGCAGTCTCATGACAGGAAGCATTTTCCGGTATTCTTGAGGGTATGATCGTCCCTCATGTAGTTGGCCTGGCTCCCGTTGCGCATAATGGCCTCGAAACCTTCAGGATCATAGGGCACATCTTCAAGGTCCGGGACATCCTCAGGGCCGGTTTCCCGGCAGAGCTCCACATGCCTTTCCAGCTTGGCAATGGAAAAGGAGATCAGCTCCCTCAAAAACCCGAAGGAATGGCGCATCTGGTGAAAGCCATACTTCTTCATGAGGCCGAAGCCGTAAACCGCCTCTTTTTCGGCCGCCTCATTCGGTCGATCCTGGCTGGTGGTGCAGGCGGTCTGAATCGACGGGATATCCAGCTGGTGGTTCACCTTTTCCTGGAGCAGGTTGGCGATGTTGTGAGACTGAAGGCCCAGATCCACGGCGTAATTCTTCTGAATATTGGCGATGGAAGGGAGGCCTGCGTGAACCACCATTATCCCGGGATTGACCAGTTGGGCCAGGGTGATGCCGAAGAGGGCCTCGGCATGGGTCAGGGTCACGAGCCCCGACATGGAATAGGGCCCGGACAGCCCTGCCATGGGCATGGTGGAGACATAGATCGGGATCCCTTTCCTGATGCATGAGAGAAACGGGTCGATCATGCTCTCAATGACGTTGAGCGGGCTGTTGATAATGGAGAACTGGACCGTGATATTTCCCCGGCCTTCATGGATCTTCAAGGCCCGGTCGATCCCTTCGTCGGTCAAGGCGGCCACGTAGATCGGCTTGGTGCAGTTCTCGACAATCGTGTCCATGACCTTGGCCTCCGCTTTCTTGATCAAGACTCCCCTCGCCATGAACCGGACCACGTCCGCCTCATCCACGATGGTCGCGATGCGGGCCAGGTGCTCAAAGGAGGGTTCCACCAGCTCTCCGGTCCGATCGTCATAGACAAAGGGAGCGGTGCCCCCCACCCCGAAGGAATCCTCCGGGATCCAGTACTGATCTCTCTTGGGGGCCGTAGAAAGGGCCTGATCGATCAAGGGCGTCAGGACGTGGATGTGCCCCGCGTTTTCATCATAGGCCGCGAGGCCGGTATCCTCAAAGATCTGCCGCACTTCTTTGGAAGCGCATTTGACCCCCACCTCCTCCAGTACTCTCAGGGCGTCGGCATGAATTTTTTCAAGAATGCCATTGCTGTTAAGATTCATGAATCTGTTTTCCTTTCCCTCAGACCCCCACACGCATGCCGTCATAGGCAAACGCCATGTTGTCCAATTCACTCTCTAAGGCCCGGTAGTCGTCATACCCCCGGTTCCAGTACTCCTCCATATGGACAAAAACGACCCTTTTTGCACGGATTCTCCGGGCCAGGGCCTTTGTCTCTTCAAAGGTGTAAAGGGTCTTTCTCGAAATATGATCCGCCGGATATTCGAAGTCGTGTTTGAGGCGGTCCTCAAACATACCGGGTTGTATCACCAATAGATCGGCCCCTGCCACCTCTGCCGATCCCTCGGGAAACGGTTTGATGTCGCACGGCGCATAAACCATCCTTGTCCCCTGTTTTTCAAAGACATAGACAAACGATGTCTGGGATCCGCGGTCCACGGGAATGGCTGTCACCTCGGTGTCTCCGATACGCGTTGCGCGGTCAAAGACCCTGCATTCCACAAACCCCTGCATCACGTAGAAATCGATGAGAGGGCCATATATGGAACGGATCTCACCGATTCTGTCCATCAAGGTCCGGGGCAGGAGAAGCCGGATCTTCTTTCCCCTGCAGGCTTTCCAGGTGCGGAAATCGAGGGTGACCTGTTCCACCACCCGGAACCCTTCCACATGGTCCGGATCGAGATGGGTGAACATGAGATAATCGATGCGATCAATCCCGGCCCGGTTCAACTGAAGGGCGATCTCCGCCGGGGTGTCTATAAGAAGATGCGCGTCGTGCAGATACGCGGAGGGGCCTGTCCGTTCATAGGGACGGCCCTTGGACCGCGCCTCCCGGCATACCCGGCACTGGCAAAGGGGCTTGGGGATGACCATGCATCCCCCTGAGCCGAGAATCGTGAGATCCATTCGATTTCCAGGAACCCTTCCATCAGCTCCAGGGAAACGGGCTGTGAGATACCGGATGCAGCCGTCCCTTTTCGTAGCGGTCAAAGCGGAAGGGTTCCAGAAGGCGCTGTTTTTCCCCTAAAACCTCTTTGGCCACCAGCTTCCCGACGCCGATCATCTTGTACCCGTGATTGGAATCCAGGATCATATAGCAGTTCTCCTTCATGGCATCAAATATGGGGAAGCAGTCGGGCGTAAAACAGCCCAGGCCCCCGGAGGGCTCATCCTTGTACTTCTGATAGGTGTTCTCATACCGTTTCTGGGCATGTGCCAGGGCCGAGGTCCACATGTGAACGAACTCGGGCGTCACCGTAAAATCAGGAGAATCGATCCCGTACGGATCCACGCTCACCTCTCCCTCCACAATATAGGGCGCCGCCCCCCCCTGAACGCCTCCGAAGCTGAAGTCGGGTTTGTAATAAATGCCCCACATCTGGTCCGTTATCAGGGATCCGTCCTCGCTCGAATGAAGCGGGGTCTCCGAATCCAGGTGGATGACCGGGGGCATCTTTCCCTGGTTGTTCATGGCATATCCGGGATCTACGCCGAGGGTGCCTTCCACCAGGCACCAGTAGGTCCACATCCGATTTCCGGGATGGACAACGCCGTCCGGGCCCAATATGTCGATCTCATCGGGAAGGCCCAGCATGTTCCAGAAGCCCTTGGCCCAGGGACCGGGGCCCACGACCACCCCGTCGCACTGGATATCCCCGCTTGAGGTTTCAACGGCCGTCACCGAGCTATTATCGGTCTTGAAGCCGGTGACCGTCACCCCTGTGAGGATGCGGACCCCTTCGGCCTCGGCCTTGTCCGCCAACCGGTAGAGGGACCGCATCTGATTGGCATAACCGCCCATCTTCTCGTGGAGGACCGAGGTGATCCCCTGGGCCTGCCAGTCGTCA
>Ga0209164_1006051_pt1 | contig 10066 bp, 11 predicted proteins | sample MTBNYHSulfiMetaG_FD_187458 | JGI IMG/M metagenome (GOLD analysis project Ga0209164, IMG submission 187458) | Enrichment culture microbial communities from rom New York Harbor, USA that are MTBE-degrading - MTBE-NYH (New York Harbor Sulfidogenic)... | ecosystem: Environmental > Aquatic > Marine >... | reverse complement strand
TTGTACATAACCATACAGATCCAACGACAGATTAAGAAACCGCTGAGTAACCATGCTCAAACGTTCGAAGACCTGGTAGGCTTCTTGTCGGTTCTTTGCTGCGTTGACTAGAATCTTGAATCGTTTCCCGGAGTATTTCATAGAGCTTACCTTCATCAAAGCATAAGCATCCGTAATGGACGTCGGTTCCGGAGTGACAACGATCAAGACTTCATGTGCCATCGCATTGAAGTACATGACATTAGAAGATATTCCAGCACCAGTGTCAATTAAAAAAACATCCATACCGGAGAGGAGAGACTCCAACTCAGCCGCCAATCCTATCTTTTGATCCGTGGTCAATTCAGAGAGTTCTTGAATGCCGGAACTTGCCGGAAGTATCTTCACTCCGGAGGGACCTTCCACCAGAATATCCGCCGCCCGGAACTCCCCGCTCAGTACGTGTTGAATGTTATACTTAGGTATAAGCCCCAGGAGGATGTCAATGTTGCCCAACCCCATGTCGGCGTCCATAACCAGAACACGTTGGTTCAATTTGCCCAGTGCGCAGGAGAGATTGGCCACCACGTTGGACTTTCCGACACCTCCCTTCCCGCTGGTTACGGCTAAAATAAACGGACCCTCGCCTCTTTCATTATTCATTTTTTTTGTCATTCCCCGAAGTTTACTGGCCTGATCCATGGTATTATTCCTTAAGCCGTCTTTCTTGTCATAAAAAGGTACTTCAGTACAGACTTTGGAGTTGCGGGTTCCAAGTCGTCCGGGACATTTTGACCGTTGGATACATAGGCTAAAGGAATACCGCTTCCGGTCAGATAATTCAACACCGGGCCGAAACACACGCATTCATCGGCCTTGGTAATGACGAGAGACCGGGGATGCAGTTCGGAGTAGCGGTTTACAATATAACGAGCGTCCACTTCATTCGTATTCGCACCAACGAGAAGCATGGGATGAAGGTCCCTGCATCTTTCAAAAGCATACCCGAGGTCCGAGATGTGGGATTCTTCCCAAAGGCTGCGTCCGGCCGTATCCACGTAGACTCGATCGAACCGCTCCAGGCTTTGAAGAATAGATGGAAGTTCGTCGGGTTTATGAGCGATTCGTAACGACACGCCCAATATGTTCGCGTAGACCCGGAGCTGTTCCACCGCGGCGATCCGATAGGTATCCATTGTGACAAACGCAACACTCTTTTGCTTCTCGAACCGATCTCTGGCCGCCAGTTTGGCCACGGTGGTCGTTTTCCCGACCCCGGTAGGGCCTACCAGGGCCACGAATTTGGGCGTTTCGTTCCCGTAATGAGCGAATCCTAATTGCTTTTCGACCGCCTCCGTCAACCCGGCGGCCGGACTTCCTCCGTTTTTTTGTGCTCCTTGGGCGCTTCGAACCAGCCTGAAGGCGATCTGGGATTGAACGCCGGATCGTACCATCTGTCTGTAATAAGCGCTCAACTCGGGTCCGATATCCAGTTCTTTTAACAGGGATTCAATAGGATCGTTTTGCGAATAGATCTTGTTCTCCACAGGTAGGACGCTCTCAGGTTCCGGAGCCGGACTCCTTTTCCCGGAAGACTGTACCGAATTCCGGATCGCTTCTTTAAGTGTGTTCGGACGCGCCGTTCGCCTGTCCACGGCGGCCACGACCTCGACTTTCCGGCCACTCAACAGACCCAGGAGCCCGTGTTCTTTTCGGAACGTCCGGCTGGACACAATCAGGGCGTCCGGGCCCAATTCCTGTTTGACTCTCTCGAGAGTCCCGCGTAACGTCTTCCCCTCGTATCGCTTCAGCTGCATGGTTACACCTTTACCGCTCCCAAGGACTGGATTTTCGCTTCCGGCGCAATTTCATTGTGTGACAGTACGGCTAAGTTGGGGAAAAATCGTTCAGTCAGCCTTTTCAAATGAGGGCGCACCACTGGAGAGCAGAGCACTACCGGCTGGACGTTCATTCGGCCGAACGTCTCGTTGGATCTGCTGAACTCCGTGATAATCTTCTGTGCAATACTGGGGTCGAGGCTCAAGTAGGTTTCCTGGTCTGTGCGGTGGATGGAACTCACGATAATGTCTTCAATCGTCTTATCGACGGTCATAAGCGGCAGAGAACGGTCCTCGAGTTGATATTGCTTGGTAATACTCCTCGCCAACCCCTGACGTACATACTCTGTGAGCACATCCGTATTTGAAATAGAAGGACCATAATCAGCCAGGGTCTCCAGTATAGTCAACAGATCGCGGATAGACACGTTTTCTCTGAGCAGGTTTTGAAGCACCTTTTGAACTTGCCCAACGCTGAGGATATTCGGCACCAACTCTTCCACAACCTTTGGATGGGTTTCAGCCAGGTTATCCAGCAATTTCTGCGTTTCCTGGCGTCCCATGAGCTCGTGGGCGTGCTTCCGGATCACCTCAGTCAGGTGCGTAGCCAACACCGTGGCCGGCTCCACGACCGTATACCCCGCCATTTGCGCCCGCTCCCTTTCGGAAGGGCGAATCCATTTCGCAGGGAGACCGAATGCGGGTTCTTTGGTATTGATCCCCTCGATTTCTTCGGAGATCTCTCCCGCCTTCATCGCCAGGTGTTGATCCGGTTCCAGCTCCCCACTGGTTATCTGGTTCCCTTTTATCAACAAGGAATACTCATTGGGGCCTAACTGAAGATTGTCTCTTATGTGCAAAGGCGGAACGATGAAACCCATCTCCAGAGCAAACTGTCTCCGGATGGATTTGATCTTCTCCAGAAGGCTGCCGTCTTGCTGCACGTCGACCAGAGGGATAAGGCCGTAACCCACTTCCAGTTCCATGATGTCCAAAGGCAAAAGCGACTCTACCTGCTCGGGAACTCCTTCCTCGGGCAACTCTTTAACAGCCTTTGATTCAGCTTTCTCACTTTTCTTGGACTCTCGAGCTCCCAGATAGGCTATACCACCCATGATGCTGGCGAGCACCAAGAACGGAACTTGGGGGAGTCCGGGGATAAGACCGAAGAAAAACACGATGGATGCGGAAACACCTACGGCCCGAGGACTCAAAAAGAGCTGCCGGGCAAGATCCTGCCCCAAATTGGCATCCGAAGCGGCCCGGCTCACCACAATGCCTGCGGCCGTTGAAATAATCAGTGCAGGGACCTGAGATACCAGACCGTCTCCAATGGTAAGCAACGTATAGGTTTGCGCGGCTTCGGCCATGGTCAAATCCTGTTGCATGATGCCGATCAGGAGTCCCCCCACAATATTGATTATGGTGATGATGATACCCGCTATGGCGTCCCCGCGAACGAATTTGCTCGCACCGTCCATGGAACCATAGAAGTCGGCCTCCCTCGATATCCTCAAGCGCCGGCTTCGCGCTTCCGTTTCATCGATGAGCCCGGCATTGAGATCCGCGTCAATGCTCATCTGTTTTCCGGGCATGGCGTCCAGAGTAAAACGAGCGGCAACTTCAGCGATACGGGTGGCGCCCTTCGTGATGACCACGAAATTGACCAAAACGAGTATCAAAAATACGACCAGGCCCACGACATAGTTGCCGCCGACGACGAACGAACCGAAAGATTCAATGACTCTTCCCGCGGCATCGGCGCCTTCGTTACCCCGAAGCAGAATAATTCTGGTGGACGCGATGTTCAAGGAAAGCCGAAACAACGTGGTGACCAACAGAACGGAAGGAAACGCTGAGAATTCCAGGGGCTGCTGAATGTACATGGAAACCAGCAAAATGATAATACCCAGTGTGATGTTCAGAGAAAGTAACAAGTCGAGAAGCGGGGTAGGCAGCGGAATCACCATAATGAGCAGCACGCCCACTACTCCGAAAGCCAGGAACAGGTCACTCTGGGACAATGTCTTTTCGACGATCGAACTTCTTTCAGCCATTCCCGGTCCGTCCCTCTCTAAACAATGCCTTTTTTGCTGATTCGAAATACGTGAGCCAAAATTTCCGCCACCGCTTTGTATAATGCCGTCGGAATTTCTTCGCCAATTGTTCCCACCTTATACAAGATTCTCGCAACAGCACGGTTCTCCACTATCGGAACGCCGTGATGTCGGGCCACTCTTCGGATCTGTTCCGCGATGAACCCGGCACCCTTGGCGCCCACTACGGGGGCCCTCATTCCCTGTTCATATCGAAGCGCTATGGCCAAATGTGTCGGGTTTGTGATCACCACCGCCGCCTTTGGTACCTCTTCCATCATCCTGCGTCGGGCCATTTCCCTTTGGAGTGCTTTAATACGAGACTTGATTTGCGGATCTCCTTCCGTCTGCTTGTATTCGTCTTTGATCTCCTGTTTGCTCATTTTCAGATCCCGCTCGAATTCCCACCTCTGGTACGCGTAATCAAGAATCGCCAGAATAAAAAGCACCCATGCCGTCCGGTGAAAAATGGTAAAACTTGTTTTCATAATATAGATGAGGATGGCCCATGCATCTTGGTCCATCAGTGGAAACGCATAGACGATCTCGGACTTGATCGTCAGGTACACCACCAAGCCTACGGCCGAGAGTTTGGCAAGGTTCTTCAACAACTCCACCAGGGATTTCAGAGAGAAGATCTTCTTGAACCCTTTAATGGGATCGAGCCTCGAAAGATCCATCTTGATGGAGCGGCCCGAGATCATGAATCCCACTTGCGCCACATTCGCCAATATGGCTCCTGCGAACACGGCCAACATGAGCGGCAACAAAATTTTTCCCATGCTTATGACCACGGTCACCAGCAGTTCCGATGCGGAATTTACCGTCATCTCCGGTTCGATCACATTGGAGAACAGGCTGCTCCACAACTTTTCCGTTTCAGAAAACGTGTACCGCCCGACCAGAAAGAAAAACAGCAGACTCGTCAGCAGAACGACTACCCCGCCCAGTTCTCGACCTTTGGCCACCTGTCCGTCTTCGCGGGCCTTTTGCCGACGCCGTGCGGTTGGTTGTTCACTCTTTTCCTGATCGCCTTTTGCAGCCATCCGATTTTCCCTCTAAAGCTACATGGCCCTCAAAAGGCCGTGAATCTGGGCGCCATTATCGAGGAACACCTTTCGCAGCAGGATTCCTAAGAACGTAGCACTCAACCCTACGGCCATAAGGCCCATTCCGATCTTTAATGGGAATCCCAGGATAAACACGTTCATCTGCGGAACGGTCCGGGCCAACAGCGCCAATCCCATATCTACGAAAAAACTCACAGCGAGTACGGGTACCGCGATCTTCATGGCCAACAAAAACATCCGACCGGACAGCTGAATGATCTGTCTAAGCAGCGACTCTGAGAACTCCAAACCTCCGAAAGGAATGTAGTGGAAGCTCTCCGCAATAGCCCGTATGACCATGTGGTGAGCGTCAAAGGAGAAAAAGAACAAAACGGCCATGAAATCGTAAAACTGGGTCACCACCGAACTGCGAGAACTCGTAAACGGATCAATGACGGCCACAATACCCAAACCCATTTGGAAGCCCACGATCTGTCCGGCCAGACGAACGGCTCCGAAGATGAAATCCACAGCCATCCCCAGAATCATCCCCACCAGAATCTCCTTAACCAAATAGACTACCATCAGAAGCGGCGATTGAACCTCCCACTCTCCGGCTGCCACAGCCGGGAACAACACCAGACTCAAGATCAGTGCGAAGCCGATTCTGAACAAATTAGGCAGAGAGCGATTATCAAAGACAGGAGCGACAAAAAAAATGGCCGCCACGCGCGCCAAAATGAGCAGGATCTTCTGTGCGTCCGCCGCAGGTATCAATAAGAACTCCATGCTCATCTCACGTACATGGGAAACTCTTGTAGTATTCTTCTAGTGAAATCCAACAGTGTTTCCATCATCCATGGCGCAAAGAATAATAGAGCCAACATCACAACCACTATTTTCGGTACAAACGTCAGTGTCATTTCTTGTATCTGCGTAACGGACTGAAAAATACTTATGATAAGACCAACAGCCAATCCAAGCCCTAACATAGGTGCAGAAATCAAAAGCACGACTTTAATGGTCTCACTTGCAAATCCTACAATAAACTCAGGGGTCATAATGTAGGCGCCTTTACATAAAACTTTTCACCAAGGAACCCACCAGCAGATTCCAACCATCCACCAATACAAACAAAAGAAGCTTAAACGGCAAGGAGATCATGACAGGCGGCAGCATCATCATGCCCATGCTCAACAGAACAGAAGCCACGACCATGTCCAACACCAGAAAAGGGATATAAATAAGAAATCCGATCTGAAACGCCGTACGAATCTCGCTGAGGGCGAAGGCTGGAACGATCATCAGAGTGGAAATCTCGGAAATATTCTGAGGACGGTCCTTCTGAGCCATGCTCACGAACAGGGCAAGGTCCTTCTCGCGAGTTTGAGCCAGCATGAATTTACGGATGGGCTCCTGGGCCAGATTCAGAGCTTCTGTTCGGTTGATCTCCTCGTTCAGGAACGGCTGAAGCGCTTTCTGATTTATCTCACCCAGCACGGGCGACATGATGAAAAAGCTCAAGAAGAGCGCCAGTCCGATCATAATCTGATTCGGCGGCATCTGTTGGGTTCCCATGGCCTGACGCAGGAATGAAAACACAACAATGATGCGGGTAAAACTGGTGAACAAGACCAGAATCGCCGGTGCCAGAGTAAGCACCGTAAGCGCAAGCATGATTTGCAGTACGGACGATATCTGTTCCGGCTCGTCCGCGTCGCCAAACCCAATCTGGACAGACGGAAGCTTGAGCTGGGCCTTGGCCTCGCTACCTATAATCGCACCTGTTACGAGTATCAGAAGCACAAGGATGCAGACGAGGCTGCGTGTCTTAAGCGTTTTCATGCTTTTCGATCCCCTCGCCTCTATTCACGAATGCCGCTAGCATACGAGGGAAAATCCCCTGATGCGGCCCGCCTTGTCCAGCCGGCATGGAACTTTCCTCCGCAGCAGACGACTCCGTCCTCGCCAGAAGATTAATACGATCCGCCGTTACTCCCAAGACCATGCGCTGCCCGTCCACCTCCACTACCACGATGCTTTTCCTGGAACCCAGCGAACGCTGCCCGAGAATCCGAATCATCACTCCCGAGGCCCCTGCAGCCAATCCTTTCCATATGGTCTTCTTGGCTACAAAAAATGCCAGGTACATGACGCCGAGCACCAAAACCAGTGCGGTAACCATTTTGATCAGCTCAAAATAATACTCGGATCCCATTGCGTCGAAATCCTTTCCAGGCCTACTTGGACATTTCATTCCGTTCCGACGAACTAATGATGTCGGTCAGGCGCACGCCAAACTTTTCATTGACCACTACCACTTCGCCTCTAGCGACAAGGCGCTCGTTAATGCGTACTTCCATTGGTTCACCAGCCAGTTTGGACAGCTCTACAACGGAGCCTTTGGCAAGCTTGAGCAGGTCATCGATCAGCATTTTGGTTCGTCCTAGCTCCACTGTAACTTTTAGAGGTATGTCCAAAATGAAATTCAGGCTTGGATCCAGCTCCGAAGCGCGTCCGCCGTCTGTTTCCTGAAGACTCTGGAATTCTAAATCTCGCACCACTTCCGAATCACTCATCCTTCTCCTCCCTGAGAGCATGCGTAATCTGGACCGCCATGTTTCCCTTAACCACCCCGGGATGTCCTCTGAATTTCGGAATCCCCTCCACTCTTATTATAATCTCATCCCCATTGCCTTGAGCCAATTGCAGTATGTCTCCAACTCCCATGTGGATAAGATCGCGCCCCTTCATCACATTGGTGCCCAACTCGACGACCAACTCGACCTCCGCTCCCAGGAGCTGTTTGTAGAAACGTTTGATCCAGGCATGATCCACCTCGAGCTGATCGCTCTGAAAACCGGCATGAAGTTTGTCTTTGATCGGCTCCAGAGATGAATACGGAATACACAGAGTCATGCCACCCGAGGCAAATTCCATTTCTATATCAAAGCTCACGACCACCACTACGTCCGTAGGCGGCACAATGCCCACGAATTGAGGATTGATTTCCGATCGTACATGAGAGATGTCCAACTCGTGCACCGGCTTCCAAGCCCTGTTCATGGCTTGCAGGCCCATATTGAGGATTTTCAGTATGATCCTGGTTTCGATGCGGGTAAATTCCCTGCCCTCGACCTTCATACTCATGCTTCCCTTGCCGCCCAGGAAGAGATCCACAAGGGTGAACACCAGTTTGGATTCGAAGATCATCAGGGAATTTCCTCTGAGCGGTTCGAAGCGCAGGATGTGAATGCTGGTGGGCACGGGCAGCGTCTTGAGAAATTCGCCGAATTTCATCATATCGGTTGAAACCATGCTCACATCGACAACTTTGCGCAGCGCCGTGGAAAGGATGTCCCGAAATAATCGACAAAAGCGGTCATTAATGATTTCGAGGGTGGGCATCCGTCCGCGTATGATTCGATCCTGACTGGTCAGGTCGTATACAACGATCCCGGACTCGTCTAAAGGTTGCTCCGCTTCGGTTTCAATCTCGCCACCGGAAACACCCCTTAGAAGGGCATCTACTTCTTCCTGGGAAAGAATCTGGCTCATTTAAAATCCCTATTGAACCACGAATTCAGTGAAATAAACGCGACGTATGCTGCCTGTAGTCAATACCCGGTTCACCCGAGCCTTTATTTCCGCTTTAAGCACCTGTTTGCCGGACAAACTGGATATTTCTTCGTAGCTTTTTGAACTCAACAGCGCGATGATGGTGTCTTGAATCTGCGGCGTTCTCTTCGTCAGCTCGTCTTTGAGTGTTTCTTGTTCCATCTCCAGTTCGACCGTCACTTTTAGATAACGTTCACCTTCTCTCTCCTGGAGATTCACGATAAAGCTCCTAAATGGAAACAAGGGGCCTATTTCGGGACTCGTTGCAGACCCTGACCGCGCAGTATTCGACCGTTCTTCACCAGAGGCCTGATTGGTCCCCGCAGCTGTCTCGCTGGGAGCGTTCCAAATAAAAAACCACACGTAAGCGCCACCCCCCGCTAGAATAAGAACAATGGCAATGATCAGTATCAGGCCAAGCTTGCCTTTCTTCTTCGGAGCCTCTACGCCGGCCTCTCCACCATTGGTCGTTTTCTCATCAGCCATATTCGATTTCCTCACAAGTCATAACTTAATAGAATCGCTACACGTCTGTTTTCCGCCCGTGCTTCAGGAATATCCTCCGTATTTACAGGACGGGAATCTCCGTACCCTACCGCCGCAAACCTGTTTGGATTCAAGTTGCTTTTTTCGCTTAAAATATTCAGAATGTTGACAGCCCTGGCCACGGACAGCTCCCAATTGCTCGGAAAGCGGTTCGTGTTTATCGGTACGTAGTCCGTGTGCCCTTCCACAACGATTCCCAACTCGGGATTCCGGTTCAGGAAATCCGCTATTCGACCCAATATCTTGTTCGCCCGGCCTCTTACTTCCGCGCTTCCCGGATCGAACAGAAAAACTTGGGGTACGGAAATCGCTATTGTATTCTCGTCTCTGATCTCGAAACTGAGTCCAGGGTTTTCCTGTTTCAAATCTTCGGCTCCGGCCATCAATTTCTTTCGCCGTATCACTTCTTCCGGTAAGGGAGGTATCTTTCGGCGTTCCATATCGGTGGTGTCCGATCTCACTCGATTGGCGGTTTCCTCCGTTTTTTTTTGGATAGACTTCACGACCACATTTGATGGAGTCTCTTTCTGGCGAAGCGCATCTTCCCCCGGGGAAGCTTCCCGATCTTCCTCCATTCGATACAAATTCTCTACAACCTTGTTGCGCTTCCCGATTTTCAATACCGGCAGAATCGGCTTAAATATTTCCTCTTCCTTTCCGGACGCGCTCCCTAGAACCCCAAAGGCGCCCCTCAACTCGGTGTACATCTTCTTGATTTTCCCTCCTTCGAGCGATCCCATGGACAGAAGGAGCACGAAAAAGGTCAGAAGAAGGGTCATGAGATCGTTGAAAGTAGCAAGCCAGTTGCCCTTCGGAGGGGCTGGTTTTACTTTATAGTTGGCCATAATGCCCCTTGGGAATGCTTTTCAACTCGATCTCCACTCGGCGGTTCTTGGCCCGTCCTTCCGGAGTATCGTTTTCGGCTATTGGCCTGAACTCT
>Ga0209164_1006048_pt1 | contig 10069 bp, 7 predicted proteins | sample MTBNYHSulfiMetaG_FD_187458 | JGI IMG/M metagenome (GOLD analysis project Ga0209164, IMG submission 187458) | Enrichment culture microbial communities from rom New York Harbor, USA that are MTBE-degrading - MTBE-NYH (New York Harbor Sulfidogenic)... | ecosystem: Environmental > Aquatic > Marine >... | reverse complement strand
CCTGGGCGATGGTATAGTTGACCTCCAGCTCGGCAGTCTCGCTCGTGGAGGTGAACCGTGGACCGCAAGCTCATTGGAAGGCTCGGTGCCCTCGCGCTCGGCACCGCCCTGGCGACGGTCGCGTCCGTACCCGTGGTGGCTCAGGAGAGCCCCGACTGCTGCTTTGCCAACCCCCGCTACGGCGGCACCTGCGCCGTGACCCCCGCGGCGGGCGAGACCTGCACCAGCATCCTCGCCTACCTCAACGGCCTGTCCACCGCCGGCAAGGGGTACTGCAGCTCGACCGACATCCGCGGCGGCTGGACCCAGGTCGAGTGCTCCGCCGGCGGCACGGTCGCCGGACCACGGCAGTTCATCATGGCCAGGCCGGGCGAGGTCTACAGCGCGCCGGCGTGGTCGCAGTCGCAGACCGTCAAGCCGTCTCCGGGCCTCGAGCCGCTGGTGGTCAAGCCGGGCTCGGTGATCCAGGTGAGCCTCGCCGACGAGGTCGACCTCGCGCAGGCGCCGCCCGGGACCTCGTTCGCGGCCCGCCTCGACGCCGACCTGGTGGTGGACGGCGCGGTCTCCGCTCCGAGCGGCAGCCCGGTCTTCGGGCGCGTGGTGTCGGCCCAGGGGCGGCAGCAGCCGGTGCTCGAGCTGACCGACATCGCGCTCGACGGGCGGTTGGTGCCGGTGGTAGCGGACGCGACCACCCAGGCGCCGGTCGGCCTGCCGGTGGCCGCGGGCTCCGGCCTCCCGGGCAAGGGGCAGAGGGTGACCGTCGAACCCGCCGTGGCGCTGTTCCTGACCGGCGACGTCGCCGGGGCCATGGACCTGACCCGGGCCACCATCCAGGTGCGGCGGCAGGAGATCGTGGCTGCAAACCTCGGGCTCGACGAGGCGGACGGGGCGGCGTTCTGGCCGCTCTACCGGGAGTACCGCGAGGAGCTGGACGCGCTCGGCGCCCGCGACGCAGCGGTCATCGCAGAGTTTGCCCGGACCTTCGACAGCCTCGGCGACGGGGACGCCCGCGAGCTTCTCGACGAGGCGACCGCGGTCGAGGGGGAGCGCGCCAAGCTCAGGGAAAAGTACGTCAAGCGCTTCGCCAAGGTGCTTCCGGGGGTCAAGCTGGCGCGGTTCTTCCAGATCGAGAGCAAGCTCGACGCAGTGATCCGGATGGAGCTCGCAGCGGGCATCCCGCTGGCCCGCTGAGGTCGCCGTGGCCCAAAGCCGCCGCCTGGTCGTCGCAGCTCTGGTCAGCCTCCTCTGCCTCAGCACGGGAACCGCCCAGGAGCTTCGGGACCTCTTCAAGCGGGTCGACCCGGCGGTGGTGGAGGTCCTCACCACCGCGGCCGGCAGGGACACGCCCAGCGGCATTGGCTCCGGCTTCCTGGTGTCCCCGGACGGCCTCGTGATCACCGCCGCGCACGTGGTCCAGACGGCGGACCGGGTGACGGTCCGGTTCCTCTCGGGTGAGAGCTCGCCGGCCACACGCCTGGCCGCCGACCCCCGGGCCGACGTCGCCCTGCTCAAGGTCGATCAGGTGCCGCCCGGCACTCCGGTGCTTCCCCTCGGCGACTCCGACCGGGTCGAGGTCGGTGACGAGGTTCTGGTCATCGGCGCCCCAATGGGGATGTCGCACACCCTGAGTGTCGGCCACGTCAGCGCCCGCCGGGCCACGCGCGCCCTCCACGGCGGCCTCGAACCGGTCGACCTGCCACCTGCCCGGGAAGGTCAAGCGTGCCTATTACGTGGAAGGCACCCATTACGAAATGGGCTATCTCCTGGGCCTGATGGCGGAGCCAGAGATTTCCCGGATGTGCCACGAATTCAACCGGCGGGTCATCTTTGAGTTCATCGACGTCCATTTCCAGAGCGACGCACTGGCCGATGCCCTGGGCGAATTCCTGGAGAGCCTGCTGCACCGTCTGGCAGAGAACATCGAGCCGGACATCCCCGCTGAATATGTCGAGGAGATCAAGGGGATCCTGGCAGGGTGCCGGCAGGCAAACCCCGGAACCAGCGTGGACTGGGACGAGCTTTGGGTGCTCAACGTGGGCATTGATGCGCTGCTGTCGTACGTCTATACGGGCAACATGCCTTTCCGCGCAGATGTACCGTACAGCCCCAAACCCGAGCAACTGTCGGTCCCGATCTTGTGCAATGGGTTCTCGGTGGCCGGGCCGGCCGTGGAGGGGAACGGGCACTTGATGGGCAGGGACTTTATGTTCCCGACGGCTGGCGTGTTCCAGGACACGGCTTGCCTGATCGTCCAGAATCCCATAGATCCGGGAGAGGGCAAGAGGCAGCCTTTTGTCAGCCAGACGGCGCCGGGCATGATCGGCTGCATCGCGGGGTTGAATCTAGCGGGCCTGGGCGCCGGGGTGGACATGGCGCCGGCGGGCAATTGTGATCCCTCCCGGCCCGGGCTCAACTCGCTGCTGCTGGTCCGGCATGCGGTGGAGAATGGCACAGACTGCGAGCACGCGGTCGAGCTCATGGAGGTGGCGCAGCGCGGCGTCTCGTGGAACTATATCCTGGCCCATTACGGGACGCAGCGGGCTTGTGTGATCGAAGCCGGGCGCAAGGTCGAGAACTCGGAGTTTCTGGATACGGTGACCGAGCACCTGAAGGTGCGATCGAACGATCCAACGTACGAACATCTGCCCGCTCAGTTCGCCGAGAGCCTGCCCGACAGGTCGTTCGTCGAGGCGCAGATGCGCTCCGAGTTCCGCAAGGGCCTGATGGTGCGCTGGAATGACTATGCCTACCCCACCGAATACCTGCAGTTCAACGAACGGCTCTTTGGCCTGTTTGGCAAGCGGTACGATCCCGCCGCTTTTACCGAGCGGGGCTATATCGACAGGTCGTGGAAGGAGCGGAATTGCCCGTACGGGTACTATTTTGCCCCCCAGCGGGAGAGCGACCCCAACCTGGTGCTGGTCACCAACATGTTTATCATCCCCGAGATGCGGCTGTACGCCATGCATCCCTGGACCAACCTGGTCTCGGCCGGCCAATTGGATGACCTGCAGTGGCGGTACGACGAGCTGAACTGCCAACTGCTGTCAAAGCTCTATCCCGGGCGTGAGGGACGGCTGTCTCCGCTGTCCCTGCAGGATGCCAAGGACCTGATCGACTATCTCACGCCGAATCCGGAGAAAGGCAAGCACCCCGAGTATTACAATCCCCAGCCGGTGCCCAAGGGAGGCTTTTTCCGGCGCCTGTGGGCCTGGTTGCTCAAGACGATCTTTGGGCGCGAAGACACACCTTTGGCGAGCGCCGACTGGAGGAGCATCCAGATCGAGGGCTCGGTCTCGTTGCTGGACCTGAAGCAAAGGACCGTCCACAGCCATTATGGCTATCACGGGGATGGGTGGGTGACGTTGCACTTGGAGGAGTACGTGTGAGCGTCTGCCCGGGCAGGAGGGAATAGGTGCTTTCCTCCTGTACACGGACCGGCCAGGACAAGGGGCGATGGGTGAGAGACCCATCGCCCCTCTGTAGTGCGCCACGAGCACGGAGTTTATCTGTGGGTTATTCTGCCAACAAGGCTTTCAGTTCTTTTTCCAGCAGCGGTACGACCTCGAATAGGTCGCCGACGATGCCATAGTTGGCCACGTTGAATATCGGGGCCTCCGGGTCCTTGTTCACGGCGACAATGACCTTGGAGGTCTTCATGCCCGCCAGATGCTGGATGGCGCCTGAGACACCGCAGGCGATGTACAGGTTGGGCGTCACCGTTTTGCCTGTCTGGCCCACCTGGTGCGAGTGTTCGATCCAGCCGGCATCCACAGCGGCGCGGGACGCTCCTACAGCCGCGCCCAATGCCTTGGCCAGGCTGCGGACGGGCGCAAAGCCCTCCGGCCCGCCGACACCGCGCCCGCCGGAGACGATGATGTCCGCTTCGGCCACGTCGATCTCGCCCTCGGCGGCCCCGATGATGCTTACGACCATGGCCCGTATGTTGTCGGTCAGCGCCTCGACCGCCTCGACCGTTGCCGTGGCGCCTGCATTCGGCTCGGGTGCGGCCAGCACATTGGGCCGCACCGTCGCCATCTGGGGATTGCCGTTCAGCCTGACCTTGGCCAACGCCTTGCCCGCAAAGACGGGGCGCGTGGCCAGGAGGCGGCCGCCGTCGATCTCGAGGGCGGTGCAGTCAGATGCCAGGCCCACACCCAGCCGCGCCGCCAACCGCGGTCCCAGGTCCTTGCCCAGGGCTGTGGCGCCGATGAGGATGATGGCCGGCTCCACCTTGCCCACAACGGCTGCCAGGGTATCGGTGTAGCCCTCGCTGGAGTAGGTGGCCAATGCCTCGTCGTCGGCGACGTAGACTTTGGTCGCGCCGTACTGGGCCAGCGTGTTGGCCAGCTCGCCGATCCCGGAACCCAAGAGCGCTGCCTCGACTGTGCCGCCCAGGGCGGCGGCCAGTTTGGCGCCCACACCCAGCATCTCGAAGGCGACTTTTTTCAGGACGCCGCCACGTTGTTCTGCCAGTACCAGTACGTTGTTCGCCATGTTTCGTCTCCTAGATGACCTTTGCTTCTTCGCGCAGCAGGCGCGCGACTTCTTTGGCCGCTTCCGCAGGCTCGCCCTTGACCACGCGACCGGCCAGTCGCTCCGGTGGGGGCGTCACTTCGACGATCTCTAACTTGGCGCCTGCAGCGCCCACTTGGCCGGCATCCAGGCCCACATCGGCCACATTCCACAGGGTGAAGGGCTTGCTGCGCGCCTGGCGAATGCCACGGAAAGAGGGATAGCGCGGTTCGTTCAGGCCTTTCTGAGCGGTGATGACCGCCGGCAACGGCAGCTCGATTAGTTCCTTACCGCCCTCGATGTCCCGCTCGGCCTTGGCGCACTTGCCGTCGTCGGCGATCTCCAGGCTGCTGACCACGGCTACGTGCGGCAGGTCCAGTAGCTCGGCCAGCATGACGCCCACCGAGTGATTGTCGGCATCCACGGCCTGTTTGCCGCAAAAGATGGCGTCGTACTCGCCTACCTTCTGGATGGCGGCTGCCAGGGCTTTGGCTGTGGCATAGGCGTCGCCGCCCTGGAAGGCCTCGTCGGCCAGTTGGTAGACCTCGTCGGCGCCCATGGCCAGGCCCTTGAGGATGCTCTCGCGGGCTCGTTCCGGCCCCAGGCTGACGAGGGTTACCTTGCCGCCAAACCTTTCCTGCCACTTGAGGGCTTCCTCCAGGGCAAATTCGTCGTAGGGGTTGACGACGTACTGGATCCCCTCTTCGACGATCTTGCCGCCCCGGACCTCGATGCGCGTTTCGGTGTCCGGCACCTCTTTCAGACAGACAATTGAGTTCATAGCTCCTCCTTATGCTTGGAATCTATGCTTGATGAATTCGCTTTGGGTAGCGATCCATGTTTCTCTGCGGTACTGCAGATCCGGAGCAGGCCTGCCAGATCTGGCCGCAGTCACGGCGTGTGCTATCACAGCATGGCGTCCAGCATCGCCAGCGTCTGTTTCTGGGTGAAATGTCCCAATGTGATGGCCTTGGACGGGCAGGCCACCGAGCAGGCACCGCAGCCTTTGCACAGTACCTCGTTGATGGTCATGATCCCGCGCCAGGGATGGAGGCTCAGAGCCCCATAGGTGCAGGCAGCCTCGCACAACCCGCAGCCCACGCACAGATCCCGGTCGATAGTGCTGATAATGGCTTCCACTTTGGCTGTGCCGAGCGACAACGGGATCAGGGCCGAGGAAGCGGCTGCTTTGGCATGGGCTACCGTGTCGGGGATGTCCTTCGGCCCCTGGCAGGCCCCTGCCAGAAAGATGCCGTCGCTGGTGGTGTCCACCGGGCGCAGCTTGGGATGGGCCTCGGCCAGGAATTTGTCCCCGGTACAGGCGAGCTTGAGCATCTTGGACATCTCGTTGCCGCCCGAGCCCGGCTCCAGCCCGACGGCCAGGACGACCATATCGGCCTCTACCTCAACGGTGCGGCGCAGCAGGGTGTCCTCGGCGCGGACCACGAGCTTTTCGCCCCGCATGAACACCTCCGACGGGTTGCCGCGCCGGTAGCGCGCGCCGCGCGCCCGGGCCCGGTCGTAGAACTCTTCGCCGCCCTTGGTAAAAGCGCGCACGTCCATATAGAACACGGTCACCCGCGCGTCGGGAAGCTGGTCGAGGACAACGTTGGCCTGTTTGGCGGTGTACATGCAGCACACCCGCGAGCAGTATTCGTTACCCAGTTGCTTGTCGCGGGAGCCGACGCAGTGGATGAACACGACTTCTCGCGGCTCGCGGTCGGTGCCCGGGACCAGCAATCGCCCGCCGGTGGGCCCATTCCGGGCTGCCAGCCGCTCGAACTCGAGCGCCGACAGGACGCCGGGGTAGCGGCCGTAGCCGAACTCGGGCTTGCGCCGGGCATCAAAGGGATCGTAGCCGGTGGCGATGATGATCGCGCCCACGTCGAGCGTGACCTTTTCTTCCTGCTGGCCAAAGTCCACGGCGCCCTCGGGGCAGGCCAGGGCGCAGGGAGGTCCATCCTCGCAGTTGCCCTGTGTGAGCTTGAGGCAGTGAGCGGGGTCCACGGTGTAGGTTGCCGGCAACGCCTGGGGGAAGGACTGGTAGATGGCCGCCCGCCGGTTGAGGCCCACCTGGAACTCGTCGCTGATCTGGCCGGCTAGCACGCAGGCCTCGGCGCACTTGTTGCACGCAGTGCAGCGTTCCGGGTCGACGAAACGGGGCTTGCGGCGGACCGTCACCTGAAAGTTGCCGACATAGCCATCGACTTCCACCACTTCACTGTAGGCCAGCACCTCCACGTTGGGATGCTCCAGGACCCGTTCCATCTCGGAGACAACCAGCGCCCCGGCATCTTCCATGCGCGGGAAGGTCTTGTTGAGCTGGGCCATACGCCCGCCCAGGCTGGGCTGCCGCTCCACCAGGTAGACGCGGTAGCCAGCGTTGGCGATCGTCAGTGTGGCCTCGATCCCGGCGATCCCGCCGCCGATGACCATTGCCGTCGGCGTAACGCCAACCTTCCGTTCCTCGAGGGGTTCCAGCAGCGCCGCCTTGGCGACCGTGCCGGCGATCAGCTCTTTGGCCTTTTGCGTGCCAACCTTGCGGTCGGCGTGGACCCAGGAGACCTGCTCGCGGATGTTGGCCATCTCAAAGTAATAGGGGTTGACGCCCACCTCCTCAATGGCGGTGCGGAAGGTGGTCTCGTGCATCCGCGGCGAGCAGGAGGCGACCACGATCCGGTTCAGGTCGTGGTCGCGGATGTCCTGCTGGATCATGTCCTGACCGGGATCTGAGCACATGTACATATAGTCGCGGGCTACGACCACATGGGGCAGCGACGCCGCGTATCTGGCGACTTCGACGCTGTCGACGGTTGCCGCGATATTGATCCCGCAATGGCATACGTACACGCCGATTCTGGATGCCATTCTGTTCTCTCCCTGCGCAGACTGCCAGCGTACCGTGCCCGGCCAACATCTGCAAAATGGAAACAAAAGCCTAAAAACAATAGAAACTGCGAGACCGCTGGGCCTGTGGCGTATCTACATGGCTCGCGCCACCAGCTCCATGATGTCCATGACCTGGATCTTTTCATCCAGGCCCAGGATCTTGACTGCATCCTCCAGGGTGAGCAGGCAAAAGGGACAGGCCACGGCCAAGACATCGGCGCCCAATGCCACCGCATCTCGCACGCGCTGGTGCGCCAGCCTCTCCTCAATGTTGGTTCCCTCGGCCCACATGCGGCCCCCGCCGCCCTCGCAGCAGACGCTTCGCTCTCGGGAGCGATCCAGGTCTTGAAATTCGACCCCGGGGAGGCTGCGCAGGATGTGGCGCGGCTCGTCGTAGATCTGGTTGTGCTTGCCCAGGAAACAGGGATCGTGATAGGTCACTTTTTTGCCGAGCTCGTTGCGGAATGCCAGCTTGCCTCCGTCGAGCAATTCGGTCAAGAGCTGGGTATAGTGCTGCACCGTGAAGGGCAATTCGCCGTGTTCGTTCTTGAAGGTGTTGAAGCAATGGGGCGATACGGTCACCATGCGCCGGGCTTTGAACTCGCGGATCATTTCGTGGAATTCCTCGACCATCGACTGAAAGCCCTCGCTCTCGCCGATCCGCTTGATCTCGTTGCCGCAGCAGATCTCATCCACGCCCATGGTTCCATACTCAATGCCAGCCCGCCGGAATACTGTCGCCAGGGCGCGGGTGACCGGCTGGACGCGGGGGTCGTAGGCCGGCGTACAGCCAACGTAGAACAGCAGGTCGGTCTCGCCCTCGTCGAGGACGTTCTTGACTTCAAAGTCAAGCCCTTCTATCCACTGCCCCCGGTCCTCTGTGGCGAATCCCAGGGTGTTGCCCCGTGTGAAGGCGCTCATGAGCGCGTCGCGGACGCGAGGCGGAACCCCCTTGCCCTCACCCACGATGTAGCCCCGCAAGCCGATGATCACGTCGGCCGGCTTGATGTCCTTGGGGCAGCGCGTGGTGCAGGTCAGGCAGTTGGTGCAGTCCCACAGCACCTCCATGCCGCTGAGTTCCATCTGGTCCTCGATCAGCGCCTCGTAGATGATGCTCCGGATGTTGAGGGCCGTTTTCATCGAGACCGGGCAGCCACCTGTGCAGCGCCCGCACTGGATGCACTCCAAAAGGGTATATTCTCGAACAAACTCCCGGGTATCAACTTTCATGCTACCCCCTGGCTATTCCTCTCCCATCATTGGCCTCAGCTGCGACGGCTCGCGAGTCGCCCTGGTCGTCGCTTTGGCAACGGTCTCTGCTCCATGCGCCCGGCCGGGGGATCCCTTCAACCGAGTGCTGTCTCACTACGTCGCAGGCTTCAGAGTCGGGGTGCGCATCAGCCGCCGGCTTGGACAAGCCAAACGGCTGATGCGCCGGTCAGCGCGCCTATGCCATCATGGGCGAAACCTCGCCCGGGTTGTGAACCTGCACAGTGGCTTTCAACGCACATCTCCTTCGATGTCCTATGAGGTCCCCCTCGACCTCCCGACCTACCAAACGCCGGACGCTATTCTACGTCCTTGTCAGACAGGAACCGTGTCACCGTCGTCCCACACTTGGGGCAGGGCCCCTTGGCCATAGGGCGACCTTTGGCCGTCCTTTCGACTTTGCCATCGGCGATCGTCCGCTTCTCGCGGCACTTGACGCAATAGCCTTCGAATTTCATTGCTTGACCTCCTTTGTGGTCTGGGGCAGGCGAAACGTCCGCCATGCTCGGTGTTGATTGGCGCGCTAGCCTATCATGTTCCCGGCCGCCCCGAAGGCCGGTGGGGATGTTGTCGTTCTTTTTCTTGAGCTTTGACAACTCTACAATTGCCTGTGCTGCCGCCGCTTTGGCCTGAGACACCGTGTCGGGGATGTCCTTGGGCGCCTGGCACATCCCTGCCAGGTATACGCCGGGCCTCTGCGTGTCCACCGGGCGCAGCTCCGGGTGCGCCTCGGCGAAAAAGCCATCCTCTGAGAACTCGAGCCCGAGCATCGCCGCGACCTGATCGGCGTCGGCGCGCGGCTGGACGCCGGTCGCCAGCACGACCATATCGGCGGGCACCTCTATGGTCCTGCCGAGCAGGGTGTCCTCGGCACGGACGATCAGTTTGTCGCCCCGTTTGTAGATCTCTGCCGGATTGCCGCGCCGGTAGGTGACGCCTTCGGCCCGCACGCGGTCGTAGAACTCTTCAAATCCCTTGCCAAAGGCTCGCACGTCCATGTAAAAGACGGTGATCTTGGCGCCGGGGATCTTGTCGTGGGCCAGGTGCGCCTGCTTGGCGGTGTACATGCAGCAGATACGCGAGCAGTACTCGCCGCCTTCCAGCTTGTCCCGCGAGCCGACGCAGTGGACGAATACCAGTTCTTTCGGGACCATGCCGTTGAGCTGGATCTTGCCTTTGGTCGGGCCCGACGCCGAGGCCAGCCGCTCAAACTCCAGTCCGCTAATCACGTTGCGGTAGCGGCCGTAGCCCAATTCTGGCTTTTCGGCGGCATCGAACGGGTCAAAGCCAGTGGCGACAACGATGGCGCCCACGTCCACCTCGATGAATTCGTCCTCTTGCTCGTAATTGATGGCTCCCGGCGGGCAGACCACGCTGCAGACGCCGCAGGCATCCG
>Ga0209164_1006045_pt1 | contig 10071 bp, 6 predicted proteins | sample MTBNYHSulfiMetaG_FD_187458 | JGI IMG/M metagenome (GOLD analysis project Ga0209164, IMG submission 187458) | Enrichment culture microbial communities from rom New York Harbor, USA that are MTBE-degrading - MTBE-NYH (New York Harbor Sulfidogenic)... | ecosystem: Environmental > Aquatic > Marine >... | reverse complement strand
TTTCCCTGATGTGGGCCTCGTATTCCTCCCGGAAATAGCGGATGGTGGAAAGGACCGGGTTGGGCGCGGACTGGCCCAGCCCGCACAGGGAGGTGTTCTTGATGATCTCGGCCCACTTCTCGAGCCATTCGATGTCGCCTTCCCGGCCTTCGCCGTTGCAGATCCCGGTCAGGATCTCCAGCATTTTCTGAGTTCCCACCCGGCAGGGCGTGCACTTGCCGCACGATTCGTCCTTGCAAAACTCCAGGAAAAAGCGGGCCACGTCCACCACGCACTTGTCTTCGTCCATGACGATCATGCCGCCCGACCCGACAATGGCGCCGAGCTTCACGATGGACTCATAGTCCACCGGGGTGTTCAGATACTGGACCGGCACACACCCGCCCGAAGGCCCGCCGAGTTGCACGGCCTTGAACTTCTTGCCTTTGGGAATTCCGCCTCCCACATCGTGGATGATGGTGCCCAGGGAGATGCCCATGGGCACCTCGACCAGTCCCACGTTCTTCACGTCTCCGGTCAGGGCAAAGACCTTGGTGCCCCGGCTGCGCATGGTTCCCATGCCTGCGTACCACTTGCCCCCGTTCTGGATGATCTGGGGGATGTTCGCCAGAGTCTCCACATTGTTGAGCACCGTCGGTTTTTTCCAGAGTCCCTGGAGCGCCGGGAAAGGAGGCCTGGGCCTGGGCATGCCGCGTTTTCCTTCAATGGAGGTCATGAGGGCAGTCTCTTCACCGCACACGAACGCGCCGGCTCCCCGGTACACCTCCACATCAAAATCAAATCCGGATCCGAGGATGTTCTTTCCCATGAGGCCATAGCCCCTGGCCTGGTCCATGGCGAGGTTCAGGGTCTTGACCGCCAGGGGGTACTCGGCCCGGCAGTAGATGTATCCCTGGTGCGAGCCGATGGCCTTGGCCGCGATGATCATCCCTTCCAGCACTGCGTGGGGATCGGATTCCAAAACACACCGATCCATGAACGCTCCAGGGTCCCCTTCATCCGCGTTGCAGAGCACGTATTTCACGTCCCCCGGCGACTTGGACGCAAACTCCCACTTCATGCCTGTGGGAAAGCCTGCGCCACCCCTGCCCCGAATCCCGGAGGTTTTCACCTCCTGGATGATTTCCTGGGAGGACATTTGGTAGAGCGCCTTGGCTGCGGCAAAGTAGCCGTCCCGGCCAATGTACTCTTCGATCCGTTCGGCCTGGATCAATCCGCGGTTTTTCATGACCACCGGATGTTGCATGCCGAAAAAGGGAATGTCCCGCGTGTGAGGGGTCTTCTCGATCTTCGGGGAAGAAGGCCCTTCGAAGTCCATCTCCTTTTGTTCCCACCCTCTCGAAAAAACCCATTGGGGAAGGCCTTCCCCCTTGAGCACGTGCCTCCGGAAGATCTCTCGGGCTTTTTCCTTGGTCACCTCTGCATACTTCACTGGCTCTTCACCCACACGCTCCACGGTGATGAGAGGCTCCCGGTTGCAGATCCCCGCACAGCCGGACGTGGTAACAGAGATGTCCTTCCTCTTGGAGGATTTCTGCTCATCCTTGAGAACCTGCAGGATGTCATTGGCGCCTGAAGAAATGCCGCAGGTTCCCATGTGGACCGTGATGCGCGCCGTATTTTTACCGCTCTCAAGAACCGAAGACCTGAGCACGTCTCCCTTGATCTTGTAAAGTCCTTCTACCTTCAACGCTGGCATAAACGAACTCCTTATTTGTCGTAAGCGTGCAGGACACCGGATACCTTGGAGGGCTTCATCTGCCTATGCGTGTCCTCATCCACCACCACCACGGGCGCCAGGCCGCAAGCGCCGAGGCACCTCACCGTCTCCAGAGAAAAGGCTCTGTCTGGAGTGGTTTCCCCGGGTTGAACCTTCAGCGTCTCCGTGAGGGTGTCCAGGATTTTCTTGCCTCCCCGGACATAGCAGGCCGTGCCTAGGCAGCAGCGAACCGTGTGCTTGCCCTTGGGGGCCATGGTGAAAAAGGAGTAAAAGGTGACCACCCCGTAGACCTCGCTGAAGGGCACCTTCAGCCCTCGCGCCACTCTTTCCATGACGGGTTTGGGCAGGTATCCAACCGCTTCCTGGACCTCTTCCAGCACAGGGATAAGAGATCCAGGCTTCGCCTTGTACTTCTTTATCACCCGATCCACGGCCGCCCACTGCTCGGTTGTGAAGTCTTCATGCCTTTCCGCCACCACCTCTGCTTTTCGTTTCGCAACCACGCAAAGTCCTCCTCTATCAAAACTACCACCCGAAAGTTCTCAGCATCTCCGGGCTGAGAGGTTTCTCGAGCCACCTTTTTTGCTTGTCCGTGAGGGAGCCGGCATGCTTCTCGATCCACTCTATGTCACCGGTGAGAAGCGCAAGTTTTTCCGCGCTGTTCAAATCGTATTCCTCTAGCGCGTCGGCCCAGTGGTGAAACAGGCTGTACACGAACTCGCCGTCTGTCGCGGCCCGGTCCAGGACCCTCACTATCTCCTCCTTGTGAACCAGGGCCTGCTCGTCCGGGGGACGGGAAACCGATTTCTCCAAGGCCAGGTCCACCGCCTTGATGAGATCATCCGGTGTGAAGGGCTTCTCGAGGTAGTCGGAAGCCCCGAGTTTCATGGCCTGAACGGCAGTATTCACCGATGCGTACCCCGTGATGATGATCACGGGCACTGCCGGCTTGGCCCTCTTGATATCCCTCAGCACCAGCATGCCGCCGATGTCCGGGATGCGGATGTCCGTCAACACCACGTCATAGTGTCTCTGTACGGCCCATTCGAGACCCTGCCGCCCGCTCAAGGTCATTTCGACGTCATATTTTTCCTCGAGAATCTTCTTCACACTGTCGAGGACGATCTTCTCGTCGTCTATGACCAGCGCTTTTTTCTTACCCATGTCCTTCCTCCTTCATGAGGACCTGATCGACCGCTTCCGCGAGCTCGTCAGGAGTAAATGGTTTGGCCAGGAAAATGGCTGCGCCGGTCTCTGCAACCTCCTTCATGGTCTCGTTCGTCACGTAACCGCTCATGATGATAACGGGGATGTCCGGCCACCTGTTTTTCGCATGACGCATCAGCGTGATACCGTCTTTGCCGGGCATCTTGATGTCCAGGAGGATGATTGAGAATGCCTCCCGGCTCATGGCCTCGATGGCTTCGTCGGCGGATTTAACGAGGCGGACTTCGAAACGGTCGCCGAGCACTCTCGCGCAACTCTCGAGCACGATCCTTTCGTCGTCTACGACAAGGATATTCATCGTCTTAAATTACTTTCCCCTCGAAGGGCACCCAGATGGTGAAGGTGCTGCCCTTCCCGACCTTGCTCCGGACCCGGATGCTTCCCCCATGGCGCTGGACGATTCCGAGGGACACAGACAGACCGAGCCCCGTGCCGTGACCGACTTCCTTGGTGGTAAAAAAGGGATCGAACAGTTTGTTGAGATGTTCGGAAGGTATTCCGCAACCGCTGTCGGTGATGGATATTTCCACTCCTTCTTGACCCGCCTCGTTCACCTGGTCGCTGTTTCTTGTCCTTACCGTGATGCTGTCGCCCGGTTCGGTGGCGTCAAGGCCGTTTATGAGAACGTTCAGCAGCACGCTCTGAAACTGATTCCGATCCATGTTCACCGGCGGGAGATTGTCCCCGGCATCGAAGTCCACATTCACCCCCTTTACAAGAGCCTGATTCTCCATGAGCGCGATGGTCGAACTCACGAGTTTGTTTACGTCCACTTTTTCCCTGTGCGGCGCGGTCTGTCGGGAAAAATCGAGAAGCCCTTTTACGATTTTTCTTACCCGCTCCGTAGCTTCCGCAATGGTCTGCAAATCCGCGCGCACTTCCTCGTCCAGATCCTTGCGCCGCAGCAGCATGTGGGTGTAAGTCAAAACCCCGGTGAGGGGGTTGTTGATTTCATGGGCCACCCCAGCGGCCAGCCTTCCCACGCTCGCCTGTTTCTCGGACATGATGAGCCGGTTCTGGCTTTCCAGTCTCCTCCGGCCTACGGCGCCTACCATCTCCTTGAAGGCCTTCTGCAAAATTCCTATCTCGTCGCCCGACTCAGGGCCGATGTCCGGAGCCAGGCTCCCTTCCGTAACTTGCCGGCTTGCACTGATGAGTCGCCGTATGGGGTCGACGAGTCTCCCCGCGACGAAACACCCGATTGCCGCGGCGGCGACCATACCCACCAGGGTGATAAAGATGAAAATCGACAGGGTGTTCCATCGCATGTCTTCGTATTTCTCATCCAGCACTCCCACTCCCAGGATGCCCACTGTGCGGCCCCTGACGTCCTCTATGGGTTCATAGGCCGTGATGTACCAATCGCTCATGACCGGGGCGCGCCGTGTCCATCTATCCTTTTGTTCCAGAACGTGCTCCCTCACTTCTTCCGCCACCCTCGTGCCGATGGCGCGCCCCCCGTCCTGGGACGGCACATTTGTGGAGATTCGCACGTCGTTGAGAAAGATCGAAGCCCGGCCGACGCTGCGCCCTTTGTATTCTTCGTTGTGAAAGACCGTTCCCTTGACCGTGTCCACAAGATTAGTGTCACGGTTGAGCAGGACGCCTCCGTAAAGCACGCCTAGAAGTTCTCCATCGTCCACAACGGGAACGGCTGCACCCAAAGCAAGCCCTGCCGTTTCCGCCCTTTTTGTGCTGGGCTGAGTCCCCGGTGTGGGCATGATGTCGATTCTGGCTCTCTCTGCCAGTTGAGGATTCTCCTCAAAAAGAAACTCGTGGGTGAGAACGAAGGTGCCGGAAACAGAGGCTCCTTTTTCGAGGCCGAAGGATGTGATGGGGTTGGTCGAATGATCTCTTCGACTGGGCACTGCATTGGGGCCGCTACGGCACAGGGGACTCCCTTCGGAGTCAACGATGCCTGCGAAATCCAGGCTCGCGTAGTCGGCCATCCGCCCCAGTCTGAAGATCAGATCGGGTATGTCCCGCTCTTTGAGGGCCGCGATGAAGCCGTATCCAAGGGTGGTGACGTTGAGGGGGACTTCTATGGCTGTGGTCCGGACCCTGTAAAGCTCACGGGCCGAATTCAGGTCCAGGCTGACGCGCATCAATGCTTCACTGCCCACGGCTTTGTCGAGGAGGTAGGTCCCGACAACAAGTGAAAAGGCTCCCACCACAAAGGAGACTCCGATGAAGCCTGCAATGAGCTTTGCGCGTATGGAGTAAAGCATAACGTACCGCTTTCCTCGGAATTCTCCCCATACAGGAAGCTGTTCATCGATATCCATTTTAAAATTTTGCAAAGCCTATGCCACGGAAGTACGGAGCCGACGTGAAGTGATATTGGTTTGATATACCTAGCTATTCGGATTGCCTTAGTCTTTGCGCCCGGCTCCGACGGGCGACTGCGCCCCAAGGATTCTTTTCCAGAGTGTAAACAGCCCGGTTGAAGTCCGTCTCCTGGGAGGAGACTAAATCGTTGCCGATCGCTGTGTGTTGATGAAAACCTGCAGATAGTTTTCGTTGCTCAACTCGACTCTCATGACCTATGATGGCATCATCACGAACGTTCCCGAGGCGCAATGACTCTTTCAAACTCTGAATCTATTTTTGAAAAGTACCCTCTCTTCCAAGACACTGACGGAGACGGGTATCCCGACCGCTTAGCGTTGCGTATCGTGGTCCACCCGGGCATGGAAGACTCCTTCGTCTGGAGCGGGCTGATCAATCTCTGCGCCCGGCTGGCCTTCGAGGTGGTGGCCCTGCGCTTGCCGGTCATTCAAAGAGGAACGAGGCCAACCGGCAGCGGGCCGCAACTGGTGGTATATCCTCCCGGTCACGGGGGCCCGGGTTTCAGAAACAATACCCTCCCCGCAGCGTGCTGGCATATGGCGGCCGAGGTCGTCCGCCTCTGCGGCACGTCGGGCGGGGCGATGATGGACCATCTGAACTCTCTCGCAGCAGGGCTGAAAGGAAGACGACTCTCCCCAAGGACCACGCTTCCGGAGAAGCGATCGGGAAAACGAAACACCTTTTTCGATCTTCTGGATCTGGCCGGCCTGTACGAGACTCCTTCGACCGAGCCGAGGGCGCGAAGGCTCAACGCTGCCTTCTCTCTTCCGGAAGAAAAACTCTCTTTTTCAGCGGGGGTCGCCCTTTGCGACCTTGCGGCCCGTCTCGCTCTCGATGCGACGGAGCTCGCCCTGCCGCTTGCAAGCGTCGGCGAACCAGGAGGCGACCGCACCCTTTTCCTGGTTCAGGAAGAAAAATCAGGAAAAAATGAAATCCGGCTTCTTCCCGCGAAGGGAGCGAAACGTCAGACGATTTTGCTCAAGGTAGGTTCGGCGCCTCTGGCTCACGCCGTTCAGAGATGGGCTTCGTGGTCTCTCGCGGGATGGGACAGAAACCTGGAGGCATCAGATAGCTTGAGGGATCACGTCGACGCTTTTCGCCGCATCGTAGGAAGCGCCTGCGTGCACGCCTCTCATCTGGAAGAGCGCCCGAGGACTTTGTATCGCCGCGCCAGGTGGAAGACCGAGGCGGAGAGAGTATTCAATTCCATCAACACGGTCCCGGAAGGGCACGGTCCGGTTCACGGCATCGTGTTTGTGAGCAAGCCGTGGAAGCGAAGGAAAGTTATGAAATCTCGCCTGGAAAAAATCCTCAGGCGACGGGGTTACGAGCCGGAACTCACCGTGCTCAACGCTTACAAACCAGGCCTTTCCTGGCTTCTCGAAGTCGTGCTTCCCTGTTTGAAAAGGATTCGCGGCGTCGCCTCTCTGCAGATTCTGTATCTGCCCTTCGAGAGCAAGGACAATGCCCTGGAGATGAGAAGCCGGTGGCTCCAGGAGTTGTTTCCCGGCCCCGACATCCTCGGAGGAATCCTCGGTATCAATTTCCGGAATGTCAGGATGGCATGCCGGCGCGGATTGAAGAGCGTTTATGAAGTCCGGGCCTTCGATCCCATGGGGCGCGTCATTTTCAGCGCGTCCTTGTCCCCTCCCTTTTCCGCCTTTCCCTATCTTTTTCATGAGCCCGAGTTCGGGCATGTGCATCCTTCAACAGGAGGGATCGTTCTGAAGCGGAAAGGAGAGGTGATGCTCGACGTTTCGATCCCCACAGACCGGGAACGATTCTGGCACACTTTTCAGTCACGCTGGCTGCCCTTACTCGATACGTTCATGGCCGAGCGATTGAAAACCGCACCCGCTTCCGACTATGGCGCTTTCTGGGAGGAAGTATCGATAAACGTGTCCATCGAGGAAACCTGCATGCCTCTCGGTGTGGGGGAGGAAAGGATCGCACCCATGGAAGCGCTCCACGAGGATATTTACTTCGTGCTCCTGAAATTCTTCACTTCCTTCGCCCGGCGCCACGGATTGCCTCCCTCTTTCCAGTTCGGGAGGATCCTGCCCAAAGTGAAGGCTCGCCCGGGCGCCCCGAAAGCCGCGCTCAAGGCCCGACCCATGCGGTGGCGAACTTCACCCGGAGGGCATGGAAAAACCGTCCGCCTGAACATTCCTGTTACCGCTGCGACTCTGGCCAAAGGAGGCTGGAATTTTGAAATGCCCGGTCCTGCCGGAATGGTGGAGGGAAGGCGGCTCACGGCCCTTGCCCGGAGCCTGGGCTTTAAGGTGAGTCGGCCGGGAAACGGGACCTTCCGGCTGAAGGTCAAATCGCCGCGGATCAGGCGAAACAACGGAAAAGCATTGACGATGGGTGAACCTCCTGCAGATCGTCTGCTCAGAGCAGGGGAGGTAACAGAATGGGTCCGCCGTCTGGGGCGTTCGCAATGCGTCCGGGCACGGTGCGTGTCCCGTTCCCTGCAGGGCCGGCCCATTTATGCCCTGGAGGCCCTTTCAGCCGACGGCGACTCCTTGGTTTCGGTCTCCAAAATGCGACTTCTCAAGCCCACTCTTTTTTTCAACGCCCGTCACCATGCCAATGAGATCTCCAGCACCAATGCCACGCTCCGAATGGCCTGGCGCCTTTCGACGACGCGATGGGGGCGGGACATCCTCAGACACGTCAATGTGGTCTGTATCCCCATGGAAAACGTTGACGGCGTGGCCACCTTCGAAGAACTCTTGCCCTCTGGAAAAGGCCACATCCTCCATGCCGCCCGGTACAATGCACTCGGTGCAGAATTTTACGGAGACTACTTCGAAGACCCTCCGCGCTTTCCGGAGGCAAAGGCTAAGGCCGGGCTCTGGCGCAGGTGGCTGCCCGACGTCATGGTCGACCATCACGGCGTGCCCGATCACGAATGGAATCAACCTTTTTCCGGCTACGCTCCTTTTCAATTCAGAGAATTCTGGATTCCCAGGAATTTCGTCTACGTCTGCGTTCCCTTCATCGATGATGAAACCCATCCCGGTCACGCCACCGCAGTCCGGCTGGCAGACATCATGCGCCGTTCGATGAAAAAAGATAAGGAGATCGCGAAGCGCAACCTCGAACTGGCGGATCGCTACCGACGTTATGCCCGGGGACCGGAACCGGATGTATTTCCTCCCTCGAAAGGAGAACCTCTTCTCGTGCTGCCTCCCCTCGGCAGAACCGTCGGCAACAATTTTGCCGTTCGCAGCCCCGAAATCACCCGGTCTGAGATAATTGTCGAAGTGCCTGACGAAGTGGCTTCGGGAAAAAGCCTGGAGATGTGCGTCCAAGCGCACCTCAATATCGAGGAAGCGCTGTTGCGCGCATGCCGGCGCGCCAGGGGCAGCGTGAAGGTGTGGAAGGAGTCATCGGGCTCTGTACATCTCGCCTGGACGGCCGGGAAAGACATTTGGAATTGATGAATGTCGAATAATGAATGACCAAGTCCGTGGTGCGCCCCATGAGTAGGCAGTACGCAATAAGGAGTATGCGGCAGAAAATGGCTGCCGACTGCTTACTCCTTGCTACGATTGGTCCTTGTTGAAAGCGCGAGGCAGGTTTAGCCTCTCTGGGGCCGTTGCTTTCGACTGCGGGGTCACTATCTCAAGTGACATGAAACCCAGTGCCCGGGAGCGACTTCCCTGAGAGCGGGAATCTTTTCCCTGCAGAGGGCCTGGATTTCCCGGCACCGGGAATGGAAGGCACAGCCCCGGGGCGGGTGTACAGGACTGGGCACATCTCCCGCGAGGATGATCCGCCTCCTCTTGGCCCTTGGGTCCGGGACGGGAGCAGCGGAGAGCAGGGCCTGCGAATAGGGGTGAGTGGGTTTGTGGTAGAAACTCGCCTTCGGCGCCATTTCCACCAGACGACCCAGGTACATCACGCCCACACGGTCCGCGATGTATTCCACCACGTTCAGAGCGTGGGAGATGAAGAGGTAGGTAAGGCTGAATTCCGCCTGGAGTTCTTTCAGAAGATTGATGACTTGAGCCTGGATGGAGACATCGAGAGCCGACACGGGCTCGTCCGCGACGATCAACTGGGGATTGAGGGCCAATGCTCTCGCAATGACGATTCTCTGGCGCTGGCCGCCCGAGAACTCGTGGGGATAGCGGCTCCCCTGTTCAGGGCGGAGGCCGACCACGTCGAGGAGCCAAGCTACGCGCTCGCGCCGCTCCTTGGCGGTTCCGATCCCGTGGATGACGAGGGGTTCTTCTATCAGTTGGGCAATCTTCCTCCTGGGGTTGAGAGCAGAGTAAGGGTCCTGGTAGATGACCTGGGCCTGACGGCGGAATGCCTTTATGCCTGCCCGGTCGAGGCCGCTGAGGTCTCTTCCTTCGAAAAAAACCTTGCCTTGGGTTGGTTCTTCCAGGTGCAGGAGAACTCGTCCGAGGGTGGATTTTCCGCAGCCGCTCTCTCCCACGAGGCCGAAAACCTCGCCCTTCGCGATGTCGAGAGTCACCCCGTCCACGGCCCGCACAACCCCGGCCCTCCGTGAAAACGCGCCTCCTTTCAGCGGATAGTACTTGGTCACACCCTCGCTCTTGAGAATCACCTGAGTCATACGCATTAACCAACCGGCCTGCCACACCGCACCCAGTGCCCCGGTCTAAGTTCTGTCCAGGGCTGCTCCTCGGCGCATCCCCCTCCCCCGACGGCGCACCTTTCTCTGAAGGCGCAGCCGGCCGGAAGACGGAGGAGGCTCGGCACCATGCCGGGAATAGGATTGAGGGCGCCTCTGATCTTCG
>Ga0209164_1006043_pt1 | contig 10075 bp, 13 predicted proteins | sample MTBNYHSulfiMetaG_FD_187458 | JGI IMG/M metagenome (GOLD analysis project Ga0209164, IMG submission 187458) | Enrichment culture microbial communities from rom New York Harbor, USA that are MTBE-degrading - MTBE-NYH (New York Harbor Sulfidogenic)... | ecosystem: Environmental > Aquatic > Marine >... | reverse complement strand
GGCGCTGTCGTCAGTCTTCGGCAGTCGAACAGAGCGTCGGCGGGAACCTCGCGCATTAAGTCGTTCAGCGCATCGACAGCCCACACCGCCTCCGCTGACGTAAGGCCGTGACCGGTGAGCGGTAGGGGTTCGGCGTTTGCGTCGTCCGGTGGTAGAGCCACGACCTGCGCGGCGACGCCTGCGAGTCGCGCCCAACCAGGGCCCGAGGACTCCGGCGGGGCGACCGACAGGGCCTTGACCTCCGAGCGGCACACCACGATCTCCAGGGGGCCTTGTTCGGCGATGATCACGCGCGAGTCGATCTCGAGACGTTCCCTGTCTTTGAGCATCAGCACACTCACGGCGCCCATGAAGAGCAACACCGAGCCGTACGCGACCACCCGCGCGACCGGAGGCATCGCGCCCTCGCCTTCCGCGAGTGCCAGCAGCCCGCCCAGCACACTTGCGGCCACCGCGCTCACTCCCGCGAAGAACGCGAGCACCTTGCCCACGCGGTGCCGAGGCATGTCGAGCACCCCACGGCGTTCGCCGCGCGCCACGGTCCGCACGCCGCCTTCATCTGCCGAGGTGCGCCACCGCAGCTCTTTGGCACCGACCTCGGTGGAGACCGACACGCGACCGAAATGCGCCACCGCAACGCTCGTCTCAGCTGCGGCACCGCGCCCGCTTCGCGAACGCCCGGTCGAGTTCACCGCGTCTCACCCGCCTGCAGCACGCTCGCCACCGTGTCGCGTACCGAGTCCGCCTCCCCCGAAGTCAGCCCCGCACCGAAGCGGACCGCAGACTTGCCCGCACGTACCTCGAGTCTGGGATGTGGCCCCTTGCCTGGTGCGATGTTGGTGTCCAACATGCTCACGTCCGCTCCGGTCTCGTGCCCTAGGCCGATCGGGACAGTAACGCCCATGGCACGTCTGCGCACGGTGATCTTCTCTGGTGTGACCACCAAGGTCTCGGAGCCGTTCATGTTGTAGAACGCAAGCCAGATCCCCGCCACGGCGAGGATGTGGACCAAAGCGAACAGCAGGTTCACCATGATCGCGCCAAGGACCGCCTCACGGCGCAACTCCTGGGGCGCCAGGAATGGCGCGGCGAGCGAACCGAACACGAAGACCGCCAGCCACGGCACACCAAGACCGAACCCGAGTCCGACCAGCAGGCGGTTCCTACCTCCGGGCATCTGAACGGCAAGCGTGCCGGACCCGCGCTGGACCTCGATGCGCCCCTCCTGCATCAGAACAGACCAGGATCGGGGGCGCCGAAGGCAGCCTCGATGTCGGCATCGGTCGTCCCGGACACCTCGACCAGCTTGTGGCGCGATGCTCCCCCGCGCACGACAGCAACGCTGCTCTTGGGAACCCCGAGCGACTTTGCGACCAGCTTGCAGACCGCCGCGTTGGCTTCTCCCCCGGCCGGGGGCGCCGTTACCCTCATGGACAGCTCGGACCCACGCCAGCCGACGACCTCGTCGCGACCTGCTTTGGGGGTGACGTGTAGGGCTATACGGGCCGACGACATCGCGCGGGCGCCCTAGTCGATCTCCTCGATCTCTATGTCGTCCTCGCGTTCGCCGAACGACGCGAACTGCGACGGATCGAACTCGGGAGCATCGACGTCGAGTCCAATGTCCGATTCGATCTGCGGGGCCTCTGTCTCGCCCAAGATCACGCCGCTCACAAAACCGGACTCGGGCGGCTCGCTGGGCAGTTCGGGCTGTTCCATAGGCGAGGAGAAGCCCTCTGCAGGTGGCGCCGATATCTCCGAGTCCTGCGGCTCCGGTCGCAGCTCGGGCTCAACCACCGGCGGCGCTGCGGCGACTTGGGTGGCTGCCGCCTCATCGGCTGCCTGCTGCACAGCCGCGACAGCCTCCTGGGCCGCGACTTCGACCTCGCCGACGATGCCCTCGTCGGTCTGGCCCATGAGCACGGTGACGTCGTCGGGCAGCGCGATCTCGGACAATCCCTGGCTGTGGCTGTCGAGCAGCTGCCTGAAGCGTGCGCGGAACTCCTCCTCGGCCTGCTTGATGCGCACGAGCTCGTTTTGCACCTTCTGCTTCTGCGTGAGCGCGTTGTGGATGATCTCTTTGGCCTTGACTTCGGCGTCTCGCAGAACGGTCGTGGCTTCGTCCCGCGCCTTGGCCGTGATGTCCTCGGCGGAGCGCTGCGCCGCGATCATCGTATTGCGAATCGTCTGCTCCTGCTCCTGGAACTGCCGCAGCGTCGCCTGTGCTGTCTCGAGCTTCTCTGACTGGTCGATGTTCTCCTTGAAGAGGCGCTCGAACTCGTCGGCGACCTCGTCGAGGAACTGGTCGACCTCTTCTTCGCTGTAGCCCCGCAGCGAGTGGCGGAACTCCTTGTGGTGTATGTCCAGAGGAGTCAACTTCATCCGGATCGACCCTTCCCCTCCTGCCGAGGAACCTAGAGCAACGCCGGCGCGATCAGCCCTATCAGTATCAGTCGTCTGATCACATACTCAAGCACAAGCCATGCTACCAGGGGTGAGAAATCGATGCCTCCCGCCCCCATGCGCGCGGTGGGCACGATCCGCCTGAACAACCCCACGTATGGCTCCACGACAGTGGCAAGCACCCGGTAGACCTCGTAGACCGTTCCTCCGCGAGCTGCGAACCAGGACAGTAGCACGTAACCCAGTATCAACCACCCGTAGAACGTGATAGCGCTGTTCAGGACCCGGATGACGGCGATCACGATCCGAGCTCCTTGGCGCGCTTGACCGCCGCCGACACCGCCGCGTTGACCGAAGCGCGGAAACCGCCGTCCTCGAGCGCCTCGACGGCGGCGATCGTGGTCCCTCCCGGACTCGACACACCGTCAACGAGTTCTTCGGGGTGCATCCCCGAGACCTCGAGCAGGTCCGCGGTGCCACGGACGGTCTGGACGGCAAGCGTCTGTGCGACCTCGCGGGACAGCCCCTGACGAACGCCCGCTCGCGCCAGCGCATCGATGAACAGGGCGACATACGCCGGGCCGGACCCCGAGATAGCCGTGGCTGCGTTCTGGTACTGCTCGTCAAGCACGACGGCCTTGCCGATGAGGCCGAACAGCTCACGTACGAGCTCGACGTGCTGCTCGGTGGCCTCGGTCCCGCCGCTCACAACGCTCATCGCCTGGCCCACCATCGCGGGCGTGTTCGGCATCACGCGGACCACCGGCGTACCCGACGGGAGCTGGGACTCCAGCCGAGCGCATGAGATACCGGCCGCGATGCTTACCACCAAGGTCCCCTGCACGCTGTCAGCGACGCTCGCCACCACCGCGTCGATTACTTGCGGCTTCACCGCGAGCAACACGATGTCCGCACGGGCGGCCGCTTCCGCGGGCTCTGCGACGCACGCAACCCCGTGCGACGCTGTCAGCGTCTCGCGGCGCTCCGCGACCGGCTCGGCAACGATCACCTGTGACGGCGCGAGGGCAACGGCGTCGATGAGCCCCTTGATGATCGCCTCGCCCATCCGACCGCCACCAACCACAGCGAGGGTACCGGAGAGCTTGAACTGCCCCTGGGTCATGTCGTCACTCCAGCGTGAACAGGCCCTTTTCGCGCAGGTGCCTGAAGTCGCCGGCGGACACATCCACGTTGGCCGGCGTGAGCATGAACACCTTGTCGGACACCTTCTGCAGCCCACCATCGAGCCCGTAAGTCAGTCCCGACGCGAAGTCGATCAGGCGTTTCGCCAGATCGGGCTGCGTCATGGTCATGTTCATGATCACCGGCGTTCCTTGCTTGAACTTGTCTGCGATGCTCTGTGCCTCGCTGTAGCTCTTGGGCTCGATGATGTGCATCTTGACCTGCGGCGTCATTGGCGCCACGTTGCCGCCTGCCGGCACGCTGCGGAGCTGCTCCCTTTCGCGCTCGAGCCGACGGGAACGGTCCACGTCCGGTTCCCGACCCGCGCGCCGGACACCCGTCGTGCCTGACCCGTACGGTGACTCGTACACGGAGCGACCGTAGAAGCCGTCGTCCGACTCCTCGGTACCGCCGTCCAACTCGTCTTCGTAGTACTCGCCCTCGTAGTCCTCGTCCCAGTCCTCTTCGAGGCCGAGCCGCACCTTGATGTCGTGCCACAGACCCACGTCGATCTCCTCGCCCGGACCACGACCGCTAACTGCCGAAGATCGCTCTCCCGACGCGCACGATGGTAGCGCCTTCCTCCACCGCAACGCGAAAGTCGTTGCTCATACCCATCGAAAGCTCATATAACTCTACCCCATTCGCGACAGGCGTGCGGAGAGAATCGCGCAGCTCGCGCAGCTCGCGGAAGACCCATCTCGCGTCCTCGGCGCTGCCGAACGGCGCCATCGTCATCAAGCCCCTGACCTCCACGTTATCCAGGACCGCCGCGTCGGCAAGCAGGTCTGCGAGATCCCTGGGCAGCACGCCGTGCTTGGACTGCTCACCCGAGACGTTCACCTGGACGAGAACAGGCTGGATCACTCCTATCTCGGCCGCTTTGCGATCGACCGCGTGAAGCAGCTTAGGTCTGTCCACCGAGTGGATGAGTGCGGACTTGCCCACGACGTCTTTGACCTTGTTCGTCTGCAAACTGCCGATGAAATGCCATCGAGCATCGGGGAACAAGCCGTACTTGCCCATGAACTCCTGGACGCGGTTCTCGCCAAAGTCCTCGATGCCGGCGGTGTACGCGTCGCGTATCTGCGCGACTCCAACGTACTTCGTGACCGCGACGATCCGCACACGGGCCGGGTCGCGGCCGGCGCAATCCGCCGCATCCGCGACCTGCCGACGAACAGCTTCGTATCGCTGGGCGATCGCACTCAAGGGGTGAGGCTACTCCTCGTCCGACGTTCCCGTGCCCTCGAACTCGCCGGTGATGAGGTATGCGATGCGTTCGCCGATGTCCACAGCGTTGTCGGCTATGCGCTCGAGGTACCGGGATGCCATCACCATGGATGATGCCCACTCGATGTCGTCTTCATCGTGGAGCCGCGCCAACTCGCGGAAGAACTGCTTGTAGAGGTTGTCGATGGGCTCGTCAAGGTCCTGGAGCTTGCGTGCAAGCTCCAGATCGGACTTCTCGAACGCCTCGCTCGTAGCATCGAGGACTCGGTATACCAGATTGCCCTGTGCTTGGATGAGGTCGTACAGCGTTTGGGGGCCACGGCGGTTCGCCGTGCGTTTCGCAGCCTTGGCGATGTTGACAGCAAGGTCGGCCATCCGCTCAAGGTGCAGCGACATGTAGATGAGTGAGTACAGCAGCCGCAGGTCGCGTGCAACCGGGCCCTGTGTAGCGATGACCTCGAGCGAGTGCTCCTCGATCCCCAGGCAGCGACGATCGAAGTCGTCGTCACCGCCGATGACCTCTTCGGCCAGGTCGACATCACCCTCGACGAGTGAGGTCACCGACTTGCGCGTCACAACCGACACGTCGCGGATGATCGCGAGCACCTCGGCCTTCAAGTCCCGCAGTTCCTGCCTGAATCCTTCGCGCATATCCGCGTCTCAGCTCCCTGTTGTAGCTTCGGGGATGCTCTGCATTATAGCGTCCGCCACGTGCACGAACGCGGTTTCACCTACTTCTTACACGACTACCCGAAACGGCCGGTGATGTAGTCCTCTGTCCGCCTGTCCTTCGGCGACGTGAAGATACTCGACGTGCGATCGTACTCCACGAGCTCGGCCGGCTCTCCCGCGACCTCCTGCAAGAAGAACGCGGTGTACTCGCTGACACGAGCGGCCTGTTGCATGTTGTGCGTGACGATGACGATCGTGATGCGGTCGGTGAGCTCCCCCATCAAGTCCTCGATCTTCTGGACCGACGTGGGATCGATCGCGGAACACGGCTCGTCCATGAGCATGACCTCGGGTTCGACAGCGAGCACTCGCGCAATGCACAGCCGCTGCTGCTGGCCTCCCGAGAGCGTGAGCCCGCCGCGATCCAGGATGTCCTTGACCTCTTTCCACAGGTTCGCCCGCTCCAATGACGACTTCACGATGTCGTCGAGTTCGCCCTTCTTCTTGATCCCGTGCAAACGCGGTCCGAACGCCACGTTGTCGTAGATGGACATCGGGAAGGGGTTCGGTTGCTGAAAGATCATTCCGATACGACGCCGCAGGTCGACCGGGTCCACGTTCGGTGCGTAGATGTCTTGGCCGTCGAGCGTTATCTTTCCCTCGACCCGCGTGCCCGGGATGAGATCGTTCATCCGGTTGAAGCAGCGCAGGAACGTCGACTTACCGCAACCTGACGGACCGATGAACGCTGTGACGGAATGCTCCTTGACGCCCACGGTCACACCGGTGAGCGCCTGGAAGTCGCCGTAGAAGAAGTCGAGGTCCTTCACAGCGATCTTGTCGGGACCGTCGGGCGGCGCGTATGGATCCTGATGGACGTCGTGTGGCTGTGTCATCTCGTTCCTTACGTCTTCGAGCTGCGGCGAAGAATGAAGCGGGCGCTCAGGTTGAACAGCAGGATCATGATCATCAGCAGAAGCGCCGTACCGTAGGCTGCAGGTAGATTGATGCCCTCCATCGCAAGCAAGTACAGGTGCACGGTCATCGGGCGTCCGGAGTCAAGCGGGCTGACCGGCAGGTTGATGGCCTGCCCCATCGTGTATATGACAACGGCGGTCTCACCGACAGCTCGCCCGGTTGCCAGGATGATGCCCGTGACGATTCGCGGCATCGCTGCGGGCAACACCGTCTTGCGAACAGTCTGCCACTTCGTGGCGCCAAGACCGTACGAACCCCACCGGATGTACTTCGGCACTGCACGGATGGCCTCTTCAGTGGTACGCATGACGATTGGAAGCATGAGAAACGAGAGCGCCAGGGCGGCTGACAGCATCGAGAACCCGATGCCCATCGCTTCGACGAACAAGGCGAGGCCGAACAGGCCCATCACGATAGAGGGTACGCTCGCCAGCGAATCAGCCGCAAACCTGATCACGCTCACCAGCCGACCCTGCACCGCGTACTCCGCCAGGTACACGGCCGCAAGCACGGCGACAGGCGTCACGATCACCATCGCGAGTGCAGTGACGTAGAGCGTAGACACGATCGTCGGCCACACGCCACCCTCGGCATTGACGCCTTCGGGCCACGTGAAGATGAAGCCGGGGCTGATCACACCGATGCCGTTCACGAATACGTAGAGGATGACCGCGGACAGGATTCCGACGGTCGTCAACGCCGCGACCCACAGCAGGCCCAAGGCGACGGCGTTTGTCACCCGCTTGTTCATGCGCTGCCCTTGATGGCCGTCTGCCACCTGCTCATCAGTCGGACCACTGCCACCAGCCCCATCGAGACCCCGAACAAGATGATGGCCATTCCGAACAGCGCCGTCCTGTGCAGTCCCGCCGCATATGGCATATCCATGACTATCTGAGTGGTGAGCGTCGCCATCGGAGCGGTGACGCTTTCGGGGATGACCGGCGCATTGCCCACCACCATCAGGACCGCCATCGTCTCGCCGATCGCCCGGCCCATCCCCAGGATCACCGCGTCGAGGATCCCGATCTTCGCCGCGGGGACGAGCACCTTGTACACGGTCTGCCACGTAGTCGCACCCATTGCGTAGCTCGCCTCGCGTATCCCGCCCGGGATCGACCGCAGCGCATCTTCGGACAACGTCGCGATAGTGGGCACTATCATGATCGCCAGGATGATCCACCCAGTCACCGCGCCGAACCCGAGTCCGCCGCTCAGTTGGGCGACGATCGGCCGCAGTATCAGCAGACCGAAGAAGCCGAAGATCACTGACGGGATTCCGGCGAGCAGCTCAACGGCGGGGCGAACGATCGCCCTGGCTCGAGGCGACGCGATCTCGGAGAGGAAGATGGCTGTGCCGACCGCGAGCGGCGTGCCGAGCACGAGCGCGCCGAGCATCACGACGACAGAGCCGTAGATCAGCGGGAAGATCCCGAACTCTTCGTTGCTCGCACTCCATTCTCGGCCGGAAAGGAAGTGCCATATGCCGATCTCGGTGAAAGCAGGCCATCCCCTCCAACCCACGAACGCAAAGATCAGCAGCACGCCCATGACCGCAACGAACGCGCACACCAAGAACAGGTTCTTGAGCGCGAACTCCTTTGCATAGGTGCGCCGGGAGACGCGCTGAAGGGTGCCGCTGGCCCTGGGGCCGGGCTCCTCGGCAGGCACAACGGGCTGGTTCCGGTCGCTCACGAGCCGCTCCCGGCGTCTATGGGGAGGAACCCCGCGTCACGCACGACGGTCTGCTGTATCTCGTCGGACAGCACCCAGGCGACGAACCGTGCCGCCAGACCTTCAGGCTCGCCTACGGTGAAGAAGTGCAGCGTGCGCTGGACTGGATACGTCCCGGATGCCACGGTTTCGACCGAAGGCTCGACGCCGTCGATGGCTACCGGCGTGACCTCATCGTTGACGAACCCGAGCGAGATGTACCCGATCGCGCCCGGCGCCTCTGCGACCACCGACCTGACCTGTCCAGTCCCCGGGAGCACCGCCGCGCCCATGTCGTAACGGGTGTCTCCCATGACGATCTTCGAGAACGCCTCTCGGGTCCCGGAGGCTTCGTCCCGGTTGACCAACCCGATCGGCCTGTCCTCGCCGCCGACCTGCGACCAGTTGGTGATCTCGCCGGAGAAGATCGCTCGGACCTCCTTGAGCGTAAGCCCGTCGACCGGGTTGCCGGGATTGACGATCACCGCGATGGCATCCAGCGCTATGGGGGTGTCGCGGAGATTCAGCGCGTCTTCTTCCGGCTTCAAGTCGCGCGAGGACGTGCCGATATCCGACGAGCCCTTCGCCACGCTCTCAATACCCGCCGATGAGCCCAGTCCCGACACCAGTACCTGGTACTCGGGGAACTGTTCGTGGAAGCGCTCGCCGGCGATCTCAGCTATGGGCAGTATCGTGGTCGAGCCGGTCACCACGATCTCGGACGCGCTGCCACCCTCGTTGGTGCACCCCGCCAAGAGAACGAGGGCGACTACGATGAGGAGAATGGCAGCCAGACGGAGGCGCGCGCTCCGTCGGTCTTCGGCAGGTCTGGTACTGGTCGGCCTCGTCAGGCGTTCAGACATCACGCGCCCTTTGTGATCACCGCGAGGGCCCCATGCCGGCCCGTTTCGTTGCTCGCCCGATACGAGAAGAATCGGTCCACGTGATCGAGGGTGCAGATGCCCGCGTCTACGACGCGTGCAGGACTCACACCCGCCTCGGCAAGGCTCTCGCGAACCGCCGCACCGAGGTCGAGCCGACCAGCGACCGGGGCGATGGTATCAAATGCGTTGCAGAATTGCGAAAGCATCGTGTCATCGACCTCGTAGCAGCATTCGCCTATGTGCGGACCTATGTATGCGAGAAGCTCCGACGGCGCCACTGCGGCCTGGTGGGCCAACACCCGGGCTGCCTTGCCCGGCAGCTTCGAGAGGGCGCCGCGCCACCCCGCGTGCACGACGGCTACCCCCGGTGACGGGCCCGGCGCCACGAGCACAACGGGCACACAGTCCGCGAACAGCAACAAGAGTGGTAACCCTGCCGAAGTGGTCACGAGGGCGTCGGCAGCAGGGACGGGCGGCCGTCCCGCATCCACCTCGGCACCGCGTCCAGCGTCGGTCGCGTCGATGACAGCGACACGATCCCCGTGCACCTGCTGCGCCGTGATCACGCGTCGACGCAGGTGTGCGATGCCCAGGCAGTGCAGCAAACGGTCGCGGTTCTCGTTGACTGCCGAGGCCTCGTCACCTACGTGGCCCGCTAGGTTGAGGGTGTCGAACGGAGGCTGGCTCACGCCTCCCAAGCGACCCGTGAACGCGATGGTGATGCCCGCCGTCCGGTCGAGCTGAGCATCCACGAGCACGGGGACCTCCTGCCCGCGAGGAACCAGGGTGGGTAAGTTGTCCGCTGTGCTATCTTGCTGCATTCTCACTCTCTATCACGTGGCAAACCGCCCTCAGTTGAGGCACACTAATGATAGGCGACGGACCAGGGGTGGTTCGTCACGCCTTCGTCAGTACATGGCTGCTGCGGGAGGGGGTGACGCAATGAAGCGGTCATCGAGGACGCTCCTTACGCTCGCGTTGAGCGCTGCGGCGTTCATGTCAGCAACACC
>Ga0209164_1006042_pt1 | contig 10076 bp, 5 predicted proteins | sample MTBNYHSulfiMetaG_FD_187458 | JGI IMG/M metagenome (GOLD analysis project Ga0209164, IMG submission 187458) | Enrichment culture microbial communities from rom New York Harbor, USA that are MTBE-degrading - MTBE-NYH (New York Harbor Sulfidogenic)... | ecosystem: Environmental > Aquatic > Marine >... | reverse complement strand
GGTCGCCGGGCCGCCGATCTGGACGAGTTCGGCGGCAATTCCGGAAAGCAAGGCCCTGATGCCCTGGTGGTTCGTGAAGTCCAGGATCTCAGGGTGGTCCCCCGCCGCCCTCAGCCCCGCCCTGATCACCTTTTCGGCGCCCTCACGGCTGAAGACGGTTTCAAGGTTGCGGTCTCCTGTGAGAACGAGATCCAGGACGGCCCCCCCCACAGCCGAGATCAACGCCTCGCTCCAGCGATCCTCCACGCCCAGGTAACGGGCCGGGTTGGACACGACGAGCCCGGCCCCCGATGAGAGGGTACTCCGGAACACCAATTCCCCCCAGTCCTGGGCACTCAGCCGGGCCTCCCGTTTTGCGATGCTGTCCAGAAGGTGGTCCTCGTTGATCTCCGAGATTCTGGCCGCGACGTCCTTGCTCAGGGCGGTGGTGGAGACCTTGATGAATTCCTGGATCTTGACGTCCCCCGAGACCAGGTCCGGGCATTCTGTAAGCGTTTCCATGGCCGCCACGAACAGCCGTGAGGGAAGTTCCGACAGTTCCGTTTCCGAGAAATGGATGGCGTCCAAACCGTTCAGGAACCCGGTCAGCGCCCTCCCCTTTTTCGAATGCCTGTCGAGGAAGTCCGGAGAAACCCGGGCATAGTCGATGCCGATCTCGATCAGGACCCCCGCCATTCTCTGCAGGGTGGACGGCGTCGGGTCGTCCCCTCTGCGCCACTGCTGAACGCGAAACAGCGCCTCGACCTCGTCCCGGGACACCGGCCCGCCGTCCCGCCAAGCGATTTTGCCCGCTTTTGCCCTTTCGAGGTTGACGCACTCTTCATGGAGGCTCAGCAGCTGCTGCTTTTCCCGGTCTTCGAGCTGGTGCCTCGGCTTGCCGAGGAGCGCGGCGAGCATCTCCGGCCCGTCCGGTTCTCTCCAGCCCTCCACGTCACCCTTGACGTATTTCAAGCCGAAATCCGGGTTCCTGAAATAGTTGATCGCATCGTCGAGACCGGTGGAGCTGAAAAACTCGCTCATGGGCATCACCAGCTCTTTTCGACGGGCGGCGTCCATGTAGGCCGCGCGCGCCTGTTCTCCGAGCCTCAGGAGGCTTCGGATTGCAAACAGAATGATCGATCCGGAATCCACGGGAGCGTCCTCCTAGGTCGCGTGACGGACGGCGAAACGCGCCTCGGCGCGACGGTCCGAAAAGCGTGTGGCTGTCACCTTGTTCACGGTTTTCTCTTGACGGCTTTTTTTGCCGTGGGTTCCCGGTACAGCTTTTTCCACTGTTCGAAATCCCACGTCTTCAGGAAGCCTTTTGCGGCCTTCAAGCCGTTGTCATACAGAGCGTTGCTCTCATCACGGGTCATATCGAAATCCACAGTCTTGATTTCTTTCTCTGCCCCCTTCACCTTGACCACCGTGGGAATCCCTATGGTTCTGTCATAGTCGCCCTTGGACTTTGAAATGTGGTAGTTGTCATGAGCGTCCATCATGGTGCCGAATACGGCCTTGAGAAAGCTGATCGGGTTGTTGATGGGATTTCGGCTGCCTTCCCTGATCACCCGCTTGTCAGGCTCCATGAGCTTGAAACCAAAGGTGGGCCACGGAGGATTGGGGCTGTTATCGTCAAGAAGCCATATGGGGTAATTGCTCAAGATCCCTCCGTCGACGATATAGTGAGACCTTCCGCTCTCATCCCGAAGTTTGACGGGCTCGAAGAACAGGGGGATGCTCATGCTCATTCGCACCGCCCGGGAGATGCTGAATCGATCAGGATCATAGCCCAGGGACTTCAGGTCACCCGGAAGCACCAGCAGTCTCCGATCGGTCACATCCGCCGCGACGACCTGAAGCTTGTACTTGTATTTTTCCGGCTCCTTCTCTTTCTTGTAATCGGGCATGATGATATCCCCAAAGACGGTCTTTTTCTTTGCCCGCAGCAGGCCGTCGAGCCAGGTTTCAAAGAACTCTCCTTCATAGATGCCGTACTCAAATCCGATGCTGAGACTCTTGCCGATGACGCCGAGTTTGTCCAGGAGTCCCTCGTCCTTAAAATTGTTGTAGTTCAAGGTCTCAAGGATCTTCTTGATCTCCAAGCCGCTGTAGCCCACCGCAAGAAGACTGGCCACAATAGCGCCTGCAGAAGTTCCTGCCAGGTTTTCGAATTCATATCCGGCCTTTTGCACTTCGGCCACGGCCCCCACAAGACCGATCCCCTTGACACCTCCCCCTTCAAAAACCGCATCGACTTTCATTGTTTTCCCCCTCTCCAAGTTCTTGCCCACACCCACCCCTTTCCTTCACCGCCCCCTCACCCTGGAACCGATGTAATGCCTGTAGGATTACACGGTCAAGAGGTTTTTTAGGATAATGCTCTGGTAGTGGTAGGAATTGATCCCCGATCCGTTATATCTTCGCGCAGCGTAAGGCCAGTCACACGCAATATGGTTTCTGATGGGTACGCCATGGTAATCGGCTTTTTTATAATACTGAGTGGGTTCAAATGTGTGCTTGGATCCTCGATAGAACCGGGTAATGCCTTCCCGGATATCTTGTTGGCCTGCCTCGATCATGCACTGCCTGCAGTCCCTCATGTACCTGGGATTTCCTGCAGGGTATTTACACATTCTCAGAGGCCCCTCACCGAATTCAGCAATCCGGTCGTCCGCCCTGGTCCCCGTGGTGTTCCCGTTCACAAAATGATCGAACTTGTACTGCAGCTCCCAGATGGCCTTGTTCAGATTCTTTTCCACATCGAGCATAAATTCCTCGACCTCCTCCTTGCGAGGAGGATGATGAAAAAGGGTATACTGGCCGGCGCCGAATCCCCTTGAGGTGATGATGTGCTTCACATTCGCATTGGTGTCCAGGCCGATCACGATGTAGGTGTCTTCATCGTTCTTTGACGGCTCATGGTAGTGTTTGAGGTTGCTCTCCTGTTTCAGGATCGCCATGATGAAAGGCATGGGCACGGTCTGGGAGGGATAATTTCTCATCAGGTCTACGATGCGACGGTTCTCCTTTTTGGGATCATCGGCCTTCGGCAATAATTGGAAATCAGGGTCATTCAGCATGTCGGCCAGGCATCCGGCCAGTTTCTGGTCCACCACTCCCGTGACGTCCACAATTCTCCCCTTGTTGAAATCCACCACCCTGACCGGTGCGTCCCCGTCCTTTCCCCTGCTTCTGCCGTCGTTGTTCATCAGGTCATATTGAAGCGCCTTCACCGCCCTTTCCGTGCCGGGGCCGAATTTTCCGTCGATCCCCTGTTTCAAATAGCCGATCGACCTAAGGTCCCTTTGAAGGTCCCGGATTTCACCTGCGCCGGCTTGGGAATCGCTTCTCCCAAAAATCAGGCCTCTCTTTAAATACCTCCTCGTGTCCATATGTCCCTCCTTGTGTCCATGACTTGATTGCTTTTAATCCAACGGGAAACAGACCAAACACTCCCTATTTGTCCGGCGCCGTTTTCGTCAAACCCTGCCGGGATATGTGCCGTGAGAGCCGTCTTACCGTAAGAACACAGGTGCAGGCCGAACCGAGGATCACAACACATCCCAGGAGATAGGCCGCGTTGAAAAGGTTGCGTTTTGAAACGTTCAACTCACCGGTCAGGGATGCAAACAGTTCCGGTTCGCCGAAAATGAGGAAAGCCCCCCGCGCGAAAATCATGGCCATTCCTATAAACCAGGCGACAAGAATCAGCGGGCTGACGACACTTGAATAGGGAGGAAGAAACCAGCAGTCGGTGTAATGCCGGAAGGCGGTAAGAGGTCTTTCATTTTGTTCCTGCACGAAAGGCTCCCAGAGGCTTACACAAAGTTCACCGTTCTTTTTGAAAGCGAGCACGACCATCACCAAAATAACCGCTACCAGCAGAGGGAATAGAACGATCAGATCGGGCAAACTCAAGGGGAGGCGGCCCATGGGTGACTCCAGAGACGTGATCCTGCTCTCCAGTTTTTTCTGCTGCTCCCGAGACTTCTCCAGTTCGGCGCGCATCGCTTCAGCCGCCTTCTTTTCTACTTCAAACCTCCGGGTCGTCTTGTTCAGCCACTCCCTCACCTCGGTTTCTAAAGGCCCGAAAGACTCTCTCATTAGCTGTTGCAGGTCCCTTGCCACCGGAACCTTGCCCATCGCATAGCTCCGCCAGAAATCCGGTTCAATACCCGCGAGATAGAGACGAATTCTTTCCATAGGGCCGCGGCTCATGCCAATCAGATTCAACCTCTCTCCCCCTTCCCCGTCGAGTTCCAATTCCGAGATAGGATTCACTACGCCGTTCTGAAGATCTGTGAGCAATTGCTCGAACCACTGTTCAACATACCATTGAACGCCGGCCTCGAAGGTCTTTATGTGGGAAGGCACAAGCATTCCCCTGACTTGAACGGGAGCGGTTTGTAGGAAAGGCTGTACAGCCGGCCCCGTGCGGACCGCACGATCGATTTCCTGGAGAGTATCCCGCAGGTGGTCCGGGTAATTCTCGATTCGCCTGCGCAGTTCGGCCAGAGTAGCATGTGCCTGTGCGCTTGCGCGCTTCGTACGTTCGACCTGACCCGACAGCTTCGCCAGGGTCTCCTCGCGCTCCGACAATGCCTGCCTTACCCTGACTTCCTGTGCTTTATAGGCAAAGTAGGGTTCAAGCACGTAAAAATGCCCGAGCAGGACAAAAATAGTCCCCACCCCTAAGAGGCGGTTAAACCTGTTTTTTCCCGCCCGCACATCGCCCAAAATCGTTTTGAACAGATCACCCATTAGAGCCACCCTCCTGAGCCTCGACCTGCCTTGACCGGCCTTCAAGAGGACAAGGCCGGAATCAAAGAACAACCCTGCCGGAGCAACGGGCGGAGCCGACGGCTCCCACGCAGGGCTTCAAGAAAAAAAGCCCGGTTATCCAATGGATATCCCAGGCTTTGATCGGCATTTTCATCTTTCACCCCTCATAAGGTGGTGAGGTATTTCCTTGGAGAAAAAACGCTCTTTCCTATTCCCCCTTCGGGAGACTATCGAATATCAAATTCGGTGTCAAGCGGCCCCTCAGTTCCCCAGTTTTTCATAAGCTCCTCTCGTTCTTTCCTAGGCATGGCTGCTCTGCAACCACCATATGTTCAGTCTCTACTCATCGGCGACAGCCAGGTCGTTGACCATCATTGATTCCTCCCTCATTCTTCCTTTTTTCCCGTAAGATTCTCGTAGAATGCCCAATCTCCTCCCACAATTTCCCGGATCACTTGGGTATCCTGTGAAAGCCAACGGTTATCTCTAGTTTTCTTCGGACTGATATTTTGAGGATGGATGATCCCTACGAAGAAATCAATCGCCTCGTGGGTAACGATGTTCTTGGGTTCGTTGCTCCATAGAAAGCGCGAGTCCTCCCCTACACTTATCTCAGGAAAAGGATTCCGGCTCCAGAAGACTTTGGTATAGCAAAGGGTATTTCCGCCCACCCATGCTTTCTCTCCCTTTGGGTAAGTATAGACCCAGGCCCGGCCCAGGTAAGGATCATAGTAGCGGATCTTATCGAGGCCGCAAAGATCAGCGCCTTTTTCTCGCAGGCTTTCAACCTGGTAACCCAGGCGCCAGGGCGCCATCCAATCGTCATCATCCCAGTGGACAATAATTTCACCTTGGGCCTCCTGGCAGGCCAGATTGCGTTTAGCGCCGATGGGTTCCTTCTTCCCCAGCCTAAAGTAACGAATGCGCGGGTCTTGTGGAACCAAATCTTCTACCCTGTCACCGCCGTCATCCACAATGATCAGTTCCCGGCTGGGGTAATTCTGGCGTAAGAAATACTGGATGGCTTGTCCAATAAACAGGCGGCGGTCAGCCGTGGGCATAATGCAGCTCACAAGAGGAAGGGCTTCTAAGTTCTGGGCCGAGCGACCGGCCGTCGCTGCTTTTGGCGCTAAGGCAGAATTAGCCACGTAAAAGGCGCGATCCTCCTGCAAGATTGCCGGTTCCTCCGCACGCTGCCAGCCTTTCGGATCGAGATACTTCCCGCACGAAAATGACCAGCTATTCCGCCCGTGACGCAAGTAGACAAAGAGGTCCTGATTGTCCACCCGCTCGAGCCGTCCACCCCGCTGGACAGCCTGCCGCAGGAACGCGGCATCCTCAGCAAGGGAAGCATCAGGGTACCGGGCACGCCGTTCCCAAATGCTTCGCCTGTAAAGGAGTGTTCCCCCGTGGACGTCGTGCACGAATAGACGGCGGTGCAGATCCGGGGTGCATTTCCAAAACTCCCACCGATCCAAGTCGAAGAAAACGCCGGTGATGAGGCCGGTGATGTCTGCTTTCCCGGAGACAATCGGCTGAGCTTGAACACTCAGCCGATTTGCAGAGTACCAGTCGTCATCGTCCCAGTGGGCGATGATAGGCCCTTTGGCCAGCTCGCAGGCTCGGTTGCGTTTTGCCCCGATGGTCGAGCCGGGTGGGATCCGGATGTAACGGATGCGGTCGTCATCAGCCAGATGTTCCGCCAGATTCTCTTCGCCGTCATCCACGATGAGCAGTTCGCGGGATGGATAGTCCTGACGCTGGAAATAGCGAACAGATTGGATCACAAAGGCCGCTCGATTGCCGGTGGGCATGATACAGCTTATCAGGGGGTCCTCGTCACCTTGATGAACCGAAGGAGCGCTCTTCCAGCGCTCTAACGGCAAGGAAGCGAGCCAGGAGGGGATCGGGAGAGGTATTAGGGGGAGATGAACCTGAATCAACGGGGCAGGAGCGAAGTGCTCGCAAGCCTCCCCCTTACAGTGGCTTTCATAACCGGTGCGTACTTTCCTGAGTCGCAATGCGCAGAACTTGTCCTGGTATCGGTGCTTGCTCGCCTCAAAGCGTGCAACCTCCTCTCGTCGGCGCCGCGCGGTAAATGTCGAGCGGTGCACATAGGCACCACATGCCCAGACGCCCCGGAAGCCGGCCCTCGCTGCACGGATGTTGTAGTCCATCTCCCAGCACGGGCCAAGGCCGTATCCTTCATCCGCGGCGCCGACCGCCTCCACCACTTCTCGTCGCACCGCATAGCAGAAGTCAGCAAGGCTGTGGAGGGGCTTCAGGGTGCGCCAGGTCGAGCCAAAGCGCCTTGATGCTTCTTGCGCTGTGGCTGAAATCTCAGCCCGTGTGTTTCCGCAACGGGGAAACACACACTGCTCATTCCAGGCGAAATTCGAGGAAGGGCCTGCCAATCCGTTTGCGGCATCCGCATCGAGCGCTGCAAGAAGCCCAACAAGCCACCCGGGCCCCACTTGCGCTCCGCTTTCCAGCAGCACCAGGACCTGCGCATCGCTCAGAGCCGCCAGCCGGTTGAAGCAGGCGGGTGCCCCGAGGGGTTCGGATGTTCCCGACTGGGGAATGTGCCGCAGTCCGGAGAGCGCCGCGACTGTAACATCGTCAGGGCCGTCTGGTAATAGGACCAGGTCCACGGAATGGGCACTCTTGGCTTGTACACTGGTGAGGGTCGCCTGCAAGCCATCTGGTTCCTCGTATACGTGGATGCCGATCACAATCCGTCGCATTATCTAGCCTGCGTAAAGCCGGTGGAGTTGCGCATATTTCCTCTTTCCTATTCCACAGAAGTGCAGAACCCTGGCCGATCGCCCCCGCCAGGCGACCTGCACCTTTCTGTTCTCACTCTTTATTTCGACATCTTGAGTGTGGAGTTGCACGTTATAGCAGCCATCCACTTCCGCACCGCAACGAAGCCGTGCCAACGCCAGATTGAAGATGAACTGATTCCGCCACCAGCAAACCTGACGGCTTTCTTCCATCCAGGCGATTGCTTGAGGCATCCGGCGAATCACCCCATCGATGGCGCGCAGGGCGGGTGCAGTCCCAGCGAACATGCCGTCGTTGACAACAAAGGGATATTCTCCCTCGCCCTTCACAATACCCAGAATACGTCGCAAATCCGCCGGGTGGCCGTAATACGTATGAACAAGTGCATCTGCCAACTTGTATGGACCGTTGTGATTGGCCTCACGGCAAACAAGCACGCTGCCGACGGGAGCCGCTTCCAGCGCAGAAAAGATCGGCGCGATACCTTGGAGTATAAACATGTCTGCGTCAAGACAGAGATATTGCTCTGCATCGATCACACGGGCAATCGAATAAAGGATCGCTTTCACAGAGATATCAACCTGTGCGCTTGCCCTGCAAGGGATTAGCGATACATCATATTTCCGAGCAATCCGTTCACATTCCGCATTCGCTCCCACGGCGAATAGAACCAAGTGAGCGTCCCCGCAGTCGCCGTTGGCTCGCAGAGAGCCCAGCATATTGTCGGCCCAGACCTCAAAGCCGGGTGTAACGACGGAAGCGATACAACGACGGACGGTCGGGACGGGATGGGGAAGTGAAATCTCGACCCGCCCTAGGGGGTCTGAAAGCGTTCGAGCAGGGATATCAATGGGTTTCTCACCTAGAATAGGATCGAGCCAAACGGAATGGGAGTATTCCCACTGGGTAGTCTCGGTGATAAGTTCAAGGGTTAGCGAACCTGTGATATCTGCCTGTAAAATGCGTGGGGGCTCGCCGGCCTCTACATGGGTCTCCCATCCCACCACTCGTCCGTCCGCGCGCAGGATGAAATTGGCATGTGAAACGCCTACACCCACGTCGTCATTCAATGCCGCCCGGCAGTGGAAGGTTGCGAAGCGCCCGTCCAGGGCAAAGACCAGGCGCGCCGGTGCGTGCGTACTCAGGGAATGTTGGTAGCGCCGCCCCTGGACGATCACCGCCTTGTCCTCATAGCCCAGCCTGCCTCCCAGGCCCAGTTCCCCGTAGCCGACTTGAACCTGCTGCGGAATTAAAGACTCAAGGTACATTAAACATTTCCCTACCTATCTTCATCACTTTTCCAGGCGGAAGAGCGCCTTCGGTCGAAGTTCCGGATCACCCATGCCTGGTTGGAACTATCCTGGTTTAGAGAACAATTCATCGCTTGCGGCGCAAATTTCCGCCGGTTGTAGGTCGGCATGATGCAGGAGACGAATGAACCCATTGGTAGCCTTTGCCGGAGAAGAGTGCTCGTATGCGATAGAGGATCCCCCCGGTTCACTTCGGATATCACAAGTATAGGCGTCTGTGCCCTAGGCTCTATCAGTAATTGGCCTCGTTCCAGAATTTTCTAAACATTTCTTTCTTTCCGCCTGCTTTCTTCTTCTCCACGGTGATATTGATTTTCCGCGCCACATAGCCGAGCTTGTCCTTCTTGCCGGCCGGTTTTATGTCCGCTAGTTCGGCCTTCGTCGGCTTAGGAGCATAGACGACATTGACGGTATAGATGAACTGGGGGCTACCCTTCCCTTTCAGCGAGGTGAGCGTCGGCTCCTCCACCGCATGATAGATGCGCCGGTTGTAAGAGTTCGAAGTGGGAGCCATATTGAACGAGCGACCAGGCCCTCCCAGCTCATGATGCAAAAGATGCGCCCGGATGTAAGCAACCCTCTCACCCTTGTATTCCAGGTCGGTGTCCCAGCCGGGAATCTTCTCGCCCGGCGTGCTTCCTTTCGGATGTTGCCGGGTCAGCGGATCTGCTTTGAGGCCCTTTGACCGTCCTTCCGAGTCAAGACCCTGCCATTCTAATTTTGAGACTGTGTCGCCCCCTTCCAGTTCTTCAAGTACCGGCTGCGCCAACTCGAAAACGTGCTGATACTTCGCGCTGCGCTTCTTGTAAGCCTCCGCATCCTTCGCTTTGTCAGGATCCGGCTTGGGCATGTTGCGCCATTCTTTATATGCCTTTTCCAGCGGATCGGTCAGATTTGTGTCTACTTTGGCACTCTTGGCATCTGAAATGATCTCGGGTATCCGTCTGGGCGCGCTGCGCACGATGATCTCGTAGTGAGCATCCTCATCCGCCACCTCCATAATGTGGGTTTTGGCTCCGGTCTTCAAAGACCTTTTAGGGAACAACCATCGAGTTACCTTAGCAACTCCCGCCTTCACACCGCCCACCAGTCTCCCGATCCCGGCGGCGATCTTTCCGATCACCTTGTCGATCGCCCGGTCCACCTTGGACTGGATCTTCTTGATGATGCCGACGATCTTTTCGGTAATGCCTGTGATGCCCAGCAGCCGCGCCAGGA
>Ga0209164_1006039_pt1 | contig 10081 bp, 10 predicted proteins | sample MTBNYHSulfiMetaG_FD_187458 | JGI IMG/M metagenome (GOLD analysis project Ga0209164, IMG submission 187458) | Enrichment culture microbial communities from rom New York Harbor, USA that are MTBE-degrading - MTBE-NYH (New York Harbor Sulfidogenic)... | ecosystem: Environmental > Aquatic > Marine >... | reverse complement strand
GATCGCGGGCAGGGCCAGCAGGGCGAGGAGGAGGAGGAGGTCCGGGATCACGGTACACATCCGGCCGCGCGGCGAGGCGCGACGGTGGCATCATACCGCCTGGAGGCGCGCGGCTCAGCGCGCCGTCGTCAAGGTCATCCTGCAGGTCGGACCGGCCTGGGGCAGCTCGAACCTGTAGGTGGTCCCCGCGAAGGCGCCGACCAGCGCCGCCAGGTACTCGTGGAAGATCTCGCACAGCACGGCCTCGCCGACCTTCTCCCCGGCGGCCTCCACCACCGCGCACAGGCCGCAGGGGGCGAAGGTGAGGTCGACGGTGGAGTCCGTCACGGCGTAGGACAGGGAGAACGCCGCCCCGAAGCGCCGCTGGAGCGCGCCGAGCACGGTGTCGAGGTCGACCTCGTCGTACATCTCCGGCATGTGGGCGGCGGCCAGGGCCCCGGCCCTCCGGCCGACCGCCTTGTGGCCGCGGCCCATGGTCTCGACCACGGTGTGGGCCAGCGCGTTGAGGCGGGCCGCCACGTCGAGCCGGGCCTCCTCCCAGTCGTCGCCCGACAGGCTCCGGCTCGCCGTCGGCTCCTGCAGGAACCGCTCCACCAGGGCGACGTGCTCCTCGATCCGGTGGAAGGGTCGCAGCGGTTCCACCTCGCCGACGTCGACGCACCGGGAGGGGCAGACGTAGACGCAGGAGAGGCAGCCGATGCAGTCCTCGGGGCGCCGGACCACGGCCTGGTTGCGAGCCGCGTCGTGCTCGAAGACCTGGACTGGGCAGATGTCCACGCACATGGTGCAGCCGCGACAGCCTCGCTCGACGATGGTCACGGTCGCCATGGCTACCTCCTCGCCGTCCGCACGACCTGCCCGTTCTGCCGCACCACCACCTCCAGCTTCATCTCGCCGAGGCGGTGGGTCGCGCACGACAGGCAAGGGTCGTAGCAGCGGATCCCGATCTCGATACCGTTCAGGAGCGACGTCTCGTCCGCGTCGAGGTAGCGGGCCGCCGACATGCCGATGGTGTCGTTGATGGCAGCGGCGTTCTGCTGGGTGGCGACGAGGAGGTTGGCACGGGTGACGATGCCGTTGCCGTCGACGGTGTAGTCGTGGATCAGCACCCCGCGCGGCGCCTCGACGTGGGCGGTGGCGCTGCGCGGCGTGGCGGAGGGCTGGGTGCGGACCTGGTCGGAGAGGATCTCGTCATCGTGGGCGATGGCCGCCAGCGTTTCGGTGGCGTAGAGCAGCTCCACCAACCGGGCATAGTGGTAGAGCATGGTCTGGTGGCAGGGGTTGCCGCCCAGCTCGCGGAAGCGCTCCAGCTCCGCCTGCGCGATCGGGGTGTCGACGCGGTCCGCGCAGTTCAGGCGCGCCAGGGGTCCGACCCGATAGGGGACCGACGCCCCGCTCGAGGTCTTGCACAGCACCCGTTTGGCGTAGGAGGTGTGGTCCGCCTCCTCGTGCAGGTACGACGCCCAGTCGTCCTCCTCGAACTCCACCAGCTCGTCGGCGGTTCGCAGCCGCAGCCTGCCGTCGTAGAGGTCGAGGGCGCCGTCCGCGACCGTGCCCAGGTCCGCGCTCTCGAGCGGGAGGGAGGTCACGAGGTCGGCGCGGGCGACCAGCGCCTGGCGCGCCACCTCCACCAGCTGGCAGCCGAGGGGAACGGCCTCGTCCGCCAGCTTGCGCAGGGCGGCCGCGCGGTCGGCGCCGAGGGGAGCGGCGAGGCCTCCCGCCACCGAGGCCACCGGGTGGGTGCCGCGGCCGCCGATCACCTCGGTCACCCGCTGGCCGATGGAGCGCAGGCGCAGGGCGTCGCGCGCGACCTGGGGCGCCGCCTTGAGCAGACCGACGATGTTGCGCTCCGCCGGGTCGGTGTCGGGGCCGAGCATGATGTCCGGCGCCGCCAGGGCGAAGAAGTGGATGCCGTGGGAGTGGATGAAGGAGCCGCAGTTGAGCGCCTTGCGCAGCAGGGTGGCGGCGCGGGGCGGGGTGACCGAAAAGACCTTGTCGACTGACCTCGCCGAGGCCAGGTGGTGGGCCTGGGGTCACGTGCCGCAGATGCGCGAGGTCACCGTCGGCATCATCTCCACCTGCATGCCGCAGAGGAAGGTCTCGAACCCCCTGAAGTCCAGGACTTTGAACACCGACCGGCTGACCGAGCCTGTGTCGTCGACGTCGACCTCGACCCGGGCGTGGCCCTCGATGCGGGTGATCGGGTCGATGGTGATGGTCCTGCCCATGGTCAGGCTCCCTTCTCCGCGCTGGGGCGGGTCCACTTCTTCAGCAGGAAGGTCGGTTTCTGGCGAAACACCGGCGAGGCCATGGCGTAGGCGAAGTGGGTCTTCGCCTGCCGCTCGATCTCCGCCACGATGTCCTGGGACGGGATCTTGGTGAGGTGGGCCATGCGGTAAGCCACCTCGCTGCGGACGTCCTTCTGCGGCTCGAGGATGACCGCCTCAGAGGGGCCGCAGCAGGAGAAGCACGGCACCCCGGCTTGCATGCACGGGGCCATGCACCGGTCCAGCGTCACCGAGCCGAAGCAGAGGCAGCCCTGGGACAGGAAGCAGAGGTCGGTGTCGAAGGTCCCCTCGTGCGCCCGGCGTAGGGTGGTCACGTCGGTCTTGACCATGGTCCTCGTGCAGTTGAAGCAGACGTTGCGCCGCTCGATCTTGGGTGGCCGGCCCCGCAGCACCGACAGCAGCCCTTCGAAGATGAAGGCGGCGTGCGGCGGGCAGCCCGGGATGTACAGGTCCACCTCCACGAGATGACCGACACTTCCGTCCGGGTCGAGTAGATCACCTTCCAGCACCGCTTCCGGGGGTGGCAGTCCGGCCGGCGCCGGCCAGCCTGTCGCAGTCGAGCTGCGGTGCTGGTTGACGTAGACGAAATATGGCACCTGCCGGTCGACCAGCCTGGCCACGAGCGAGGTGGTCAGCGGGTCGGACGGGGTGCCGGCGCGGTGGACCCAGACCGTGCACCTGGTCCCCACCGCCAGCGCCTCTCGGACCGGTTCGAACCGGGGCTGACCGGGCACCCCGACGAGCGACAGCACCTGGCCGTCGCGGGACAGGGTCGCGTGGTCCATGGCCACGGTGCGGCCGTTGACCTCCAGGTTGACCGCTTCGGGGCAGAGCGCCCGGATCAGGGTGCTCTTGCCGGCTTCGGCGGCACCCACGACGAGGACCTTGCCGAGCCTCACGAGGAGTCCCTCCGGTCGCGCGAGGTCACCGCCTCGAGAATGGTGGCCGCGACCGCCCCCAGGCGGAACACCGCGATCCCGACCCTGCTGGCGCTCCCCACGGCGACCGCCACCAGCAGCTGCCGGTCCGGGTCGAGCCAACGGGCGGCAAGTGCCCCCTGGCCGCACTCGACGAACGCCTGGCAGGGCTCGCCCAGGGGGGCCGACGGCAGGTGAGGGCATCCCTCGAGCAGGGACAGTGCCATGGCCGCCACCGTCGCTGCCTCGTCGGCCGGTGCGCCGGCGAAACCGTCCACCTCCTCCAGCCGGCCGCAGCGGTCGACGACCATGGAACCGCGGTAGTCGGGGATCTCGTGGAGGGCGTGGAGGGCTGCGGAGCGGTGCTGCCCCTCCAGCGAGGGACGGAGGTCGGCGTGGGGCAGGTACCAGTCCGGCAGCAGCTGGACCAGGGGGAACGACAGCTCTTCCTCGGCCGCGATGTTTCCGGGCTGCCAGCGGGCCACCAGGTCCGGCTGCCTGAGCAGGGTGGACATGGCCATGCGGAGGTGGAGCATCAGGCCGCGTCGGAGCGCCGCCGGGGAGAGGACCCCGGCGGCCGCGAGCAGGCGGCCGAGCTTCATGTTGCCGTTGCGGGAGTACTCCTCGCGAACGGCGGCGAGCTGCTCGGCGGTGACGTGTCCCAGCCGTTCGAGGAAGGTGCCCAGGTTTTCGGACTGGTCGCGACAGGTTGCCCACGCGACCCGACCCCCGGACAGGACGACGACCCCGACCCGGTCTTCCCCGGCGAACGCCTCGAGGCTGCCGCTTTCGGCGTTTCGAGCCGCCTCGATCAGCATGAGGTCGAAGTCGGCCTCGACCTCGACCGACCGGACCAGCGCCAGCGCTCGAGAGCCGGTCCGCTCAGCCATGGCTCACCCGCCGATCGGGCCGGGCTGCACACTCGACGGCCCGCCGCAGCTCGGCCACGAGCTGGGCGAGGTCCAGCGGCTTGTCCAGGACCACCAGCGGTCCGAGGGAATCGAGGCGCGACTCCAGCTCGGGCTGGCGAACTGCGGTGATCACCACCACCGGGAGGTCGGGTTGACGCCGCCGGGCGCGCTCGACGAGGGCGACGCCGTCGACCCCCGGCATTCTCAGGTCGGTGGCGAGGACGTCGACGGGGCCGTCGGCGAGGTGTTGGAGCGCCTCGGCGCCGGAGGACGCGGCAACCACCTCGAGTTCCGGTGCCCAGGTGGCCAGACCGTCGGTCAGGCTGAGCAGGAACGGGAGGTCGTCGTCCACCAGGAGGACTCTGCCCGGGCGCGCCACCGTCAACGGACCCTCGCCATGCCCGGGCTTCAGCAGGGTCCGTGCCAGATGGTCGCCGACGGAGGTCCCGGGTGGCCTGTGAGGGGCTCCCCACAGGTCACCGTAGAGGCGCAATTCATTGCTCCAGAACGAGATGTCATCGTGCCAAGGCGGGCGCGATGAATCGCGCCCCTCCGACGAGAGGCCGTCACCTGCCGGGGGGATTCTGCCGCTTTGGGGCTTTCCGGCCGATTTCGAGCCGTTCAGACTCGGCCGGTCGGGCTCGTTCTGAGCCCGTAGTCTCTGACCTTGCGCTTGAGGGTGGAGAGGGCGATGCCGAGGGCCGCGGCGGTGCGGGTGAGGTTGCCCCCGAAGTGGGCGAGGGCCCGCTCGACGTGCTGCCTCTCGACCGCCTCCAAAGGCAGCACCTGGACCGCCGCCCCGATCTCGGCCGTCCCCTTCGGGTGCTGGGCCGTCCCCAGGACTCCACCCGACGCAGCTACCAGCGCCGACGGCGAGAGCCGGCAAGCGGGCTGGATGAGCAGGGCGCGCTCGAGCACGCTGGCGAGCTCGCGGACGTTGCCGGGCCAGGGGTAGGCCGCGAGGCGCTCGACCTCTCCCTCGGCAAGTGGGACCTCGCGGCCCGCGATCGACCGGGTCAGGTGGCGGCACAGCGCGGGCAGGTCGTCGAGCCGATCCCGCAACGCTGGCAGCTCGATCTGGATGACCCCGAGCCGGAAAAACAGGTCCTTGCGAAACGCTCCGTCGCGGATCCCGGCCTCGAGGTCGCTGTTGGTGGCGGCGACGACCCGTGCCTGCACCGGCCGCTCGGTCTCGCTGCCGAGCCGACGCAGGGCGCGGTGCTCGAGCACGCCGAGGAGCTTGGCCTGGAGCGATGCGGGCATGGCGCCGATCTCGTCCAGCAGGACCGTGCCCCGCTCCGCCATCTCGAAGACCCCTCGGCGAGGACCGGTGGCGCCGGTGAAGGCGCCCCGCTCGTGGCCGAACAGCTCGGACTCCGCCAGGGTCTCCGGCAGGGCGGCGCAGTTGAGGCTCACGAACGGCTCGTCGGCGCGGGCGCCGCCGTAGTGGATCGAGCGGGCGAGCAGGGTCTTGCCGGTACCGGTCTCCCCGGTGATCAGGACCGGCGCCTCGCTCGAGGCGGCCACGGCCGCCAGACGGAGAGGCTGCTCGAGGGTGGCGGAGGCGCCGACGAAGACCGAGCGCTGGACCTCGAGCCCGCGCTGGCGCTGGTGGAGCTGCTCGATCCGTTCCAGCTGCGAGACCCGCAGCGCGTTGCGCCCGGCCCGTCCGGCAGGTTCTGGTCGAGCAGCACCACGTCCGGCCGTCGCCGTTGGCAGACCTCGAGCGCTTGCGCCCCGGTGAGGGCGTAGACCACCTCCATGCCGGTCTCGGCCAGGCCGTCCACCAGGGAGGCGCACAGCCGCTGGTCGTCGTCGACCACCAGGACCAGTCGGGGCGGTCCCGTCACACTCGGTCTCCGCGGGGTTCATCGCCGGCGCGAGACGGCGGCAGGGGGAAATGGAGGGAGAAGGTGGCTCCACAGCCGGGCTCGCTGTTTGCCCTGGCGATGGCGTTCATGCGCAGCGCGAGCTTCTGGACGATGGCGAGTCCCATTCCCGAGCCGTCCCGCTTGGTGGTGAAGAGAGGGGAGAAGAGACGCTGCATGTGCTCCGGGGTGACACCGGTGCCGTTGTCCGCCACCTCGACCACCGCGCAGCCCCCTCGGCGGCGGCAGGACAGGCTGATGCGCGGGTCGGGCCGGCCGTCGGTAGCGTCGACCGCGTTGCGCACCAGGTTCAACAGCGCCCTGACCAGGGCGTCGGGATCGGCCGGGACCTCGAGCGGCTCGCCGGCGTTGGACAGCTCGCAGGACACCCCCCGCTCACGGGCGGTCGCGAACAACAGGTCCTCTGTCTCGCGCAGGAACGAGCCGAGCTCCAGCGGCCGCAGGCTGACCTGGTCGAGGGTCTGGTAGGCGCGCAGCGCGGAAAGCAGCTGCTCGGCCAGGCGGAGGCTCTCGAAGCACCGGTTGAAGTAGGTCTCGCGCCGGTCCGGCGAGAACTGGCTGTCGTTGAGCCGGAACACGCTCAGGGTGGTCTTCAAGGTGTTGAGGGCGTTGCCGGTCTCGTGGCGGAAGATGCGGAAGATGTGCTCCGCCTGGTCCACCGCGGCCTGGCGGCGGAGCAGCTCCTCGACCCGACGCTCACTGGTGACGTCCCGGCCGACGTGGATGGCGCCGATCACCGCGCCGCTGGCGTCGAGTCGGGGGGTGGCGCTGAAACGGACGTCGGCGCCGAGGCGGGGGCTCTCGAGGTCGTACTCGAGGGCCGCGTTGGTGGCCGCGGCCTCGACCAGACGGCGGGGGTCGACCGGCGGCAGCGGCTCGCCCACGACCTCGCGCCAGGGGCGGCCGACCAGGTCCCTCGGCTCGGCGCCGAGCCTGCCGGCGGCGGCGCGGTTCAGGCGGACACGTTGAGGTCGAGGTCGGTGATGAGCACCATCTCCCGCACCGCGTCGAACGTGCTCTCCCACTCCCGCTTGCCCTGGAGCAGGGCCTGCTCCAGCTCGCGGCGGCGGGTGACGTCGGTGACGATGCCCTCGGCTCGCACCAGCGACCCGCCGACCGTGGACGGCTTGACGTGGACTTGGGCGCAGAACGTGGTGCCGTCAAGACGGCGCGCCCGGACCTCGAGCTCGACGGGGCCGTCCGAGGCGTCGAGGGTTGCCCGGATCTCGTCGGCCTGGGAGGGGTCCGCCAGCAGGTCCTGCCAGCGCAGGTCGCGGACGTCGCAGTCCCCGCCGAGCCCGATCATCTCCAGCAGGCACGGGTTGGCGGACTCGAAGCGCCCGTCGGGAAGGGAGCGGAAGACCCCGACGGGAAGCGCCTCGAGCAGGGTGCGGAACCGCTCCTCCGAGTCGTCGGCGACGAGGACCCTGGGCCCAGGCGGTGTGGAGCTGCCGGCCACAGACGGATTCTACCGTCGTCCGCCCCGGGCGCGGTCAGCCCGCCCTCGGCGACGTTGCTGCGATGTGGGTGCAACGTCCGGTAGATGGGGCTGTCCGCGTGCGCCACTGGAAGAAACAGGGCCACCCGCGCGCCCCCGCGCCCGATCCTGGTCCCGCTCCCCGCTCCCCGCTGCCTGCCGCCCGATCCCGGATGACGGGCGGCGGGCCGCAGGCGGCGGGGTTCGGGTGACGGGGAGCATGGGCGGGGTCGTCGCACTCGCGAACCCGATCGTGGTCTCTTCGCAACGCACGGCCCTCTCGGTCCTCACCACACGTAGCCTCGCGCGATCGCCCGTTTGTCGCGACCGTGGAGGACGTGGACCACCCGCAGGCGGCGCAGCGCGGCCGGCGAGAGGCTGCCGAGGGGGATGTGGACGATCCGCTTGCGCTGGGAGGAGGCGTAGGCTTGCAGGCGCGGCGACGGGGGCCGGCCGGCGACGTGCACCACCAGCTTGTGCTGGCTGTAGTCCACCGCGGCCATGAGCAGGACCTCGGGCTTCGACCTCGCGTGACGGTAGTCGGGGTCGTGCCAGACGTCGAACAGTCGGCCCGGGGGGTAGGTGAGCATGAAGCCGCCGTAGGTGGCGCGCATGATCCCGGGACCCACCACCTGCTCGGTGGGGTCGGTGGCGTAGAAGGCCATGTCCGACTCCTGGTCGTGCTCGCCGAGCCAGCTCATCAGGTAGGGGTACGCGTTGCGGTCCGAGTCCGGGTCGAAGATCACCACGACCGACCCGGCGTCGCCGGGGGCGCGGCCGAGCTGGCGCACCCACAGGCTCCCCTCGTGCCAGTGGCGCATGGTCTCCCGGATGTCCACCCCGTCGAGCATGGAGGTGGTGAAGGGCTCGCTGCGGCTGCGTTCGGCGGACAGGATCGCCACCGCCTTGCGCTGCAGGAAGCGGCCGTAGTCCTCCACCACCACGTCCTCGGGCGGGTAGGAGCAGATCCCCTCGCCGTCGAAGCCGGCGAGCCACTCGGCGGCGTCCTCGGGGCCCGGGCGGCGGCGGACCGGGACCGCCACCGGGCGATGCTTGACCCGGAAGAAGCGGCGTCGGAACCGCACGGTGCGGGTGCCGAGCTGGAGCATGTCGCCGTCCACCCGGGCCGTCTCCAGCTCGGCGACCTCCTCCTGCCAGGGGTAGCAGCGGGCCGCCTCGAAGACCTCCCAGGCCAGGTTGTCGTCGGCGACGCCGCGGGCGGCCACGGCCCACTCGTAGAGCCCCGGGACGAGCTGGCCCTGCACCCGCGCGTGGCGGCGGGAGAAGTCGAAGAAGAGCCGGCGCTGCCAGCTGTGTGTCTCCTCCCGGGTCTGCTCGCCGTACGAGGCCGCGGCCACCCGCCACACCACCGCGGCCAACGCGGCCCGGTCCGGCACCGGCGCGCCGTCGGGCGAGCGGCGGTGGGCCCGGTGGGCGGCGTAGCGGACCAGGGCCCGCTGTCGCTCGGCGGCCTCGGTGGGGCTCTGGCCGGTGACCAGCTTGAGGCCGGCGGCCAGCAACTCGACCCGCCGGGAGACCGTGGCCGCGAAGTCGGTCGACTCGGGCAGGTGACCGTTGCGGAGCAACTCGAAGACCGCGTGGGCCAGGGGCGGGTCGGGCATGAGGGCGGTGAGGCTGTCGGGGTGGAGGTGGCGGACCGTGACCTGGCTGCGGCGCCGGCGGGCGAGGGGTGCGGCCGTCGGTCCGCGCAGCGCCTCGGCGACCCCCCTTGCGTGGGCCGCGCCGACCAGGACCAGGAGGGTCCCCGGGTGGCTGTCGGCGGCGCGGCGCGCGTTGTGCGCCATGCCCCGCTCGCGGAGGATGTCGGCGTCGTCGTGCGGCGCCCGGTCGACCAGGGTCCGGACGGTTGCCAGGTACCGCTCCGGCCCGAGGGACCACAGCGCCCACGGGTCGGGCAGCGGGTCACGCCGACGGTGGCGATAGCGGACGTCGGGGTCGACCAGGTGGGCCGGGCGCCCCCGCTTGCGCGCCCAGCGCAGCGCCTCCACCAGCGGGTCGCCGGGGGTCACGACCCACACCAGCGCCTCGTCGGGCTCGTCTTCCGAGATCACCACCGACACCTTCGGGAGACGGGCGACCGCCCGTTCGGCGGCTTCGGCGAGCGTCGTGGGCAGCTCCACCGCCACCACGGCCGGGTCGAGGGTGTCGAGAAGACGGCGGGTGAGAGCGGCGAGGTCGAGGCGCTCGTGCAAGACCGGCAGGACCCGGATTCCGGGAACGACCTCCGGTGCAATGGCGTCGACGTCGAGCGGCGGCACGCTGCCCCCGCGCAGACTCAGCGGGTGGGGCCCGGGTCGGGTCGGACCAGGAACGGCTCGGCCTCCTCGGCGCCGAGCCCGAGGCGGAGCGCGGTGTCGAAACCGTCGGCAGCGTCGGCGGCCTCGCCCCGGCGCAGGAGCTTCATGGCGTAGCGGGCGACGTTGATGCCGTCCCGAACCGAGTAGCGGAGGTCGGCGAGGTGGGCGGCGCGCAGAAAGGTCAGAACGTAGCCTGAGACCTCCTCCTCGAGGTCGGGCACCTGAGCGCGGAGGATCTCCCGCTCGTCCTCCTCGTCGGGGAAGTCGATGGAGATCTGCGG